>Ga0315273_10003176_pt1 | contig 19728 bp, 14 predicted proteins | sample YL17G02_0_MG_FD_205753 | JGI IMG/M metagenome (GOLD analysis project Ga0315273, IMG submission 205753) | Sediment microbial communities from Yellowstone Lake, YNP, Wyoming, USA - YL17G02_0 | ecosystem: Environmental > Aquatic > Freshwater > Lake > Sediment | place: USA: Wyoming | collected...
TGCCGGCCGCGGACACGGCGCGGGAAGGGCTGCTGGCGACGGCCGAGGCGGCGGCCGTCGCCGCGTCGGCCGCGTTTGGCGCGGGGACGGCGCCGCCGCCGCCGGGCGGCGGGGGCGGGGGCCCGGGGGGGGGGGGGGGCGGGGCCCGGGGCCCCCCGCCGCCGCGAACGTCAAGCCGTGGGCTCGGTCTCCGGAGCGGCGTCGGCCTCGGCCCCGTTGCCGTCCTCTTCCTCGCTCACCACCCGGGTCACGCCCGACACCGCGTCCGGCAGCAACTGCCCATCGCCGGCCGCGGCCAGGTTCACCAGGCGCACCCCCTGCGTGTTGCGTCCGAGCACGCTGATACCCTTCACCGGCATGCGGATCATCTGCCCGTGCCGCGTGATGATCATCAGCTCGTCCCCGTCGATGACTTCCTTGACGGCGACGATCTGCCCGTTCCGTTCGTTGGTCTTGATCGTGATGATGCCCTTGCCGCCGCGGTGCGAGACCCGGTAATCGGAGATCTCGCTGCGCTTGCCGTAGCCATTCTCGGTCACGGCGAGCAGTGTGGCCTGGCGCTTCACGCCGACCATGCTCACCACTTCGTCCCCGGCGTCGTCGAGGGTGACCGCCTTCACGCCGTACGCGGTGCGGCCCATGGCCCGCACCTCGTTCTCGTGGAAGCGGATCGCGAGCCCCTTCTTCTTGGCGAGGATGACGTCCTGTGTTCCGTCGGTGAGCATCGCGTCGATGAGCGCGTCGTCCTCCTCGAGCAGCACGGCGTTGATGCCGGCCTTGCGCACGTTGCCGTAGGCCGAGAGCACCGTCTTCTTGATGAGGCCCTTGCGGGTGGCGCACACCAGGAAGTGCTGGTCGTCGAACTCGCGCACCGTCACCACCGCCTGCACCCGCTCCTCGCGGGCCAGGCCCTCGAGGTGGTTCACCAGCGGCCGCCCGCGCGCCATGCGCCCGGCGGTCTCGATCTCGTGGACCTTGAGCCAGTAACAGCGGCCCTTGTCGGTGAGGAACAGCAGGTAGCTGTGGGTGTCGGCGATGAACAGGTGTTCGATGTAGTCCTCTTCCTTGGTGCGCGCGCCGATCACACCCTTGCCACCGCGGCGCTGCGACCGGTACGCGCTGATCTCCTGCCGCTTGATGTAGCCGGCGTGCGAGATCGTGATCACCATGTCCTTCTGTTCGATCGTGTCCTCGAAATTGATATCGCCTTCCTCGGCCACGACCTGTGTGCGGCGGTCGTCCCCATGGCGGTCGCGCAGCCGGGTCGCCTCTTCCTTGATGATGGCGAGGATCTTCCCGGGGTTCGCGAGGATGCCGCGAAGCAGCTCGATCAGCTTGAGCAGTTCGAGGTACTCGGCCTCGATCTTCTCGCGCTCGAGCCCGGTGAGGCGTGACAGACGCATCTCGAGGATGGCGTTCGCCTGGATCTCGGTGAACTGGAACCGGGCCATCAGACCGGTGCGTGCGGTCTCGACGTCCTTCGAGGCGCGGATCAGCGCGATCACCTCGTCGAGGTGGTCGAGCGCGATCTTGAGGCCTTCGAGGATGTGGGCCCGCTTCTCGGCCTCGGCAAGATCGAACTCGGTGCGCCGGCGCACCACCACCTGCCGGTGACGGATGTACTCGTCGAGCAGCTGGCGAAGCGTCAACACCTGCGGACGCTGGTCCACCAGGCCGAGCATGATGGCGCCGAAGGTGCTCTGCAGTGGCGTGTGCACGAACAGCTGGTTGAGCACGACCTTCGGGTTCGCGTCCTTCTTGAGCTCGACCACGATGCGCAGGCCCTCGCGATCGGACTCGTCGCGAAGGTCGCTGATGCCCGTGATGCGGCCCTCCTTCACCAGGTCGGCGATCTTCTCGAGCAGGTTCGACTTGTTGACCTGGAACGGGATCTCGGTCGCGACCAGGCTCATGCGGCCGGCCTTGCCCTCCTCGACCTGCACCTTCGCGCGCATCCGGATGAGGCCGCGGCCGGTGAGATAGCAGTCGCGGATGCCCTGGTAGCCGTAGATGATGCCGCCGGTCGGGAAGTCGGGTCCCTTGACGATCTTGAGCAGGTCCTCGGGCGTCGCCTCGGGTTGGTCGATGACGTGCACGATCGCGTCGCACACCTCGCGCAGGTTGTGCGGCGGCACCTCGGTGGCCATGCCGACCGCGATCCCCGAGCAGCCGTTGATGAGCAGGTTCGGCACCACGCCCGGGAGCACCACCGGCTCTTCGCGCGTCTCGTCATAATTGGGACGGAAGTTGACGGTGTTCTTCTCGAGGTCCGCCAGCATCTCGGCCGCGAGCGCGGTGAGCCGCGCCTCGGTATAGCGCATGGCCGCCGGGGCGTCGCCGTCGATCGATCCGAAGTTGCCCTGCCCGTCGACGAGCGGATAACGCATCACCCAGCTCTGCGCCATGCGCACGAGCGTGGGATACACGACCTGTTCGCCGTGCGGGTGATAGTTTCCCGAGGTGTCGCCGGCGATCTTGGCGCACTTCCGGAAACCGCGGCCGGGCATCAGATTCAGGTCGTTCATCGCGACCAGGATGCGGCGTTGTGACGGCTTGAGCCCGTCACGGACGTCCGGCAGCGCGCGCGAGACGATGACCGACATCGAGTAGTCGATGTAGCTGGTCTTCATCTCGCTCTCGATGCTGACGTCGACGATGCGAGAGCGATCGTTGAGTGCCATTCCTTAAGGTCTCCTTCGCCGCACGCCCTCGTGGCGCGCGCGTGGTGGTTCGGTGGGCCGCCTCAGCGGCCGGACCCGCTCCGCCAGCCCCATTCCAGTGCACCGCTCACATAGCGACCGGTGACGTCGTCGAACAGCCGGTGGTAGCGCACCACCAGACCGATGCTGTGGCCTTCATAGAGGTGATGGCCGATGCCGGCGCCGAGACTGAAGCCCGGCGCGCTGACGCCGCCGGCGCTGACGCCGCGGACGTCGTTCTCGATGCGGTAGTAGCCCCAGGTGCCGCTCGCGTAGGGCTTCCAGCTCATGCGCAGCGACGGCTCGTAGTCGAGCCGGAACGCGCCGCCGAAGACGGCCTGGTGCCCGGTCGTGGCGAGTCCGATGTAGTTCCCGCTCCCATCCACGAGATCGTCGACGTGGCTTCCCATGTCGTCGAAGTAGGCCATCACCCCGAATCGGATCGGCACCGCCCACGGCGCTTCCTCCACCCGCCACGACGCGCCGAGCCCCAGCGAGATCCCGCCATCGGTGTACGGACCGGAGATCGCACCGGTCTTGCCGACGTCGAGGCTCAGGGCGGGCGGTGAACCGGCCGAAACGGCGGACGCGACGCACAGGGCGAACGCCGCCGAACCGACCGTTGTCCACACGCTGCGAGCACCCATCAGATGTCGAGGTTCCTCACCGCGAGGGCGTTTTCTTCGATGAACCGGCGGCGCGGCTCCACCTGTTCGCCCATGAGGATGGTGAACACCCGGTCCGCCTCCACCGAGTCCTCGTTGGTGACACGGAGCAGGGTGCGGGTCTCGGGGTTCATCGTGGTCTTCCACAACTGGTCCGGGTTCATCTCGCCGAGGCCCTTGTAGCGCTGCACCTGCAGGTTCTTGCGACCCACGCGTGCGATCGCCTCGTCGCGCTCCTTGTCGTCGAAGCAGTAGATCTCTTCCTTGCCCGCCTTCACCATGTACAGCGGCGGCTGGGCGATGTACACGTGGCCCGCGTCGACCAGCGCCCCGAACTCACGAAAGAAGAACGTGAGCAGCAGCGTGCGGATGTGCGATCCATCCACGTCGGCGTCGGTCATGATGATGAGTTTGTGATAGCGCAGCTTGGTGATGTCGAAGTCGTCCTTGACCCCGGCGCCGAGCGCGGTGATGAGGTTCCGGATCTCCTCGTTGCTGAGGATCTTGTCCAGCCGCGCCTTCTCGACATTGAGGATCTTGCCGCGGATGGGCAGGATCGCCTGGAAGCGGCGGTCCCGGCCCTGCTTCGCGGTGCCGCCCGCCGAGTCGCCCTCGACGATGTAGAGCTCGCACAGGCCCGGGTCGTCGAACGCGCAGTCGGCGAGCTTGCCCGGCAGCGCGCCGCCATCGAGGATGGTCTTGCGGCGCGCCAGCTCGCGCGCCTTGCGGGCGGCTTCCCGCGCACGCGAGGCCGCCACCATCTTCTCGACGATCTTGCGGGCGACCGGGGGGTTCTCCTCGAAGTACTCGCGCAACCCCTCGCCCACGATGCTCTCGACGATGCCTTTGACCTCGCTGTTGCCGAGCTTGGTCTTGGTCTGTCCCTCGAACTGCGGCTCGCGAACCTTCACCGACACGACCGCGGTGAGACCCTCGCGCACGTCCTCGCCGGTGACTTCCGTCTTGGCGTTCTTGGTGAGGCCTTCCTTCGCGGCGTAATTGGTGAGCGTGCGCGTGAGCGCGGACCGGAAACCCACCAGGTGGGTGCCGCCCTCGATCGTGTTGATGTTGTTCACGAACGAGTGCACCGACTCGGCATAGCCGTCGTTGTACTGGAACGCGACGTCGACCGAGGTGCCGTCGCGGTCCCGGCTGAACTGGACCGGCTTGGTGTGGAGCACGTCCTTGTTCTGGTTGAGATACTTCACGAACTCGACGATGCCGCCCTTGTACAGGTATTCGACGGTCTTCTTCACACGCTCGTCGGTGAGCGTGATCGACAGCCCGCTGTTGAGGAACGCCAACTCGCGCAGGCGGCCGGCAAGGGTGTCCCAGTGGAAGGCGATGTCGGGGAAGATGGCGGCGTCGGGCATGAAGCGCACCGCGGTGCCGCTCGCCTCGGCCGCGTCCTTCTTCCGGCTCGGCGGCGCCGGGGCGTTGGTCATCTCCCCCACTGGCCTGCCACGCTCATAGCGCTGGCGATAGACCTTGCCGCCCTTGAGCACCTCGACCTCACACCACTCCGACAGCGCGTTCACCACCGACACGCCGACGCCGTGCAGACCACCGGAGACCTTGTAGCTCTTGTCGTCGAACTTGCCGCCCGCGTGCAGCGTGGTCATCACCACCTCGAGCGCCGGCTTCTTCGTCGTGGCATGCAGGTCGACGGGGATGCCGCGGCCGTCGTCCCGCACGCTCACCGTGCCGTCCTCGTGGATGGCCACCTGGATCTCGGTGCAGAACCCGGCGAGCGCTTCGTCGACCGAGTTGTCCACCACCTCGTACACGAGATGGTGCAGCCCCCGGATCCCGATATCGCCGATGTACATCGCGGGGCGCTTGCGCACCGCCTCCAGGCCCTCGAGGACCTGGATGCTGGTGGCGTCGTAGTGATGACCTTTGGCTTCCGCCGTCAACGTGGCATCTCCTTCCCGTGCATTCACCGCCGGATCCCTCCGCGGGTGATGGTGAACCGCAACCGCTTCACGAGCGCGCTACCGAGGCGCTCGTTGACTCGGCTCACAAGATCTCGCTCGAGGTAACCGAGCTCGTGCCGCCACGCCGAGCCCTCCACCTCCACCATGAGCGCCCCATCGTGGTACGACACCGCGCGCGTCCTCCGCGCGATGGCCGGGCCGACCGCATCGGCCCACACCTCGACCGCCTGCCAGCCCTTGAGCTCGCGCTCCAGGCCGAGCCCGCGGAGCACACCGGGAAGCAGTTCACCGAGGGACTGCATGCTCAAACGGCGTCCGGCAGCCGCAGCGGCATGACGAGACAGAGCATCTCCTCGTCGGCCGGCGACAGCGCGCCGACCGGCTCGACGATCCCGGCGCCGAGCGCCGTGCCGAGCCGCAGCGCGATCTTCTCGGTCGGGATGCTCTTGAGCATCTCGATCAGGTAGGTCGCGTTGTAACCGATGTCCATGTCGTCGGCGGTGTACTCCGCAGCGATCTCGTGCTGACCGGCGCCGAGCTCGGTCGCCGAGGTGACCCCGAGCTTGTCCTTGCGCAGCACGAAGCGCACCTGGCGTGTGACGTTGTCCGCGTGCGACGCCACGATGTCGACCGCCTCCAGCAGATCGGTGCGCGACACGGTGAGCGTGTGCGGGTTGGACTTCGGGATGACCTGCTCATAGTTCGGGTACGGGCCCTGCAGCAGGCGCACGACCGTCTGCACCCGGTACTCACCCACCTGGGTGGTGAACGCCGCCTGGTTGCGCGACGGCGCGATCTCGACCTGCACCGGACTGGTCGCCTCTTCGGCGGTGCGGCTGAGCGCCGTGAGCGCGCGGCCCGGCACGATCACGCCCTCACCCCCGAACGACGCGTAGTCGCCCTTGCGGGTCACGCGCGACAAACGGTGGCCGTCGGTGGCGGCCATGGTGAGACTCTTGCCGTTGCCCTGCACGAATACGCCGGCGAGCTGCGGCCGCGTGCCGTCGGTCGAGACGGCGTAAGCCGACCGCGCGATCATGCGCGACAACACGTCACCCGCGATCTCGGCCCGGCTCTCGGCCTTGAGTTCGGGAACGCGGGGGAACTCGGAGGCGTCCTGGGTCGGGAACTTCGACCAACCCTTGCCGTCGCCGTAGCGCACCTCGCACTGCTCGCCATCCAGGCGCAGGGTGAGCGCGCCTTTGGTCACCTTGCGGATGACCTCGTTGAAATGCCGCGCGGACACGGCCGCCTTGCCCACCGATTTCACCGTCGCGGGGACCGTGACGGCCGTGGTGAGTTCGAGGTCGGTGCCGGTGACGCGCAACCCGGACTTGTCGGCTTCGAGCAGCAGACAGGACAGCAGCGGCATCGGGCTCTTGTTGGAAACGGAGCCGAGCGCCTTGCCGACGGCGAAGGCGAGATCCCCCTGCTGGATCGTCAGTTCCATTCGGTCACTCCCTGACGGGGTGGAAGTCCATGGACGGCCGCGATTTCTGGCGTTTGGCCCAGGGTGGGGTGCGCGGCCTCGCGCACGCGCGCGCGCGATTATACGTGGGTACTATAGGGGTGCCCCCCCCTGCCCGCAAGCCTTTTCCACGCCTCGTGCCAGCTTCTAAGACATTGTAATTGAATGATTAAAGAATCTAGTAGCCGTAGGGGGCGTGGACACGGTGGATAACCCGTGGAGAGGCGGGATAACCTTGCCCTCGCCAGCCGGATACTGGTCCGGCCTCACGCGACGCCCGACGTGGAGGGCCAGCCCCCACTCCACCGGGGTACCGGTCCGGGATGGCTGCCGGGCCGGTACTCCACGTTTCACCCCAACGCCAATGTGGAGATCACGGCGTTCACCTTGTCGGCGAATCCCGGGTCTCCGCTGATACGGTCGGCGATGCGGTCACAGGCGTACATCACCGTGGTGTGGTCGCGCCCCCCCACCACGCGTCCGATCTCGACCAGCGACAGCGTGGTGAGTTGGCGCAGCAGGTACATGGCCGTCTGTCGTGGCAGCGCCACGGACTGGGTGCGCCGGCGCCCGAAGATCATCTCGGGACGCACCGAGAACGCCTCGGCGACCGCGGTCACCACGCGCTCGGGTGTGAGCTGGTCGGGCTCGGGCCCCGCGTAGGTCTGGAGCACCTCCTCGACCATCGCCACCGTGACCTCCTGCTTGAGCAGCGACCCCAGCGCCAGCACGCGCACGAGACAACCCTCGAGATCCCGCACGTTGGTGCGGATGCGGTCCGCGATGAGCAGGAACGCCTCTGCCGGCAGCCGCATCCCATCGCCCTCGCGCTCGTAACGATGCCGCAGGATGGCGAGACGGGTCTCGACATCGGGTTGCTTGATGTCGCACACCAGGCCCTGGTTGAAACGCGAGGTGAGCCGCTCCTCGAGCATCGCCAGGTCCTTGGGTGGCTTGTCGGCCGTCACCACCACCTGCTTGTGGGCATCCCGCAGGGCATTGAACGTGTAGAAGAATTCCTCCTGGGTACTTTCCTTCCCCGCCAGGAACTGGATGTCGTCGATCAGCAGCAGGTCGATGCTGCGGTACTTGTTGCGGAACGCCAGCGTCTGGGCGTGCTGGATCGAGTAGATCATCTCGTTGGTGAAACGCTCGGCCGTGACGTAGTAGACGCGCGCGTCGGGGCGCTCGCCCTTCACCTGATGTCCGATCGCGTGCAGCAGGTGGGTCTTGCCGAGACCTGGCCCGGCGAATATGAAGAGCGGGTTATAGGCGTGCCCCGGCCGGCCGGCCACCGCACGGCAGGCGGCGTGCGTGAACTCGCTGCTGCTGCCGACGATGAAGTTCTCGAACGTCAGTCGCGGGTTGAGCTGGCTCTCGAGCCAGCCGCGGTCGGTGCGCGGCGCCGGTCTCGGGGCATCGGGCATGCGCACGGGTTCGGAGAGCGGCACGCGCCACGGTGCCGGTGTCGGCTCCGTGCTCTCTCGCGCCGACAGGCGCACCTCGGGGCGCGAACCGAATGTCGTGGCGAGCGCGGCCTCGAGTGCCTGGAGATGATGTTCGTGGATCCAGTCCACGAAGAAGGGGTTGGGCACTTCCAGTTCGACCAGAAGCGGGTCGACGCGGACGGGGACGATCGGGCGGAACCAGGTATCGAACGCCTGCTGGCTCTCGATCGAGTCCTTCACGGTGCACAGGATCTGCTCCCAGAGACGCGTGGTCTCTTCCTGTGCGGTAGGAATGAGCGCCATCGTTGCGGTCCTTGCTCCGAAGGGGGGGTCCAGAGCGATCTCCAGGGCCGGGATCGGGGGCGTCTTGGCGCCGCGCGATCGCGGACCCGGGTCGGTGAGCGGGGCACTGGTGGTTCCCCGCGGTTATCCACATCCTGAAACGGTGAGATAAGCATTTGCAGCCAAACTAGTTAGGTGCTCACTTCCCTCCTCGGTTCCACACCGTGTCCACAAACGCGGTCCGGGCGACGATCCGGGGGGATGAACGCCCCGGAGACGCCTGCGAGTGCGTCGCTCAAACGCTTGTGAGGTTGGGTTTTAGCAATTCGGCCGTTCGCCGGCGGGAGGACCGTCTCGCGGTGGTCCCGACCGGGGGCGGAACGCTACCACCGGCGGCGAATCGCGACAAGCCCGATTCCGGCGCCGAGACGGCGACGCATCCGATTGCCGTGTAATGAATTAGACTACGGCACGGATGTGCGTGCCCATCAATTCAACGACCCGGCCCGGAGATCAGATGTCGAAGTCGACCCCGATCCCGAACGCCTCGTGGTCGTCGATGTCCTCGCTGATGCGGAACTGGGCTTCCCCGCTGATGCGGAAGCCCTGCACGACCGGGAACACGCACCCGAGCCGGATCGGCACCGAGAAGTCGTCGCGCTGCACCCCGCGATACTCGAACTGGGTGAACCGCGCCTGAAGCCCGAGGTAGGGGACCAGGCGTTCCTTGCCGCTCATGGTCACGCCGCGGCTCGCCACCAGCGAAGGGCCCACCACCAGGCGTCCGAGCCGGTCGCCTGATTCGAGGCCGATGAAGGCGCCGAGCGACAGATCGAGCGGAGCGGTATCGCCCGCCCGCATGGCCTGGACCCTGAAGTCGGCGGCGAGGCGAACGGTGGCGACGTCATTGCCTTCCAGCTGCACCCGCGAGAAGCCGCCCTGGAAACCGAAATCGACGTCGGGGTACAGGCTCAATCGAAGATTGCTGAGCAGGCCGACGGAATGCCGGCTCATCTCGAGCTGCGCGCCGAAGCTGTGCGCGTTCATGGGCAGCGTGCGTGCGGACGTCCATTGTCCGAACACCTCGGCGTGGGCCGCCGCCGGCGCGAACGCCAGCAACGCGAGCAGAAGGGACTTCGACCACCGTTCCACCGGGCACCTCCGTGTGATGGGCGCGGCTGGGCGCCGAGGAGCTTCGCTCGCACGCTGTCAAAGCGACGCGGGGCGGTCAAGTGCGTTCTTGCCAGCGCGCCCGCCGGCTGCGACCTTGCCCGGATGCGATTGCTGAGCGATTTCGACGGCGTGTGGACGGATCCGTGGCGCGAGGGGCTCGCGCAGGGCGAGGTGGTGGATGAGCGCCTGCTCGCCTGGGCGGCCGGGGAGGCCCGGGCGGGAGTGGGGGAGTGGCTCGCGGCGGCCCGCGCGCGGCTCGCGGCGGCGCCGCTCGAGCACGGCTGGGAATCCGATGACCGCATCTCGGCCTACGCCGACGAGGACCCGTTCGTGATGCACGCGGCGCTGCTCCAGCTGGCGCACACCGATGCGGCGTCCGATCCGATCGCGGCCTGGCTCACGGGTGCCGTCGTGCGCCACGGATTCGCATCGCTCGACGAGTTCGGCGCGTTCACCCACCACGAGGGTGTGCGCCGCGTGGAGCAGCGTCGCGGCCCCGCCATCCTGCCCGACGCCGCGGAGGCCGGCCGGCGCCTGCTCGACGCCGGCGTCGACGTGGTGGTGGTCTCGAACTCGCCCGAGGAGAAGCTCGCGCGCTGGTTCGGCAGCGCCGGACTGCCGCTCACGCACCATCCCGAGCGCGCGGAGGGGGCGCTTCGCCTGCGTGGCGGCGCACGAAAGTTCGTGCTCGGCGGCGTCCCGAACGCGCTCGAGTTGGGCGGCGTCCGATTCGAGACCGGCCGCCCGCGCTATCGCGAGGCGCTCGAGTTGGAGCGCCCGGCGGGCGTGGTGGGGGACGTGTTCTCGCTCGACCTCGCGCTGCCGCTGGCGCTGCGCCGGCACGTGCCGGGATGGGGGGGCCTGCGGCTGTTCTGGCTCCAGCGCGGGTACACGCCGGAGTGGCTGGCCGAACTCATCGCCGAACACGCCCCCGAGGTCGAGCGTCTCGACGGCGGGCTCGCCGAGGCAGCGGACCGACTGCTCGCGTGACGGCCGCACGGGTCCCGTGCGACACCCTCACCGCCCCAGGTCGTAGAACAACGACCGCCACGGCGCGTGCTCGGTGAAGCCGATGTGACGGTACACCGCGATCGCCGCGGCGTTGAAGTCGTTCACGAACAGGCACACGGCCTGGCTGCGCGCGAACAGCCGCAGGCAGAGCTCGGACATGCCGCGCTTGGCGTAGCCGCGGCCGCGGCGCTCGGCCGGCGTGAACACGCCCGAGACCTGCGCCGCGTCGGTGGTGAGCGCGCTCACACTGGCCCGGAAGCGCAGGCCCTCCGCGGTCATCCACAACACGGTGTAGCCGTCGCGGCATTCCTCCTCGGCGCGGCGGCGGTAGGCCGGCTCGTCGGCCACGCGCGGGTCCTCCTCGAGCTCCTCGGCACGAAGCATCGCGCCGCTCTCGTAGATGCAGTCGAGATCCGGTGACGCGGCCGGGCGCATCTCGGGCAGGCGCTCGAAGGGACGCAGCCCGGACGGCACGAGCGACATGTAGATCTGTGCCCGGTCCAGCCGCGGCATGAGCCCGGAACACGCGAAGCGCTCGATGAACGGGGTCACCGCGCCGCGCGTGCCGACCACCTGGAAGCGGCGCGGCAGCCGCTCGATGCGCTCGCGCGCCAGGTCGCCGAGCCGGCGCAGCGCCTCGATGTCATCGCCGACGGGCAGCACCGCCCCCGATGGCACGCCGATGTAGAGCATGCCGGCCAGCCGGCCGTCGCGCCGCGCGGCCCAGTATTCGTCCTGCGCGCGCCCGAACGAATCGCGCAGCAGCAGCGCGAGCATGTACACGTGCAGCACCGGATCGTGGTCGAGGAACCCGAAGGCCTCGACCAGGTCGACGGGGGTGAGGCGGTCGAGGGTCAGACGGGTCGGGCCCGAGGCCAGGCTCACGCGAGCGCCCTCACACGATCTTCTCGAAGATGGAATCCACCAGCGCGTCGAATCCCTCGTCGCGCTTGTTGCGCGGTCGTTCGAGCGGGATGGGGAGGTCGGCCGCGATCCGGCCCGGGTGCTGGCTCAGCACGATGACCCGGTCCGCCATCAGCACCGCCTCCTCGATGATGTGGGTCACCATCACCACCGTGTCCACGGGCAGCGTCTCGTCCGCCCACAGCGACAACACCTCCTCGCGCAGGTTGGCGGAGGTCAGCGCGTCGAGCCCGGCGAACGGCTCGTCCATCAGCAGCAGGTCGGGCTCCACCGCCAGCGCGCGCGCGATGCCGGCGCGCTGCTTCATGCCACCCGACAGCTCGCGCGGATAGGCCTCTTCATAGCCGTCGAGTCCGACCTTGTCGAGGTAGGCCGCGGCCCGACGGCGGGAGTCCTCGGGCGACAGGTCGCGGGCCTGCAGCCCCAGCTCGACATTGGCCTGCACCGTGAGCCACGGCAGCAGCGCGAACGACTGGAACACCATCGCCGAGGCGCGGTTGACGCCGTCGAGCGGCGTGCCGCGCCACAGCACCTGACCGGCGGAGGGGAGCGTGAGGCCCATGAGCAGGCGCAGCAGCGTGCTCTTGCCCGAGCCCGACGGGCCGACCACGCACACGAACTGGCGCTCCGGCACCACCAGCGAGACGTCGTCGAGCGCGGGCACGGTGCGCCCGCGATCGTTGAAGTTCTTGGTGACGTGCCGCAGCTCCAGCATGCTCAGGCCTCCAGCCGGAAGCGATCGTTGACCGTCTCGAACACCCGCTTCCACACCAGACGGTTGAACGCCACCACCGTCACCACGAGCGCCGTCACCGACAGCAGCAGCAGCGTGCGGTCGCCGGTGCCGAAGGTGGCGCGATTGAGCAGCGCGCCGACTCCGAGCACCTCGTAGGTGCGGTGCTTGAACACGATGTACTCCGACAGGATCAGCGCGTTCCAGGTCCCGCCCCACGCCACCACGCTGCCGGTCACCAGCGACGGCATGCAGGCGGGCAGCACCAGCTTGCGATGGATGGCGCCCGGCTTCAGGCCGAGCGAGCGGAGCGAGTCGTGCAGGTCGGTGGGGACGCGCTGTACGCCCGCCAGGGCGTTGAACAGGAGATACCACTGCATGCCCGTGAGCGCGAGCCCGATCGAGATGACCTCCATCCCGCCGAAGCGGTCGACCAGCAGCGCGACCAGGAACGGGAAGAACGCGGTGGCCGGGATCGAGGCCCCGATCTGCGCCAGCAGCGACAGGCCGGGCACGCTCTTGGGGTGATCGAACGCCCACAGCGTGACCGGGATCACCCACAGCAGCGCGAGCGCGTAGGCCGCGTTGATGCGCAGGAAGCTCAGCAGGAGCGCGAGCGGCAGGCTCGCGACGTCGCGCGACCACGGCCGCATCAGGTCGTGCACCACGGCACCGACTCCGAACGCGGCGCCGACCCCGGCCGCGATCCACAGCGGCCATCGGATCCATCGCCAGACCACCACGAGCCGGTCGCCGAGGGCGTCGAGACGGCGGTCGGTGGCCCCGAAGCGCAGCCGCGGGAGCAGCGCGCGCGTGAGCGCGCGGAACGGCCGCAGCAGCGCCGGCAGGCCGAGGTCGGGCAACCGCAATGCACGGGTCTCCTCCTCGGCGGCCCCGCCAAGGTCGTAGCGGAAGCGTTGCGACCACACGCGGATCGGCTGCCACACCACGAACTCGATCACGACCACCAGCAGCAGGAGCGTGAGCAGCGCCGCGGCCGACAGACGCAGGTCGCCCTGCGCGAACGAACGCTGGAGCAGGCTGCCCAGACCGGGCAGCGAGACCGCGGTGCGCCCGGCGACGATGATCTCGCACGCGATCAGGAAGTACCACCCATTGGTCCACGACAGGATGCTGTTGTACACCAGCGACGGGATGCAGGCCGGCACGTAGAGAGCCCGCCAGCGCAGCACGCCCTGCACGCCGAGGCTGTCGGCGGCGGCCCGTGTCTCGGCCGGGATGGTGCTGAGGCCCTCGTACACCGCGAACGCGAGGTTCCACGCCTGGCAGGTGAAGATGAGGAAGATCGCGGCCAGCTCGAACGCCAGGCGGCCGCCGCCGAAGATGCCGACGAAGATGGCGATCGCCGCCGGGAAGAACCCGAGCACGGGCACCGACTGCCCGACATCGAGCATCGGGATGAGGATGCGCCCGGCGCGCGGATAGGTGGCGGCGGCGTAGCCCACCACCCAGGCGAATCCGAGCGACACCAGGTAGGACGCCGTCATGCGCAGTAGCGACCAGCCGGCGAAGGCGGGCAGGTCGGCCAGCCGGGCCTCGTGGCCGACGCCGCGGGCGATGCGCAGCACGCGCTCGGCGCCGCCCCCCGCCAGCGCGACGACCACGAGCAGCGCCGCGACGATGAGCACGGGCATCCATCGTGCGCTGCGGCGGCTCTCGGACATGGACGACCTCTCGGACGCTGGGCTAGGGCCCGGTGGCGGGTGCGGGCCGGCGGCGTGATCCTGCAATCTAGCCCTTGCCGGACATGTCGAACAAGCCCGGAGCGGCCGGGCATTGACCCTGCGGGCGTGCGCCGCCTAGTCTCCCGCGCGAGGAGGCACCCGTGCCCGAGCTGGTGATGGTCATCGAGGACGAGAAGGAGATCCGCGATCTCGTTCGTTACAACCTCGAGCGCGCGGGGTATCGCGTGGCGACCGCCGGCGACGGCGAGCAGGGATTGAAGTGCCTGTTCGAGTCGCGGCCCGACGCGCTCGTGCTCGATCTCATGCTGCCGGGTCACAGCGGGATGGAGGTGTTGCGCGAGGTGCGCGGCGAGCCCGCGACGCGCGACCTGCCGGTACTGGTGCTGTCGGCGCGCTCGGCCGAGATGGACAAGCTCGAAGGCTTCGAGCACGGCGCCGACGACTACCTCACCAAGCCGTTCAGTCCGCGCGAGCTGGTGGCGAGGGTCAAGGCGCTGTTGCGGCGCACGCAGCCCGGCAAGAACGAAGGCGTCGTCGTGGCGGGTCCGCTGCGCATCGACTCCATCTCCCGCGAGGCGGCGCACGACGGCCGCACACTGACGCTGACCCCGCGCGAGTTCGAACTGCTGGGCTTTCTCGCCCGTCACCCCGGGCGCGTGTTCTCGCGCGAGGAGCTGCTGCGCAAGGTGTGGGGTTATGACTACGTGGGCGAGACGCGCACCGTCGACGTGCACGTGCGCCGGCTGCGTCTCAAGCTCGGCCCGGGGGCGCGGCTCATCCAGACCGTGACCGGCGCCGGCTACAAGATGGTGGCTCCGCGCGGCGGCGAGGGATGAGCGGCGCGGGTCCCGCATGACGCGGTCGCTGCGGGTCCGCCTGTTCGTGATCCACCTCGGCGCGCTCGCGGTCGCGCTCGCGCTCACCGCCGCATTCGCCGCGCGCGAGGAGCGCGCCTGGCTCATCCTGCGTGGCAGCGAGCAGCTCGAGCGCTACGCGCGGTTGTCGGCCGCCGGGCTGAGCACCCACGCCGGCGACCGGCCGGCGGTGGCCGACGCGCTCGCCCGAGAACTGGGCCTGCGGGTCACGCTGATCGCCGGTGACGGCCGGGTGGTGGGGGACTCCGAGGTGTCGCGCGAGCGTCTCGGCGCGCTCGAGAACCACGCCTCGCGTCCCGAGGTGCGGGCGGCGCTGGGGGGGGCGCCCGGGCACCACGTCCGCCGCAGCGCGTCGGTCGGGGTCGAGTTCCTCTACACCGCGGTGCCGGTGAGCGGGGTGCCCGGCGTGGCGGTGTTGCGGCTCGCACAACCGCTCGCCGAGGTGCGGCGCCTCGACGCATCGCTGCTGCGGCTGCTCGTGGTGGCCTCGGTGCTGGCGTTCCTCGTCACCGCCGCGGCCACCTTCTGGCTGCTCGGCCGCACCACGCGGCGGATCGAGCAGCTCGAGCGCCACGCGCAGCGAGTCGGAGCCGGCGAGACCTTCGCGCGCGCGCTCGAGCTTCCGGCGGACGAGGTGGGGCGTCTCGGCGCCGCGCTCAACCGGATGTCGGGCGAGCTGCGTGCGCGGCTGGGAGCGATCGAGCGCGAGCGCGACCAGCGCGAGCTGGTGCTCGAGCACATGAGCGACGGCGTCGCGCTGCTGGACGCCGAGGCCCGCGTCGTGCACGCCAACCGCGCGCTCGCCACCGTGCTCGACCTGCCGCTGCCGCCCGCGCCGGGAACGCGCTTCGAGGATGCGGTCCGACTGCCGGAGCTGTCGGACCTGCTGGCCGAGGCGCGCTCGGGCGGCGGCAGCATCGAGCGGGTGCTGCGATTCTGGGCTCCCCACGAGCGGCTGGTGCGCGCCACCGCGACCCCGCTGGCCGGCGGCGAACCCGGCGCGCTGCTGCTCGTGCTGCGCGACCAGTCGGAAGCCGAGCACCTGGACCGGGTGCGGCGCGACTTCGTGGCCAACGTCTCGCACGAACTGAAGACCCCGCTCACCTCGGTGCGCGGCTATGCCGAGACACTGCTCGAAGGAGGGCTGCAGGACGCCGCGAACCGCGAGGGCTTCGTGCGCGTGATCCACGACCAGGCGACGCGGCTGCAGGCGCTGGTGGACGACCTGCTCTCGCTGGCCGAGCTCGAACGGCCCGAAGCGCGGCTGCGGATCGAGCGGTTCGACCTGCGCGCGCTGGCGGACCGGCAGCTCTCGGCGTTCGCCGCGCGCGCATCGGCGGCCGGGCTCGCGCTGACGCTCGCCCCCGGCGAGCCGGACTGGATCGAGGCGGATCGCGTGCGGCTCGAGCAGGTGCTCGCCAACCTGCTCGAGAACGCGATCAAGTACACCGAGCGCGGTGGCGTGACGGTGACGCTCGGCGGCGGCCCGTCGCACGCCTGGTGCGACGTGACCGACACGGGGCCGGGCATCCCGCCCGACGACCTGGATCGCGTGTTCGAGCGATTCTATCGCGTGGACAAGGCGCGCTCGCGCGACAAGGGCGGCACCGGGCTCGGTCTATCGATCGTGAAGCACATCCTCGCCCTGCACGGTGGCCACGTGTGGGTCGAGAGCACGCCCGGCGAAGGCAGCCGCTTCCGCTTCGAACTGCCCCGCAGCGCGCGCCCACGCGTCGGCTGAGCGCCCGCGGCGCGCGCTCCGGCGCGCCGGTTCGGGCTGTCGAGCGCGGACGACTTCGGTAAGGCGCGGTCCGCGACCCCCACCGATCGTCGTACCGGCGGTGCGCGCGGCGCGACGTCTTCGTGAGAGCGATCGAGATGTGGCAACGCGGCGCGTTCACATCGTGGTCACGCCGCCGTCGTCTCGCGCACACCGCGAGTTTGCCGCCCGTTCACGCGCCCGTCACCCATCCTTCGTCGCGCGCTCGTTAGGTTGGCCACCGGCTGGAGAGGGGCGACGGACGGGGACCGCCGGGTTGATCGGTGCCCCCCGACAACGGTGGTTGCGAGCCCACCGCGCCGGCCTGGTTCGCTCCTCTTCCTCCGAAGTGCCTCCGCCGCGCCGGGCTGACTCGCCGAGCGGTGACGGATCGGCGGCACACCCCGTTCCCCGACGTCTCATCCGCTCGACATCCTCGAGGGAGACACCATGCGTTCTGCTTCGACCCCGCGTGACCATGCGTTGCTCCGATCCATCCTGGCGCTGGGGCTCGCAGCCCTGGTGGCCGGGCCGGTGCACGCCGCGACCTACCCGGTCGGTTATCCGAACGGCCTCTCGCTCGACGGCAACATCTTCTGGGGCAGCGGGGCCAACACGAGTCTGGCCAACCAGGCCACCGGCGCCCCGTCGGCGACGCTGATCGGCGGCTCGATCACGCTCGCGACGCCCTGCGCCCCCGGCTACAACGCCGCAACGCTGATCACCACCACCTACACCCACAACCAGTGGGCGGACCCGCTGCTCGTCAACAAGGTGAAGTGGCCGAACGGCGCCCCGGACTTCCAGCCGGACATCGACAGCCCGGCCTATCAGTTCGCGATGCAGGTGCCGGGCAGCGACCCCTGGTTCCAGCAGACCTGCTACGTCGGCGCGGTCGGCCCGAACGCCCGCGATCGCTGGTGGGAGGGTTGGACGTACTTCGATTCCACCGGCAGCGGTCGCGATGACCTGCACCTGCCGACCATGACCGATCCGCGGCCGTCGGAGCTCCACGTCAACGAGATCGTTTCCACCGACGTCGTCTGGGGTCCGGACAAGAACCACGTCGTGCGTGGCCAGTACCGCGTCATCACGCCGGGGTCGCTCACCCTCCTCCCGGGCACGGTCGTCTTCGAGGAGCGCGCGACGCTCGGAACCATCCGCATCGACCGCGGCGCCCGGATCCACGCCGTCGGCACGCGCGACTCGGTCATCATCATCACCACCGATGACGCCCCCGGCCTCATGCGCACCGGCGGCTGCGGTGGACTGGTGATCAACGGCCGCGCCAAGGTCAACAACGCCAACTCGTGCGCGGGCGATTCCGCCGCGTCCGAAGGCGGCGCGATCGGCTTCTACGGCGGCAACGACGACAACGACAACTCGGGCGAGATCAAGTACGTCCGTATCGAGTACTCGGGCAAGGAGATCACCCCGAACAACGAACTGAACACGTTCACGAACAACGGCGTCGGTTCCGCCACACTGTTCGACTACATCCAGTCGCACCAGGGCGCGGACGACGGCTGGGAGGCCTTCGGCGGCACAGCGCGTGTCCGGCACCTGGTCTGCACCGATGGTCACGATGACGGCCTCGATTGGCAGCAGGGCTGGCGCGGCAAGGCCCAGTTCGTGATCGTCCGCGGCATCGCCGACCTCGCTCCGTCCGGCACCCAGTTCGGGGACAAGGGCATCGAGGCCGACAACAACGACGTCGCGCCGTTCGATCAGGACATCGACGCGCAGCTGTGCTCGGGTCAGTCGAATCCGATCGTTTACAACTGCACATTCGTGGGCGATCGCAGCCGCTCGGGCGCGCAGTTCCCAGGCTCGACCTTCGGGGTGAACCTGCGTCGCGGCACAGCCGGCGCCGTGATGAACTCGATCGCCGCGAACTTCAAGACCGTCGGGCTGAAGATCGACGACGACGTGACCTGGAAGTACCACTGCCGCGCGCTCAACACGCTCGGTGCCGCGGGGCCGCTGTTCTTCCCCGACGTGTACTGCAGCAACGCGGTCGGCGACGTGCCGGTGGGCCGGGGCAGGGTGATGCTTCTGAGCAGCTCGCCGAACCCGTTCCGCAAGCAGGTCAACATCGGTTTCTCACTGCCGCAGTCCGGCCGGGTCCGCGTCGAGGTGTTCGCGGCCGACGGCCGCCTGGTCGCGAAGCTTGCCGACGGCGAGATGGCGGCAGGGCAGCACGACCTGACGTGGCGGGCCGGCGCGGAGACGCCGAGCGGCGTCTACTTCTATCGGGTCGTCGCCAATGGCCGCACCAGCGCGGGCAAGTTCGTCCGCGTCGACTGATCGTTCCAGGGCCACACCCCGGCGGCTGCTCCGGCGGCGACGAGATGCCGCCGCCGGAAGGCGGCCGGGCCCACAAGAGATCCGGAACGTCCTTCGCACCTTCCCAAGCGCCGGAGGTTCACACGATGGGTCGTCTCTCGCTGTCCGTGCACTCCGCCCATCCTCGCGTCCTCGCGTGGGCGCTCGCGCTCTTGGCGGGCCTCGCACCGGTCTCGCCATCGCCCGCCGCGGTGCTCGGCCGCGTCCAGGGCAGGATCGTCGCCACCGACACCGGCGAGCCGATCGGGTACGCGGACCTGCAATTGGTCCCGGCCGACACGACCATGAGGCGGGTCGGTGGGCTCACCAACAGCGACGGCTCGTTCCTGCTCCAGGCGCCCGCCGGCCGTTACGCGCTGCTGGTGCGCGCGATGTCGTATTCGCGCAAGCGCGTCGAAGACATCGTGATCGGCGATGGCCAGTTGCTGCCGTTCAGCACCACGCTGTCACCCGAGGCGATCCAGCAGCAGGAGATCGTCGTCGAGGCCACGGCGAAGAAGAACACCGAGGCCTCGATGCTCGCGACCCGGAAGAAGGCGGTCGCGTTGGGCGACGCGGTGAGTTCGGAGCAGATGCGACGCTCTCCGGACAAGGACGCCGGCGAGGTGCTGCGCCGGGTGACGGGGCTCTCTGTCTCGGACGGCAAGTACGTGTTCGTGCGCGGGCTCGGCGAGCGCTACAGCTCCACGGAGGTGGATGGCG
>Ga0315273_10003177_pt1 | contig 19722 bp, 17 predicted proteins | sample YL17G02_0_MG_FD_205753 | JGI IMG/M metagenome (GOLD analysis project Ga0315273, IMG submission 205753) | Sediment microbial communities from Yellowstone Lake, YNP, Wyoming, USA - YL17G02_0 | ecosystem: Environmental > Aquatic > Freshwater > Lake > Sediment | place: USA: Wyoming | collected...
GATCTCGCGACATTCGCGCCGGCGGACACGAGTATTCGCTCGCTCGCAGGCATCACGACGCTGAGACTGCGGGCGACGGGAACTCTCGCCTCGCCGGTTCTCTCGCTGGAGGGAAGCACCGCGGGGCTGTCCTATCAAGGTGTCGCGGTCGAGAACGTGCAGTACGTGGCGAGCTACGAAGGCCGGCGGCTTCGCCTGACCCGCCTCGATCTCCGCCAGGGAAACGCGAGCACACACGTCGAGGGTCAGCTGCCGGTCGACCTCTCGCTGTACGCTCCGCACCGGTGGCTGCGAGCCGAGCCGATCACGCTGCACGTGCGCATGATCGACGCGGACTTCAGCGTGGCGGCGCTCTTCTTCCCGTCGTACATCGCGTCGAGCGCCGGGAGGCTCAACTTGATGGCCGACGCGGAGGGAACGGCGGGTGCTCCGGAGGTGAAGGGCACGGTCAAGTTGAACCAGGGTGTCGTCAGGATCACAGGGCGCGATGAGGTCCTCGATCAGGTGGAGCTCGACGGCACGTTCGATGCGCGCCGGCTGAACGTGACGCGATTCGCCGCGCGGGAGGGAAAGCGCGGTGCCCTCACTGGGTCGGGATACTGGCAGTGGGTCGATGGGCGCCACCTCGGCGATTACGAGTTTCGGCTGCACCTCTCCGATTTCACGGCCACCGACCGAGAGACATATCTCATCCGGGCGAGCGGAGACCTCCTGGTGCAAGACGGGAAGAGGCCGGACGGCAAGGAAGTTCCGCGCGTGACGAGCATCGCGCCCGTGGCCCTCTCGCGCGGGGAGCTGACCATGGACTTGGCACGACCACAGACAGAGGTGCGCGAACCGCTGCCGTTTCTCTACGACATCGCGGTCGACATCCCTCGAAATCTCTGGTACCGAAACGTCGACTGCGAGACCGAACTGGACGGACGCATCACGCTGAGGAACGAGGGGGAGCGAGACTTGATCCTCGGCTCGCTGAACGTCCGGGGAAAGTACTACTTCTATTCGAACGAATTCCGAGTTCTCAAGGGGGAGATCAGCTTCACGACATTGGACCGGGTGGACCCGACGATGCTGATCGAGGCCGAGACGACGGTGCAGGGAATCGGCGGCGAGAAGAAGATATACCTGACGCTCTCCGGCCCATCGAGCAAGCTCAAAGTGCACTTGCACGATGATGAGGGGGCGAGCGAGAATTATCTCTGGAAGGCGCTCACGTTCGGTCAATTCACGACTCTGAGCGAGACGCAGGCCGTCGGGCCCAGCGCGGCGGGCCCCGACGCGACGCTTCCCGTGACGAACTACGTCTTCCGGAACGCGGAACGGTTGATCGCAGACGTTGGTTTCATCGATACGATCGACCTGAAGTCGGGTCGGGCGTCGACCACGACGACGGGAACCGGTTCGACTCCGCTCGTCGGGCACCTGGGGCTGGGAAAGTACGTGACCCCGGAACTCTATCTGAAGTACTCTCGGGATTTCTCGGGAAGCGCCGAACAGAAGATCATCGCGGAGTACCGCGTCACCCGCTACCTCCTGCTCCACGGAGAACAGGTCCACCGGTCCACGAAGGATCGTCCGGGGGAGCTCTACAACCTCGACCTCAAGGTTCGACTCGAATACTAGGAGACCCGTGGAGTTGAACGCAGTACAGCGCCAGGCGGTGGAGCACGCGGGCGGTCCGTTGCTCATTCTCGCGGGAGCGGGGAGCGGCAAGACGCGTGTTCTCACTGGCCGGATCGCGCATCTGGTGCGCCAGCGGAGCATCCCTCCGGGCGCCATCCTGGCGTTCACGTTCACGAACAAGGCGGCCCGCGAGATGCGCGCCCGGGCGATCTCGCTCCTGGGCAGCGAGGATCTCGGAGTTTGGCTCGGGACCTTCCATGCGATCTGCGTGCGGATCCTGCGCCGCCACTCGGAGCTCCTGGGGTATCCGCGTGCGTTCGTGATCTACGATACCGACGATCAGCGCTCTCTGTTGCGCGAGCTTCTGCGTGGTCCTGGGCCGGAGGATCGAAGTCTCACGCCGGCGGGGGCGGGCGGGCGGATCTCGCGGCTCAAGAACGAAGGCGTTGGCCCCGAGGAGTATCGGAAGACGGCGTTCACGCCGGTCGACCGACGGCTTGCGGAGGTGTACGCGGGATACCAGGCGGCCCTCCGCGAGCGCGCCGCGATGGACTTCGACGACCTCATCGGATACACCGTTCGACTGTTCGATCTGGACGCCGATGTTCACCGCAGCTACATGGCGCGTTTCCAGCACGTTCTCGTGGACGAGTACCAGGACACCAACGGAATCCAGTTTCAGCTCATCGAGCGGCTCTCGCGGCTGCACCGCAATCTGACCGTCGTGGGAGACGACGACCAATCCATCTACGGGTGGCGTGGCGCCGACGTCGCGAACATTCTCTCGTTCGAGAAGGCCTTTCCCGACGCGGCTGTCCTGCGGCTCACCCAAAACTACCGCTCCACGCAGACGATTCTCCGCGCGGCGCATGGGGTGGTCAGCAGGAACGCCGCCCGCAAGGAGAAGGAACTCTGGACGGAGAACGACGTGGGCGATCGCGTCCGCGTACATCTGGCGCCGGACGAAGAGTCCGAAGGGGAGCGGGTGGTGTCGCTACTCCTCGACGGACGTCGCACGGGAAGCCTCCAGAACAAGGATTTTGCAGTCCTCTACCGCACGAACGCACAGTCGCGAGCGGTCGAGAACGCGCTCCGTCGCTCCGGAATCCCGTACCAGCTGACGGGTGGCGTATCTTTCTACGAGCGGCGCGAGGTGAAGGACATCATCGCCTACCTGAGGGTGCTGGTGCAGCCGCGGGACTCCGTCTCGTGGCTCCGTATCCTGAACGTGCCGCCACGCGGAATCGGCCGCACCACCATCGACCGTCTCAAGGGCTTCGCGGAGGAGCGCGGCCTCGGGCTGGGAGAGGCGCTGGAACATCCAGAACTCTCCGCCGCGCTGGGGAATGCCGCCGCCAAGAAGCTCCAGGGCGTCGGTCAGCTGCTGGAGAGGCTTCGTCCGCTTGCAGCCATGTCCCCCTCCGCGTGTCTCGCGGAGCTGATCGCCGGTGTGCGCTATCGCGAGTACCTGGTGGAGGAGAATCCGGCGGAGGCGCGCGAGCGCATCGAGAACGTGGACGAGATCATCGCCGGGGCCGAAGCCTACATGCGTCGCGCAGAGGATCCCACGGTCGAGGGGTTCCTGTCCGAGATCGCGCTTCTCACCGACGTGGATCTTTGGAACGATGTCGATGACAGCGTGAACCTCATGACGATCCACTCGGCGAAGGGGCTCGAGTTTCCGGTCGTGCTCCTGGTCGGGCTGGAGGAGGGGCTCTTGCCCCACGCCTCCTCCATCAATGATCCTCCTCAACTCGAGGAGGAGCGCCGTCTCTTCTATGTCGCCCTCACCCGCGCCCAGCGCCAGGTTCATCTACTACACGCATCCTACCGGCGGGCATGGAATTCGGTGGGAGGCGGGCCCTCGCGATTCCTTACCGAGATTCCTCCCGACTGTCTGGAGTGGATGGACTCGGAGCCCTGGATCGCGCCGGCGATGCGCCCACGCGCCGCGCGCTCGGTGGCGGAGGATCGGAGCGGACCGAGCCCGGTGGGGGTCAGGGTGAACCACCCGCAGTTCGGAGAAGGCGTCGTGGTCGCGTGCGAGGGGCGCGGGGAACGCGCGAAACTCACGGTCCAGTTTCGGCGGGCGGGGCTCAAGAAGATCCTCGCCGCCTTCGCGGAGTTGAGCCATGTCGATTGATACGGAACTCGTTCGGAAGGTCGCCGCACTGGCCCGTCTTCATATCGATCCCGCCGAAGAGCCCCGCTTCGTGGCGGAGCTCCAGGCGATCCTCTCCTATGTCGAGCAGTTGCAGGGGCTGGACGTGACCGGCATCGAGCCGACGAGCCAGGTCGGCACCGGCGTCGTGACGCCGCTTCGTCCCGACGAGGCGCGTCCATCGCTGGTTCGCGAAGAGGCGCTGGCCCAGGCGCCGGATCGGGATGGGGACTACCTCAGGGTTCCGCGAGTCGTATGAGCGACGCTTTGATCCACGAGACGGCGGAAGCGCTGAGCCGGTCGGTCGCGTCGGGCGAGCGGTCCGCGGTCGAGGTCACGCTCGCCTTTCTCGCGCAGATCGAGCGCACGGCCGGCCGCCTCGGCACCTATCTCCATAAGAACCCCGAGGAGGCGCTGGCCATGGCGCGCGCGGTGGACGAACGCCGGGCGAGGGGAGCGATCCTGGGCCCGCTCGCGGGGCTTCCGGTCGCCCTCAAGGACAACCTTTGCGTCCGAGGCGTCCCGACCACCTGCGGCTCGCGAATCCTCGAGCGGTACCGGCCTCCGTACGATGCGCATGTCGTCGAGCGCCTTCGCGACGCGGACGCTGTGCTGATCGGCAAGACGAATTGCGACGAGTTCGCGATGGGCTCCTCGACGGAGAACTCCGCCTATTTCCCGACGAGGAACCCGTGGGACCTGACCCGCGTTCCGGGAGGATCGAGCGGCGGGTCAGCGGCCACGGTCGCGGCGCGCGAGGCGCCTCTGGCGCTCGGCTCCGACACCGGAGGCTCGATTCGCCAACCGGCCGCCTTCTGCGGCATCGTGGGGTTGAAGCCGACGTACGGAGCGGTCTCCCGCTACGGGCTCGTGGCGTTCGCGTCGTCGCTGGATCAGATCGGACCGCTGGCGCGAAACGCGCGCGATGCGGCGCTTCTCTACAACGCGATCTGCGGGCAGGACGCGCGCGACATGACCAGCCGCTCCGAGGCCAAGCCGGTCTCGCTGGATGCGCTGGAACGGGGAGCCGGAAGGCTTCGGATCGGTGTTCCCTGGGAACTTCTGGGGGAGGGAGTGGATCCGGAGATCCATGCGGCGCTCGATAAGGCGCTCGCGGTCTTCGCCGCGGAAGGAGCCAAGATCCTGGACGTGAAGCTGCCACACGCGGGCTACGCGATCGCGACCTACTATCTCATCGCGCCGGCGGAGGCCTCGAGCAACCTCGCCCGCTACGATGGGGTGCGTTACGGGGTCCGCGCGGAGAACGACGATCTGCAGACCATGTACGCGAAGACGCGCGGCCAGGGGTTCGGGCGCGAAGTGAGGCGCCGCATTCTCCTCGGCACGTACGCGCTCTCGGCGGGGTACTACGACGCCTATTACCTTCGAGCGCAGAGAGTGCGGACGCTGATCCGCCGCGACTTCGCGCACGCCCTGACGGGGGCGGACGCGATCCTGCTGCCCACGACGCCGACGCCCGCGTTTCGTCTCGGGGAGAAGCTGGACGATCCCCTCGCGATGTACTTGAACGACATCTTCTCCATTCCCGCCTCGCTCGCGGGAGCGCCGGCGCTCTCGTTTCCAGCGGGCTTTTCCGCTGGAGATCTTCCCATCGGCCTCCAGGTGGTGGGTCGCCCGTTCGAGGAGGAGACGCTTCTTAGGCTCGCGCGGGGATGGGAGCTCGGGAGCGACGTGACGGCGAAGATTCCGCCGCTGCTCGCGGAGGCGGACAGTTGACGACGCGCCAAGCACCGCCCGCCGGCGCGGCCCAGCACCTCGAGCGATACGAGCAGGTCATCGGGCTCGAGGTTCACGCGCAGCTCAAGACGGACTCCAAGATCTTCTGTCCGTGCAGCACTCGATTCGGGGCTCGGCCGAACACTCAGGTTTGCCCGGTCTGCCTGGGCCTCCCGGGGGCGCTCCCGGTCTTGAACGAGCGTGCCGTGCGGTTCGCGGTGATGACGGGAATCGCCGTGGGAGGGCGGATCTCGGAGCGGAGCGTCTTCGCGCGCAAGAACTACTTCTACCCGGACCTCCCGAAGGGCTACCAGATCTCCCAATACGACCGGCCCCTCTGCGAAGGAGGCGTGATCGACATCCGTTCGGGAAGCGAGTGGAAGCGGATCGGCCTGGTGCGAATCCACCTGGAGGAGGACGCCGGCAAGTCGCTCCACCCCGAGGGCAGGGAGGGCGTCGTCACGACACGGGTGGACTTGAACCGGGCCGGCGTGCCGCTGATCGAGATCGTGTCGGAGCCGGACATCCGCAGTGGCGCCGAGGCGTACGACTATCTGATGCGCCTCAAGCAGATCCTTGTCTACCTCGATGTCTGTGACGGGAACATGGAGGAGGGGAGTCTCCGCTGCGACGCCAACGTCTCGGTCAGACTTCGCGGGGAGACGGCCCTGGGCACGAAGACCGAGATCAAGAACCTGAACTCCTTCCGCAACGTGGAGCGCGCGATCGCATTCGAGACCGAGCGGCAGGTGTCGCTTCTCGAGGGCGGAGGACGCATCGTGCAGGAAACGCTCCTCTGGAACGCGGACAAGGGGACGGCGGAGACGATGCGGAGCAAGGAGGAGGCGCACGACTACCGCTACTTCCCGGAGCCCGACCTTCTCCCGCTCGACCTCGATCCGGCGTGGATCGACGCGATCCGCTCCGAGCTTCCGGAGCTGCCGCACCAGGTGCGCGACCGTTTGACACTGGAGTACGGTATCCCGGAGTACGACGCGGAGGTCCTCACCGAGACCCGCTCGCTGGCTGCGTACTACGAAGAGGTGGCGCGCCGTTCGGGGAATCCGAAGCTCTCATCGAATTGGATCATGGTCGAGGTGAACGCGGCGCGGAACAAGGCGGGACAAGCGATCGAGGAATTCCCGGTCCGGCCCGATCGGCTGGGAGATCTGGTGGCGATGATCGCGTCCGAGCGGATCTCGGGGAAGATCGGAAAGCAGATCTTCGAACTGATGCTGGAGTCGCTAGATGGACCCGAGGCGCTCGTGCAGAGGCACGGCCTGATGCCGATCGACGACGAGACCGCGCTTCGCGCCCTGGCGCGCGAGGTGATCGCCGCGAATCCGGGACCCGTGGCGGAAGTTCGTGCCGGCAAGGACCGCACGTTCGCCTTCCTCGTGGGACAGGCGATGAAGCAGTCGCGCGGGCGCGCGCATCCCGAGAAACTCCAGGCGGCGCTGCGACGAGAACTGGAGGCGCTGACGTGACGGCGGTTCCGAGGATTCTTGTCGTCGGGAGCGGCGGCCGCGAGCACGCGCTCGTGCGGGCCCTGCACGAATCGCCGGAACATCCGGCGCTCTTCGTCGCGCCGGGGAATCCGGGCATGGAATCCCTCGCCACGCGCGTGCCGATCGCGGTTTCCGACGTGCCCGCTCTCGTGAACTGGGCGAAGCGGGAGCGGCCGGATCTGGTGGTCGTGGGGCCCGAGCTCCCGCTGACGCTCGGCATCGCGGACGAGCTGAGCGCGACGGCGATCCCCGTTCTCGGACCGGGTAAAGCGGCGGCGCGCCTCGAATCCAGCAAGAGCTTCGCCAAGATGACGCTGGAGCGGCTCTCGCTGCCGACCGCTCCGTTCCGCATCGCCCACAGCGCCGAGGAGGCCCAACGAATCATGGCGGGCGCGAACTATCCCCTGGTCCTGAAGGCCGATGGCCTGGCGGCGGGGAAGGGGGTCGTGATCGCGCGCACCGAGAGTGAGGCGCTCGAGACCGTGAACTCGTGGATGACGGAGGGGACGCTCGGCGAGTCGGGGAAGACGGTCGTCATGGAGGAGTGCCTCGACGGGGAGGAGACATCGCTCCTGGTTCTCACCGACGGCGAACGGTGGGTCCTCTTCCCGCCCGCACGGGACCACAAGCGCGCGTTGGACGGGGACCGAGGTCCCAATACCGGAGGCATGGGCGCGTGCGCGCCAGCGCGCGTTCCATCTGACCAGGATGCGATCGCGATCACGAAGCGCATCGTGGATCCTCTTCTCGCGGATTTTCGCGCGGCGGGGACGCCCTATCGCGGGATCCTCTACCTGGGGCTCATGCTGACCGCGCGGGGACCGATGGTGCTCGAGTTCAACGCCCGCTTCGGGGATCCCGAAACGCAGGCGGTCCTACCCCTCGTGGAGGAAGGCCTTTACCCGCTCTTTCTCGCAGCCGCCCGGGGATCTCTTCCCGCGGAGCGGCACGGCACGTTCGTCGAGCACGCCGGAGCCGCCGTCTGCGTCGTGCTCGCGGCGCGCGGCTATCCGGGCGCGCCGGAAGCGGGGCAGGTCATCGAAGGGCTGGACCGGCCCTTCCCGCACGGGATCAGGATCGACTACGCGGGCGTCGACAGGATCGGCTCGCGGCTCGTCACCGGCGGGGGCCGCGTGCTGGGAGTGACCGCCAGAGCGGAGACTTTGGCGCGCGCGCGGGAGGCCGCCTATGAGGCGGTCTCGTGGATTCGCTTCGATGGAATGCAATATCGGAAGGACATCGCCGTGCAGGCACTTCAATCGGGGAGTACCAAACCATGACCGAAAAGATTCGCGTGTTGATCCTCTTCGGAAGCGAATCGGACCGCTCCACGATGGAGGAGACAGGAAGGGTCCTGGAACGGTTCGGCATCTCGTATCGGATGGAGCAGGCTTCGGCGCACCGGAGCCCCGACCGTGTCCGCGATCTGGCGCTGACCGCCTCGGCGCAGGGTGTCCAGGTATTCATCGCCGCGGCCGGAATGGCGAATCACCTCGCGGGCGCGGTCGCCGCGCACACGACTCTGCCTGTGATCGGCGTGCCGCTCGGCGGATCATCTTTGAGTGGCGTGGACGCACTCTACTCCACCGTGCAGATGCCGGCCGGCGTTCCCGTCGCGACGGTCGCGATTGGACCGGCGGGCGCCAAGAACGCCGCGGTCCTCGCGGCACAAATCCTCGCGGTGTCGGACCCGGTGTTGAGCCAGAAACTCGCCGACTTCAAGGCGGGGCTCGCGCGGGGAGAAAAGCTCTAGCAGCGTGACCGGATCGCGGATCGTCCTCACCGACGCCAATCGAGCGGAGGTGATCGAGGCGGCGGTCCGCGTCTTGAATTCGGGCGGCGTAGCGCTTCTCCCCGCCGAGGGCCTCTATGGTTTCCACGCGCTCGCTTCCGACGAGCGAGGTGTGGGAAGACTCAAGGTGCTCAAGCCTCGCGATTCTGCCAAGTCCTACATCGGATTGCTAGCCCGCGCCGAAGAAGTCGAACGATGGGCGGCGAGCGTGGACCCTCGAGCGCTCACCCTCATTCGCGCCCATTGGCCGGGCGCGCTAACGGTCGTGCTTCAGGCCTCGCCCCTCGTGCCTGCCTCGCTTCGCTCCGAGGATGGAACCGTCGCGCTGCGCGTGCCCGGGAACCCGTTCCTGGCGGACGTCGTGGCGCGTTGCGAGGGTCTCGTCCTCTCGACTTCCGCCAACGCGCCGGGTGCGCCGCCGGCCGTGGAGGTCGGGGGGTCTCTCCCGGACCAGGTGGATCTCGCCGTGGATCAAGGACGTCTTTCGGGAGTACCATCCACCATCGTCCGAGTGGAACGAGGCGTGATCTCGGTGCTGCGGCAGGGCGCGGTCCGGATCGACGCAAGCGCCTCTTGACGGTGGGGGAGGCGGCTCCTACACTCGCTTGGTACTTTTCCCCCTGTCCCAAGCGAGGTTCATGTTTCAGATTCTGGTCATCTGCACGGGCAACACGTGTCGGAGCCCCATGGCGGTAGGCATCCTGCGCTCGCTCCTTCCGAAGGAGATCGCCAGCCAAACCTTCGTGGTATCCGCCGGGACCGGGGCCAGGGACGGAGAGCTCGCGACGCAGCTCGCGGTGCAGAGTTGTGCCGAACATGGGATCGACCTTACGTCCCACCGGTCGGCCGCCCTGACCGCCGCGCGCCTGCAGGAATCGGATTTGATCCTGGGAATGGAGCCGCATCATCTTGAATGGGCGCGCAAGCTGGCACCGGAAGCGACGGATCGGCTTCATCTGATCACGGAACGCGGTGCGGCGCCGCAGGGATCCACGCCGGGCGTGTGGGATCCCATCGGCGGTAGTGCCGATCAGTATCGGGACACATTCAACCGGATCCGGAGCCACCTCCTGGAATGGGTGCCCTGGATTCATGAAGAGGTTCAGCGGCGCGAGGGCGTACGGTAAGTCCGCGGCCCGAAAGCGCTCGCAGGCAAGGAGGATGGTATGGCGCGTGATGCAAGCGGCGTCATCTGGATGAACGGAAAGTTCGTTCCGACTGAGGATGCGAAGATCCACGTTCTCTCCCACGTCGTTCACTACGGCTCGAGCGTGTTCGAAGGGATCCGCGCGTACGCCACGCCCGGGGGAACCGCGGTGTTCCGTCTGGACCGCCACGTCAAGCGGCTCCTCGAGTCCTGCAAGATCACCCGGCTCGCGTGCCCCTACAGTTACGACGAGTTGATGGAGGCGATCAAGGAGACCATCCGCCGGAACGGCGGCACGGCCTGCTACATCAGACCGGTCGCCTATCGCGGGCACAAGACACTGGGGGTCAATCCCACCGGCGTGCCCATCGACGTCGCGATCGCGACGTTGAACTGGGGCAAGTACCTGGGCAAGGACGCGCTGGAGAAGGGGATCTCCGTCTGCGTTTCCTCCTGGCAGCGCCAAGCGCCGAACACGTTCCCGGCGATGGCCAAATCGGGGGCCAACTACCTGAACAGTCAGCTCATCAAGCTCGAGGCGGTCGCCGACGGTTACGAGGAAGGGATCGCGCTCGACGTCTTCGGCTACGTGGCCGAGGGGAGCGGGGAGAACATCTTCCTCGTGCGCGGCGAGACCCTTTATACGCCTGGTGTCGCCAGCGCGATTCTTCCGGGCGTGACGCGCGACTGCGTCATGACGCTCGCGCGCGAGATGGGGCTCGAGGTGCGCGAGGAACAGATTCCGCGCGAGATGCTCTACGTCGCCGACGAGGTCTTCTTCACCGGGACCGCCGCCGAGATCACGCCGGTGACGCTGATCGATCGGATTCAGGTCGGCGCCGGCACGGTCGGCCCGGTGACTCGGAAGTTGCAGAAGGCCTTTTTCGACATCATCGAGGGGCGTTTGCGCGATCGGCACGGCTGGCTCTTCCCGATCGAATCGCGTGGCAAGGTTCAGCGCGCCGCCAAGAAGGCGCGGTAACCGACCCCGTGGCACAATCTCACTCCGGCGAGGCGCCGGCGGCCTCGCGCGAGGCGCCGCTTCGCGTGGTCGATCCCGAAATCCACCGGGCGATCCAGGCCGAGATCCAGCGGCAGGAGAGCACCCTCGAGCTGATCGCGTCCGAGAATTTCGTGAGCGAGGCGGTTCTCGAGGCGATGGGCTCGCCATTGACCAACAAGTATGCCGAGGGTTATCCGGGGAAGCGCTACTACGGCGGGTGCGAGCACGTGGACGTCGCCGAATCGCTGGCGATCGAACGCGCCAAGACGCTCTTCGGGGCCGAGCACGCCAACGTGCAGCCGCATGCGGGCGCCCAGGCCAACCTGGCCGCCTACCTCGCGGTCATGACGCCCGGCTCCACGCTGCTCGGAATGTCGCTCGCGCACGGTGGGCACCTCACCCACGGCCACAAGGTCAGCTACTCGGGGATCATTTTCAAGTCCGTGCAGTACGGACTCTCGCCGGATACCGACCTCCTCGATTACGACCAGGTGGCCCGCCTCGCGCGGGAGCACCGGCCGCAGGTGCTCGTGGCAGGGGCGAGCGCCTATCCGCGTTTCTTCGATTTCGCGCGCCTGCGTGCCATCGCGGACGAGGTCGGAGCCAAGTTTGTCTTCGACATGGCCCATGTCGCCGGACTGGTGGCCGGTGGGGTTCACCCCAGCCCGGTGCCTCATGCCGACATCGTGACCACGACCACTCACAAAACCCTGCGTGGCCCCCGAAGTGGGCTCATCTTATGCAAGAGCGCATTCTCCAAAGCGATTGATAAATCGGTGTTTCCAGGCATGCAAGGTGGTCCTCTTATGCACGTCATCGCCGCCAAGGCGGTCTGCCTGAAGGAGGCGATGGCCCCGGAGTTTCGCGTCTACGCGAAGCAGATCGTCGTCAACGCCAAGGCATTGGCCGAGGGTCTTCTCCAGCGGGGCTACAAGCTCGTTACCGGGGGAACCGACAACCACCTTCTCTTGTTAGACCTACGTGAAGCCGGATTCTCAGGAGCGGAAGCTGAGACCGCACTGCATCGCGCAGGGATCACGGTGAACAAGAACGCGGTTCCCAACGATCCGCGGCCACCGGCGGTGACCAGCGGCATCCGGATCGGCTCGGCGGCCGTGACGACCCGCGGCTTGGGCGAGAGCGAGTTCCGGACGCTTGCCGGCTGGATCGACGAGGCTCTTCGCAAGCGAGATGATCCATCCACCCTGACGCGTCTCCATGGCCAGGTGGAGGATCTATGTCGCTCGTTTCCTCTGTACGCGAACAGAAACCGATAACCCCATCTCCTAAAGAGACCTCCCATGACTGAACTCTCCATCGAAGAGCGCAACGCGCGCGTCCGCGAGCAGAGCGCGTTCGTGAGACCCCTGCTCGATTCCGTGGAGTCGATCATCGTCGGACAGCGGGAGATGATCCGGCGCATTCTGATTGGTCTCCTGGCGGACGGCCATCTCCTGCTGGAGGGTGTTCCAGGCCTGGCGAAGACTCTGGCGGTCAAGACGGTGGCGCAGGCGATCCACGCCACCTTCCGCCGGATTCAGTTCACTCCCGACCTTCTGCCGGCCGACTTGACGGGAACTCTGGTCTTCGATCCGAAGCAGGGCTCGTTCTCACCCAAGTTCGGACCGGTCTTCACCCAGATCCTGCTCGCGGACGAAATCAACCGCGCTCCGGCCAAGGTGCAGAGCGCGCTCCTCGAGGCCATGCAGGAGCGGCAGGTCACGATCGGTGAGACCACCTATCCGCTCGATGCACTCTTCTGGGTGCTGGCCACGCAAAACCCGATCGAGCAGGAAGGGACCTACCCGCTCCCCGAAGCGCAGATGGACCGGTTCCTTCTCAAGATTCGGGTCGGATACCCGAGTCCCGAGGAGGAGGGCTTGATCCTGGATCGGATGGGGGGCGAGCAGCCCGGCGCCATCGCGCCGACGGTCTCCGCAAAGACGATCATGGAGGCGCGCCACACGGTGAACTCGATCTACCTCGATGACAGGTTGAGACGCTACATCGTGGATCTGGTTCACGCGACCCGCGAGCCGGAGAGGTTCGGTCTCGATCTCAGGCCGCTGATCCAGTTCGGCGCCTCTCCGCGCGCCACGCTTGCTCTCGCGCGCGGGGGCCGCGCTCTCGCGTTCCTGGAGGGGCGGGCCTACATGACCCCGGACGACGTGAAGCTCCTCGCTCCCGACGTCCTCCGCCACCGCATTCTTCTCACCTACGAGGCCGAAGCCGAGGGCGTTCCCGTGGACGAGGTGATCCGCCGCATCCTCGCCCGCGTCGAGGTGCCGTGATCACCCCCGAACTCCTCGCGCAGGTCCGCCGGCTGACCATCCGAAGCCGCCGGGCGGTCGAGGAGGTCTTCGCGGGCGCCTACAAGAGCGCCTTCCGCGGCAAGGGGCTCGAGTTCGCAGAGGTGCGCGAATACGTTCCGGGCGACGACATCCGCTCGATCGACTGGAACGTGACGGCGCGCGTGGGCCATCCCTTCGTGAAGCGCTTCGACGAGGAGCGCGAACTCACGGTCGTGGTCGCGCTCGATCTTTCGGGATCGCTCCAATTCGGAAGCCGCGCGCGGACCAAGCGCGACACCGCGGCCGAGGCGGGCGCATTGATCTCGCTCGCCGCGAGCCGAAACCGAGACCGCGTGGGTCTTCTCCTCTTCTCGGATCAAATCGAGCTCTACCTCCCGCCGTCCAAGAACCGCGCGCGCGCCCTCCGCGTGGTGCGGGAACTCGTGGCGTACGAGCCCAAGGGACGGGGGACCGATGTCGCGGGAGCACTCGCGTTTCTGGGGCGCGTCCTGAGACGCCGCGCCGTGGTGGTGCTCATTTCCGATTGGATGGCCGACCCTTTCGATCGGCCGCTGGCACATCTGGCGCGCCGGCACGAAATCGTGATCGTCGAAGTCGTGGACCCGCTGGAGGAGTCGCTACCCGACGCCGGCCTCATTTTCGCGCGCGACATGGAAACCGGGAGGACCCGTCTGGTCGACCTCGCCGCGGGGAGCGCTCGCCGCGAGTGGAGAGGGGAGCGGGCGCGGCACCAGCGCGTGATGCACGAGTCGTTCGTTCGCGCCCGCGCCGCCCGCATTCGCATCCTCTGCGGCTCGCCGGTTGCGCCCGAGCTGATCCGCCACTTCGAGCAGCGCACCCGCCGACGCTGATCCCTCGGCGATGACGGAACTCGGTCCCATGCGACATACCCCCTCGCTCTTGGCGCTCCCACTTGCCCTCCTCGTACTCTCCTCGTGCCACCGGGATCCATCGTCCGGTCCCGGGCGCATCGTCGAGAGGGAAGAGACGATCGCCGGGGCGCCCGTTCAGTTGCGGAGCGAGCTGCGACCCTCGCGGGGCACGCTGGGGGACCCGATCGGCTGGACGCTGACCGCCTCGGTCGGGGACTCGGTGGCGCCCATGGCGCTCACCGTCGCGGAGCCTTCCGCGTCGCTTGAAGTGCAGTCTCGCGCGGCGCAATCGGTCGCGCGAGAGCGCGGTGGCGTGACCATGACGCACGAGTTCACGGTGCGGGGTTTCGACCTCGGCGGAGTGGCGCTTCCCGAGGCACGGCTCACGTTTCGCCATGGAACCCGGACCGACACGCTCGCGTTTCCACCCGACACGCTCTTCGTCGATTCGCTCACGCAAGCCGTGACGGGCTCGCTTCGGCCCGACCGCGGCGCCATCCAGCCGGACCTGCGTCCGGTGGACTACGCGGTCGCGGCGGGGATCGCTCTCCTGGCGCTCGTAGCCATGGCGGCGGTCGTGGCGCTGCTGCTCCGCGCAAGGCGGGGGCGACGGGCGAGCGTGGCCGAGGCGGAGGCACCCGAGCCTCCGGAATCGGCGCTCATCCGCGCGCTGGCGGCGCTTCGCGAGGAGCTTTCCGCGCTGCCGCGCGACGTGTTCTACGAGCGGTTGTCTTTCGCCCTCCGCGCGTACGCGCAGGCGGCGACTGGTGTGCCCGCGCTCGACTTCACGACCGGCGAGCTGGACCGCGCGTTGGACGCGCGACCGGGCGTCGACCGCGACGGTCGTCACGCGTTGATCGCGACCTTGACGCGCGCCGACCTCGCGAAATTCGCGCGATATCGCGACGAGGCGGCCGAAGCCGCGGCCGTTCTGGCCCAGGCCGTCGCGCTCGCGGGGACGCTGACCGCGCCGCCGTCTCCCTTGCCGGGCCGCTCCGTGCGGCCGGACTGACCGATGCGCTTCGCAGAGCCGTGGTACCTCCTGCTCCTCATCCCTTTCGCGGTCGCATTCCTGCTTGCGAGGCGATGGGAACGCTGGCGGGCGCCGGAACTCGGCTACTCCAGCCTCGCCGCCCTACCGCCGGCGCGGGGATTCCGCACCTACGCGGCGCGTATCCTGCCGGCGCTTCGCCCCGTCGCGGTCGCCCTGATCCTGCTCGCGGCAGCGCGGCCGCAGGCGGGCCACGAAATTCGGGAGGTCGTCAGCGAGGGAATCGACATCGTGCTGGCGATCGACGCCTCGGGGAGCATGCGCTCGGAGGATTTCCGTCCGCGAAACCGGCTCTTCGTCGCGAAGCAGGTCGCCAAGGAGTTCGTGCGGGGACGTGTCCAGGACCGCATCGGCCTGATCGCGTTCGCGGGGCGGAGCGAGCTCATCTCGCCGCTCACGCTCGACTATGACGGGCTCTGCGCCTTGATCGACGGACTCGATTTCGGTCAGCTTCCGGATGGGACGGCGGTGGGCTCCGCGATCGCTCAATCGGCAGAGCGGCTCTCCAAGGCACCGGGGAAGAGCAAGGTGCTGATCCTTCTCACCGACGGCATCAACAACGCGGGAGCGGTCGATCCCGTCACCGCGGCGCGTTTGGCGCGCGCCGTGAACGTCAGGATCTATTCGATCGGAGCCGGGACGAAGGGGATGGCGCCCATCCCGGTGGACGATCCCGTGCTGGGACGCCATTACGTCTGGGTTCCGTCGGAGGTGGACGAGGCGACCTTGCAGCAGGTCGCGGCGACGACGGGCGGGCGCTTCTTCCGCGCCACCACCGCGGAACTACTGGCGCAGGTCTACCGCGAGATCGGCGCGTTGGAACCGTCGCGCGTGGAGATGCGTTCGTACACGCGGTGGGCGGAAATGGGACCCTGGACTCTGGGTGGGGGCGCGGGACTCCTGGCGCTCGAGCTTCTTCTGGGATTCACGGTTCTTCGAAGGTACCCGTAGGAGACGCGATGCGCTGGGCTGAACCGCAACTCTTCCATCTTCTGTGGATTGTCGGGGCGATCTTCCTGCTGGCGCTCTGGGGCGAGCGCCGCCGCGAGCGCGCCGAAGTCAGACTGGGCGATCTGCGTGCGGTTCGCGCGCTGACCGGCGAGGCGGGAGCGGGCCCACGAGCGGTGCGGACCGCACTTCTTCTCGTCGCGCTGGCGCTTGCCGCGGTCGGGCTCGCGAGACCGCAGGCGGGGTTCCGCCTCGTGACGACGACCTCGCGCGGCGTGGATCTCGTGTTCGCGCTCGACCTCTCCCGCAGCATGGACGCTCGCGACGTGCGCCCCTCGCGACTCGACGCCGCCAAGCACGAGGCGCTGGCGCTCCTCGACGCGCTGGAGGGCTCCCAAGTCGGGCTCGTCGCGTTCGCGGGCACGGCGCAGGTCGTCAGCCCGCTCTCGACCGACCATGAGGGGCTCGCGTCGCTGATCGAGGCCGCGACGACACGCGACTTGGATCGCGCGGGCAGCAACCTCGGCGCTGCGCTGGATCTGTCGGGCCGCCTCCTGAACCGGCCCGGAGATCGTCCGCGCGCGATCGTGCTTCTCTCGGACGGGGAGAACCTGGAAGGGGATCCGCACCTGGGCGCGGAGGTGGCGAAGCGCGCGGGTGCGAAGTTGTACGCGATCGGGGTTGGCACCGGCGAGGGCGCTACGATTCCGCTGGTGGACACGACGGGGGCGGTGGTGGGAGTGAAGCGCGACGCCGGCGGAAGCGTTGTCGTCACACGGCTCGACGAGGCGGCCCTCCGCGACCTCTCGAAGCGCGCCGGAGGACGCTACGAACGGGCGGACGGTACGGGAAGCGCCGCGCTGCGGTTGGTCGATCCGATCCGCTCGGGCGGGTCGTACGAGGCGCGCGGCCGATCGATCCGCGCCTACGACGAGCGATACGGATGGTTCGCGGCATTCGCGGGAGGGCTCTTGCTCGTCGAGCGGCTTGTTCCAAGACGGAGGCGCAGGTGACGCGGCGACTTGCGCTCTTGCTCTTCCTCTTCGCGACCCTCGGCGCGTTCTACGAATGGGGTGGACCCGCGGGACGTGGCGCGCGCGCCCTCAAGGCGAAGCGCTACGACCAGGCGCTCCAGGGGCTTCGGGAGGGTCGGCGGGATTCGCCGCTTTCCGCGACTTTGCCCTACGACGAAGCCCTCGCGCTCCAGGGGAAGGGAATGCTCGATTCGGCGGGGGTCTCCTACAGACAGGCGCTGAGGTTGCGCGGAGACGACGCGCGCTCCGCGGCGGCGTACAACTTGGGAAACGAGGCGATGCGCGCGAGACAGTACCGCGAAGCGGCCGGACTCTATCGCGATGCGTTGCGGGTGAAGCCGCGCGACGGAGACGCGAAGCGGAATCTGGAGGAGGCGATCCGGATGGCCCGCGAGACAGAACGCGCGGGTCAGCCTCAAGGGGGGGGGGGCGGCAAAGAACCGCCCCCGAGCGGCGGCAGCCAGGGTCAGCGGCCCGGCGGCGCTCCTCGCGATTCCACCGGCCGATCCGACATCGGCCAAGGACCCTCGTCCAGAGGGGGGAGCGGAGCGTTCTCGCGCGAAGAAGCCGAACACTGGCTCGAGGCGTTGGAGTCCCAGCGGCGCGCGTCGCGCCAGCAGGGTCACGCGGAGCGCAGGGAAGGGAGCGGACAGCGTGATTGGTAGGCGCTCGGTCGCTCTGCTTGCATCGGTGGTCGTGGTCGCGGCGATCGTCGCGAACGCCTCGCGCGCGATCGCGGGGTCCTCGCCGAGCGGCAGTGTGTCCATCGAGGCAACGCTGGACCGGGATTCGCTCCCGTTGGGCGGAGAAGCAACCCTCACCATCGTCGTCCGGAGCACCGGCCTCCAGCTGCCCAGCTTCGAGATTCCTCGGATCCCCGGCGTCGCGGCCGCTCCCGCTGGAAGGGCGGAGAACTTTTCCATGGTGAACGGTCGCATCGAGCGGTCCGCGACCGTCGTCTACCGGTTTCTTGCCCAAGCGGAGGGGCGATTCACGATTCCCGCGATCACCGTCGGGGCAGGTGGGGACCAGGCCTCGACCGACCCATTGAATTTCATCGTCAGCCGCTCCATCGAGCCCGGTCTGTCCCCGAGGGCCGGCCTCGACTCGCGGACTCCGGGCCGCGCCCCGCCGGGCGCGCCTGAGGTATTTCTGAAAGTCGACGTGGACAAGCCGCGCGTGTACTGGAACCAGCAGGTTCTCCTGCGTCTGAGGCTCTACTCGCGCGTGGAAATGGTGGAGCAGCCCGATCTGAAGCCTCCTTCGACGAGCGGATTTTGGAGCGAGAGCCTGGGCCCTCCTCGCAGCGGTCGGGTCACCATCAATGGAATTCCGTACGCGGCGGTGGAAGTGTTGACCGCGCTGTTCCCGACACGAACCGGGCCGCTCACCATCGGACCGGCCCAGGTCCGATGCGTGATCGCGCGCGTGACCACGCCGCCCGATCCGTGGAGCGCGCTGGCCTTTCCAGAAGTGAAGCCCGAAGAGCTGAGGCTCTCCTCCGATCCCGTCACCGTGACGGTCGATCCCCTTCCGCCGGGTGCGCCGCCAGGGTTTCAGGGGGCCGTGGGAGATTTTGCGCTTGCTCTGCGGGTGGACCGGAAGGTGGGCCGGGCGGGCGAGCCGGTGACGGTCCACGCGGTGGTGAAAGGAGAGGGCAACATCTCCTCGGTGCGCGACCCCGACATACGCGCGGCCACCCCTGTGCGGCAGTACGTGTCCGGATCCTCGACCCGCGTCGAGCGCAAGGAGGGGCGGATCACAGGAGAACGGGCGCTCGACGTCTCGCTCGTTCCGGATCAGCCCGGCGCTATCACGATTCTGCCGGTTCGGTTCTCGTGGTTCGATCCGGAAGTGGGCCGCTACCGGTCGCAAAGCTCGGACACAATTCGTGTCGAGATTCGGCAGGGCGACGCCGGAGCGGTGGGGGTATCGCCCGGACCTCTCGCGGCACGCGGCGCCCCGGCGGCTTCCCGAAGCCGTTCGGGGCCGATCGGCGAACTCACGCTCGATCAGCCCCCCGCGATCGCCGCGATCGCCGCGGTTTCGCTGGCGGGCTACGGCTTCGCGCTCGCCCTGGCGCTGGTCCGGGAGCGGCGCGCGCGCGACCCGCGGCATGCGAGGCGCGAGAGATTGACCGAGTTGGAAACGCGGCAGATCGCGCGGGCACACGCTCTCGCCAAGAGCGGGGACACCGCGTCCGCTGCGGGGCTGACCGCGGATGCGCTCCACTCGGGCATGGGCCATCGGTACGGCGCCGATCTGGCAGGTCTCCCGAGAAGGGAGGCGCTGGATCGGCTTCGGGAGCGCGGCGCCGGCGAATCGGAACTGGCCGCGTTGGCCGCGCTCTTCGAGTCGCTGGAGCGCATCGCCTACGCTCCTCCCGAATCACGCCGGGCCGACGTCGGGCGCGCCATCGATGCCGCCGGCGCCAAGCTCGCCCAATACCGCAAGGAATCGTCGTGAGGGCCAACGCGGCGGCCATTCTCTCGTGCTGTCTCATGCTCTGGGCGCCGGCGGGTGTTTCTGCGGCC
>Ga0315273_10003179_pt1 | contig 19721 bp, 20 predicted proteins | sample YL17G02_0_MG_FD_205753 | JGI IMG/M metagenome (GOLD analysis project Ga0315273, IMG submission 205753) | Sediment microbial communities from Yellowstone Lake, YNP, Wyoming, USA - YL17G02_0 | ecosystem: Environmental > Aquatic > Freshwater > Lake > Sediment | place: USA: Wyoming | collected...
CGTCGCAGACGGAGAGTATCCTTCTCACCTCCTCCGCGGTGTAGGGCTGCACTATCTTCTGGGGCAGGCGGACGTTCTTGATGCGGGCAAACGGGCTCTCCTCGATGTAGCCCATCCGCTCCAGCCAAGCGAAGAAAGACCGGACCTCCCGAAACCGCCTGTGGCGTGTCTCCAGGCTTACGCCCGTCGCCGCGACGCGACCCAGGTAGGCATAGATGTGCGCAGGCGCGATTGCTGGCACATGGGCTGGGATGCGCTCCTCTGCAGCGATCCGCTGAAACAAGCCCAGGGTCTCGGCATAGGCAATCACTGTAAAGGGAGACTTCCCCTCGACGTCGCAGCGCAACAGGTAGAGCTTGACGAGGGTACTCAGGTCGGTCTCCTGCCTTACCTTCGTCGCGACTACCATCCCGCCATCTCCAAGTATGTACGTATGTCATACATCACTCGTGGAGCCCACGAAGTCAAGTTTGGAGGCCGGTTTCAGCCTGATTTCCGGACCAGCGCCGCTGCGCGACCAGATCGGCCGCTATTGCGGCCGCGTATGCCTGCTCGCGGTCCGAATAGGGCCCCCTCCACCAGCGCCTGGTCGGCAGCTGCACCTGCACCCAGAACGCTTCTTTCTCCTCTTCTTCCACGACGCAGGCGTAGGTCAGGTCCCAGGCTTCCTCGCAGTCCACGGTTTGCACGCTCCTTGGTCAGCTCGACTCGCATGACAGTGTTCGGATGGTTTGCCTGAATCTGACGCCATTCTGACGCTAAGATTGCCTCTTTTAAGAGGAACCGCTGCATATGCAGCGGTTTTGAGGGGGTGGGGACAGGAACGCCCAAGAGAGGAAGGGTCGGCGGCCCAATCCGCCGACCCTCGCCTGGGAGCCGGGGGAACTATTCGGGACCTGTCGGTTGAGGCTCCACTACCTTCCAGAACCGCCAGCCGTTCACCGAATTGCCGCTGATGGCCTTCGCGGCGGCGCTCAGCGATGCGTACCGGGCACCCTGGAACTCCAGCACGCGGGCACCTTCGCCGCCTTCGGCCGTAACTACTTCGGCGATGAACTCCTGCCCTCGGTAGCGCCCGGAGAGCCGGGTTCCCGCTGGCGGCAACTCCCGGGTCGGCCGCACATGGCTGGCTTTCTGGTCCTGATGCTTGCTCACGTCTCTTCACCTCCTTTCCTTGTCGAGTGGCACGCATCTATGCCTCTGCGCGCCAGAGAAGTCAAGTGGAAGAGCCGGCATCATTCGAATCTGCGCCGTTCTGCGACGGACCGGAGCAGGTTGCGCCCCGTGTGCAGATCGGGCAAAGTGCGTTATTGCGTGAGCAAGCCGCGGTTAGGCCATCCATGAGCGACACCCGGGACAATTCGCAGGGACCGTCTGTGAACAGCGCCAGCGCCGTTCGCATCAGTGTGGCTTCACCAGAGCAGATCCGCTCCTGGTCATGCGGCGAAGTCACGGAAGCTAAGGATCTGGACCGTGCCACCCTGAAGCCCTACGTCGGTGGCCTCTTCTGCGAGAGGATATTCGGTCCGGTCAAGGATTTCACATGCTCCTGCGGGAAATTTAGTGGGAAAGACGCAAAGGAGAAGTACAAAGGAGTCATCTGTGACAAGTGCGGGGTGAAAGTGACGCATAGCGGTGTGCGGCGCGAGCGCATGGGCCACATCGAACTGGCTTGCCCCGTGAGCCATGCCTGGTTTGTCGAGGGGACGCCGAGCCCTCTGGCCCTTCTCCTGGGTATATCTCGTGCCCAGCTGAGAAACCTGGTCTATTTCAAGGCACTAGCGGTCACCGGTACTTCGAAAGAACCATTTCGGCTCGCTCTGAAGCAACTACGGGATAAAGAGAGGGAGGAGGTGGCGAGGGCCGGCAGCCGGTCTTCTCCCGAGAGAGCAGCCGAGAAGCGTGACAAAGTCCACAAGCGATTCAGCAGAGAGGCCGACTGGCTTACGGCGCTAGAGGATCCCGCTCGCTCGGGCAAACTGGTCGTCTTCACTACCAAGACGGACCGAGTCTTCTCCGAGAAGTACGCCGACGCTCTTGATGTGGGCACGGGAGCCGAGGCCCTGCTCAAGGTGCTGGTACGCCTAGACTTGAACGTGTTGCATGACCTCCTAAGCGGCCAGCTCAATGGGCCGCAACACAAACAGGCGTTGAAGCGTCTTCGCGTAGTCAGACCTCTCCAAAGAAGTCACAACAGGCCAGAATGGATGATCCTCACCGTGCTACCGGTTCTGCCACCCGGCCTGCGGCCGCTGATTCGTCGAAATGACGGCGGCTTCGCGACCAGCGATCTGAACGAGCATTATCTCCGGATCATCAGGCGTAACAATCAGTTGAAACGACTCCTGGAGCAGGAAGCGCCTCAGGCCGAGATTCTCGAAGGGAAGCAAATGCTTCAGGAGGCGGTGGACGGCCTCATCGGGCGGACTTGAGAACAGACTGCGAAACCGGAGCGGCTAGCACCCTCTAGTCGGACAGCTTTGCTTCGCGCGTCCCCTTCAGGATTCGCCGCAGGTGGGCACGGCGGCTCCGGATCGCCTCTGGGGAGAGAGACGGAAACCCCTGTCCCCGGAGATGGCTCCGGAGAGCCTTCCCCTTGAGCCCCAAAACCTCGCGACCTTTTAGGATCGCCACGTTGAGTGGACTGTTGCTCTTGCCCAGAAGTCGAGTCCAGGTAGCTTCATCGATCTGATCGAACTCCCCTTCGCCTATGGACCAACCCTCGCTAGGTTGCTCTGCCTCCGCCCACTTCTCAACGTCCCCGACCACTGTAGATCCCCTCTGCTTCCTCTCCCATTTCAGCCAGTCAGCGAGTCTGCGGTAGAGCTGACCGTTCACCCCGTTGGTGCCAAACAGGTATCCGACGAGGAACGTTTTCTCGTGTGGCCAGAAGCTGCCCAACCTGATAGGCTTCCCCGTTTCGAGCCGCTCCAGTGTGGCGCAGCGGTCGCGAAGAACAAGTCGCTCAGCCTCCCGTTGCGGCTCGCCGCCCCCTCCCGCCACGTACTCCTCCAGCTTCTCCTGCAGCCTCTGTACGCGTTGATACTCGATCGGCCTCTGGTCAGGCGGCACCTCTGACGACCAGCCTTCGGGTCGCTGGATGTCTTTCGCCAGTTCGTCCAGGGTTCTCCCGGCGATCAGGGCCCTGGAGAACTGCCTGGCGACAACCTGAACGTCCTCCAGCTCAATGCTGGGGAGGGCATTCTTCGCGTAGCCGACGAAGGCCCGATAGGCAGTCTTGTCTATCTTCCTAGCAAAGCACTTGTCGAGCAGATAGTCCTGCGCCCCTCTTGCCCACGGGCTCTCATGGCGGCCGCTCTTGTCCGGCAAGGCCATAGTCCCCACACCCGGCAGCATGGGACGGTTGGCTAAGTCGGGCCGCCAACCGATCGCATAGATCGACAGCATGTTGAGGCACAAGAGGTAGGCGCGGGACTTGGGTTCAAGCTTATGTTCTTTGGCGGCGGCTATCACGAACTTCAGACTGGGCGGCAGCTTGTCGGGATAGCGACTCTCGTCGGGAAAGTCTCGGAAAAGCTTCTCAGTGAGCAACTCGCTGGCCCAGAAGTCGAAGAAGGCCGGCTGGTCCTCCTCTGGTAGCAAACTGGCCAGCCCACGCAGGTTGGGCCACGGGCCTTCAGCCCTCAACCCCCCTTTCGGTTCCGGGTCCGGGCCGAAACGCCGTTCCAGCCGTCTTTGAAGCTCCGGGTGAACGCCCACGACTGACCTCTTCAAAAGCTGCAGGCCACCACCGCAGCCCATCTCACGCTCTTCCATATTAGTTGTCGGAGGGGGATACGCGGACAGCAGACCCTCCTTCCGAACCAGAGGGGATAGCCCCCCAGAAAGAGTGACGCGATAACCGCTGGACGTGGCAGCCAGGTTGCTGCAGGAGCACCACAAGTACCTGACCCGGTTGACGCCTTGTTGGCGTCGACGCCGGGCGCGAGCGCGACGGAGGAGAGAGCACAGCCAGCTAGCTGGCAAGGAGGAAACGGAAGTGAAAACGGAACAGAGAGCCGGATCCCGGCTGAAGATAGAGTACGTCCCGCTGGAAGACCTGCGGGGCGCGGAGTACAACCCGCGCACGATCAGTGAGAAGGATCTGGCAGACCTGGAGCGAAGCCTCGAGCACTTCGGCGTCGTCGACCCGATAGTCGTCAGGCTGGCCGATAACGTCGTAATCGGCGGCCATCAACGGCTGGCGGCGGCGCGAAAGCTGGGGCTCAGCCATATGCCGGCCGTCTTCCTCGACCTATCGGAAGCGGACGCCCGGCTCCTCAACCTCGCCCTGAACAAGATCGGCGGCGACTGGGACGAGCGCAAACTGGCGCTCGTCCTGGAGGAGCTCGGCGCTCTGCCCGAATTTGACCTCTCCCTTGCCGGCTTCGACGACGAGGAGATCAAGACTCACCTCGCGGCGCTGGAAGCGGCAGCCTACCGCGACAAGGAAGAGGACTTCGACCTGGAAGGCGCCATTGAAGAGGCGCGCGCCGCCTCCCGCGTCAAACGCGGCGAGGTTTGGCGTCTCGGGCGTCACCGTCTGATGTGCGGCGACGCCACCTCGGCCGGGGACGTTGCGAAGCTGGTCGGAGGCGACGCCGTCGACCTTGTGGTGACGGACCCGCCCTACAACGTCGGCTACGAGCCGGAGGGTGCCCCCTCGGGGCGCACCGCCGGCCGCAACCGAAAGAAGCGGCCCGGTCAGACGCTGGGGCCGATCGAGAATGACCGCCTGACGCCCGAGCAGTACCAGGCGTTCCTGGACTCCGCCTTCGCTAACCTGGCGAGCTCTCTGTCCGGGGGCGGCGCCGTCTACGTCTTCGGCGGCACTGGCACCTTCCTCCCGTACGAACACGCGTTCCAAACAGCGGGGCTGCATCTCAGCTCCGTCATCGTCTGGGACAAGGGCTCACTCGTCCTCACGCGCAAGGATTATCACAGCCAGTACGAGCTCATCTTCTATGGCTGGCTAGCCGGAAAGCCACACTCCTTTTACGGCGGTCGCAGTCAGACGGACATCTGGTCTGCCTCCCGTGACCGCGGGAGAGACTACCAGCACCCCACCCAGAAGCCGGTGGAGCTGGTGGCGCGGGCCATCGAGAACAGCTCCCGTCCCGGGCAAACGGTGCTGGACCCGTTCGTCGGTTCCGGCACCGCCTTCATCGCTGCCGAGCGCAGCGGTCGCCGTTGCCTGGCCATGGAGATCGACTCTCGCTTCTGTGAGGTCGCTATCCGTCGCTGGGAAGCCTTCAGCGGTAAGAAGGCCCGGAAGGTCAGCTGATGACGCGGCGCAGTAGCCGCGTTGAGGCCTCGAAGGCGGAAGACCAGGCGCTACGCCTGGCAGCACGAGGCCTCAACGACCGTGAGATAGGCTTCGCTCTCGGGCTTTCCGAGAGCGAGGCCCGGCGCAAGCGCCAGCTGGGGCTGGAGCGGCGGCGCCTGGAGAAGCAGGGTGAGGATCAGTGGGAGGTGGTCGACCTGGAGCTGGCGGAGGCGCTGCGCACCGCCTACCACGACCACGATGAGGCGCCTCCCGGATCCCCTGTCCGCGTCGGCTGTCTGAAGGTGATCAGCGAGCTGATCGTCCGTCGCGCCCGCCTGCGCGGTGTGGAGGTCGAGCGGACCTCGTCACCCGCTCCCGGCTCCGCGAACGCGGCAACAGGGAGTTCTGGCAGCCCGGACTGGCCGCAGTTCAAGGCTGACGTACGGGAAGCCGAAGAGAGGATCCGCGCTTCGGCGCGGTCCGTGATCGAGATGGAACGGGCAGCCGGTCGTGAGAACGCACACCCGCCGGAAGAACAGGAAACACCTTTGGAGGAGGAAGAGACATGAGTCAATCGGGTATCGAACCCCTGAGTGAGGAGGAACTGGCCATCGTCCGGCGGGCACAGCTGGACTTCGGCTACTTTCTGGAGGAGGTGTTCGCCAAGTCCTTTGCCGGCCGGCGCTTCCGGATGGCCGACGGGCGCTGGCAGCCCTTCACGCTGGGCGATGTCCACCGGCGCTGGGCGACTCTCGCCCAGACCTACAACCGCTTCTGCGTGGTAGCGCCACGCATGCACCTGAAGAGCACCATCCTGAACCATGCCCTTGTCTTCTGGCATCTGTTCAAGGGATGGGGTGACGTGGACGCCCTGGTTTTCAGCTATAAGGACCAGCTGGCGCGGGAGCACCTGGCGATCACCAAACGGCTGATCAAGGCCAATCCCTACTGTCGCCTCTGGCGGGACCGCAAGTCCCAGTCCGACTCCGTCATCTCCTTCGAGGTGAGCTTCGGGCAGGGGGTGAGCTGGCTGGGGGAGGCGGATGGGACGGGGATCCTCTCCGCCAGCAGGGGACGCCACCCGAAACTGGTAGTCTGCGACGATGTCCTTTCAGACTTTGCCAATCCCCTGGGGACAGCACAGCTGACGCGGATCGAGAACGTCTTCCGGCAGGTGGTGATGTCGCTGCCCGACCCCCATGCCCCGCTGGTGGTCGTCGGCACACCCCAGTCCTACGAGGACATCCTGTTCAAGCTGCGGGAGGACCCGAGCTTCTACTGGCTGCGCCTCCCGGCCGTCCTGGACGAGAGGCGGCAGACGACGCTCTGGCCGGAGAAGTTCGACGGCTCGCAATTGAGGCGGGTGCGGGCGGCAATCAAGGAACGAGCGTTTCAGGTGGAGTACCTGCTCGTGCCGGTCGCGGTCGCCAACGCTTTCCTGCCACGGGAGGCGCTGGAGACCTGTGTCGACGTCGAGGCCCCTTTCTGGTCGCTGGAGGAGCCGTTTGAGAACCCGGAGCACTATCCGGTATACGGCGGCATGGACGTGGGCAAAGATGTGCATCCCAGCCACGTCAGCGTCTTCGTCCAGGTGCCCGATGGGACGTTGCTCCAGGTCTTTCAGATGTTTCTGGATCACCTGGACTACCGCGCCCAGGTGAAGATCATCAACAGGGTGATCGAGCACTTCGACATCAGCCGCTTCTACTACGACAGCACGCGCGCGGAGCTGGATGACCGGGGCCTCTCCTCAAGAGCGGCCGGGCATCGGTTCACGAAGAGACTGAAAGCCAACATAGCCCTGCTGCTGGAGCGACGCGTGTATGCCTCGGATGAGGAGCCGGGGATCATCCTGCTCAAGGACGACCGGATGCTGAAGCAGCTCTGCGCTGTCACCAAGGACCTGGAGTCGGTAGAGGTCGACGGCGGTCACGGCGACGCCTTCTGGAGCACGGCGCTGGCCGTGAAGGCCGCCGAAGACGGTCCGGCGATGACGGTGCTGGGCGACTGGAATGATATGTTTGGCGGGCGCCGAACGAGAGTGGACATACAGGAGGTTTGAGATGGACTTCAAGGACAGGATTGGACCGACGGACTGGGCCTCTCCCCTCCCCTTCATGCAGATGGAGGAGGAAGAGTACCGGGAACTGCTCCGAGAACACGGCTTCAGCGAGCACTACATCGAGAACGAGCTCAGAGAGCTTCGAGAGGCGCGTCGCCGGCACCAATTGCCGGGTCCGCCCGAACCCGCAAAGAAGGACGACGCCGGCGGTCCTTTTGACCGGCTGGCAAAACGGCGGAAAAAAGGAGGAAACCAGACGAAGGCGAACGCTTAGCTGATGCGCACGCTCACGGGAAGTCAGCGGCCGAGGACAGCCCAGACGATCAGGTCCCGGGGGTGCCCGGATAGCCGCCAATCGACTGGGGAGGATTTCGAAATCGGACGGTTTGGTGCCCCCAAAGGTCGTTATTTCGAAAACCGCCGGGCTCCATCTCCGAAGCGCCTCGCTCGTTCCCCTTCGCCTACTCTGCTAATGGTGACAAGGCGTCGCGAACCGTATAATGGTGGTGAGTCTGGATAGCCGATTGTGAAGAGAATCCTGGTTGTGGATGACGAGCCCACGCTCGTGGCGACGGTCAAGTACAACCTCGAGCGAGAAGGCTACAGCGTCACCACTGCCGTCAACGGCGAAGCCGCTCTCGCTCGCGCCCACGAAGACCACCCTGACCTCATTGTCCTCGACGTGATGCTGCCGGTCATCGACGGCTTCGAAGTGTGCCGCCTGCTGCGACGGGACATGTCGATCCCCATCCTCATGCTCACCGCCAAGACCGAGGAGGTCGATAGAGTCGTCGGCCTGGAGATCGGCGCCGACGACTACGTAACGAAGCCGTTCAGCATGCGCGAGCTCATGGCCCGGGTGAAAGCTCTCCTGCGCCGCTCCGAAGCCGAGCCCGAAGAGCAGAGGGAGACGCTCTCCTGCGGCGACGTACAGATCGATCTGCGAAGGCGCGAAGCATCCCGGTGCGGCGAGGCGCTGTCGTTGAAGCCGAAGGAGCTTGAGCTCCTCACGTTCTTCCTGCGAAACCGCGGCCGGGCCTTCACCCGCGAGCAGTTGCTCGACCAGGTCTGGGGATACGACTTCGTCGGCGGGACGCGCACTGTGGACGTCCACGTGAACTGGCTGCGACAGAAGATAGAGGTCGAGCCGGCGAAGCCCACCCGACTCGTCACCGTCCGTGGGACCGGCTACCGCTTCGATGGCTAACATGCTGGGTAGCATCCGACTTCGCATCGCCTCTTACGTCCTCCTGATTATTGCCGCTTTCGCCGCGCTCGGCTTCTTCGTCATTCGCGAGGTGGATGCCGACATGCGCTCGAATACCGAATCGTACCTCGCGACGGAAGCCCAGATCGTCGCCAACTCCGCGCGCCCCCTCCTCGAAGCGAATGCTCCCCAATCGAGCTTCGATGCGCTGGCCAAGCAAGTCGGCGCCGGCGTCGACACGCGCGTCACCATTATCGCCCCCGACGGCACCGTCCTGGGCGACTCTGAGGCCGACCCCGCGACGATGGAGAACCACGCCGGCCGGCCCGAAGTGCAGGCGGCGCTGCAGTCGGGCTCGGGCAAAGACGCGCGCAGCAGCAGCACACTGGGCGTCAATTTCAGCTATGTAGCCCAAAGGGTGGATGTGAAGGGCGAGCCGGCGGCCGTGGTGCGGGTCGCCAGACCACTCTCGGCTATTGACGCCACGCTATCCAGCATCACGCGCTCGCTGCTCATCGCAATCGTCCTGACAGCCGGAATCGCCGCGCTGCTGAGCATCATCATCGGCAGCACCATCATCCATCCGTTGGCTGCCCTCGCGAATGCAGCCCGCGGCCTCGCCAAAGGCGACCTCACGCGTCGCGTGAAGCCGCGTCCCGCCGGAGAGATCGGCGAAGTGGCGGACGCCTTCAACCAGATGGCCCAGAACGTCGAGAATCTTGTCGACGCCGTCTCCGAGGAGCGCAGCCGCCTTACAGCCGTCCTCGATAGCGGCAGCGACGCCGTCCTGGCCATCGACGCCGAAGGGCGTATCGCTTTCGCCAGCCGAGCGGCTGAACCACTGCTTGGGCGTCGCCCGGCAGATGTCATCGGCAACTCGTTTGTTTGGACAATGCCGGAAGAACAGGTTGTCCAGGCCCTGCGCGATGCTCGCCAGACGGGCGAGAGTCAGAGTCTCATCATCGAAAGGCCGAAGGGACGCTTCCTCCAAGTCTCGGCGGCCCCGATAGCCGATGGCGGTGATTGGGTCGCGCTTGTAGTGTTCCACGACGTCACGGAGGCGAAGCGCGTCGAGGACACGCGCCGCGACTTCATAGCCAACGTCTCGCACGAACTGCGGACACCGCTTGCGTCGATTAAGTCCGTCGTCGAGACGCTACAGTCGGGCGCCCTGGACGACCGAGCCGCAGCGCAGGACTTCCTCGCGCGCGCGGACGCGGAGGTTGACCGGCTGGTCCAGATGGTGACGGAGCTACTGGAGCTGTCGCGGCTGGAATCGAGGCAGTCGCCGCTGGCTGGGGAGCCGGTTGACGTCGGGCAGATGCTGGAGCAGGCTGTGGAACGAATGCGCCCTCAGGCCGGGAGGAAAGGCCTCAAGCTCAGCCTGGAGATCGCCCCGGGGCTGCCCTCAATTGTCGGGGACGCGCAACGGCTGGAGCAGGCGACCGTCAACCTGTTAGACAACGCTATAAAGTTCACGCCCGAAGGTGGCTCGGTAGAGGTGTCCGCGCGGGCTGCCGACGGTGCTGTGCGAGTCGAAGTTGAGGACACCGGCGTGGGCATTTCCGCGGAGAAGCTGCCGCGCATCTTCGAGCGTTTCTACAAGGTCGACCGCGCCCGCGGCGACCGTGGCACCGGCCTGGGCCTTGCCGTCGTCAAGCACACTGTCGAAGCCCACGGCGGCACGATCAGTGCGCGCAGCCGCGAGGGTCATGGCTCGACGTTCACCTTCACGCTTCCTGTCAGCGATCGCTCTCAGCTCTCATAACGCTCCCAAAACGTTTACATCCCGTTTACCGGCGTTGAAGCCACGTTAATTCGCCATCGCTATTCTGAAATCGAGATGATCGATCAGCAGGTAGCATGGGGAATGTCGGACGGTGTTCCCAGGCCGGGAGCCTCGAAGCAGCCGGGCTCTGCCGGTAAGACGCCGCGGCGATGGGCCGGCCGCATCGCTCGGTTCGCGAGAGAACGACGAGACCGCTGGCTGCCGGTCGCGGTGGCCGCGCTCCGAGATTCAGGCCTCATGGGCCCCCGGAAGGAAAAGAAAGATTGACGACAGCAACGATCTCGGCGCCGACATGGGCGGGGAGCGGTTCGAAAGAGGAATTGGAGATGGCCTGGCGGCTGGCGCGGGAACACCTGCTGCTCGCCGGCAGTCGCGCCGTCTTCGAATTGCTGTCCAATTTGGGCGCCGCTGGAAGCCCCGCTGACGTCCGCGTCCGCCTGCGCGCGGCGGCCCTGGTGCGAGAGGGCGTTCGGCTTCCTAGCCAGCGCCAGTCGACATTCTTGACAGAGGATTTTACTCCCTTGAACGACGATGGCTGGGGACAGCCGGCCTAACGAAGAAGCATAGTAGGAGGAATGAGTTTCTGATGGATGTACACAAGGCGAAAGAGGGGCGGAGATGGTCGTGGAGGCACCTCGCTTTCGGCGCGGCGCTGGTTGCCGGTGTCGCGGCCATTCTGGCCTCCGCATGCGGCGGAAGCAGCGCTTCCAGTTCGACTCCAACCGCCTCGGGTCAGTCGCCGACAAATCAGGCGACGAAGACCGCCTCGCAGAGTCCCTGCCCACCGAGCGGCGCCGCGACCAGCCTGACGGGCGCCGGCGCCAGCTTCCCGTACCCGCTCTACTCTAAGTGGACGTCACAGTTCGATAAGCAGTGCGGCGTCCAGATCAACTACCAGTCGGTCGGCTCGGGTGCCGGCATCTCCCAGATTACGGCGAAAACGGTCGACTTCGGTGCCTCAGACGGCATCATGACCGACGAGCAGGTCGCCGCCGCCGAAGCTGCGGGAGGGCCGATTCTGCACATCCCGATGACCAGTGGCGCAGTTGCGGTCATCGTCAACCTATCAGGTATCGACCAGGGCGAACTCAAGCTCACGCCGGACGTGCTGGCAAACATCTACCTGAAGAACATCAAGAAGTGGAACGACCCGGCGATCACTGAGTTGAACCCTGGTCTGAGCCTGCCGGATAGCGACATCGCGGTCGTGCACCGCTCGGACGGCTCCGGCACAACCTTCATCTTCACCAACTACCTGAGTAAGGTCAGCCAGGAATGGAAAGACAAGGTCGGCAACGCGACCACCGTGCAGTGGCCCGGCGACATCGGCGGCGAGAAGAACGACGGTGTCGCGCAGCAGGTCAAGCAGACGCCGGGGGCAATCGGCTACGTCGAGCTGGCGTACGCCATCCAGAACGACCTTACCTGGGCGTCGCTGCAGAACAAGTCCGGTGAGTATGTCGAACCCAGCCTGGAGGCGACGACGGCTGCTTCGACGGGCGTGACCATCCCCGACGACACGAAGCTGATGCTCACGGACTCGAGTAACCCGAAAGCCTACCCGATAGTCGGCTTCACCTGGATACTCGCCTACGTCAACCAGCCCGACCAGGCAAAGGGCGAATCGCTGGTCTACTACCTGTGGTGGTCCATCCACGACGGGCAGCAGTATTCGTCTGACCTGCTCTATGCGCCGCTCTCGCCAGACGTCGTGAAGAAGGCGGAGGCGGAGATCAAGTCCATCAGCTATCAGGGGCAGCCCCTGCTCCAACTCCCGTAGAACCGAAGGACGGGGCGAAGTATGCAAGCAACCGCCAGCGAATCGCCTCAGACGCCGGGAATCGTCCGCCTGCTGCGACGGGCGCGTCCCGGCGATGTCCTGTTCAGGGTCGTCGTCGCTATCTTTGGAGCGTCGGTGCTCGTCTTGGCGGCGCTCATGCTGTGGCAGCTTGGGTTCGAGTCGCGAGACTCCATCAGCGCCTTTGGCTGGGGCTTCCTGACCGGCACGAAGTGGGACCCGGTGAGCCGCACATTCGGCGCAGCGCCGGCAATCTACGGGACGCTCGTAAGCTCCATCATCGCTGTGGTGCTTGCGGTACCCGTCAGCCTGGGAGCGGCGATCTACCTCTCTGAGATGGCGCCCCCGTGGTTGCGACACCCGGCCTCGTTCCTCGTCGAAAGCCTGGCCGCCATCCCCAGCGTCGTCTTCGGACTGTGGGGGATCTATGTGCTCGTGCCGTGGATCCGCAGCCCTGTGGAGAGAGTCCTCGGCGACCGCCTTGGGTTCCTACCGCTGTTTACGGGGCCGCCCTTCGGCGTCGGCATGCTGGCGGCGGGCGTGATCCTGGCGATCATGATCCTGCCGATCATCACCGCAATTGCGCGCGACTCCCTGCTGGCGGTGCCTTCGTCTCAGCGTGAGGCGATGCTGGCGCTGGGAGCGACGAAGTGGGAGATGATCAGCCGCGCCGTGCTTCAGTACTGCCGTTCCGGGCTGGTGGGAGCGGTCCTCCTCGGCCTGGGACGCGCCCTCGGCGAGACGATGGCGGTAACGATGGTCATCGGCAAGACGTATGACATCAACACCTCGCTATTCGCGCCCGCGAGCACGGCGGCGAGCCAGATCGCCAGCGAGTTCAGCGAGGCCAGCTTTAGCCTGTACACGTCGGCGCTCATGGAGCTGGCGCTGATACTCCTGGGCATCACTCTTCTCGTGAACGTCGTTGCCAGGCTGCTGGTCTGGCGAATAGCGCGGTCACCGGAGGCGATCAGGGAATGAGCGCGATAACGCACGCGAGACGAAAGTGGACGAACACGGTCATGCTTGGCCTCTGCACGGCTGCCGCATTTGCGGCGATCGGCGTTTTGGCGCTCATCCTGGGCTACGTCTTGTTCAACGGCATCAGCTACATCAACTTCGATTTCTTCACTCAATTGCCGAGACCTGCCGGCGAGTCGGGCGGCGGCGTCTCCAACGCTATTGTGGGCTCGCTCCTGACAGTCGGCATAGCCGCCGCCATGGGCATCCCGCTCGGCATCGGCGCCGGTGTGTTTGTGGCGGAGATGGCGGGACCGCGGCTCGGGGCAGTCATTCGCTTCACGGCCGACGTCCTGACGGGCGTGCCGTCGATTGTCGTCGGCATCGTCGTCTACTCGTGGGTCGTGCTGAGGATGGGTCACTTCTCGGCCCTGGCGGCAGGCATCGCCCTGGCGATCATCATGCTGCCGATCATGGCTCGCTCCAGCGAGGAGATGCTGAAGCTCGTCCCGCAGTCGCAGCGGGAGGCGGCCCTGGCGCTGGGCGTCACACGCTGGCGAACTATACTGAGCATCGTGATCCCGGCGGCCCGACGTGGCCTGATCACCGGTGGCCTCCTCGCCGTCGCGAGAGCTGCCGGCGAGACCGCCCCATTGCTCTTCACCGCTCTCGGGAATCAGTTTTGGTCTTTGAGCATCGCCGGCAAGCCAATCGACGCGCTGCCCCTGAGGATCTACCAGTACGGCACGGGGCCCTATAACCAACAGCATCAACAGGCGTGGGCAGCCGCCTTCGTGCTCGTGACGGTTGTGTTCTGTATCAGCCTGGTGTCGCGCCTGCTGCTGTCAAGGAAAGGATGAGGAAATGGCCATGATGACCGACTTCCAGTTCAAGCCGCCGGCAATGGCGCCCGATGAGCGTGCGGACCCCGGGCGCGGCATCACGTGCCCGGTCTCGGAGGCTGAGGCCTGGGAGGAAGGCATGGTGATCAGACACCTCAGCGCCTGGTACGGCTCGTTTCAGGCGATACGGGACGTGAACCTGCTAGTCGGGCCGAAGCGAGTGACGGCCGTGATCGGTCCATCCGGTTGCGGCAAGTCGACGCTTATCCGCTGCCTCAACAGGATGCACGAGGTCGCCCCGAAGGCTCGTGTCGCCGGGCAGGTCTATCTGCGGTCCGACGACATCTACGGAAGCGGCGCCGACCCCGTGCTGGTGCGGCGTCGCGTCGGCATGGTCTTCCAGAAGCCGAATCCCTTTCCGACGATGTCCGTCTTCGATAACGTCGCGGCCGGCCTGCGGCTGAACAGCCTCTTCTCTCGACGCAGCCATCTCGCGGACATCGTCGAGCAGGGGCTGCGGCGAGCGGCGCTCTGGGACGAGGTGAAGGACAAGCTGAACCGTCCGGCCACCGAGCTTTCAGGTGGCCAGCAGCAGCGACTGTGCATCGCGCGCGCGCTGGCCATCGAGCCGGAGGTGATTCTGATGGACGAGCCGTGCAGCGCACTCGACCCAGTGGCGACGCTGAAGATCGAGGACTTGATGCGCGACCTGTCGGCCACGTATGCAATCGTCATCGTCACGCACAACATGCAGCAGGCCGCCCGCGTGGCCGACTGCACGGCGGTGATGATGATGGCGGAAGACCGTGCCGGGGAGATGATAGAGTTCGGGGCGACGAGCGAAGTCTTCACCAATCCTAAGGACAAGCGGACCGAGGACTACATAACCGGCCGGTTCGGCTAGAGGAGTCGACAGATGACGACGCGAGTACTTTTCCTCTGCACCCATAACGCGGCCCGCAGCCAGATGGCGGAGGGGCTGCTACGCCGCATGGCGGGCAACCGATTCGAAGTCGAGAGCGCGGGCACGGCGCCGACGGAGGTCCATCCGCTGGCTGTCGCCGTCATGCGCGAGATCGGTATCGACGTCAGCGGTCAGCGGGCAAAGGATGTGAGCGAGATAGAGGGGAATCCGGATATCGTGATCACGCTCTGCGACGAGGCAAAAGAAGCATGCCCGGTCTTCCCCGGCGCTCCTCGCTTCCTGCACTGGAGCCTGCCCGACCCTGCGGCGGCGCGCGGCGATGAGGCCGCCGCGATGGCCGTGTTCCGACCGGTGCGCGATACGCTGGCGGGCTTGATCCGTAAGTTCATCGAAGGAGTGGAACAATGACCCGCACCGTTCTCGAACGCCAGCTATCCGGCATACAGGAAGAGATGCTGGTGATGGCCGACATGGTGGACAGCGCCATCCAGCGTTCCATCACAGCCCTCAAGGACCGTGACCTCGACCTCGCCAGGCAGATCATCGCCGACGACATAAAGATCAACCGCAAGCGCTATGACACGGAAGAGCGATGTCTGGAGCTCATCGCGACACAGCAACCGCTGGCCGGCGACCTGCGGACTATCGTGGCCGTTCTGCACATGATCGTCGATCTCGAGCGCATGGGTGACCACGCTGAAGGGATCGCGAAGATCGTCGTGATGCTTGCCGACGAGCCCCCGCTGAAGCCGTACGTAGACCTCCCGCGGATGGCCGACATCGCATGCGAGATGTTGAGGGAAGCCCTAGAGGCGTTCAAGCGCCGCGATGCCGATTTAGCACGTTCGACCATGAACCGCGACGATGAGGTCGATGCGCTGTACGACCAGGTCTATCGTGAGCTTCTGACGTACATGCTCAGCGACCCGAGAACGATAGAGAGGGCGACGCGTCTCCTTTGGGTAGCGCACAACCTCGAGCGAATCGCCGACCGCGTCACCAACGTCTGCGAACGCGTCGCCTACCTGGTGACGGGTAGGATGGAAGAGCTGAACGTCTCAAGGTACTAATGGGATGCTGTCTGCCCCTCGCAACGATGAGCGGACACAGGGTACGGGCGCCAGCAGAGGCTGGTGCCCCCAAAGGTCGCTATTTCGAAATCGCTCGGACCGCTTTCTGGGTGATGCCGCCAGCAAGATAGTAAGCCGTGCTCGTTGCTCTGTGCCGGTAGTACGCTAGTAGGCGCTGGCTGAGCCTTGAAATCAATCGGTTGATGCGCTAGCATAACTAGGGCGATGAGGCTCGCCCGGTGGCCGTACGCATGACGGCCAGCAAACCGCAAGGTTGCTGATAGCCTCTGTCAGAGATGGCAGAGGCTTTTTGTTTGGGCGCGACATGAAGAGAAATGAAGGCGACGGACCTGACTACCTGAACGAGGCTTCGAAGACAACCGTTGAGGTTTCGGTGCTTGCCGAGCAAATTGCCAAAGCGAGGGGCTTGGCCCAAGAGAACGGCTGGGACGAAGAAGAAGGCTATCGCATCATCTTCCTCAACGGCCTTCATTTCCTGTTGGGCGACAGGAGCCTGCAAGCCTTCGACGGAGACCACGACTCCCTCGGCCGTGAGGTCGAGCGTGTCACGCGCGAGCTCATGGAATACCAGAGCATGTATGCGGCGATGAAGTACAAAGCTTTCACTCTGAGTGAGGAGAAATATGTCCTGGAGGGCAACGTGTCCGGCCTCGAAGCGTCGGACAGGTTCTCAATCGCGCGACTGAGGATGTTTCGCCGGGACGAGGAGGCGTTGCGAGCTCGGCTCGTGGAGTTGGAAGAGGAGAACGCCCGCCTCAGACAGGACTTGGGCGTCGACGAGACGGCGATCCGGCTGCGGCGGGACGACCAAGAAGTGAGGAGAAGATCGCGGTGGCCGTGGAAGCGATGACAAAGGCCGGGATCGACCTCGACCGGATTGCTGGCTACATCGAGAGCTGCCAAACCGAGGACGGGGGCTTCTTCTTCGCCCGCATCCCGCCGTCCGGTGGCGCCGACACGTACTATGCCGTGCGCTCCTTGCAGTTGCTCGGACGAGAACCAGCGGGTGCAGAGGCAGTCAGGAGTTGGCTCCGCGAATCCGCGCAGGGCGAACTCACGGCCAATCCGAAGGGCATCTTCTTCCTCGTCGAGACGGCGCTCGCACTTAGCCTTCCGGTTTCCGAGGTCAGGGGCTGGGCCGCCGGGTTGAGCGACTGGGCCAATGCCGAGGGCGGTTTCGGCGCCTGGCGAAACCTGGACGTCGAGGTCTCGTCCGAACTGGACATTACCTACCGGGCCGCCGCCATTATCCTCGATCTCGGCCTGGAGCTGGACAGTGGCAGCGTCTCCCGCTTCCTGCTTCGCTTCCTGAACATCGACGGCGGTTTCGGGATGAATAGCTTCTCAACTCTGGCTTCGACATTCTACGCCGTCCAGACGCTCTCCCGCCTCGGGTTTCCGCCGCTGGAGTTGACAGTGGAGTGGCTCCGCCGGCGCGAGACGCTCTGGGACATCCTCTATATGGAACAGCTCTATCCCCTTGTCATGAGTCTGAAGGCCATGGGCGAAACCATCCGCGAGCGTGACCGCGCAATCGATTTCGCCCTCCATTGCCGGCGCGAGAACGGCGGCTTCGCCAGGGCGCGCTTCGGCATCCCAACCCTTGAGTACACACACTGCGCGCTCGACATTCTGTGCGCCCTCGAGGTGATCTGAGATGGCGGAAGCTCTCAAGACCAGACCAGCAAGCGAGGACCAACGAGTCGACGAAGAAGCGGCTGTTGTAGATGTTCGCATCGACAGGCTGTTCGGCAGCCACAACGTTTACGAGGTCGACCGCAAACACCGCGCGCTCAGGCTGACTCGCTTCGTGACGGGCGACGGCCCCTGCGAAGTGGAACAGGGGACGGCTCAGCGCACTCTCGTCGATGGCGAGCCGCTGCCGGCCCTACTGCTGACCAAGGTGCCCACGTTTCAGGGCTGCTTGGTGCGAGCTCGCGTCTTGGGCGCTGTCCGTCCCGGCGAAGCGTCAGCATGGCTGATCGGCGTTCCCGAGGTCGATGCGTCCAACGACTGGCCGTCCATCGCCGATCTGCCTCAAGAGATACGCATCGCAGTCCGAGACATCCTCGTGGAAAGCGCCGGCGAGGGAATCTTGTCCTGGCTGGACGCGCCGGCCGCGGCCAAGATCGTGAGGGCCGCGAGGGAGACTTACTGGGTCGAGAAAGCGCAGGCGGAAGGGGCTGCCCGCTACGGCGCGGCCTGGAAGGTGACGCCGGGGGCGTCAATGCGGAAGTCGGACGCGCTGGCCGCACATTCAATGGCCGAATACTTGCTGCCGTCTCTTCCCTCTCGCTTTCTGAAGTACGTTGAAGAAGAGTTGCTTCCCGGGGAGCGCATACTCTTCTTCGCCGCGCGTCCGCCTTTCTCGCCCGGGAGCAAGAGGCTTTCCCTCCCGAAGCAAAGCCTGCGTGAAGGCCTACTGGTGGTCACCGACCGCCAGGTGATGATGATGACGGACAGCCTTCCGCCGGGCTCGATGATGGTGAACTGGGGGTTCGTCGCCAGGACCAGCGCTATCGAGCGACTGGTAGATGTAAAGCTCACGCGGGAAGGCGTGTCTTCGCAGCTGGAGGTCTCGTTTAGCGCCGAGGAGGGCGTGGAGAGCCAATCCTTCGTTTTCCCCCGCAACTATCACGACGCCCTCTCCGAAGCGGTCACCCTGCTCGATAAGTTCGCCCACCTGGACGGCTCTCGCTATTTGCGCCGCATGTACGATACCGAGGTGGAGCTTTCCGGTCGCGCCCTGACCGCGATGAGCGACGATAAGCCGCCCGACGAAGCGCGCCTCGAGGAGTTGAAGCATCGCGTCGGCGAGGGCGAAGAGGTGGTGGCCGAGGCGACGGCCGAGGCCATGAGTGGCATGGCAATCGGCCCCGCGCTCGTTCTCACCGACTCCCGCCTCATCCTGTCTCCGGGCGCGAAGAAGAAAGGGCGCAGTCACATCACGGAGTTCGGCATCGGCCGGATTTCGTCGGTTGAGATCACGCAGTCGTTGGTCGGCAGCCACTTCGAGGTATCGGTGCCTTGCGACGGCCGCGTCCAGACCGTGGTTCTCGACTACAACTATCCCGACTCGCCGCGCTTTCTCAGGGCATTCACCCTGCTGCGTCATCTGATGGGCCGGCCCGCCTAGCACGTCGAGTCTCCTGCGGACCGGCGGAAGAGCAAAGGTGCGTTCCCTTGGCTATGCGTCTGGCGCTTGCTCGATACGCGCAACTGGCGCGGCGCCTCATACCGCTGTCGCCGGACGGCCGCACCGCCGTTCACGAGTGGCAGGAGTGCGGGGAGCTGATAGCCCGTCCTCCATCCGATGGGGAGGTCCACTATGTCTGGTCGTTCCTCCTCTGGGGGAGCGTCATGGACCCGGGTATCCGGCGACAGCTCCGGAAAGGCTGGGGGCTGTGTGAGCGACACGCATGGACGTTGCTATCGGTGGAAGCAGCCTTCCGGCCGCACTTTCCCCATGCCTCGACGCTGGTTTACCAAGACCTGATGGAACGGGCCTGGCAGGCGTTCCGGCTTGTCGGCCCCTTGAAAGGCCAACGAGTTCGCCACGCGCTCAGAGAGCGGGCGCCTTGCATCATGTGCAGCATCGGCTACGGACCGGAATCGCGGGGTACGGCGTCGCCCGGTGTGCTGGAGCAAGGCCGCGATGTGACATCGCTCCGCAGGTTCGCTGAAGCTACTCGCCCCTGGTGGGAGCCGGCAGTCTGCGGCATTTGCTCCGAAAGCGGGAAACCCACGCGCTGTCGACGGCACCTGCGACAGGAGCTGGCTG
>Ga0315273_10003180_pt1 | contig 19719 bp, 24 predicted proteins | sample YL17G02_0_MG_FD_205753 | JGI IMG/M metagenome (GOLD analysis project Ga0315273, IMG submission 205753) | Sediment microbial communities from Yellowstone Lake, YNP, Wyoming, USA - YL17G02_0 | ecosystem: Environmental > Aquatic > Freshwater > Lake > Sediment | place: USA: Wyoming | collected...
TCATTGAAGCAATGGGTAAGTCCATTGAAATCAAGAGCTATCGCGATATCATGAAAATCGTAAAATACCCGAAGATGCTCGCTTTCCTGCACAATGTAGCTGATGATAAGAGGATCGATGCCCTGAACATGCTCAACATGGAAGGTCTTGCTGAGGAATACCAGCAGGACATGGAACTGATACTCGCGAAAAGGCCGGGATTGAAAGGAAAAGGACTCGGTGACATTCTCGAAGGCCTTCTCCAGCAGACTGTGTGCGGAAAGACGAACGGGGAAATCCCGGAAGAGCTGAAAGCGAAAATGCAGAAGCTTGCCTCAGACCTTTCAAAAATGGAAATACACGAAGAAACAGATGGGACAGATTCGCTGAACGTTGCATTAAGATGGTACGTTGAACTTGAGCCTGAGCTTGATGCACTTGCAGCAAGAATAAAGAAAAAGGAGGATCTGGACAAGGAGCTTGATGGACTCCTTCCACCGGGTTTCTTCGGCTCTGAAACATCCATAGAGGGAAATGAAGTTAAAGTCGTGGACGAGAATCCCGGGCCAATAGTTTTGTCAAAAAGGAAGAACAAATCCGGCCAGAGAAAGATGGGAATTGATCCTCTAAGTTTCCTAAACCTTCCCGGAGAGAAGGGAGAAGGCGAAGCAGGAGAAGGGGAGCCAGGCGAAGAAGGCGAGGGGGAACCAAAAGAAGGTGGAAAAGAAAAACCAAAAGGCGGACAAGGGGCAGGGGGAGAACATTCAGAAAGAGAGGAAGGAGAAGGCAAGAGCCAAAGATATGATGAATGGGCAGGAACCGGCTACAGGAAGGGCTCGAAAGTTGTGATCGAGCATGCGATGGAAGGTTCGCTGTACCAGCCTCCAGCCTATCTGAGAAATCTCGTAAAAAGGATGTTCAGGAAATACGTCCCAAAATCAGGAGTGCTTGTGCGCGGCCTTGAAAGCGGAGAGCCTGATGCAGAACTGCAGGAACATTATTTCGAGCAGGTCGAAGCAGGCTATATTGGCGAGCCTGATTATCATGCAGATGTCCTTTATCAGAAGAGCAATGTCGTGGTATCAGTAAACATAGATATCAGCGGTTCCATGGCAGGCAGGCAAATCGAGGTTGCGGTTGAAGGCGCTGCTGTTGTTGCATCCGCATCTACCTTGCTCAAGTACCCTACAGAAGTCGGGGCTTTCACTGGCGGCGACATTGTTGACTACTATGTGATCAATGTCACAAAAGAAGGCCTGATTATTCCTTCATCCTTTACTATGAACGCAACTCCAATGGCAGGGGCGCTAAGGCACGCGACTGCGAGAACAATCGAACTTAAGAAAAGGACAGGGAAGCGCTATGCTTACCAGTTCTGGCTTTGCGATGGCGGGCCGAATTGCTCTGGGGAAGGAATCGATCCAATTGCGGATACTGGCATGGCAGTAAGGGAAGCCAGGGCAAAAGGGATCCGCCTTTTCGGGATAATAATCGCGAGCGAAGAAGTAAAGCAGGAAATGGAAAAATATTATCAAGACATTTTCGGGGGAGGATGGTACGTTGTCGTGGAATCCGCCCAGCAGATACTGAATCCGCTTCTCGCTTTCATGAGACGGGTGGCGGTACAGAGGTGAGATGGGATGGATTGGGTTGATGAGCTTATGGAGAAACTCGGAAGTCCGAATCTGCTTGCTAGAGAGAATGCTATAATCCGCCTTAGCGAGAATGATGATTCGCGCATTGTACCTGCGCTGATCGAATTATTGAAAAAAGGAAACAAGGATGAGCAGGGAAGTTCTGCTAAAGCGCTTGGATATATTAAAGACACGCGAGCTCTCACTGCGCTTATTGAAACACTAAGGAATGAGAATCTGTCGGTACGGTTGTATGCGTCAAACGCTATTGGCCGCTTCGGGCAATCTGCAGTTCCTTTTTTGATCGATGCTTTAAATATCGGCAATTCGAATGTACGAGAGTATGCCATTCGAGAGCTTGGAGATATAAAAGACGTGCAGGCAGTACCCGCTGTAATCTCTGTTCTGAATGATATAAACGCGTTTCCAAATGTTATAGTTAATTCTGAAATAGCGCTTGATAAAATCGCAGATGCGAATCCGGGAAATCCTAGCCTAACAATCGCTGTGTTTCCGTTGATCGTTAGGATGAATGATTTGGATTGGAACGTGCGGGCATGGGCAGCAAAGGCTTTGGGAAAGATCGGAGACATTAGGGCAGTCCAGCCACTTATCGAGCGGCTAGGACGTATTGAATGCGCAGAATTGGTAGCCAGTGAAATAATCGTAAGATGCAAAACCACTCAACATTTGGAAGATTTTGAGATTGGCTTGCAGAAAGGATATGACAACTTGAAAAAGAGCGCAAAAACTTCTGAACTCTTATTCAGAATCCAGATTAAGATATCCAGGCTGATGACTGAAGTCGCCAAGAAACGTGACGAACTTGCCCAGGATAAAGGCATCCTTCTAACAGATACGCCGAAGCCGCCAAAGAAGGGCGGAGTTTACCAGCAGATACGGAGGACTGTGAGAAATGGATAATCATATCACAGATCTCGGGGAGTATTTACGCTACTGTGCAAGTAAGATTGGCCAGCAGGCCGAAAAGTTGCTTGAACAGCTCAAGGATTCGGATCCAAAGGTCAGGGCGAAGGCTGCCAAAGAATTCGGATTCGCTGCCCAAGGAGGGGCGAATACTGCTTTTGCTGTTCCTGCGCTTACAGAGGCGCTTCTCGATGTGGATATGGATGTGAGGAGGTATGTCGCTTGCTCCCTTAGACTGGCCGCTGAGATGGGAGCGGACATGAGCCCGGTCATCGTTCCGCTTATGGAGTCCATGAGGACATTTTCTGGCGATGGTCACCTTTTCTGGGTAAATGCCTATCGAATTTTGGGGTTTGCTGCCAAAAAAGGCGCGGACACAAGCATTGCAGTCAAACAGCTGACAGAAGCACTTCACTTTGGTATCCACTCGGAGATTATTGAGGCTCTGAAACATGCTGCTGTAAACGAGAAAAGCAGGGATGTTGCAATTGATGCACTAGTGAAAGTACTTGAAAATGAGATACGGGATATCCGAAGGCACGCAACCGATGCATTGTGTCATGCGGCCGGGAAGGGAGCCGACATTACGGCTGCGATACCCCTATTGGTGAAATCTCTTACAGAAGCTAATGCATGGAGCACTACCTCGGTTTTGTCTGCAGCTGCCGCCAACAGGAAAAGCGCTGCTGCGGCTATGGCTGCACTGGTGAATGCCCTTGAGGATCAGGACGAGTGTGTGAGCGCGAATGCTGCCAATGCCTTGGCAGGAGCTGCTGAGGCAGAAGCGGACATAACTGTTGCGGTGCCCGCGCTGATAAACGCGCTTCTAAATACTAACGAAGAGACACGAATGAAAGCTAGCGTGGCCTTGAGATACGCCACCCGCTCGCTTGCGGATGATGCGAAAGTCAGGGAATTCGAAGAGAAGCTTCAGGAGGGCTACTTATCCTTGGGGAAAGGGCGCAAGAACGGGAAAAACGAACGGATGTTATCTGAAGCAAGAATGCAGATCTCAAAGCTCAAGATGGCAGCTGCCAAGAAAAAGAACGAGCTGGCCCAGGAAAAGGGCATCCTTCTTACAGACATTCCCAAACCGCCGAAAAAAGGCGAAATATTCCGAGTATCAAAGGTGGCCTGCCATGTCTGACGTAAGGGGCATGATCCGCTACCTCACCAAAGGTGGGTATACACCGACCGATACCGAGGGATTCGACGATACCGTGTATTTTTTTCAAACTAGGGGATTGAGCCCATCAGAAATAGATGAGACCATAACGATCTTGAGTGACAAGGCAGAGAAATTGGATGACAGATGCGGGGCAGCGAGGCTGTTGGGAATAATCAAGAATAAGACCGCTATCCCAGGGCTGATCGAAGCTCTCGGAGGTTTAGATAAAATTGTGGCACAGGAAGCAGTAAGGGCGATCGGGGATATTAAGGATGAGTCGGCAATCCCTGCACTAATCGGGGCGCTTGGAACTGAGGATTTGGTAATGCGCTGCTATGCTGCCGAGGCGCTTGAAAAGATTGGCGATCCGAGAGGAATTCAAAGTTTAGTTGTTTTAACGGCTTTCGAATCTGTGCATTACATTTCCGTTCGTTTTCTTGAAAAAAGTCTGGAAGAATGTAAGACATCCGAACAGCTTTCTGGATTCGAAAGAAAATTCCAACTTGGATTTACTGAATTAAGGAAAAAGCACAAAAGCGAATTTCAGAAAGTGGCCGTTTGGCTGGCTGATTTTCAAAACAAAATAGCCAAGAAAAGCGATTCGCTAGCTTCGGACAAAGGTATCCTTCTTTCCGACATCCCAAAACCGCCAAAGCGCGGAACGATTTACAGGACTCTGGACTCAAGACTCGAAACCATGAGGCCGGGGGATCGGCCTCAAGCTTCCGAAGTCCTAAAGGACTTCAGAACGATCAAACGATCAGCTATGGAGAGGGTCAGGAATGGATGAAGTGGAAAAGCTAATTGAGCAACTAAGCGATTCTGACCTGGTCACCACGAATAGAGCAATGAATGCGCTTGTCAAAATAGGCGCGCCAGCAGTTCCTGCCCTAATCGCACTTATGAAAATGGATAACGAAGCGCTGAATGATAAGGACGAAGCTAAAGAAGTACGGGCGAACATTGTCTTGGCGCTTGGTCAGATCAAAGACATAAGGGCCATTCCTGCGCTTTTTGAATCCCTGATGCATGGGAGTTCATGGGTGCAAGGAAGGGCTGCTGGTGCGCTTGCGAAAATTGGAAAGCCGGCCATCCCTGCGCTATTAAAGGCGCTGAAAAACGGAGATAATAATATACGCTGTTATGCTGCCTGGGCGGGGCTTAGCCAAATCAAGGATGCGTCCGCCGTACCTGCGCTTGTGAAAGTCTTTGGCGATAAAGTTGCGGATGCCCGGTTGGCTGCTGCCGAAGCGCTTGGTAAGTTTGGTAATATAGTGAAGAAATACGAAACTATGGCCGAAATAAATGAGTTCGAAACCTATCTCCAAGAAGGTTTGAACCAGGCTAAATTGCATTTGAAGAAAAACGAAATAGCCGAACTCGAGATAGTAGTTTCAAAGCTCAGAATAGCAGCTACAAAAAAGAAGGACGAGCTCGCCCAGGACAAAGGCATTCTCCTTACGGACATCCCGAAACCGCCCAAGAAGGGAACGATTTACCAATCATTGCGGAGGGTCAGGAATGGATGAGGAAAAGAAGACATTAAGGTGGAGACTCACTGACTGGAAGAGGAGTCCGATTCTTAAGGCAATACAGCAAATACAGACGAGGAAAGCTGAAAGATTTGTGAAGAACGAAGAATGGGACAATGCATTAAGAATGGGCAAGTATGCCGTTCCTCCACTGATTGAATCCCTGAAAGGTAATGGGAAAATACGATGGTGCGCTGCTCGGGCACTTGTGAAAATCGGAATCCCTGCAGTTCCTGCATTGATTGAAGCGTTGAAAGATCAAAATGAAAATGTGCGATTTTTAGCTGCCTGGGCACTTGGTGCAATCCGAAATGTTTCTGCCGTACCTGCGCTGGTTGAAGCAATGAATGAAGAAAATTTGGAGGTGAAATTCATTGCTGCTGAAGGGCTCGAAGATATACTGAAAGAGCTGATTGCCCAGCTGAATTCCGCCAATGAGCGATCATCCAAACTTGCGCTTCAGAAGCTGGTGAAAATCGGCGAGCCAGCGGTTCCTGACCTAATCAAGGCCTTTTCGAGATCTCCTTTTGATGATGGTTGTTCGTATGATGGTCATTATTATGCACGAAGAGCGCTTGTTGAGATTGGAAACCCGGCAATCCCCCATTTGATCAACGCTTTGAAGAACATGAAGTTCACATTATGGGATCCGGTCGCCCGTATAATTGGAGAAATCGGGGATCATTCTGTTTCGTCTTCTCTTGTCATGATGCTCATGGATAAGACCCCTGGCGTTCGGGAAAGAGTAAAAGCTACATTTGGATATATTCTGGACAAATGCGACAACTGCCAGCAGCTTGATGAATTTCAAAAGGAGCTCAATAACGTTTTCAAGAATTTGACGAAGAAGTCCCATGACAGGGAAGCGATAAGGGATGTAGGAAACATGATCTCTTCTCTCATAATTAAAATAGCCCAAAAACGCAATCCCCTTCTTGAGGATAAAGGAATCCTTCTTTCCGATATTCCAAAACCACCGAAACGCGGAACGATTTACAGGACACTAGACTCAAGACGTGAAACGATCAAACGATCAGTGATGGAGAGGGTCAGGAATGGATGAAGCTCAGAAGTGGATAAGACAGCTTAAAACAAAGGACAAAGACTGGGAAGACTATCGCTCTAGCAGGGCGTTCGCAGTAGATAAACTTGGTGAATTGAAAGAGGCAAGCGCAGTGCCCGAACTGATTGATCTGATTAGGGACCCGAATACGTTCCTGGGGTCCAGGGTCGCCGCTGCTCTTGGGATGATCGGGGACGAACGGGCGATCCCAGCACTGATCAATGCGCTACATGGAAAGGAACGTGTTGTCGAAGAAGCCACAGCAGCCCTTGGAAAATTCAGCTCCAAGTGCGTTGTTCCTGCTCTGCTGGGGGCTTTTGGCTATAGGACCGAGCTGTACACCGAAACGTATAAGGTCATCCGAATATTCGGTTTTCAGGCGGTTCCTCCCCTCATAGCAGGGCTGAAGAACGGAAACCGCCATGCACCCTTTATTACGAGCATGCTCATTGAGCTTCTCAATAACTTCTGCACCGTGGAGCAGGTCAAAGAATTCGGGAAGATTCTAGATAAGGAGTATGAAAATATTATTCGGAGCAGAGGTTCGGAAATATCCTCAGATCTCCGAAGCGAGTTCGCAGAGCTGAGGAGGAGATACGCAATTGCGCTCAGTAAATCCAAGGATCCGTCAGCCGTACCCTTGCTGGTCGAGGAACTGGCAAACAAGGGGAAGGATAAACACGCGATCGTCATACCTCTCAGACATGTTTTGGAGGATTGCAAATCCGCCGCTGATATAAACGGGTTCGAAGACCGCCTTAGGGTAGGTATGGGACTTGTGAAGAAGCGCTTCGGGAAAGACGGGATGGCGGAAGTCCAGTTCATAGTCTCACAGTTCTTGTGTGCGGCAGCGAAAAAGAAAAACGAGCTCGCTTCTGATAAGGGAATTCTATTAACAGACATCCCGAAGCCTCCGAAGAAGGGCGGGGTCTATCGTCTTCGAAAAGTGATGGTGAGATGATGGGGTGGTACGGCGATATGCGCGTTAAAATTGCAGATTTCGTGATCCAAATGGCATCTGCCCTTGACGTTTTCCTTCCTCATGAAAGAAACGTTCCTAATTTCTTCTATCATATCCATGGAAAGCATGCGGTCAGCATTCTGGTTCGTCATCTGGGATCTTCGGATTTTACCTCAAACGAGCAGGCGCTAAATGCACTAATAAGGATTGGTAAGCCCGCTGTTCCATCTCTTTTAGAAGCCCTGAAGGACAAAGACAGGGAAACACGCAGTGATGCGGCGTATATTCTTGCGAGTTTACAAGAGCATAGTGCATTACCAGTTTTGTTCAGCATGTTAAAAGACAGTGACTACCATGTCCAGAAAACGGCTATTGAAGGCCTGAACGCATTCGTCTACAATTGTAAAAGCGGAGAGCAAATCGAAGAGTTGACGAAAAAGATCGAAGATTGCCTGAGAAATTCAAGGAAAATGATCGCGAACCTGCACAAGTCTAAAAGCGGTTTCGATTTTGAAAAATTATCCAATGCGATCGCAAAGAAGCGGAACGAGCTCGCACAGGATAAAGGCATCCTTCTAACCGACATCCCGAAACCTCCAAAGAAAGGCAGGGTTTACAGGTCTTACCAAAAGGCAGCCCTCGTCTGAGCTATTATTTATAAACCTTAGCCATCAAAGTTCTCCTCTATCAAGTACACTCTTGGTTCTACGTTGGAACCTTCGTGCAAACACCTTCTCTTGTTTAGAGGAGATTCGCACGTCGTTATACGGCATGCTCACACCTTCCAATTCGCGTGAGTTTCGCCCGAAGTCAAGACATGAGACTTAGTAATCGAGACATGAGGTTGATACGTTATGGCAGAAGCATGTACGGATAAGAACTGTTATTTGCACCACGGCCTCAAGGTGCGCGGAGGCAGGCTGGGCGGAAGGGTAGTGAGCACAAAAGCGAAGAACACAGCAATCATCGAGAGAGACATCACAAGATATTACCAGAAATACCAGAGACGGGCAAAGGAACGGTCGCACATCATGGCGCACCTTCCCGGCTGCATGAAAGTGAATGCAGGGGACATGGTAACACTCGGCGAGACAAGAAGGCTCAGCAAAACGAAATCATGGACAGTGCTTGAGGTTATTTCAGTAGGAAAGAAAGGTTGATACAAATGAAAGGACTAACTGCGCATATAGCAAAGCCGCTTATTCCAGGCACAAAAATGCTGGTCCACGATAATAGCGGCGCCAAGCAAATAGAAATCTTCGGTGTTCTGGGAGCAAAGGGAACGAGGAGCAGGTACGTGAACGCTGGTGTCAGCCAGGTTGTAATCGCCTCAGTCAAGAAGGGAAACCCGGACATGGTTAAAAAAGTCGTGAAGGCGCTTATCATAAGGCAGAAAAAAGAGTACAGGAGGGCAAACGGCACCAGGATCTCGTTCGAGGACAATGCAGCGGTTCTCGTTACGGATGATGGGCTGCCTGTTGGGACAGAGGTAAAGGGCGTAGTTGCGCGTGAGATTTTCGAAAGATTCCCGAAGGTCTCGGCAATAGCGGCCGGCATTGTTTGAGGTGGGAAAATGAAATCTGATACTGAGCGAAAGCGCTTTTATGAAGCAAAGATGCATGAAAAAACGAAAAGGATGCACGTCCACCTTTCCAAGGATCTCCGGCAAAAGCTGAAGCAGAAGAAGAGATCAGTACTGGTGAGGGTCGGGGACAAGATAAAAATCATGCGTGGCCCTGGAAAGGGGAAGACCGCAAAGGTCGTCCGGGTGAGCCACCTGAAAATGAAGGTTTACGTTGAGGGGATCACGGCAAGAACGGCAAAGGGGCGTGAGGTAATGAAGGCGCTGCAGCCGTCAAACATGCTCCTCGTTGAGCTCGAGGGGACAAAGGAGAGAAAGCAGCTTTTTGCAGAAGCGGCTTTCAAAAAAGCGGAAAAGAAGCCTGAAACTCCCAAGACAGAAATAAAGCCAGAAGTCAGGGTCGAGTCAAAGGTCGTAAAGCCCGCCACAGTCGAGGCTGAGATAGTGGAGGAGAAGAGCGAGCAGGTAAAACCTGTCGCGTCTTCCGAAGGTACAAGGTGATAATATGGCAAAGAAAGGAGAAGCCAAACATCAGAAAAGGATCGCGACACCAAAAGTCATACCGATAACGGATAAGAAAGCGAGCACCTGGATAGCAAGGACTGTGCCAGGCCCGCATGCCCGGGCAAGCTCAGTGCCATTGTCCGTCCTGCTCCGCGATATCCTCAAGGTAGCAAAAACCGCGAGGGAAGCGAAGAGCATAATGGTCAAGAGAATGGTAGAAGTCGACGGTAAGCCGCGCACGGACGAAAGGTTCCCAATCGGCCTTATGGACGTCATCGGTTTCCCAAAGGCAGGTAAATATTACAGGATCGTAGTGGACTGGAAGGGCAGGCTGGTACCACTTGAGATTACGAAAGAGGATGCAGGAAGGAAAATCCTACGCGTTGTGAAGAAGCATATTGCACCTGGCGCAAAGATAAACATCACTTTCCATGATGGCAGGAATATGATTGCCGACAACCACATTCACTGCGGTGACAGCGTTTCCGTGAGCCTCCCAACGATAAAAATGGAGGGACACCTGAAGCTGGAATCCGGCGCAAGATGCCTGATTATGGAGGGAAAGCACGCCGGAACGATAGTTACGCTTAATGAGATAATCTCAAGAAAGGCCGGAAAGCCGGCAGAGGCAAAGGTCAGCAGCGACAAAGGAGAATTTATCACAGTTGCGAGGTACCTTTTCGCAATTGACAGCAAGTTCGGGGTGTCACAATGACTAGTGCAGAAGGAAAGATGAGGGAAATACTAATTGAAAAAGTCACAATGAATATGGGGGTCGGTGCTCCTGGCGAAAAGCTGGAGTATGCAAAGGAGCTCATCAAGAGGCTCACTGGCAGGACGCCGGTGGAAACCCTGGCAAAGAGAAGGGAGCCGGTATTCAAGCTCAGGAAAGGCATGCCCATCGGGGCAAAGGTGACGCTCCGAAGGGCGCCAGCAAGGGAATTCCTGGAAAAGGCCCTTTCTGCAAAGAGAAGGACGCTCAGCCAGAACAATTTCGACAAGACAGGAAACTTTGCATTCGGGGTTGCAGAATACATCGATTTCCCAGGATCCAAGTACGATCCTGCAATGGGGATGCTTGGCTTTGATGTTGCCGTAACGCTCATGAGGCGTGGGAAGCGCGTGGCTGACAGGAAGCTGATGAGAAGCAAGGTCGGACACAAACACAGGATAACAAAGGACGATGCGATTGAGTTTGCAAGGTCTGTCCTGAACATAAAGATTGAGTGATTATATGAATCTCAGAATTGAAGATAAGTATAAAGGAAAGGGAAAACGCGTGTGCAGAAACTGCGGAAATTCCCGGGCGCTCATCCGGAAGTATGGACTGCGGGTATGCAGGCGATGCTTCAGGGAAATGGCAGAGAGCCTTGGCTTCAGAAAATACGGAAGGTGAAAAAATGGTTGATCATCTGGCTGATGCCCTGAATACGATGAAGACGCATGAAATGGTTGGACAGAACCGGTGCTCGGTTAAGGCGACCAGGCTTGTGAAGGAAGTGCTGGGCCTGCTCAAAATGCACCGCTATCTCAAGGACTTCCAGTTCGTGGAAGATGGCAGAGGAGGTACTTTCGACGTGGCGCTTGATGGAAGGATTAACAACTGCGGAGTGGTAAAGCCCCGTACAGCCGTGAGAAGGACGCAATGGGCGAAATGGGAACAGCAGTTCATTCCCGGTGTGGGAGTCGGGCTGCTCATAGTTTCCACCCCAAAAGGGGTAATGACCAATTCCGATGCGGATTCAAAAGGACTTGGGGGAAGGCTTCTGGCCTATATATACTAGGTGTTGACAATGATTACGATTCCAAGCGGAGTTACCATTGAAGCGGTGGAAAATACTGTTACGGTCAAGGGGCCAAAAGGCAAAATACAGAAATCGTTCGGCCTGAAGGGGAAGGTTGCTGTATCAGGGAACCAGTTTACTGTGGAGGGCGAAAAGGAATACGTTAACACAGTGCTGAGCCTTGTTAACAGCATGATTAAGGGTGCGACCGAAGGCTTCAAAAAAGAGCTTAAGATCATTTACGCCCACTTCCCTATCTCCATCGAGGTAAAGGGCGAGACCATCCTGATCAAGAATTTCCAGGGCGAGAAGATGCCCAGGCAGGCAAGGCTCATCGGGGACACGAAACTCGCGGTAAAAGGTCAGAGCGTTACAGTCACTGGGTCGGACAAGGAGGCTGTAGGCCAGACAATCGCGAACATGAGGTCTGCAACAAAGGTAAAAGACAGGGATGCGAGGATTTTCCAGGATGGCATTTACATAGTAGGGTAGCGGGTGTATGACATGATCAGAAAAAAGAACAAACCGAAATTCAATGTTCAGAACCTTGGTTTCACGAAGGGCGTCAAGGACAGGTGGAGAAAGCCGAGGGGAACAGGAAACAAAAAGAGGCAAAAAGAGGCATGGGCAGGCGCGTGTCCGCGCATTGGCTACAAGAACCCGGAAAAGATCCGAGGCCTGCACCCGCTCGGCCTGCACGAAATCCTGGTCTCGAATTCGGCATCGCTTAAGGGCGTAACCAACAAGGTTGTGAGAATAGCTTCTTCCGTTGGTTTCAGAAAGGCACAGGAAATAGAGAAGGCAGCGAAACTTGTTGGTCTCATGGTTCTCAACCCAAGGGCAGAAAGGCCAAGGGAGTCAAATGGGGGCAAAGAAGAAAAAATGGAAAAGAAGGCCAGGGAAGAGAAGAAACCTGAGAATAAACTTAAGGCAGAGCCAGGACCGTTGCCCGAACCATCAGGGCCAACACCTCCGGCTCCTCAGTCCAAAGGTGGTAAACAATGACGATCGGCACGGTAAAACGGCTCGCAGCGGATATCATGAAGATAGGAGTGAACAGAGTAAGGATTAAGCCTGACATGTTTAAGGATGCGGAAAAAGCAATGACCCGCTCTGATGTCCGCGACCTGATCAAGAAGAAGATAGTAACAAAGGTTGAGGTTGGCGGCAGGCGAAAGAAACCGCGCAGCACCAAGAGGGGTCCTGGAGGCAGAAAGGGAACTTCCCAAACAAGGACTGGCGGAAAAAAGGTCTGGATGGCAAAGGTAAGGGCGCAGCGCGCATTCCTCTTCCAAATGATCGAAGAAGGGGGGCTTGAAAAGCTACATAAGAGAATGCTCTACGGAAGGATAAAATCAGGCCTTTTCAGGAGCAAGAGGGCATTCCTTGCCTATCTCAAGGATGGGAAAATGGTAAAGCAGGATTATGAGCCGAAAAGTGTTATTCCTGACTGGCTGCTAAAAAAACGCAGCGCTGCTCAGGCAACTGCAAAACCAGTGGCAAGTGCTGCAAAGCCAGTTGCTGCTACGCTAAAACCAGTGGCAAGTCCGGCTGCAAATGTTCCAATTAAAAAGGAGGGGAAGCAATGACAAAAGCGAAAAGTCCGGTTCACAGGGTTGCCTTCAGAAGGCGCAGGGAAGGAAGAACTGACTATGCAAAAAGGCTTGCTTTGGTCAAGTCCGGAAAAATCCGGATGGTGGTCAGGCGAAGCAACAGGTATATCACTGTTCAGTTCATCAAATTCGAGCCAGAAGGAGACAGGACGCTGGTTACTGTTACAGGACAAAAGCTTGCAAAGGCCTTCAACTGGCCTGCCAAGCGGAACGTTTGGACAGCATACCTGGCAGGACTGCATGCTGGAAAGGAGGCTGCAAAGGCAGGCGTGAAAGATTTCGTTCTTGATGCTGGCAGGTACACTGCTTCAAAAGGATCAATTATTTTCGCAGCCCTGAAAGGCGCAGTGGATTCAGGCCTTGGCACGAACTTTAACGAGGAAAAGGTTCCGGTTGCAAAGATCGGGGCCCCACCTGAGAATCTGAAATCAACTTTCCAGGTTGTAAAAGCGAAAATAATGGCATGATAAGGGATGATTATATGGTTGAGAAACTGAAAAGAGTGGACATCGGTGCCTGGGAACCGAAAAGCGCGATTGGAAAAATGGTCAAGTCCGGGGAAATCACCTCCCTGGAGAAAATCATAGAAATGGGAAAGCCAGTGATCGAGTCGCAGGTAATAGATTTCCTTCTTCCCGAGCTTGAGGTGGAAACACTCAGGATAAGCACTACCCAAAGGGTTACTGACTCTGGCAAGCGTACCAAGTTCCGCGTGGTCGTTGTGGTCGGAGACCGCAAGTGCCACGTTGGCGTCGGAGTCGGCAAGTCCGATGAACTGAAGCCTGCGATGGATTACGCTGTAAAAGAAGCCAAGAAAAACATGATTGCAATAACAATGGGGTGCGGCTCATGGGAGTGCAGGTGTTCCACAAAACATTCCGTTCCGCTGAAAATCCAGGGAAAAGAGGGAAGCACGCTTATCACGCTTAAGCCAGCGCCAAAAGGGCTCGGCCTTGCTGGCAACGACGTTGTAAAAAAGGTGCTTGGAATGGCTGGCGTGCAGGACGTGTGGAGCTCAATGTCAGGAGGAAGGAACGTTTACAACATGGCCATGGCTGCAATACACGCCCTGGACAACCTGAATACTCTTAGACCAATGCCTGAAGGTGAGAAGTCATGACGGAAAACATGGTGGTTATCCGCTTGCGCGGAAGAGCGAACATTAAGCCCAAGATAAAAAGGACAATGGAGATGTTGAGGCTGAGCAGGCCTAATCACTGCGTGGTCATTGTAAACAGCCCCCAGAACATGGGAATGATAAACGTTGTGAAGGACTACGTTGCATTTGGGAAGATCGCTGATGCGACCCTTTCTAAGCTTGTTTTAAAACGAGGGGAGGAGGGCAAGGACCATAAGGGCTTTGTTTTCAGGCTTCATCCTCCGAAAAAGGGGCTCAAGGACCTGAAGCTGCACTGGCCTGAGGGTGCGCTCGGTAAGCGGGACGACATGGATACGTTCATCGTTAAAATGATGTAAATTTCATGAAGTGATTCGCATGGTGGCAAGAAGACAAAAGAAGCAAAAATCGAAATTCCTTGGAAGGAGACGGTTCGGCGGCGGAGACATCAAGAACCGGAGAGGCAGCGGAAACAGGGGCGGAGTAGGCAATGCAGGAAGGTGCAAACACAAGGGTACCTGGGTTGCCAAGTATGCACCCGGCTACTTCGGGAAGTACGGTTTTGCTAATCCCACGAAGAAAAAGGTGGCTGTGTCGCACCTTTTTGAGATAAACCAGTGCGCTGCAAAGAACAAGCTGGAGAAAAAGGAAGGCAAATACTACTTTGAATTCCAGGGCAAGATTCTTGGAACCGGTGTTCTCACCGTGCCCGTGATCATAAAGGCAATCAGCTGGAGCAAAAAAACCGAGGAAAAGGTTAAACTGGCTGGCGGGCAGATGGAGAAGCTTGGCAAGGAAGCTCAGTAAGGCATTTAAGCCTATTCTTCAAAGAGTGTTGCAATGGGAGTAATAGATTTCCTACATTCGATTGCCAAGGTTCTTCCTGAGATAAAGGCGCCGCAGCAGCCTCCAGCCACAAAGGAGAGGATCATCTGGACCGGTGTAGCCCTCGCAGTGTTTTTTATAATGTATAATGTAACTGCGTTCGGTGTTTTACAAAAGGAGTCAGGCGGCCTGGAATTTCTCCAGACAATTACAGCTTCAAAGATAGGCTCGCTTCTCACAGCTGGAATCGGCCCGATCGTGCTCGCATCTATTTTTCTTCAGCTGTTCAATGGAGCCGGGCTTATCAAGCTCGACCTTAAGAACAGGGAGGACAAACAGAAGTTTTTGGAAGTTCAAAAAATTCTTGCGATTTTACTCGCGTTCGGGGAGGCGACAATTTTCGTTATCAGCGGAAGAACCATACTTTCTACTGTAACGGGACTTCCACCTTCTGCAATCGAGGTTATCGTCATCCTTCAGATTGCAATGGGTTCCATTATTGTGCTTTATCTAGATGAGATTGTTACGAAATACGGAATCGGATCTGGTATCAGCCTGTTTATCGCAGCTGGTGTAGCCCTGTCGATAATTTCCGGATTGTTTGCCATACTTTTCGGACAAGGAGGGGTAATCGCATCCATGACAGGAGGGGAGGCAGAAGCGCTTCCAAACGCCCTCATCGCGCTATTGCCGTTCATATTCACTATTATCGTCTTCCTGATTGTTGTGTATGCAGAGGGAGTGAAAATCGAGATCCCCATTGCGTTCGAGAGGGTGCGTGGCATGGTGCCTAAGCTTCCGCTCAAATACTTTTATGTGTCAAACATCCCGGTTATTTTCGCTTCCGCGCTCCTCCTCAATGTCAACCTTTTTGGAGGAATGGCGCTTGCCAATGTTGATCTTCCGTGGCTCGGGTTTGTGGACTCTAATAATTTCATAAGGGACGGCATCCTGTACTTCATCACTCCGATATATGTTTCCGGAGGAACTATCGGCCACTGGAACTTCATTGTTGATCAGGTTACTCCTATATACCATATCCCTGAATGGGTGCATGCGATCACGTACGTGCTCTTCCTGTCAATAATCTCGATTCTGTTCGGTATGTTTTGGGTGGAGACTGCAAACATGGATGCAAAATCCGTGGCTGAGCAGCTTAGCTCTTCCGGACTTCAGATCCCTGGATTCAGGCGTGATCCGCGCATGCTGGAAATGATCCTTAACAAGCATATTTTCCCTCTCACAGTGCTCGGTTCGTTTTCCGTAGGCCTGCTCGCAGGTCTTGCTGACCTTACTGGAGCTTTGGGGACAGGCACAGGAATCCTGCTTTCCGTCGGCATCCTTTACAAGATGTATGAGCAGCTGGAACAGATGCAGGCATTTGAGATGTACCCTGCGCTTGGGAAAATGATTGGAAAATGATTGGAGAATGATTGGAGAATGATTCGCATGATTATCGTTATGGGCCTTCCTGGTTCTGGCAAGTCGACTGTTCTTCAAAGCCTGAAAACCGATTATAGGATACTTAATTACGGGGACCTGATGTTCGAGATCGAGAAAGAGAAATTCAACATCAAGGACCGGGATGAGATGAGGTCGATCCCGATAGAGAAACAGAAAGAGGTCCAGAAACTGGTTTCAGCTAAACTGGCTAAGGAAGAAGGCAGGCTTATTCTTGATACCCATTGCGCTGTGAATACTCCAAGGGGATTCTATCCCGGACTCCCATTCGAGTTCCTTAAACAACTGAAGGTGGATGCGCTCATTTACATAACTGCAGATGTTGCTGAGATCGTAGCGCGACGCGCGAACGATCCAACGAGAAAGAGAGACAATGATGATCTGGCAATCCATCAGCGGATGAGCGAGTGCTATCTGGCTGCGTATTCCGCTTTCACTGGGGCTCCGGCAACAATAATCTATAACCGGCAGGGCAAGCTGGAAGAAGCTGTGGCGAAGCTGCAGAATTTATTAAAATAAATTAGTTAACACTATATCTTCTAATTTTAGATATCTACTTAAAGGTTATTATTTATAGTATAATAGGATGATATGAGAAAGACTGTTTCAACCCGGATGAGGTTGTTTTTTGTTAGTAGCTTGGCAGTATTCACTTTTTCCTGCGCAGCCCCGCAAATCGAGCAGATTCGGACCCGGAACAGCACAGGGATCGAATATAATGATTATGAATATGCCCAGATGTGGCACCACATCAACGAGTTAAAAAAAGGGGATTCGCAGGTTCAAGGCTATGCGGCAGCTATGCTGTCACAGAGCGGAAAGATCGCCGTCAATCCTCTCATCGAACTGCTTGAGAACAAAAGGGCTCTGGTTAGGTCCTATGCAGCCATGGCCCTGGGACGGATCGGGGACGAAAGAGCTGTTCCCGCACTGGTTGAGGCGCTTAGCGATGACGATAAGGGTGTCCAATCATCAGCCGCAGAAGCGCTTGGAGAGATCGCAGAAAAGAATCCGAAGGTTAAAACGGATTCTGCCAAAAAGCTACTTGTCGAATTGCTTGATTATGACGAAACCCGCCCAAATGCTGCAAGGGCACTTATAAAAATGGGTGACTTAAGAGGAACTGTTTGTCTACTAATTGACGAGGGATTGGGGGACCAATATTCACATGATGCGATCAAGAAATTAACTGAAGTCGGTGACGAAGCGATCCCTTACTTGGTCCGGGCCATCTCTCACAATGATGTCTGGGTGGGGATAAATGCAGCTAGGGTTATTGAACATATCGCAAAAAAGAATCCTTCCGGCAGTCGGCTTATCGAAGTTTCTCCTTCCTTATTGCACAAATTGCGGAATACCCATTGGAAAATAAAGGAAAGCCTGGAATCTGCACTCGAGTCTATTGGAGTTCCAGTTATCCAAATGATGGTGAAAACCCTAAAGGACGATGATAAAAGTATGCGGCTCAGTGCATCTGTGATTCTTTACGAGATATCAAGGAATAATAAAGAGAGCCCGGAGATCGAGAATGCGACCCCTTTCATCATAGAAGCATTGAAAGACAGCGAAACGAACGTGAAGATATACTCGATAAGAACCCTCAAGGAAATCGGAGATGGCCGCTCAAAGGCGGCTATAATGAAAGCCCTGGAGGATAGGTCGCTCAGACCATACGCTATACAAGCACTGGAGGAAATCGGCGATCCCGAGGCTTTACCTCTCTTGAAAAATATTAGGATAAATGACCGTGAGCCATCGTACAGAAAAGCTGCTAAAAAAGCTATGGATGCGATCCAATCGCGAACGCGAAACCGTTATAACATGAACGACTTATCCGGGGAGAAAATGTAATTGTTCTACAGATAACCCCACATTATCAGCCTGTCGCTGTCCTCTGCCCATTTCTCCCCGATATCAGTCCTGTAGAACAAGTTTGGGATTATAATATTCCGCACTCGGTTGTACACTGTTTTCCTTGCCTCGCTCATCGTGGTTCCAGAGCCGGTCACGACAAGCGCATATCCGCTGTTTCCTGCAAGCCGCCAGTCGTTTTCAACCAGTTTGACATCCCCGAGATGGACACCTTCAAAACTGGGCTTCTTGAATATGATGGAAGCGTCCTCAGAGTACCTCCGAAACGAGTCCGGGTCGTGGAAAGGGAATGGAGGGACTGCAACAACAACCCCGACTTCAAACGCGCGCTTTGTCCGCAACTCGGGCTTTTGTTTTTTCGCTATGCCATTAAGGAATATGCCCCATTCGCTAAGAACCCCTTCCATTGCAATGCTTATGTGCGGATAACCAAATCTGGTGGTAAATTCAAGCGGGTATATGCCCCTGGAGTTCACAATGCAGTTGATGTCAACATAACCGACGTAACCTGACGATGCAAGCCTCTCCTTCATTTTCAGCAAGGTTGCATCGAATATCGGGCTCCTGTTGGTCCAGAACATCGAAGTGCCCATCTCTCCTGTACTTGGGCCGATGTCACCTGGGAACATTTTTTTATGCTCAAAGTTCACATTTATGGGGAGTACGAAATCCTCTCCATTAAAGAACGCGCCGACTGCAACCTCCACTCCTGAGACGTATTTCTGGATCTGGAATACCTTGATTTTTTTGCCCCAGTTCTTCTTGTATCGCTCAAGCATCTCGAGGATGTCCTTGCCATCTTCTTCCTGGCCAACGAAAAGCAGCTCCTTTTCATTCTGGGCAAGGCCGCTTGGCTTAATCACGTAGCGGTCCGGACTCTTTTTTATGAAATCAATTGCCTCATCAAAATTCGTGAAATTCCAGCGGGGTATGATGTTGATGCCTGCAGCCTTCATCTCCGCCTGGCCGAATTCGCGGTCAAGCTCGAGCTTGTCAGTGTAAACTGCGCCACCAACTACTGATTTTCCTGCTTTCCTGAGCTTTTCAGCTTCTTCCCCAAAACCAACATCGTCGAAAACAATGACATCCGCCCAATCAGTATTTTCTTTCCAGTCGTCTACCTTGTCAACGACCCCATCGCAAACATCCTTCTGGCCCTTTTCCTCTATGAAGTATCTTACTTCGTGCCCTTCTTTCTTGATTGCCCACGCAAGGTCGCCAATCAGCGCCTCGATTGACACGAAAAGTAGTTTCAGTTTCGGTTTTTCAGGTCTTTCTGTTATCTGATTTTCGTTCATAGTATGTTATTCTATGCAAATATTTCTAAAACCTCTGGGAGTTGACGCTTCGGAATAGTTATTAATTCCGCCTTTTTCATTATTCACTATGGCAGATGTTCTCAAACGCATTGCAGTAAAACGCTTTAGCGGGATGTCAAGACGCGGATCCAGGCATGCCTTTCTTATTAACGAGCTATGGAATCGTGGTTGCCGGCCGTCTATTGATAGCCATGGGAACATCTGGGTTGAGAAAGGCAAAAGAGGCAAAACGACCCTATTCTCATCTCATATTGATGTCGATCCATCAGTGCGCGCTCTTTACTTTGGCTACAAAAAAGAGAAAAACCAAAAAGTCGCCCATGGCGTTATTGACAATGCGGCTGGCTGTTACCTTAATCTTCTTCTCGCCCAGGAAGG
>Ga0315273_10003181_pt1 | contig 19709 bp, 12 predicted proteins | sample YL17G02_0_MG_FD_205753 | JGI IMG/M metagenome (GOLD analysis project Ga0315273, IMG submission 205753) | Sediment microbial communities from Yellowstone Lake, YNP, Wyoming, USA - YL17G02_0 | ecosystem: Environmental > Aquatic > Freshwater > Lake > Sediment | place: USA: Wyoming | collected...
TCTATTGGTGGAGCTGGCGAGGATCGAACTCGCGACCTCCTGACTGCCAGTCAGGCACTCTCCCAGCTGAGCTACAGCCCCACGGCGCATAACTCTACACGCCGCGCGGACCTCAGTCAGGGCGACACTGACAGACCAGAAGGAGGATGAGTGCCTTGCTGGGATGACGCAAACGGTCACAAATATTCAGTCTGACGCATCATCGCACCAACGTACGCAGGAAATCTCCCGGGGTCATTTTTGCAGAAGGGCAAGGCGGCGGACAACGGCTATCGACTCTTTGTGTCGTCACTGAGACCTTCGAGACTAACTGAATTCCGGGTAGAGCTTTTCGAGGCATTGCGGGCAAATGCCGTGGGAGAATTCCGCCTCCGAGTGTCGACTCACGAATACCTCGATCTGATTCCAGTACCTTTTATTGCCGCGGATGCTTTTGCAGTTTGATCAGAGGGCAGGAGGCCGCTCATGATCCTGACTTTGGCAAGGGCATCCTGCAGCTGCAGGATGAGCCTCTCTCTCGCTTCCTCCGACTGCTTGCGCTCCGCAATGTCCCTGACAATGCCCCACATGCCCGTTGACTGCCCGAGCTTGTCCTTTATTGTGCGGGCAATCAATGTAGTGCGAGAAGCCTGGCGAAAGGGTTGAGCGCAGGTTCGTGTATTACCCGCGCTGCTGAATATCATCGAGGACTCCTGGGATATTGCCATCTTTCCCGGTTTCGCCGGGATCGCGTCCCTGGAAATGGGGCGCTGGCTGAAAGTCCGGGATGGCTGGGTGGAACTCCTCATTTACCTCAGACCGGCGGCGACGCGCTTCCTCGACTCCTGGCGCGAGAAAGCCCGGGCCAGGGCGTATAATGACCGCATGGATGCTGAGGTGACCGACATGAAAACACTCTGGAGGTTTCTCGCCCTCGCCGCCCTCTTCCTCAATTCAACTCTCGCTGCCCCAGAAAACGACAGCGAGCGCCTCTACCGCGAATTCCAGGATCCGCCACGCGAATACTCTGTTCGACCTTTCTGGTTTTGGAACGGCAGGCTGGACGCCCGGGAAGTCGAGTGGCAAATCGAGCAGATGGTGTCGCAGGGCGTATACGGCGCCTACATACATAACCGCAACGGGCTGGAGACTCCATATCTGTCGGAGGAGTATTTCTCGGTGGTAAAGGCCGGGTTCGAAAAAGCCCGCAAACTGGGATTTCTTTTCGGTTTCGTGGACGAGTACGAATGGCCCAGCGGCGAGGCACGGGACATCTGGCAAAAAGGACTACCCAGCCGCGTCATCGCGTCCAATCCTGATTTCCGCATGCGAAGCCTGGGCTATATGGAACAGGATATCCGGGGGCCCTCGATTGCCGAATTCGCCCCGGCTGGCCAGTTCCAATTCGCCCTCGCCGTGCCCCTGCTCGGCGACAATACACTGGATATGGAATCGTCAAAGGACATCTCCGGCGGCAACGATGAAAAGGGATTCCATTGGAACGTTCCGCCCGGGCATTGGCGTGTGATGGTCTTTTACCTCCACCCGAGCCAGGGCAGGGATGGCGGCCTGGTAGACCTGCTCAATCCCGCTGCGGTGCGCAGGTTTCTCGACTTGGACTATGAAGAATACTACAAGCGGGTCGGCGCGCACTTCGGCACTACAATAGACAGCACCTACGTCGACCACGAAGGAGACTATGGGTTCCGCATCGCGTGGACCCCGGCGCTGTATGAAACTTTTCAGCGCATGAAGGGATACGATCTTCGCAAATCGCTTCCGCTCCTGATGTACGAAGGTGGCAAACGCACGCCGAAAGTGCGTTGCGACTACCTTGACGTGATCAGCGAACTCTACTACCAGTCGTTCTTCAAGCAGGTGACCGACTGGTGCGAGGCTCACAAAATCAAAATCAGCGGACATGTCTGGGAAGAGACGCTGCAGATGGAAGGGGCGTTCGAAGGGGACCTCCAACGCATCATGCGAGGATGGTCCTGGCCCGGCGTGGACTCGTTATGGGATAAAGGCCGGCTGCCGCGCGATTTCAAAGTGGCCGGATCCGCCGCCCATTTCCGCGGCACACGATTCACCTGCGAAAACCAGGGATTGCACGGGGCGGACTCCTTCCTCGATTTCCAGAAGATGCGCCTCGGCACGAACATGATCGCGGCCTGGGGAGTCAACGGTCTCATTCCTCACGCCTTCAACTACAACCGCCGTCGCATCGAATATCCACCCGACTGGTTCTACCACGAACCGTATTGGAAATATTTCAAACACTATGCGGATTATGCGCGGCGCCTCTGCTTCATGAATGACGGCGGCCGGCACGTGGCGGACATTCTGCTTTTTCAGCCGACCGAAAGCGCCTGGGCACATTCCGAACCCGCGTTCTCCAACAAGTCGGGATACATTCCCTCCAAATACAACAATCCACTCGATGTCATCAACACCTATTACACGGACATCATGAATCGGCTGGCCCAGGAACGTTGGGATTACGACGTGGCGGATTCCTATTTCCTGCGAGAAGCGAAGATAAAAGATCGACGCCTGGAAATCGGCAACGAGTCATTCGGGGTTCTGATCCTGCCCCCGGTCACGACCATGCGGCGCGAAACTCTACTCAAGATCCAATCCTTCTACGAACAGGGCGGAACGGTCATCGCGATTCACACCTTGCCTGCCGCGTCGATGGACGAAGGCGGAGATGACCCGGTGATTGCCGAAGCAATAAAGCGGATCTTCGGCAGTGCAGCGCCGGTCGAATCCCAAGCGAATGCCAACGCGGCAGGCGGGAAGTCCTTTTTCATCAAGGAACGTCTCGAAGACATCGTCCGACTGCTCGAGAACAATCTGCGCCAGGATGTGAAGGTGCTGGACGGTCCGGGCAACAACTTCTTTTACCTTCATCGCCGCAAGCAGGAGGTCGATTTCTACTGGCTGGTGAATGACAGCGCCGAAAAGCGAGATTACACCGTTCTGCTATCGGCCCCAGGGATGGCGGAAAAATGGGACGCCTCCAACGCATTTAGAGAATCAATCTATTGCGTAAAGGCGCGGGGCGGAACCGAGGTGCGCCTGCATTTCGACCCCTGGGAGGCCTATTATGTCGTGATGAGGCAGCCTGGTGAACCTCCCACGGCCAGGATCAACCGCACGAACCTGCAACGTCCGATCCTGATTCCTTCCGGCCCGGATGAATTCCGGGTGACCGGCCTGGCACCGCTATCGGACCGGAATGATATCTTCGTAGAACTCAGCGAACCGGACGGAAGCAGATATCGCGGTGCTTTGCCGGCATCCAATCCGCTCCCCGCGATCGACCTGGATTCCGGCTGGCAGTTCCAGGCAATTGGCTCGGAATCGGATAAGCGGATGCTCGAAGTCAGTTCGGATGCACGCGCGGAAGGAGGTTCGTTCAAGATACCCGTAGTCCCTTATGCAATGCCATATGCCGAGGTGAAGGAAGATCCTCGCGGTGAAGGCATGCAACTGGGCTGGCACCGCAAGGAGTTCCAGGCTATCGACTGGAAGAAAACGTGGCTCTCCCGGGAGAGACTCACTGTTCGGGAGTGGGAAGTGATCGGCCCCTTCCCCAATGAAGATCACCGGGGATTCATGGAAGCTTACGCGCCCGAAAAGGCCATTGATCTGAAAGCCGTTTACACCGGCAGCGACGGGAGCGGGATACACTGGAAGAAATGGACCGCGGAAACATACAGAGTCGATCTGGATCAGGCCTTGGGCATGCCGCGCTCGAAAAACTGGGTGACGGCGTACGCCGTGACCTATGTCCATTCACCAGCGGCCCGGAGTGCGCAGTTCCGCGTGGTTGCCGACAACAGCGCAAAGCTGTGGGTCAATGGCCGGAACCTGCTCGACCTTCACATTCACCCTTTCTATTTTGAGATGCGGGAGGATTTTGCACTGACACGCACTGCGGACCTGAAGCCGGGATGGAATGAAGTGCTGCTGAAGATTTCCAAGTGCTCCGGTGCGCGCCAGTGGGCCTTCATGCTGAGGGTGACGGACGAAGCCGGGAAGAACTGCGACGACCTCATCTTCAGTCCGGATAAAATCCAGGGCAGGCCGGCTTTGACCGGCGAAATGAGCGGGGCCCGAGCCCAGAACTGGTACCGATTTATTGCCCCACCCGGCGCAATCGGCATCCAGCTGCCCTTTTCAGGGAAACAGCTGAAGGTCCTCTGGAACGGCCAGAGAATCTGGCTGGATGAACAGGGGGAGTACTACCGATTCCCTTTCACGGCCGACGGCAAAAAAGACGTGGTGTTATTGATCGGAAGTCCGGAAGAAGAGGTCGTAGATTCGCCCCGGTTCCTGCTTGGGCGCCACTCCATGAATCCGGGGTCGTGGACGGTAAATGGTATGCCGTACTATTCCGGCAGCGCTGTTTATGAACGTTCGTTCTCCATCCCCAGGGAATATGTCGGCAAGAAACTGGTGCTCGACTGCGGACAGGTTGGCGTGGTCGCTGAGGCCTGGGTGAACGACAAGTCGGCGGGGACGCGAGTCTGGCTGCCCTACTCCTTCGACATTTCCAGGCTGGTGAAGGCCGGGGAGAACAGACTGCGGATTGTTATAACAAACACGATGGAGAATGAGCGGGCCGTCGAAAACCATGCGCCCAAGCTACAGAAGATCGAGCCAAACGGCTTGATCGGGCCGGTAAGGATTGTTCCCTACCAGGAGGTTGACCTCCGATGTACGCCGGTCCCCTGACCGGCGCCTTTTTCATGATCGTGTATCCACGCGGAATTCCAGAAACTGCGCAGATGAACCAGGGGCAAGGAGACTAGCATGAGCATGACACCAAGGGAGCGCTGGCAAGCGTTACTATCCGGGGACAGTCCCGACCGGATTCCGTGCGACTATTGGGCTACCGATGAGGTCACGGCACGATTGCTGCAGGAACTCGGTTGCGCCAACGAGCGGGAGCTGTATGCGAGACTGGGAGTCGATAAATGTATCCGCCTCTCCCCTGTGCACCGCCGGACCGGAGAGCACAGCTGGCATATCCAGTCGCAGTACCGGGCGTGGCACATCGGCACAAAGATCGTTTCCTATGGCGAGGGCTTGGGTTCCTATGAAGAGACGATTCAATGCCCCCTGGCCGGCGCCACGACTGTCGCAGAGATCGCGTCGTTCGACTGGCCTGATCCCGATGACTGGGACCTCGATAGTCTGCGAGCCCAGTGCGAGGAATGGCGCGACTTCCCGATCATCGCCGGCTGTTATGAACCCTTTTACCTGTACTGTCGTCTGCGCGGAATGGAGCAAGCCCTCGAAGACCTGGTGGCAGAGCCTCAAATCGCGGAGGCGATTCTCGAATGCATCCACGAGATCCATGAGCCTCTGATCCGGAGGATGCTTGAGCGGGTTGGCGATCGCGTGGATCTGACCTATGTCGCCGAAGACCTGGGCACACAGGATTCTCTCTTGATGAGCCCTGCCGTTTTTCGCCGGTTTCTAAAGCCCCGGTTGGCCAGGATGATTGATATGATCCACTCCTTCGGCATCAAGGTGTTTCACCACGACGACGGCGCCATCCGCCCGCTGATCCCCGATCTGATCGAAATCGGGATCGATATCCTGAACCCGATTCAGTGGCGCTGCCGCGGGATGGGTCGGCGGGAACTAACACGCGACTTTGGCAGATCTTTGATCTTCCACGGGGGCGTCGACAACCAGCGGACCCTGCCATTCGGTACAGCGGAGGAAGTCCGGCGGGAGGTTGAGAAGAATATTGAGACCTTCAGAAAGTGCAGGGGATATATTGTCGCGCCTTGTCACAACATTCAGGCGAATACCCCGACGGAGAACATCATGGCTCTCTACGACGCAGTACACGAGTTCGGGTCGAATGGTTGAAGCCATACTGTTGCGCCCCTTCGTTTCGACCTTTCGGGGTGGAAGCCATCCGTCACGGACTCATTGCGGCTCGGGTTGAATAAACGCATCAACCTGCTATCTGGCTGTCCGGCAAGCTCAATTGCCTTTGCAGAATGTGGTGTCTCACGGCGGTCCAAACGGGTCACGATGTCAGGATGGCGCCCTCCTCCTTTCCGGGCGGACTCTATTTCTCAACTCCATGCCGTTTCATCCCGGCGCGCGGGCTCATGGCGAATGGAATCTGCGGCAGGTCCCGTCCAGATATTTTGTTTCCTATTTTAATGGCTTGCCGGGGTCACCGAAGTAAGGATATCGGTCCCAGCGGTCGTCGTCGGACGTGGCGCGCGGATCGGCGGTTTCCTTCATCCAGTGATCCAGTTCCGCCCGAAGCTTGGTCTTCGTGCCGGCGTATTCCGGCTTCCCGGCAGCATTGATCAACTGGTGAGGGTCGCGGGCAAGATCATAGAGTTCTTCGCCGGGGCGCTTGGCGAAACACAGATCATAATACTTGGCAAACCTCGCGTCGGCGCGATGCGCCAGGATGAAATCCTTGGTTGGCGAGCCGTCGCAATCACCGTACGGACCGACGGCAAAATACATTTCCGGATCGCCCGCGGGCCAGCGCTCGGGTCTGAAGTTGCGGATATAGAGGAACTCTTTCGTTCGGATGGCGCGCGCGGGATAGCTGAGATTCCCCTTGCGGACATTGGCATGCCGCTCCCGTTCCAGGAACGTGCGCGTCCGCTGTCCCGGCTTTTCCCGGCCGGTGAGAAGTCCCAGGAAACTGTGGCCGGTCATTTCCGGCAACGGTTTCAAGCCCGCAGCTTCCAGGAATGTGGGCGCGAGGTCGGCCAGATTGATAAAGTCGTCCACGGTCCTTCCGCCCTGTGCCATCGCCGGCCAGCGTACAGCCATCGGTTGACGGGTGCCGGCATCATAGAGATTCGCCTTGGCCCGGGGAAACGGCCAGCCGTTGTCCCCCGTGATCACCACAATCGTATTGTCCAGTTTGCCCGCCGCCTCGAGCAGCTTAAGCATCTCGCCGATTTCGCGGTCGAAACGCTCGACCTCAAAATAATAGTCAAGTATGTCGCTGCGGACTTGGGGGACATCCGGCCAGATCGGGGGCACTCGAACATCTTCGAGTTTCAGCCCAGATTTCAGGCCCGTACCGGCTTCATAAGGGCGATGCGGATCGTTGCTGCCGAACCAGAAGCAGAAGGGCTTTCCCGCGGGCACGCTCTTGAGAAATGCCTCAAACTCGGGGAATGATGGCCCGGCCGGATTCCGTTTCCAGCCTCCGGCCGCGAGGTTCCCCGGTCCCCAGCCTTTGCGCGCGACTCCCACGTGATAGCCCGACTGCTCGAGGAGATCCGGATAAACCTTGAATTTGTTCGGCAGGAAGCCGTGGAGGTTTCCGCCCTCCTCCAGGCGATGCGGCGCCTGGCCGGTCAGCATCGCCGCGCGCGACGGAGTACACGATGGGGCGGCACAGAATGTGTGGTTGAACAAGACACCCTCGAGCGCCACCCGATCGAAGGTCGGAGTTCGAACGACCTTGTCTCCATAGGCGCCGGCATGCGGCCAGGCATAATCATCGCCCAGGCAGTAAAGGATATTGGGTCGCTTGTCGGCAGACTGGGCGACGCCGCTGCTGCGGAGAACTGCCGGCATCAGGCATGCGGCATTCATGAAGGCGCGCCGGGAAGTTATCGAAGTGATCTTGCGATTCTTGGTCATCGTGTGCCTCCTGTAGCCCCCTTTTTATACCTATCGCAGCATCTCATCAACTGCCGGAGTAACTCCATTGGCGTCGTGATGTACAAAGGAAGGCCCCATGCACCTATCGCATGCTTCAACGCGGCGGGTCAGATGACCTGCCGCACAGGGGGCTACGAATTGCAAATCAGGCGCTTTACCTTTGTGTATAATAGTAAAGGAGGCAAATGCTATGCGTGAGGCAAAGCTTTCGAGCAAGAATCAGATTGTCATCCCACGCGAGGCCAGAGACGCCCTCGGTCTGAGGCCGGGAGAAAAGCTACTGGTTGTCGTTCGCGGGAACACCATTATCCTGACCCGAAAACCGCGCAATTACGCAGAGGCTGTCCGGGAATCCGGCCAGGGTATGTATGGCCAGGATTACCTCGATAAAGAAAGGGAATCCTGGTGAGGGCCGGGAATGTACTTGCGGACTTTCTGGCACGCCACAAGAAAATCGGGATCGACACCAGCATCTTCATTTTTCAAATTGAGGGAAATCAAAGATATTCTGCTTTAGTACATCCGGTCTTCCTGTGGTTGCTTAAACCCGGATCGCAGGGCGTCACTTCTACGATCACTATGATCGAGTTGCTGGTTCAGCCTTATCGCCGCGGCGACATCGACTCGGTGAACAGGTTTTACGCCTTGTTGTCCACCTATCCGCACCTGGAGTGGATCGAGCCTACCTTGGCCATGGCGGAGCGGGCCGCGCGTTTGAGAGCTGAACACAACCTCAGAACAGCAGACGCTCTGCAAATTGCGGCGGCACTGGATGCCGGGGCCAGCGGATTCATCTCCCATGATCTGGCCTTCAGGAAAGTCGCCGGTTTGGAGATACTCGTTTTGGAGGAATTGGTCCAGTCCTGAGATTGATTCTTACAGCTTTCAGGCGAAGAATAGTGCGGCGAAGTCGATGCAGTTGACTAGCAAAGGTAATTTGCGCATGGCAACTTCAATCGCCTCGACCAAGGCTCGATAATGTAGGGGCGACCGTCAGGTCGCCCGGAAGATCACCCACTGCCAGGTTGCACGGGCGACCTGACAGTCGCCCTTACAACAATCTGGTTTTCGCGGGGCCTCCTAATCCCCGTCAGGGGACACGGCAGGGAATCCTCGCCTTTCAGACGAGGGTCGTCCACTGGGGCTAATTTGCAAAAGCCCGAGCCGCGCTTCTCACTTTCTGCTAGAATCGCATTCGCGCGGAGGTGAATCTGGCCTGGTGGCCGGCCTGGACTTCAAATCCAGTGGGGTTCACCGGAAGGTGGGCTCGGTGGGTTCGATTCCCATGCGCCTCCGCCACCTCTGTTTTCAACGACTTGACTCCCATCCAACCTCTGTCACACATTGATCGAGCGGGCGCGTGGATCGCGCACCTGGAAATACGGGACGTATTTTTGCACCGGAGCTAATGCCAGAGGATTTCCGGTGCCTCGCGCGCTTCAAGAATTTCGATTTCGGTCTGCCACTGGTGGAACCGGAACGATTGATCGTGATCCGAACTGAGATATCTCGAAACGGACTGCTTTCGAATCGCCGGGGGTTGTGCGTCGCAAATCCCGATAAATTTCCCGCCGCTCGCTCACGCGCGCCCCATGACCACGGTGTGGGGGCTCATGGGGATGGGGTGGGCTGTGACGCCTCCAAAGCCTGCTGCGTTGTACATGGCCGTGAGTTCGCTCAAAGTATAGGCATCGCCCGCTGCAGTGGAGGTCAACATGGTCATGCTGAAGGCCGCGGGCATGGGCGGCGAGACTCGGTCTTCATTGGGCACGAACTCGAGCGTAGTGGCGCGCCCGCCGGGCCGTAGGACGGCGTGGACCTTTTTCAGCAAGCCCACGCAGGTCGGCTGATCGAAGTGGTGGAGGAAGTTGGTGAGCAGCACGGCGTCATAAGGCCCGCCGAAGTCGACCTCGAAGGCGCTGCCGGGCAGCATGTCGTAACGGTCGTGGACGCCGGCCTTCCGGGCGTTGTCCAGGGCCACGCGCAGCACGGGCGCCCAGTCGAGACCGGTTACCCGGGCCTGCGGATTCTGTTTGGCGATTTCGATTCCGAACAGGCCATGGCCGGCGGCGATATCAAGCACGCGCATCGGACCTGTGTATCCCTCCAGCACAACCGCGCCCAGCGGACCGACCATGGGGGCCATCATCGGCGCCATGGTTTCGGCAAACTGAACCCAAATCGGGTTATCCGGTTCCACGCTGCCTTCGCCCGGCAGGATGGTGCGGCCGGTGCGCACGATTTCCGCCAGATGGTCGTAAGGACCTCGCATGGCGGGATTGCTCAGGAATTGCGCGATCGAAGCCAGGGATGAAGGCGAGCGCGGGTCGAGGAAGGCGGCACTCGTCGGAGTGTGCCGGTAGCGTCCGCCCTCTTTGGCCAGGATGCCGTAGATCGTCAGGAAATCGCACAGGATGCGGATGCCGCGCTCGGATGCCGCGCAGTCGCGCGCGATCGAAGCCACGTCCCCCGGCCCTTCACCTACGGCCCGGAAGACATCGAGATCAATTGCAGCCTTTAAAGCCGCCGTGCGCTGATGCGCCTGCAGCATTTCGAAAACCAGACCGGGTGTCAACGGACCTTCGGCACTTTTCCCAGGGTGCATAGCCAGCCTCCTTTTCGATTAGACCAAGAATTCCGCTGATGCAATTATCGCATCGGCGCGGCATTTGGCCAGCCTTCTTTACAGACACGGCCTAACGATCGCCGGCAGCTACTCGATACAGAACCTGGTGGTCGAGAGGGAGCGCATGAATCCAACCAGTGTCCGCCGCCCAGGAAATTGGGGACGCCAGCCTTTATCGAGAGTCTGCTTCTTGCTGTCTTCAGCCGCTCCACCAATGGCTCTAGATAATTAAGGCAGCGCCATATTTCTATACATAGCGTCATAAGTCTTTGCGCATGACTGAAGGGCATTCGACGAAAAGCGGCGCCGGGGCGCCGCACTCCAAAGCCGCCGGCGGTGTCTGCTGACGACGGTTATGGTCGTGGCTGGGAGGCACTGCGCGAAACCGAAGCGCTCATTTTCCCTTGGCTGCGACGGTCTTACGCACCACCGTTCTCATCTCCTCCGCAAATTTTCGAGGCTCTTCAAGGAAGGGGAAGTGCGCGGAGTTGTTAAACCACACCAGCTTCTTTCCGGGCGCGTTGATGCGCCGGTATAACTCCTCTGTGCATTCGAATGGAACGGTGTAATCGTACCGGCCCGTGAAGAGATAAAGCGGCAGCTTGAGCTCTGTCACAACATCGATCACATCGCCTTCAATTGCGTTGTATCTCATATTCCTGCGGGTGAAGTTGACCCCGCCGATGATGCGCAACGCATCGACCAGGCTGTATTCGGGGGAACGCAGACCGGTAAATAGGAGCGGCAGCCAGCTCTTTTGGTTGTGGATCTCGCCGCCAAATTCAAACAGCCATTTCTCACGGTCCAGTGGTTCTTTGCCATTCAGTTGATTCAACGCCTTCCGATTGCCTGCGGCAACGGCTTCTCTTCGGATCCAATAATCCTGAACCTGCCGGCTCCTCTCCTTGGAACAAGCCACTTGTCCAACGCCGATGTAGGCATGGAAAAGTTCGGGGAATCTCCAGGCAGTGAGAATTCCGAGATAGCTGCCGTAGGAATGCCCGACCAGGTAGATCCGATCCTGATGGAAGCGCTCCCGGAGCAGGTTTGTCAGATCCCGTGTGTCCGAGATCTCCTGTTCGACGGTGATGGTCTGAGGCGGAATATGGCTGTCGAATGATTTGCCTGCGCCGCGCCTGTCCCACTGCACCACAAGGAAATCCTCTTCCAGGGGTTTCTGAAACGCATGCGCCAGGTACATCAGCGGCATGCCTGGCCCGCCATGGAGAAAAAGGAGGACCGGATTCGACCGGCTGCTGCCCCGGATCAGAATATGTTGCGCCATGCCCCCGAGATTCACTCTTTCCAGTGAGGCGACGCTGTTCGGCAGCACTCTGCCTTCCTGATCCTTGATGGGCGGTGTGTATGAGAGTGTTGCGAAAAACACCGCGGCTCCGAGCAGGGCGAGCGCGACTGTAAGCCAGAGCAAAGTTTTATAAATACGACTCCTCCCCAAGCCTTATTGTCCTCTCACGCATCTATCTGGATCCGGAAAGTATTGGTGCCTGTCCCGGTTTGCGGCAAATTCAGCGGCGCGGGGCTGCCTCGATGATCGAAACCAAATCTCCCGGAACGGGAATGAGGCGTCCGCACTCAAATCCGGCGCTGCTCAGCAGGCTTCTCCACTCGGCTGCGCTGCGCTCTTTGCCGCCGGTGACGGCCAGCATATTGAGGTCGCTCATCAACCTGTATTCCAGATCCAAGTCGGCGTGATCGACGACATCCGGGAGCACAAATTCGATCACGAGCAGGCAACCATCGGCCGGCAGAACCGACCGGCAGTGAAGGAGGATCTCCTTCGCTGCCCCATCTTCATAGCCATGAAGCACATGTTTCATCATGTAAACTTCGGCGCCGGCCGGGACTCCCTTGCAAAGGTCGGCGGCCAAAAGCCTGCATCGTGGGACAAGCTCCTCTTTCTCGAATCGCGAGACTGCCTTATCGATGGACTCCTGGCGGTCGACCAACATGCCGCGCAGGTTGGGAAAGGCCTTGAGCACGGCGGCGATCAGCGCACCGCCGCCCCCGCCAAGGTCGGCAACGGTCCGGTAGTTCGAAAAGTCCCAGGCACGCACGATGGGCATATAGTCTGCCGCAGGCGCCGTGCCCATGACGGCATGGAAGATGGCCATCGCATTCGGATCCTTTGACCACCGCGATGCCACACCCTCGAGCTCCATAACGCGCATTGCCTTGTCTCCGGTCCGGATGCACTCTGCCAGGTACGACCAACAGTCGGCGAGCAGATCCGACCAGAATACGACCGCAGCCCATTCAGAATCGGGCGCATCCTTGCGCAGAGGCCTGCCGAACGGTGTCAGGGCGAAGTGTGCCGGCGCGCTTTCCACGACGACCCCAAAGCTCGCGAGAGCCCGTAACAGCCGATGCAAGGAGGCCGGTTCGGCTCCGCACATACTTGCGAGCTGGTCAACGGTTCGCTCGTCATCGCCAAGGGCGTCGGCCACACCCAAGCGGGCTGCGGCGCAAAGGACTCGACTCCGGGAATAGCCCATCGCGATCCCTGTCAATGTCTTGTTCTGTGCAACATTACCAATCGCACCATTCGTTCCAGCCATACTCGCTTCCTCCTGTCCTCGGACTCACAACCGCAGTATGCAGAGTGTGGTAGAGGTTGCATCCGTCCGGTCACATGTCCGGATATTTAACCAGTCAATGCCCCGGACAATCAAGATCCGAAGGGTGATAAAATCGGGGACGTCCGCGCTGTTTCCGGGTTTTCCAGGGAGGTTTAATTCAATTTTGGGTAAGCCACCGTCTCTGGCGGCGAGATACCAAAGGGATCCGCCCGTCCGGCCGCGTTTTTTGAGAGTGCGGCGGCATGACCTGCACCTTACACGCATTTCTGTCGATCAAAGACCAGAAATGCGTCCCGTTAGGGACGCAAGGAAAATGGCCCGGCACTTCAGTGCCGGGGAACAGTCGAGTCACGCAGCCGTGAGTCCCGCAGGGACGGCTGAATTATCGTCGGCCGCAGTTCTCCCGATTTTCCATCCCTTATTCCTTATCAATCGTCCCTACGGGACTCGCTTTCTCATCGCGGCATAATCCCGGCACTGAAGTGCCGGGCTTCTTTCGCAGCGTCCCTACGGGACTTAAAATCGCCAATCTGACGTGCCCAACGAAAGAATGGGCAACACAGGTCCGTCCACCAGCAAATCGCGAGATGCGTGTAAGGTTCAGGTCATGCCGCCGCACTGCAAAAGGGCGGCAGAATCTCATCGAACATTTCCTGCCGGTCTTGCGTATGACCAATCGATACGCCCCTTGATCCGGAGGTGATACCGATGGACTCTCTTCGTCAGGACTTCACCTACGCCGTACGATCGTTCGCCAGGACTCCGGCCCTCACAGCTGTCATAATAATTTCGATCGGACTCGGCATTGCCGCCAACACCACAGTTTTCAGCATTGTGAACGAGCTGTTGATCAGGGACATTCCGGTTCGCGATCCGGGGCGGCTGTTTGTCGTGGAGCCCGGTGCGAGACCGAGTTCCTCGTTTCCTGCCTACCTGGAATTCCGCGAGCAAACGGGTGGTGTTTTTGAGGGCCTGGCAGCTCATTCGCTTCTCCCGGTGGCGGCCAACCTAAGCACCAGCGGGAGCGCCCAGCGGATCTGGGGGCTGCTGGTCTCCGGCAATTATTTCTCCGTTACCGGCGTGCAGCCTATTTTGGGCCGCGGCATTCTCCCTTCGGAGGACGAGGTCTGCGGGCGGGATGCTGTGGTTGTGCTCGGATACGGCCTTTGGCGCCGTTTGGGGTCGGATCCTGATGTTGTGGGCAGACGCATCATTCTGAGTGGTGCACCGTACATCGTGGTGGGCGTCGCACCGCCGGCCTTTTTGGGGACAGACAGGGGGATTCTGGCCGAGTTCTGGGCTCCGCTCGCCATGCGCACACACTTGGCCAAAGACATTGCCGCCATGGCTGAGAACAGGAACTGCTCATGGCTTGAGATGACCGGGCGGCTTCGCCCCGGAATCCAGCGTGAACAGGCGGTGGCGGCGGCCAACGTGGTGTACTCGCGCATGATCGCCGAGCATGAAAAGAACCGTCACGCTAAGCCGGTGGCACTTTTCCGGGTCGGCTACTTTCCCGTCCTGCAATCGATGCTGAACCAGCTCATGGCAGCGTTGAGCATCGTGGTAGTTCTCCTGTTGCTGATTGCCTGCGCCAACGTGGCGAACCTCCTGCTGGCGCGCGCCGCATCCCGGCAGCATGAAATCGCCGTGAGGCTCGCGATCGGCGCCAGCCGTGCAAGGATCGTGCGCCAGTTGCTCGCGGAAAGCCTTTTGCTCGCCACTGCCGGTGCGGCGCTGGGATTTCTGCTGGCGGTGCCCGGCACTGCCGCGCTGGCGCGAATCCAGCCGCCCTTGGGGATTCCGATGAGATTCGATTTTTCCCCGGATCTTCGCGTGCTCGCATTTACGACTGCACTGGCAGTGATGACCGGTATCCTGTTCGGGCTGGCACCCGCACTGAGCGGGGCTCGCGGCAATCTGACCATGGGTATCCGCCGGGCCGGATGGGGTGGAGGAAGGATCCGCGGCGGTTCTGTCGCCGGCGTTTTGGTGGGGGCGCAGGTGACGCTGTCCGTGGTCCTGCTGATAGCTGCCGGGCTTTTCCTGAAAAGCCTGCAGAATGCCGCCTCCATCGACGTCGGTATGAAGGGACCGGGCGGTCTCATGATGGCGATCGACCCCAGGGGCCAGGGCTATTCCCCGGACAAAGCCAAGAGGTTCATGCTTGAGCTGCAAAGGCGGATCGAAGCGATTCCGGGTGTCGAGTCCATGGGCTATGTGGACCTGCCGCCGCTCAGCTGGGCTGTCAGCAATGCCGACTTTCTGGATGCCGACCGCAGTTCCGGGCAGCGCGTTTCAGGCAATACCCTCCAGGTCAGTGCGCACTACTTTTCCGCCGGCGGCATCTCGCTCCTGCGCGGCCGCGATTTCGATGGGCAGCGCGATGACAAGGCTCGGGCGGTGATCATCAATCAAGCTCTGGCAATGCAGCTGTTCGGCACCGAAAATCCGATCGGCCGACATATTCGAGAAGGCGGCGAAGCGGGCAAAAACGTATACCAGGTAGTGGGCCTGGTGCGTAACGCCAAAGGTGAAAGCCTGGGCGAAGGGGAAGTGCCATACATGTTCCATTACTTCTCGGACTTCGAGGGTGCGTTCTCAATGTATGGAATAACCACTATGGTGCGCACCGCCGGCGATCCTCTCCACTCGATGGGTGCGTTGCGCAGGCAGGTCGAGACGCTTGACCCGGACCTGCCGCTCTTCAACGTGGAGACGCTTTCCAACCACATTGATGAGGCACTGATGTTTCCGCGGGTCTCGGGTGCGCTTTTCGGCGCGTTCGGCTCGTTTGGCATGCTGCTCGCCGTCGTCGGTCTTTATGCCGTGATCAACTATTCGGTGCGCAGACGCACCAGGGAAATCGGCATTCGACTGGCGCTGGGCGCGCAATCGCGCGCAGTGGGCGGAGCGATTCTCAGGCAGGGAATGAGACTGGTCGGAGTCGGCCTTGCAGTCGGTCTGGCTGCGGCTTTCGCACTTAGCCGGTTCACAGCCAGCCTGCTCTATGGGATAGTACCGACCGATCCGGTGACTTTTATTGGAGTCCCGGTTATTTTGGTCGCGGCGTCTCTGGCGGCCCTGATTCTCCCCGCGCGCCGCGCTGCCCGAATCGAACCATTGGTTGCTCTGCGCGAGGAATGAGTGGCAGACCTGCGGAGGATCGGGTAGTCGTATCTCATCAGCCGATCTCCTGCACCCTCAGCGAGTCGATGCGGTGGCGACGGTTTTTGCCGCGGTCGAAGGAATAAAACGCAGCGTCTCCGAGCTGGCTTTGGATGAAATCCTGCAGATCGGCGATCTTCGACGAGATCCCACGCCTGACACCGGCACTTACCCTGCTGCAGATGCGAGAGACGATCCTGCCGTCTTCAGGATCATACTCCCAGAAGCCGACCAGCCTTCCCCCAAGGATGATGCTATTGTGGTGGAGGCTGTCCAGATCTCCCAGAGCCGCCGGCCGTCTCATCCAGTCGAGAACCTCAACCGTGCGGTCTTCCGAGGCGAGAAAAACGCCGAGCCCCCGGCGGAAGTAGAGATAGTTGTCCCGGAAGGGAAGAAAGGCAAGCTGATCAGCGCCGCTCTTTTCAATCGAGGCATTCAACTGATCCATCGTCTCGGCAGGAATCCAGGCCTCGTTCACCCAGCCGTCGACCGACACGCGAACCATGCCGATCGCGCCGATGATCTGCCGGGCTTCCCTCTGACTCATGCCGGCCCACCATGCGAATTCCTTGAGTGTGGCGGGGGAGGCCCATTTGAAAAAACGGTGCGCCAGCCCGCAGTCGGCCTCTTCAGGTGAAAGATCCTTCCGAAACTTCGGGCCGGGAAGCCGGTAGGCATAGGATTCACTGTCCAGCCGGCGATCGGCTGCTACGCGCTGCACGACCATCTCGCGTTGCAGCAGACGCATCACAAAAGTCAGCGTGGAACGCTCGCCCAGGCTCTTTCCGGAAGCTCCCAAATCGCGCACAAGCTTCATGGGCAGCTGCCCGCGCAGCATTTCCATGGAGAGCGGGCCGGCCTTGAGCAGGGTTGTCGCGGCGGCACGGAGATCATGGATTTCCCGATCTTTGATGTTGCAGGCTGCTCGGATTTTGTCTTCGTGCTGGGAGACGAATCTCCTGCCGCCCGCCAGCGCCAGCGCGACATCCTCGGCTGGAACCAGCATGGTGCAGCCGCGCACGGTGGGGATCTCAACAAGATCTTCTTCTTCGAAAATGGCACTATCCAGTGCGGCCCGGTTTACCCCGGGCAAACGGGCTCGAAGAGCGAGGTACGGAAGGGTCGAACCGGCGGAATAAATCCAACCGGATTTCCGCACGACATTCGCCACTCCTCCCGCAACAGGCTGGGAGATTCCCTGCCTCCCTGCCCAGTACCTGCGCATCTGTTCAGCAGTCAGTTTCGCTTCTTTGGAAGGCATCGATTGGCTGTATCTGGTTCGTTTTCGGTCTTCGTATACAAATCAATACCATACGGAACCGGGCCATTCCAAATTTGGCAAGATACCCCAGACAATTTTCGGAATGCCGCGTCATACTCTGAGCCTTATACGCATCGCGGAGGATTAAACATTGCCGACCGATCTGTTTCGCCCCTGCAGGGCTCTCCGGGTATCGGCACCGTCTCCCAGGGCTTACGCCTTGGGCTTTCCTATGTCGCCGCCTCGCGGCTCGGAATCCCAAGCCCCGAAGGGGCGGAGCAGATCAGCCGGGAACCTGGATCGGGTTCTCCGTCAAGAGGGTGCGAAGCCCTCCGGGTAAGGATAGTCAACCGCCCGTATCCAAATCCAGCAGCAGTGGGAGGACAAACATCCACCACCCGCAGAGGTAGAAGAAGGATGGCAAGCGACCAAACGCGAATAGGAGCCCGTCGGCTCTGAGAACTGCTGAAGAGCCGGATGCTGGGAAATCCACTTGTCCGGTTCTAAGAGGGGCGGGGCGGCAACTGTCGCTACGGCGACGGGAGCACCCCGCCTACTCGACCAGGGCGTGAGCCCTGGGTTCATGTAAAGCGCCAGGGAGAGCCCTGCAAGGGCGACACAGCGCTGCCGTTTGTGTTCAATGCAACGACATCCGTATAAGGTCCAGGTCATGCCGCCGCGCATCAAAAATCCACTTGTGGCCCAAGCAGTGAAAGGACTGAAGGTAAAGTTGACCGGGGCCGGATTGTGAAATAGAGTAGCTGGAAATGGCGAGTCCTCGCTGGTTGATCCTGAAAGCAAGTCTATCGATCGGACGGTCGTCAAGGCATCTTTGCCGCACTTCCTTGACTGCCGAATTATGAAAAAGGAGCGCAACGAATGAGGCTTGATGTTGCTTACTCGAACGGCGCTGTGACTCAGGCGGCGGCCCGCACCTCCGCCGGGCTCGAACGATATCAGGGACCCTGGGACTCCGGCAGCGCGGCGCATCTGCTGCGGCGGACGACGTTTGGCGCGCGCAAGAGCGATGTTGCTGCCTCGGCCGCCCGAAGCCTTGATAGTGTCCTCAGCGCGCTGCTCAGCGATCCACCAACCCCGGCGCCCCCTTTAGACCCGGCGACCGGCCAGACCTGGGTCACCAATCCCTTCGACAGCACCAACGACGGTCGTTACCAGGGATACCTCAAAGCCTGGTGGATGGGACTGATGGCCACGCAGGGGCTCTTCATCCGCGAGAAAATGGTGCTCTTCTGGCACAACCATTTTGTCTCGGAGTACCAGACAGTCTCGGATTCCCGGTATATGTACGTCCAGAATTCCCTGTTCCGGCGTTACGCTCTCGGCAATATCAAGGAACTGGTGAAAACCGTCACCGTGGATCCTGCGATGCTCATTTACCTGAACGGCTACAGGAACCGGGGAGACGGAAACAATATTTCCGACGAGAACTATGGTCGTGAACTCCAGGAGCTATTCACGATCGGGAAAGGCCCCGAGCTGGGCCCGGGAGATTACACCAATTACACCGAGCAGGATGTAAAGGCGGCCGCCCGCCTGCTGACCGGGTGGCGTGTGAACGGCTATCGCGACACCCAGAATGCCGCTATCAACTCCTATTTCGATTCGATACGCCACGATGTGAAGGACCAGGTCTTCACCGCCGCCTATCAGAGCACTCGCATTGCCGGGGGAATCGACGGCGCCAGGGAAATCAATGACCTGATCGAAATGATTTTTCGCCAGCCCGAGACCGCCAAGTTTCTGTGCCGAAAACTGTATCGCTGGTTCATCTATTACGACATCGACTCCACGGTCGAAGCCAAGGTCATCTCGCCGCTGGCCGACATCATGAGAACAAGCAACTACGAAGTGAAGCCGGTCCTTGATGCGCTGTTCCGCAGCACTCACTTCTTCGACGCCGGCAATGTCGGTTGCCTGATCAAGAGTCCCGTGGATCTGCTCGCCGGCGCCCTGTCCACGCTCGAACTCCAGTTGCCGTCCGCGGACTCCCAGGCTTCGTCGTACTACACGTTCATGGCGTCTCTGGCAACCACTTCGGCAAACCTGCAGATGACCCTGATGGACCCGCCCAACGTGGCCGGCTGGCAGGCGTTCTATCAAGTCCCGGAGTTCCATCGGCTCTGGATCAACGGCATCACCCTTCCTTCGAGATGGGCATACACCGACTCGCTCGTCAATGGGATCCGCGCGGGGAGTGCCCGTGTCACGGCGGATCCGCTCGCGCTCGTCCAGCAGGTGTCCAACCCGGGCGATCCCCAGATTATGGTCGCGGAAATCGCGCGCAACCTGCTTCCAATTACGCTGACTTCCAACCAGGTCGCCTACCTGGTCTTCAATGTTTTGATCCCGGGCCTGCCGGACATCGAGTGGGGATACTACTGGA
>Ga0315273_10003182_pt1 | contig 19709 bp, 13 predicted proteins | sample YL17G02_0_MG_FD_205753 | JGI IMG/M metagenome (GOLD analysis project Ga0315273, IMG submission 205753) | Sediment microbial communities from Yellowstone Lake, YNP, Wyoming, USA - YL17G02_0 | ecosystem: Environmental > Aquatic > Freshwater > Lake > Sediment | place: USA: Wyoming | collected...
CTGTTTGCCATCCTGATGGCCTTCGTGGCGTTCCTGTTCAGCCGGTATGCCCTGGGAATGGGCAGCCGCGCGGAGTGGCGCCTGCTGCGGGCTGCCGGAAGCTATCTGTACGTCAACATGCTGGCCATGGCGGCGGTGGCAGCCTCGCTGCTGGCGGCCAACCAGGGGTATTTCCGGGTCGATTGGGCGGTGGCCTACGCGATTCCAGGCATGCAGCTCGTCCTGGCCGCGGAACTCCTGCTGAACTTCGTCCTGGACCTCTACCGCCCCCGAATCCCAGGACAGGAATACCACGGCGGTTTCGAGTCCCGGTTGTTCAATCTCATCGCCGAGCCGGCCGCCATCGGTCACTCCATCGCCGAGGCGGTCAACTACCAGTTCGGCTTTGAGGTCTCCAAGACCTGGTTCTACCAGCTCGTCAGCCGGGCCTTCGTGCCTCTGGTGGTCCTCGCGGCGGCGGTGCTGGTGGCGATGACCTCGCTGGTGATCGTGGAGGATGGCCAGCAAGGCGTGGTCCTACACTGGGGCCGCCCGCAGACGCCCCTTCTGGGACCGGGTCTCCACGTGAAATGGCCCTGGCCCATCGACACGGCCAGGCGATTCGACGTGGCTACGATACACGAGATACTCCTGGGCGTCGGTTCCCAGCGCGACCCCAACGAACTTCGCGGCGCCGTCGCAAAGGAAGGCACGTTCCAGGGGCGGGAATTCTACCTTTGGACGGCCGAGCACGGCGCCCGCCAGGAGCTGGATTTCCTCCTGGCCGCCCCGCCGGATCGGACCACCCCCCCGGCAGGCCGGGAGGACCGTCGTATCCCACCCGTCAACGTCATCAAACTGGTGCTGTCCGTCCGCTACGTGATTACCGACGTCCTGAAGTACGGATACGGCGTGACCGACGCAGCCAAGCTTCTGGAATACGAGGCCGGACGGCAGATGGTGCGGTACTGCGCCAGCGCCACGCTGGATTCACCCGTCGGCGACGGCGAGACGGACCGCCCCGAGGCGATTATGACCTATGGCCGCCGGCGAGCGGCGGACGAACTGAAGCGCCGCATCCAGGCCGCCGCAGACGATGCGGACCTGGGAGTGGAGATCATCTCCGTGGAATTGCAGGCGGTGCACCCGCCCGCCTCCGCGGCGGGGGCGTTTCAGGATGTCCTCAAGGCCGAGCGGCACCAGGACCAGATGAGGTATGAAGCCGAGGCCGAGGCCAACAGGGTCCTGGCCCGGGTGGCGGGCGATCCGGCGGCGGCCCTGCGGTTGGCACTGGCGATCCGGACCTCCGAGGAGCTGGAAACCTTGCTGCATCTCCAAGACGGAGGGCAGGAATTCGACAAGGCCCTGGAAGAATACGTTCGCTCAGCCAATCGCGACTGCCAGTCGCTGAAGGAAGAGATCCAGCGCGAGCGCCTGCTGGGCGAATCGGCGGGGGCCAAGGACGAATTGTTGAAGGCCAACCTCCAGCACCTGGCGACGCTGGCGTCGCTGGCCGACCCCGCCATGCGGCGAAAACTCCCGGAGTTGCTGGAGTCCTCCCGCCGTGCGGCGTCGGAACTCTTCGACCAGGCGACCGGCCAGCCCGCGGCCATCGTCGCCCAGGCCGGCGCATACCGCTGGACCAAGGAACTTACCGAACAATCCCGCGCCGAGGCGTTTCACAAAGAGCTGCTGGCCTATCAGGCCAGCCCGCGGATCTACATGCTGGACCGCTGGCTGGACGTGTGGGACCAGGTATTGCCCCGGATCACCAAGTACGTCCTGGGCGTTGACGCCAAGAAGATCGAACTGTGGCTGAACCTGGAGCGGGAGGCCGGAGTCATGGAAGGCTCCTTTGAGCCTCAGAAGGCCTCCGGAGGAAAATGAGCCGTTTGCCGGCGGTTATCGAGGACATCGACTATGAAGAGACACGTGGGAATGCTGGTGCTGGCCTTGCTGGTGGTCGCGGTGCTGCTGGCCAGTACCGTCGCCTTCAAGGTGGACTCCACCGAGTACGTGCTGGTCAAGACCTTCGGAAAGACCACCCGCCTCATCGACGGCGTCAAGGAGGCGGGGCTGGCGTTCAAGTGGCCCTGGCCGGTCCAGAAGCTGGTCCACTACGACGCCCGCAAGTCCGTCTTCGAGGACACATCCACGGAGCTTCAGACCCGCGACAAGCAGAACCTGCTGCTGACGCTCTATTGCGCCTGGCGGGTCGCCGACCCGGCAAAATTCAACGCTTCCATCCAGACCGCCAAGGCCGCACAGGAGCGCATCCGCGACCTGCTGCGCAGCGCCAAGAGCGACGTGGTCGGTAGGCACAACCTGGAGGACTTCATCAACACCGACCCGCAGAAGATGCTGATGGCCTTCATCGAAGAGGAAATCCTCACTACCGTGCAGCGCGTGGCCTTCCAGGACAACGGCGTGGAGGTGGTCAGTGTAGGCATCAAGAGCCTGGGGCTGCCCGAGTCGGTCACGCAGGCCGTCATCGAGGCCATGAAGGCCGAACGCCAGCGGGACGTCCGGCGGTATGAGTCGTCCGGCGAGGCGCAGGCGACGGCCATCCGCGAGCGCGCCAAGGCCGCCGGCAACCAGATACTGGAGTTCGCCAACCGCAAGGCGGCCGAGATCCGCACCGAAGGCGACCGCGCGGCGGCCGGCTATTACAGGGAGTTCGCCAAGGACGAGCGGTTCAGCATGTTCCTCCGCTCGCTGGAGTCTCTCAAGAAGGAGCTGGAGAGCAAGTCGGTCATCCTTCTGGACGGCTCGCTGCTTCCGGCGGTGGGCTTCTTCCAGCAAGGCCCGTCGCTGAAGCCATTTGATGCGCCTGTCCCATCGGCGGGAACCTCCCCCAGGACCGAACCCAGCCAAGGCAAGTAGGCCGGAGCGCAAGACATGCCCGATCATACCCATTCGCATGACGATCACGCCCCGGAGGTCCTCGGCGCCGCCGAGTCGATCGACCCCGCCGGTCAGAGCCTGGCCAGGGCCTTGCGGGCCAGCTTCCGCCTGCTATCGGCGATCATGCTCCTGGTGGTGGTGATGTACCTGCTGTCGGGCCTCCAGAGCATCCAGTCCTACCAGGTGGGCGTCAAGAAGCTCTTCGGGCGCGTCGTGGGCCTGGCCGAGCAGGGCCTGGCATACGCCTGGCCTTTCCCCATCGGCGGCATCGAGGTCATCGACACCCGCCAGCAAAGCCTTACCGTGGATGACTTCTGGATGCACGAGAGCGCCGAGGACAAGACCCGCGACCTGCTTTCCCGCAGCGGTTCCTCCTCGCTGCGCCCGCAGGCCGACGGAGCCTTGCTGACGGGGGACCGCAGTTTGCTCCACGTCCGCCTGACGTGCAACTACCAGGTGACCGATCCGCTGGCTTACATCTCCAACGTGGGCGGCGCTTCGGCGACCGAGCTGGTGCGCTCGGCGATCTGCCGCGCGGCGATCCGGTCCGCCGCCGTCCGCACGGCCGAGGCGCTCCAGCGGACCCAGCGCGACCAGTTTGCCGCGGATGTCGCGCGGCTGGCCCAACAGGAGTTGGACGCCCTCAAGTCCGGCATCGGGGTCAACAAGGTGCTGCTGACCAACGCCACCTGGCCCATCGACGCGCTACGGACCTACATCGACGCCCAGAACGCCGTCAGCGAGGCGGAAAAGAAACGCAGCGACGCCCGTGCGGAGGCCGAGAAGATCCTCAACGCCGCCGCAGGGGCAAGCTATCGGATACTGGTTGGCCAACAGGACCACCCCGACGCTTCCGCCTCCCCGGCCTCCTCGGTCTCGGCGCCGCAGGGCCTCATTCCTCAATACGTCAAGGCCCTGGAGTCAGCCGACACCCGGAAGGTCCAGGACCTGCTGGAGGCCATCGACGAGGTACTGCTGAGCAATGAGATCGGCGGAGAGGCCAGCAAGATCATCGCCGAAGCCAGGTCCTACCGCACCGCCACGATCCAGCGGGTCAAGAGCCGCGCCGAACGGTTCGGGGAACTGCTGCCCGAATACCGAAAGGCCCCCGAGCTGATGCTCCAGCGACTCTGGGCGACGGTGCGGGAGGAAATCCTCAATTCCCCCACCGTGGAGAAGTTCTACCTCAGCCTCGGCGGCGACAAGGCGGTCGTCAAGATCAATCGGGACCCCGACGTGGCCAACCAGATTCTCAAGGAACTCAAGGCCGCCAAGCAGGGGCAATCGCCCCCGTAGCCGGCGGCGCCGCCCCCCTGGGCGGATGAGGGATGTTCGCATGCCTGACGTGGATCAATCGGTGGTCGTGGCCAGAAACCTGACCAAGGTCTTCCGCGACTTCTGGCTTCGCGAGAAGGTCACGGCCGTGGCGGACCTGGACCTCGACATCCGCCCCCGGGAGGTCTTCGGGCTGCTGGGGCCAAACGGCTCCGGAAAGAGCACCACGATCAAGATGATCCTCGGGCTGCTCTACCCCACCCGCGGGCGGATCGCCGTGTTCGGCAGGCTGCCCACCGACGTGCGGACCAAGGCCCGCATCGGGTTCCTGCCGGAAGAGTCTTACTTGTACCCGTTCCTCGACGCGCGCGAGACGCTGGACTTCTATGGCCGGCTTTTCCGCCAGCCGCGCAGACAGCGCCGCAGGCGATGCGACATGCTGCTGGACATGGTGGGGCTGGGCAGCGTCGCCTACCGCCGCGTGGGGGAATACTCCAAGGGCATGCAGCGGCGCATCGGCCTGGCCCAGGCGCTCATCAACGACCCGGACCTGCTGATCCTCGACGAGCCGACCAGCGGGATGGACCCCATCGGCACGCGGCAGTTCAAGGACCTCATCCGCACCCTGGCCATGCGCGGAAAGACGGTGATCCTGTCCAGCCACCTGCTGGCCGACGTGGAGGACGTCTGCGACCGCGTGTGCATCCTCTACGGCGGAAGGCAACGGGCCCTGGGAAGAATGGACGAACTGCTGGCCAAGGACAGTCTGACGCAGATCACAACCGACAAGCTGGACCCCCGGACGCTGGAGACCGTCCGCCAGGCCCTGGCCCAATCCGGCAAGGAGATACGCCAGGTCTCCGCCCCGCGCGACAAGCTGGAATCCCTGTTCCTCCGGATCGTCCAGGAGGCCCAGGAGCAGCGGATGGCCACCGGCGGCGCGACGTCCGGCGGGCCGATCGCCGAGTTCCTCCGCGCCGGCCCGCAAGACGCCCGCGAGGTCCTCACCCGCCTTGTCGCCGCCGCCGAGTTCGAGGCGATCTCGCAGGAGGCTGCCGCCCAGAAGCCCGCCGGCCAAGCCCCGCCCGCCCAGGACACCCGCGTGCTTGGGCAGCTCATCCAGTTGGATCAGCCTCCCGCCGAGCCTGCCTCCCCGCAGGGAGCGGAAACCCCGCCCGAGGCCCCCCAAGTCGACCGCGGCGTGCTGGAGGGGCTGTTGGGGCGGTCCGAAGGCACCCAGGAGAATTCCTAGCCATGCACGGCATCTGGGCCATCGCGCGACACACCCTTGCGCACTGCCTGCGAATGAAGATGGCCGGGACGCTGATCGTCCTGCTGCTACTGTCGCTGGTGGTGCTGCCGATGGTGATCCAGGGCGACGGAACGCTGGCCGGGCGGACCAGAACTTTGTTGGCCTACGGCGCCGGGATCACCGCCTTGCTGCTGTCCGTCGTTACCCTGCTCCTCTCGGCCGGGGTGATCGCCTCCGACGTCCGCACCAAACAGGTATTCACCGTCGCCACCAAACCGGTCAGCCGTTGGCAGTATGTGCTGGGCCGCTGGCTGGGAGTGGTGGTATTTGACATCCTCTTGCTGGCCGTCTCCACCGTGGCGGTCTACGCCTTCGCCCAGCAACTGCGACGCCAGGAGGCGCTGAACCCCATGGACCGCCGGACCGTGGAAACGGAGGTGTTTGTCGCGCGCAGGCAGATCGCCCCGAAACCCTCCGACATCGCCACGCTGTTCGAGCGAAAGCGCAAGCAGCTCCAGGAGGAGAACCGTTACCAGGAAGCCCTGGACGCCCTGCGGCGAACCAAGACCAACGGCGACGAGCAAGAGGCCAGGGAAATCCTCGAGGAACAGATCCGCTCCGACGCAGCCTCCGAGGCGCAGTCCGTCGGGCCGGGGGGGCATTTCCGCTGGCGGTTCCACGGTATTGCCTTGGCTGGCACGGAACTCCGCGAGACCGGCTGGGTGGTCTCCACCGACCCACAGGACGGTACGCTGAGGATTTCGGCCTCCAGGCCGTTCTTGGGCAGGCTGGTCTACGGCGGGCCGGTGAGGGTCAACGCGGTGGACCTGCGGGTCACGCGCCTGGCGGAGGACTTCTTCGAGGTCCGCCCCACCCTGGACGACCGCGCCGGCGGACGGTTGGCGGCGCTGATTCCAGGCGCGTTCGCGGACATCGTGGCCGACCCGACCATCCAGATCAGTTTCAAGGCGTCTCCGGCTGTGGCCCCCTCCGACAAGCTGCTGCGGAGTTTTTGGGAGATCATCAATCCCGCCTCCGGCCTTCGATACATGGAGTTCCGCACCGACCCGGTGGAGACGCCTGCAACGTTGACGGTTTCCGCCAGGCTGGTGGACCCCAACGGGCAACTGGAAGTCGGCTATCTCAACCTTCCCGATTCGGCCGGAAGGAGCACCAGCGTCACTATCCTGGACCGCGACGTATCCGTGCTCTACCACTCGTCGGGGGGCTTTGAGGGCAACTTCCTCCGCGCCATGGGGTTGGTGCTGCTGCAACTGGTCTTTCTGGCAGCCGTCGGGGTTTTCGCGGGCAGTTTCCTGTCCTTCCCGGTGGCTTGCCTTATCGGCTTTGCGACCCTGCCGCTGTCGATGGCGAGGGGGTTCCTCAGCGATTCCCTGAGAGTCAACACCCACATGCCCTCTGCGCTGGACGCCCTGACTATCGTGGGCGCCTGGGCGTATCGAGTTGTGCAAGTCCTGCTGCCGGACTTCGCCCAGACCTCTCCGGTGGACTGGCTGGTGGGCGGGTTGAACATCTCCTGGGAGCATCTGGGTCAGGTGGCCGTCCTTACGCTGCTGGCGCGGGCGGCGCCGATTTTGGCAATTGCCTGCCTGATCTTCCACAAACGCGAGTTGGCCAGAGTGCAGGTGTAATGGCGAAAGTGGCGGCGCGAGAAGCCCCACCGCGGTATGAAACCTTATGAACAAACGTGCCTGGATCATCCAAGGGCTGTGGTTGCTGGCGGCGGTCGCCCTGGCTGCCGGGGCGGGATCGCTGCAACGCCCGCTGGAGGCACAGAGCAGCCGGTACGGCCTGAACCCCAATGAGAACCTCGTCGCGCAGAAGTACCCCTGGATTTCGCTGGTCAACATCGCTCCCGGCGGCCTGCGAGCGCCGGTCCTCAGCTACCTGTGGATTCGTGCCGAGGGGCTGAAGAACCAGGGGCGCTACTACGATGCCATGGGGCTTGCGGAGCTGATCTGCACCTTACAGCCGCGATTTCCGGGAGTCTGGTCGTTCCATTCCTGGAACATGGCCTGGAACATCTCCGTGGCCACCCACACGCCGGAAGAGCGGTGGCTGTGGATCTCCAACGGTTTGCGGCTCCTGCGCGACAAGGGGCTGGCCTACAACCCCAACTCCCTGGTGCTCTACAAGGACCTGGGCTGGATTTTCTTTTCCAAGATGGGCCAGAACCTTGACGACATGCACATGTCCTACAAGCGGCGATGGGCGGCCCAGATGCAGCGCCTGCTGGGGGCCCCGCCACAGGGCGAAACCTACGAGGTGGTCGCGGCATTTCGCCCCATCGCCCAGGCACCCCTGGACAAGGACCCCGCCCGTCAAGGCCGCCAGACCATCCAGGCGGACCAGCGCGAGCGCCTCCTGAGCGATCCCGACGTCGCGGCCTACGTGCGGGAACTGACCACTCTGGGCATTCAGCTCGACGAGGGCTTCTTGGACGCCTACAACCGCTACGGCCTCGATGAATCCGCCGCCATCGTCCGATTCCAGCCCCCCCCCCCGGACACGACGCGGGAAAAGACCATCTCCGCGTCGATCAACGACCCCCGGTACGCACAGGCGCGCGGGAAATGCCTGGCCTTCCTCCGCGCGCAGATTCTCTGGAACGTCTACAAGATGGACCCGCAGTGGATGCTGGGGCTGATGGAGAAGTACGACGCGCCCCTGGACTGGCGGCTCGTCTGGCCCCACGGGCTGTACTGGGTCAGCTACGGCCTGCACACCTGCGACAATGTCTCGCTGGAGGACATCACCTCCGTTAACACCGACCGCATCGTCCTGGGTTGTCTCCAGGCGCTGTCCTGGGGCGGCAGGATGACCTATATCGACAACCCCGAAAACCCCGACCTGCCGGTGATCGAACTGTGGGCCGACTGGCGCTATATCGACGCGACGCACAAGGAGATGTTCTCGATCGTCCAGGAAGCCTGCAAGGCCAGGGGAGAGAAGCTGGAATACAGCATCCTCAAACCCGGGCACATCAACTATCTCATCGCCGCCATTCAGATGCTCTATGCCCAGAACCAGTACGAGAAGGCCCAGGGCTATATCGACTGGATCAAGAAAACCTACAACATGACCGGCGACATCTGGGATCTGGATTTGAAGGACTTCGTCATCCAGACGCTGTACGAAGATGGCACACCGACGATGGACCTCACCCGCAAGCAGTTGACGGCTGCCTTGGAGATGGCCTTCTACTTCCTCAGCCGCAACAACCAGGCCGGCTATCGCGACGACCTCCGCTACGCCAGGCGGCTTTACGAAATGTATCAAAAGGCCGTGGAATTCCAGCGGTTGAAGCTGGCCGACTTCACCTCCATCGCCGCCGCGGTGGCCGCTCAGATGATCGTGGAACCTCGCGCGATGGGCTTCAACCTGCCGCTGATTGCGCGCGTGCGCCTCTACGCGGGCCTGGACCCCCAACTGCAACTGCCTGCCTATGACCGCCTGGCCAATCTTCCGAGCCTGCGGCAGCTCTGCCAGGCCGAGGGATTGGACTTCGACAAGGCATTCCCCGCCCCGGATGGCCTGGAGGAATACCGCAGCCGCCAGCGGCGATCCATGGCGCCCGCCCCCACGCCGGTGGTTCCGGAGTAGGCTGGGGGTTTCCGCCGATAACCGTCCAAGGGCCGGGGAAAACCGGTCTATCTTATCCCTGTACCCGGCCCAAGCTTTGTCATCCATGGCCAGCAGGCGTGGGGGGGGGTAGGGCATCCCACAGCCGCTTTCCCTCCCGGCGGGTCTGTTGTATAGTGTCGGCCCTGGCTCGGAGAGGTGCCGGAGCGGCCGATCGGGCGGCATTGGAAGTGCCGTGTACCCGCAAGGGTACCGTGGGTTCGAATCCCACCCTCTCCGTTACACGTGCCGGAAGGTTCATCCGGTGCAAGTCCAGGGCGGGCACGCTTGCCCGGCATCGTTCCTGGCCGCTGAGCGCCCAGGGCTTGTGGCCCAATCGCCTGATAATCTCGGTGAACTATCGGATCGGCGGCACTATGATTCTCTGAAAGCAACAGTGGTCGGGCGTGTCTGCCCGACATTGGTCTGAGAGGATGTTCCATGAGTGAAGAATCCCCCAAGGCCACCCACAGCGGTTTTGCTGAGGACTGCCCCTGCGAGCAGATTCCCTGCCCTATCCGCGGGGACTGCGTGGCCTGTGTGCGGGCACACCGCCGCCACGGCCTGCACCTTCCCGAATGCCTTCAGCCCATCCTGCGGGACCTGGTGGAGCAGTTGGCCAGGAAGGTGGAATACAAGGTTACGGATTCCCGCCCCACGCCTGAATACTGGGAAAACCAGCGCCGCAATCAGGAGGCCAAGGGCGGATAATCCGGTCCTCCGTGAATTCCCCCCGGTTATTCCAGTTCACACGGCCGGCGTTGCCGGCGACCTGCTAGGCTAGGGACCAGGGGTCCATACTGGAATCCAGCGCGAGCTTCCAACAACACCAACGGCGCGAACCGCCCGTCATTTCTTGTTGGGGCCAGCCGCCTTAACCAGCACCACCCAATCCCGCTCCGGTTCGCGGGGGGGGGCACCAAGATCGGCCCGGCCTGCACCGCGGACGGACGTGACCGTGCCGTCCTGTAGCGCCCCGCCGCGGCGCGGGTCATACCACTTGACGGAAAACTCTCCCGCCCCGGCGGGCAGGTCCAACCACGGGCTGCCGCCGCGGGGCAGATAGATCGCGTAAACCTGCCCCTCTTTGGCCAGCACACAGTCACCCGCGTCGGGTGTGAGGCCATCGGCAGGGACCATCTCATGGAAGGGCAGATACCGCTGGAAGAACTCCAAAGCGTATCGCGTCTGGTCCCACATGTTCTGGCGGGATCGCCACTCTTCGCAGGCCAGGTCGTCGTAGGCGTGGTCGTTATTGAAGAACCACTCCACCCCCGCCGCCCCGGCCAGCAGCAACGGCCAGAGGCACTCTTTCCTGGCCACGTCGTGATTGGGGTCCTGGTCGTCGGGCCTGGGACCGGCGCCCCTGCCCTGCTCGTCATAGCAGATGAACCACTTCCGGCCGGCGGCGTCCGATTCCTTTCGCCATTGGAGCGTCTGTTCGACCGCTCTGGCGGGTCCGGCCTGGAGCGAGACCCCGTCCATGTACGAATACCCCAGCAGCGGACGATAGACCTTTTCCTGGCCTCCGCCGAAGGTATGCACGACGATGGGATGATGGTAGGGGTCCAGGTCGTGAATATACTTGAAGAAATCCTTCCGCTGCTGGGTGGTGTTGGTGTTTTCCTCGCCCAGGTTCCACACGACGGCCAGGTGATGGGCGAAGCGGGCGATCAGTTCGCGGTAGTAGAGTTTGCGGTTCATCCCAAGGTCGCCGCCGTCCAGAAGTTGGTCGTTTTCCTGTTCCTGATGGACCAGGTGGAGCATGAGGCCCAGGCGGTCCATGTGCGAGAAGACCACCTCCCACTGGTCCAGCTTGCTACAGTCAAAGCGGGTGTATTCCGAAGGCCCCGTCCACGGCCAGACGTCCTTGCCGTCGCCCTCGACGGTCATGGTGATGAAATACACGGAGTTCATGCCCGTCCCGGCAAGGTAGTTCAGCGCCCCGATGATGTTCTTTCCCTTTCCGCCGCCCCAGGTGGGGTCGCCCTGGCGCCAGTCGCCGGCGTGAGGGGGGTACTTGTGGCTGGGCTTCGTACCGTCGAACTCGAAATAGGCCAGGAAGTTTTCCGGGCTGTCGGCGCCGCCCTTGAGGAAGTATTCACCAGTCTCGGCAAACCGCAGATAATGCCCGCCGACGTAACGCAACATCCCCTTGGCGCGGAAGTCGGGGGGCTTCATGTCCGTTGGGCCGACTCGGAAGGCCCCCCCCGCTCGGTCAAAGCCACAGGGCGCGCCGGCGTTGGGGTCGTCGCTGACGGCCACGCCGGGGCCGGTCCTGAAAGAGGCCGCATAGCTCCAGGCCCCCTCACGGTCGGGGGTGAAGTGAACCCGCCACTTGCCGCCCTGCGAGGCGGACGTTTCGGCGGCGTTGCCGTCGGCGGCATAGTATCCTGGGACGGCCACCGACTTGTCGCCGTTGGTGAAGGTCACCTCCAGGCGGTAGTCCGTAAAGGGGTTCGGCTCGGCCGACTCGGCAGTCGCCGGACCGTCAAAGGTGATCGTGACGGCGTGCCACTTTTTCAGTTCGCCCGACACCGTCCCGGACGAAGCGCCCGCAAACGCCGGCGCCGTCCATGACAGGGCAATGCAGCCCAAGACCACAAGAGCACGTCCGCGTCTGGACATCTCGCTTATCCTTTCCAAGGAACACACGATTTCGAGCTTCTCCCAGGCAACCCGAAATGGCCGGGCGGGCAATCGCCGCAAGGCAATTCCGGCAGTCCTGCAAGGGAATACGGCAGTCCCGGCCAAGTATTGCCGCGTAACGGAAAATTCCACGCCAAGCCCTCACGGCACCCGGGGGGATTCCTACCGGATTGTCGCCCAGAGGGCAACTCCCCTTGCGTCGTCATCGTAGAATGTACGGAATGGACAGTATTACCCAGGGACTCTTGGGAGCGGTGACGGCGCAGCTGGGCTTTCGCCAGCGGATCGGGCGCGATGCTACGTGGCTGGCGGCGGGAGCGGCGATGCTGCCGGACCTGGATGTGCTGGTCCGCCCGATCCTCTCGCTCAGTGGCATGGAGACCGACGGCCTGACGATGGTCACCATCCACCGCGGGCTGAGCCATTCGCTGCTGATGGTCCCGCTGATCGCCCTGCCGGTGGCGCTGATCTGGTGGCAGGTCCGCCGCCCAAGAAACAACCGCCGCGACAACAACCTATACGGCACGGCGCCGGAGCAGGAAGCCGGGCCGGCGCCCAGAGGCGGCAAGCCCCCGCCCTTTTGGCTGCTCTACGCCTGCTTGCTGGTGGCGGTGCTCAGCCACCCCCTGCTGGACTGGTGCACCAGCTACGGCACGCAGCTCCTACTGCCGATAACCAACGCCCGTTACGCCATCGACGCCGTGCCGATCATCGACATCATCTACACCCCGATACTGGCCGTTACGCTGATCGCCTGTTACGTCGTCCACAAGGTCACCCCCGCCCGTGCCGCGCGGTGGACCCTGATCCTCGGCTGGGCGGGAATGGCGCTGAGCAGCGGGTATATCGCCGCCGGGCGGGCGATGCACGACCTGGCCGTCCGGCGGGCTTTGGGGGGGCTGGACCCATCGAGCGTGATCACCGCCGACGCCTATCCGTCGCTGGGGACCATCTTCCTGTGGCGGACGGTCGTACGGACACAAGACCAGTGGCGCGTGGCGGGCGTGCATGTCTTCTCCAGCCGGCCTTTGCAGCCCGCCTGTGCCCCCCAGGCCGACAACGAGTGGGTCCGCCGGGCGATGGAGTTGCAGGACGCGCGGGTGTTCGACTGGTTCGCCATGGGCCGAACGCGGGCAAGCTACGCCCGCCGGGACGGGTTGCACTTCGTGGAGTTCCACGACATGCGCTACGGACTCCGTCCCGACAGCCTGGAGACCCTCTGGGGTCTGCGGGTGACCTTTGACCAGGACGGCTCGCTCGTGCAGGTCCACCGCTTCCACGCCGGCGGCGGGTTCTCCCTGCGCGAAGCGGTCCGCACGGCCTGGAAGGGCCTCTGGAATCCCTGAACGCAACGACAATGGATCCGCCTGCCTCGCCAGCGGGGGGCTTGGCAACCAGCCGGGCCGGTGGTATATGTGGCTGGCGCACCCGGCAAGCTGGTCGCGCAAGACAAGCGGGGGCTATGGATGACTCCTTTCATCCAAAACTTCGTTGTTCCATGTCCCTTCATTGGCAACCCTCACTCACCCGCAGCAGATTTATGTAAGACCGCTTAGCCCGGAAAGATACGATACGACTCCGGCATCAAACCGGTGGCGATGTAGTATATCCACCCCACCACCATGAAGGTCAATCCGCCCAGCATGTCGCCGGCAACCACGCCGACCATCAGCTTCTTGGTCCGCTGGTAGGCGGGCGCTCCGCCCAGCTTGGTGACAACCGTCTTGATGAACCAGCCCAGCAGGAACGAGAAGGCGAACACGCCGACAACCCAGGTTCCCCAGACTAAAAAGAGCAGCGGGTGCAGCGGCCACCAGGAGAAACGCAGTCGCATCGCGCTGATAATCAGGACCAGGACAAAACCGGCGCCCACCGCCCATAGGAACCGGGGATCGGGGTGTATGTTGGCGACACGCTCCAGCGGTTTGTAGGCGTTGGACAGTTCCAGTTGGCCCAGAAGACTGAGTTTGGTGACGGACCGCTCAGCGGCGTTGAAGGGGAAACTGGGAACCTTAGCCGTCGCCCAGGTGCTTTGTTTGATCCCGACTTCCGGGAGACCGTAATTGTAGTTGGCCCACAAGGCCGTGGGAATCGCCACCGCCAACGCCACCCCCAGGACCAGCCCAGCCGCCCATCCGACCCGGCCGGGCTTGATCCCCTCCCCGTCGCAGATCTTCAGCCCGTTGACCAGGAACGGAATGAGGCACTCCCGCGTATCGATGGTCAGCAGCATGGCCAGCAGGCCCGCGATAATAATGGCCTTGGGGCCAAGGGCGGTCAGGCCGAACAACCCGATGAGGATGGCCGGCGGTTGCCAAACGGGCTTGTAGAAGAACACGCCCGCTTCGGCGTTGATCCGCGCGATGACCACGAACATCAGCAGAATGGAAAGTACCGCCAGGATCGCCAAGGGCCAATCCAGCCCCAGCCGCGCCAACAGCAGGATCATCGCGGCGCAGGTGGGCAGGAGTATCCGCAATGCCCAGACCGCCGATAGTTCGGTCTCGCTGTTGCGACGAAACGTCACTGCCTCCCCCACCAGCAGCCCGTAGTAGCGTCGGCCCGTGTAGAACAGCACCAGCGCGGTCCCCACATACGCGCCGAACATCAGCCAACCGTCGATGCCTCCGTCCATGTAGGTCCCGGAGGTGTCCACGCCCCAGGAAACGAGGCACGCCGTCACCGGTACGTAGATCAACCGGCAGACGCCCAGGCTGAAGCCCACGTCGGAGGCCAGGAAAAATGCAAAGGCCATTGCCGTCGGTGAAATACGGGGAAGCATCATGTCAATGCCGCCGACGTTAGCAAGGTTGGGAAGCAAATTGGCCAAGGCGGTGAAGTCGAACCCCAAGGGAATCTCGATCATCTTGTCCGGGAACCACCCGTACAGTCCGTTGACCAAGCGGATTGTAAAGACCGTCCCCAAACCAACCCAGAAAAGCCTGTCGCGGAAGATCGAACCGCTTCCCCGCCCTGGCGATTGCTCGATCAGCAACTTGGCGAAGTCGGCGATAGGATACCGCAGCCGCTCGCGCGAGGCCCACTGGCGATGGACGATCAGACCCAGACAAATCACCATCACCAGCATCAGCGCCACCAGCGGCAGCCAGGTCACAAGCGGCGTTTTCCAGGCATTCCAGGGAATACGGTCCAGACCGATGGGCTTTCCAGCCTGGCCCAGTCCGCTGATGAAACCGTTGACGACGTCCTTGTCGTATTTGCCGCCCCCCACCAGGAGGTCCGGCGGAACGTACGCCATTAAATCCGCTTTGCGCCATCCGGGGGTGGTTTCATAGAGTTGGAGCGGCATGATCATCGTCGGGGTAAAGGTCCGCATCAGGCCATTGCCGGGAATGCTACAGGCCACCAGGATCAGGGTCAGCGAAACGGCCAGTTCGGCAGGCCGCAGAGACCAGGACCGCTTCAGGCGGCCCAGCAGCGGATTGCCCAACATCATGAACAGGACCAGCGGCCCAAAGACACTAATGGGGAGGTGGTTGCTGACGAACAAATTGACACAGATATAGTGGTCGTTGATGTACGCCACGCCGGCGATGGCCGCCCCGATAAGCAACCCAATTAGTACCGCGCGTATGCTCATTCTTACTTTACCGTTGCCTCTTGGCCGCGTGCGAAGCCTTACTTCTTAGGACCTTAGGGGCAGATTGTCAAACGTAAGAAACGGTTCGCGGGATGACCGTCCGCCGCCACAAACCGCCAACCATGTAAACGGAGAACCCTATCGGCGATTTCGTTTCGGCGCAATTACCGGTCCTGCGTTTCATTCTGCCGGCTGGTTCCTGGGGTGCGGGCGGGAACTTCGGGCAACGGGGACGACTGGCGCGGATCGGCATACAGATGGACTCGGTCGAAGCAATACTCCCCCGCCGGCCAGGCGGCGAAGATTTCGATCCTCAGCCACTCCACATCGCCAGGCAGCCCACCTCGTGGCGGAAAGGGCGCTGCCGCGTGAACCCAGCCCCCGCTCTCGCCGCCGCAAGACAGGCTCCAGCGGTACACTTCGCGCCTGTGCCTCTCCGGATGCGCCTTGGCGTCCTCCGCCGCCAGACTCGCGCGCTGCTCGGCGGGCAATTTGGCGAAGGCCTGGGGCGTCAGGCCGCGCTGGGCCAGGGCCTGCTCGCTCAACCCGTCGGGGTTCGCCGAGACGTCCCGGAAGCCTTTGACGAACACCTTGGCGTTGGAACCGCCCTTGCCGGCGGCCTTGGCCCAAACCTCCGCCGTCAACCAGTATCGCTGTCCCGCCCGGGCGCGGATCCAGTCGCTGGAGTAGTGCACCCCCTCCGTCCCGGCCAGCGAACTGTATGTGCCGTCGGACGGGACGGCCGGGGGGTTTCGCGAGTCAGCCTGGCCTAGTAAAAGGCGGTGGCGATATTCCAAGTATGGTTCGCGCTTCAGGTCCGTACGGATTCGCAGGACCTTGCCCCTGCCCTCCGGCCCGTCTGCCAGGAACGTCGCCACGCAGTCGGGGCCTTCCCATCCTGCCCCGGTGGACTCAAAGTCGCCGTTGGCGTTGAGCGAAGGCCCGAAGTGCTCCGGTTCCGGTTCGTCGCCGTAGGCCGGCGGCCGCCATCCCTTTCCGCCCGCCGCCGCCTCGGCGATCGCGGCGGCGATGACGCCCTTGGCACGCTGAGTCTCGTCGGAAAATCTCCGCGCCCAGGTTACCGGACGATTGGGGTCGCGGCGGTCTAGCAGGCGAACGTCGGCCATGACGCGCCTACCCTCGACGCGCACCGTCCCCGTCAGAGCCACATTGGCCGCCAGGCGTTCCATCAGCGGTTCCAGGGCGGCGTTTTCGCCTGATGCCCTCGGCGGACCCGAGGCTTCCCGCGTGGTGGGGGCGTCGATCACGTCGCAGCCCCCCCGCCGGGCCAGGTGAAGGCGGACGCTGTCAGCCAATTCCCTGCCGATGGATTCCGATCCGGCGGATACGAAGTCCAGGACGACCACGTGGGCAGCCTGCACCGCTGCCGACTGGGCCTCCGCCGAGGCGACCGGTCCAAGGCATATCGCCAGCAGTGCCCATGCAGGGTTCATCCGCGCAACAGCCCCGACTCCTGGGGATTGAGTATGCCCCGCAACTTCCGCAGGGCATGGAGTTCGATCTGCCGCACGCGCTCCTTGGAGACGCCCAGGCGCCTCCCAAGCTGGTCGAGGGTCTTGGTTTCGCCCTGGTCGTCCAGCCCGTAGTGATCGACCAGGATGGACCGCTCCATCGGCGTCAGTTGCGCCAGCACGACTTCCAGGCTTTCCCGTAGTTCGGGGAGGTTGACCTCGTTGGGGTCATAGGCCTTGAGGCTGGAGGCGATGTCCAACACCTCGTCCTGACCGGTGGCGAAGTGATCGAGCTGGTACCGCTCGCGGGGAATGGACCGGGCGAAGTTCCGCATGATGGCCCAGGAGGCATAGGTGGAGAACCGCGTGCCGCGGGTATAGTCGAATTTCTCCACCGCTCGCATCAGGGAGACGTTTCCGTCGCTGATGAGTTCAAAGAGGCTCTGCGAACCGCCGACGTGCTTCTTGGCGATCGAGACCACCAACCGGAGATTGGCGCGGATGATCTGGTTCTTGACGGCGTTGGCATGGAGGAGCAGCGACTCGATTTCCTTGAGTTGCGTGGTCCGCGCGCGGGAGGGGTCCAGGCGCTTGCACAGCATGTCAGCCTTGTACTTGACGTAATTGTAACGCCGGAACAGGGCCTGCTCCCGCTGCACGTTCAGCAAGGGCACCTCGTAGAGGCTGCGCAGGTAAGGCGGAAGGTCGGGGGGCGGGCGGGCGGAGGGATGGGCCTTCTCCGGTCCGCCCAAATCGCCCTGCTGGGCCGGGGAGAGGATGAGTTCGCCTGCGTTGGGCAGGTCGAACTGCGGGTTGTAGACGTATCCGATCTGGCGGGCCAGCACCCCTCTGGCCCGCATCTCGGTGATGATGCGGTAGACACTGCCCCGTGTCCGCCGGAACCGCTGGGCGAGGTCCGGCGCAGGCGTGCCGCGGAGGAAATTGCGGTAGATGCTCACCTTTTCCTGCTCCTCCAGCGGCAGCGCCATCTGCGGAAAGACCGCTTCCTCAGGATGCTCCAGGTCGTGCTTGCGGACCGTGTAGCGGATCGTCTCGACCGCCCGTTCGCTTCGCCGGGCCAACCGTCGCGCCACATCCGCCAGACTACACTGGGTGAAGGAAACCATCCGCCTGGCTCGGCGGACGATGTCGCGGCGCTGTGCCTCGGTCAGTTGGCTGAACCGGCTCGAACGCTCGATCTGCTGGCGGCGGCTGTGACTGAACCACTGCACGGAACTTTCCAGAAACGCCAAGCGCTTCCGCCCCCCCCGCACCACCAGCTTCCGTGTAGGAAGCCCCGCCCGCCGCCAGCGCTGGATGGTCTTGGTGGAAACGGAGAAGTGCCTCGCCAACGCCGGAACGTCGTAGACCGGTTCGCCATACTGGCCGGCAGGCAGGTCGAAACTGTCGCAGAGGTCCAGCATCAACTTCAAAAGGTTCTGGCGAAGGCTCTTGCCTGGAATCGCCTCGGAGACGACGGAAGACGACCGCGGCCGATAGCCCGTCAACCGGTAAACGACAAAATCGTAGGGATACGACTGGTCCGGATCCACGATCCGCAACAGGGCCTCCGCCGAATCCAGATGCCCCTTGCGAAGGCGCAGCAATCCGGCAGTCAACTCGGCCGCCAGCTCCTCCATCGGCTTGTTGGAGTACTTACGCATAAGCCGCCGCCTTCCTGGGCCGCTGACTCACCGTCCGTGTTGGCTGCACATCCAGGCCCCGCTTCCCTGCCCTCATACCTATCTACTTACCCGCCAAAACGTCGAATATCAATCCCCTGCTCATCCCAGACGCCCGATGGCATGCTCGCGCTTGCATGAGGGTAGGTTTGGCCGCCACCACAAAAACCGGATACGGTCACGCTACCCGCCCTTCCCACGCCTCGCGTGGCGTGGCGCCGGCGTGCCCAAACGCCCTGGCAGGTCCCTACTGCTTTCGCTCCTTGTGGTACTCCGCCCAGGCCGTCTGGACGGCCTCAAGGACACCCTCCGTCGAGACGGCCGGGTCGTCGTCGAACTCCTCCAGTTCCGTCACCCAGCGATGCAGGTCCGTGAAACGCACCGACAGCGGGTCCACCCCGCTGAACCTTTCATTAAGCTGGTAGGCGATCTCGTCCACGTCCGACCACTTCAAACCCGGCATGACGGCCTCCCATCTTGTCCGCACGGTTCCCTGACGACAGCCTAGCCCTTCCCCGCCGCGGCGTTGCGATTCCAGCCGGGAACCGTCACCGTCACGTCGCCCCTGACGACCGCCTGGCAGGCCAGGCGGCTGTGGAGCGTGTTGCCGGGAACCCCGGCCACCACGTCCATCTCGTCATCCGACGCCACGGAGAGGTTCTCCGTGCCGCCGGTGACGACCACGTGGCAGGTCCCGCAGACGCCCACCCCGCCGCAGGCGTGCTCGATTTGCACGCCGCTGGCCAGGGCGATGCCCAGCAGGCTTCCCGGCTGGCCGCATTTGGCCTGGGGGGGCGATGCCGGGTCGGCCTCCACCGTCACGCCCGCCGGCTGATATGTCACGTTGCACTTGGCCACTGGGTCGTGTCTCCTGACACGTTGGGCGTCCATCATACCTCATCCAGTTTCCTGCCCAGCACCGTCTTTCGCAGGACCTGGTCCATCTGCAACTCCGTCAGCGGCATGGCCGCGTCGTTGGCGGCCTTCATCGCGGCATACAGGGCGTCGGGATCGCCGCCTTCCATCCGGGTCTTCAGCGCCGCGACCGCCCCATCCAGCGCCGCCCGCTGCGAGTCCCTCATCGCTCCGCCAGCCTGGGCCAGGGCCTTGTCGATGGCCGAGAGAATCCTCGCGGCCTCGTTACGCAGGTCGATGAGCCGGTGAGCGGTGAGGTCGCCGACGGCGTGAGTGTAGGATTCCTGGACCATCCTGTCCACCTCGTCGCGCATCAGACCGTGCGCTGGGGTTATCTG
>Ga0315273_10003183_pt1 | contig 19709 bp, 16 predicted proteins | sample YL17G02_0_MG_FD_205753 | JGI IMG/M metagenome (GOLD analysis project Ga0315273, IMG submission 205753) | Sediment microbial communities from Yellowstone Lake, YNP, Wyoming, USA - YL17G02_0 | ecosystem: Environmental > Aquatic > Freshwater > Lake > Sediment | place: USA: Wyoming | collected...
ACCGGCTCTCTTCGAACAGCCTCGAGTTGTCACTCTCCTGGCGATTCGGCTTCATCCTGCTGGAGGGTAGCGGCACGTATACAATGAGTTACGATGACGGCCGGACCTTCAACGAGATCCTTCCCCGGTTCTTCGGGAACGGCGGCGTCTATTTCCGAAGTCAGCTGCTCGAGAACCGCCTCGATCTGAAAGCCGGGGTGCGGGGACGTATAGCAACATCCTTCTACGGAGCGGCCTTCAATCCCCAGCATCTCTTCGCCGTTCCGAACACTGACTCAAAAATCGGTTTGGCTTCCACGGTGGATGCTCTTGTGGTGGGGCACATTGGCGATGCGCACGTATTTCTGGTGTGGGAAAATCTGCTCAACATCCAATACTTCACCACGCCATACACACCCGGCCTCGACCGGACGATCCGTTTCGGGATATACTGGGAGTTCTTTAACTAAGGAGGGCAAATGGCAAACGAGCTGGCTTTGCTGCTCCGCATGATGGAAGAGGGTTTTTCAAAGAAGGCCTGGCACGGCACCAACCTGCGCGGGGCGATCCGGGGATTGTCTCTCGATGAAGCAGCATGGCGTCCGTCGCCGGCACGTCACAACATCTGGGAAATCGTGGTGCATGCAGCGTACTGGAAGTACGCCGTCCGCCGGCGCCTGGAAGGAGGGAAACGGGGGTCCTTCGCTCTAAAGGGAAGCAACTGGTTTATACGCAGCAAAGAGATGGGCTCAACACTCTGGTACGAAAATGTCCGGCTGCTTGAGCGGGAGCACAGGTTGCTACGTGAGGTCGTGTCCGCGCTCCCGGTGTCGAAACTGCACACGAAGGCACCCGGTGGAGCGGTCACTATAACAACGTTGCTCTACGGGATCTCCCACCACGACGTATATCACGCGGGACAGATTCAGGTGCTGAAGAGGCTGCAACGCGCCACTAGGACTGTTGCTGTGAGCGTACCGTGATGGTCTCCAAACCGTGTGCAGACGATCCGGTTTCACGTCTCAACAGCAGCAGTGCAAACACGAACCCCAGGACGCCCAGCCCGCTGAAAATCCACATACCCAGAGTGTACCCCCCCGGATTGTCCAGGCTCGCACCCGACGTATCATTTGCCCACCCGATGATCAGATTAAGTCCGGCAAGACCGATATTCTGAATCATCGTCATTAACCCGTACGCCGTTCCCAGTTTCTCCTGTCCTACGATGTAGGCAACCGAGGGCCACATCACCGCGGGAATCAACGAGAACGAGATTCCCATCATCGCCATCGGGACATAGAGAGAGACCTGCGTATAGGCCATCATCAGGTAGACGGGAATAAGCAGGACGGACCCGAACACCATCAATCGCGCCCGCTTGCCGATACGATCGGCCAGGTACCCGAAGATCGGAGTCGCAATCATCGCAAAGAGCGTGAGCATGCTGGAGAGAAACCCGCCGAACTCGCGACTCGCCCCGTGGGCTTCCATAAAGAATTTCACTGCGAATGTCTGAAAAGGAAAAATTGCCGAATAAAACGTGATACAGAGCGCCACGATGATCCAGTACGACCTCCCGAAGCGCCACAGGTCGGCAAAGACAACCTTGTCCGTCGAGCCCGCCTTCCCCAGATCGAACCTTTTTTCCGAACTCACTTCGAGAATCCAGTAGATCACCGCACCCGCAACGCATATCACGCCCGCCAGGACCGAGAGCAGGAGCGGCAACCGCCATTCCCCGTAGAGCGAAGACGCCCATGTGGGGGAGTTCAATGCGGCGAAGGATCCCAGTCGGGCAATCGTCAGGTTCAACCCGAAGGCAAAGCTGAGTTCCTTCCCCCGGAACCACTTCGCGATCGCGGTCGTCACGGCGACAATCAGCGACTCGGCACCGAGCCCGAACACCAGCCGTCCCGCGGCCATCACCTCAAGTGTGCCGGAGCTCACCGTGATCAGTGCCCCGGCCAGGCACAGGAGTGCAAAGATAAACGTGGAGCGGCGTGTGCCGATCTTGTCAATGATCATTCCGCCGATCAGCACCATAAACACGTTCGGGATACTGTAAATGGCATTGAGCCATCCGATATCGCCATCCGCAAAGCCCAGCTGGGTTTTCAGGACGTCGGCGAGCGGACTGATGCTGTCGTAGATGTAGTAGTTGCCGAACATCGCGAAGCTGATAAGGACAAGCACCAGCCACCGGTACCAGCGCGGGGGCGGTGCCGTGGGAAGTGACGATGAGGCGACAGTCATGGGCTACCGTTATGATGGGGGATGGACGGCCTTACGAAGGTACGCAAAACGAGCTGTGAATCAAATCTCCCTCTTGCCGAGTTTGCTGCGAAGGGTGCTGCGGGGCAGACCGAGCAGCCTGGCGGCCGACGCCACATTACCGCCGGTTGAACGGAGTGCAGACGTGATCAGTTCACGCTCTTTCGCTTCCATCGTCGCGGCGTACGGTGTCTGTTCATGGTCTCCGGCCGGGGCAACCGGAAGTTGGGAAGGAGCCACGGGAAACGCGTCGCGGACCATATCATCGTACGACGCTGTGCCCGCCAGCGCGATCATCCGTTCGGCGAAGTTCTCGAGCTCCCGCACGTTTCCCGGCCAGTCATAGGCGTTCAGTCCCCCCACAAGATCAGAGGTCACCAGCTGCAGTTTGTCCTGTGCTCCGTGTTTCTCGAGAAAATGCGTCAGCAATGACACCAGGTCTTCCTTTCGCTGCCGGAGCGGTGGGATCGTGACAGGGATGATGTTCAATCGGTAAAACAGATCTGCACGGAAGCGTCCGGCGTTCACTTCGGCGAACAGGTCCACTTTCGTGGCGCAGATGATACGCACATCCACGGCAATACTGCTCGATCCTCCGACCCGTACGAATTCTTTCTCCTGCAGGACGCGGAGCAGTTTGGGCTGGAGACTGAGGGGGAAATCATCAATCTCGTCGATGAAGACCGTCCCGCCGGCGGCGCGTTCAAAGTACCCGTCGTGCCTTCGCACCGCCCCCGTGAACGCCCCCTTTTCATGTCCGAACAATTCGCTTTCCAGCAGAGACGCCGGGAGTGCGGCACAGTTGATTGTGACAAACGGCCGGTCGCTGCGCGGACTGCGGGCGTGAAGTGCACGGGCAACCAGCTCCTTTCCGGTGCCGCTTTCTCCTTGCACAAGGACGGTATAATCGCGCACAGCAACCAGCTGCACGGTCTCCATCAGTTTGCGCATCGCGGGCGAATCACCGATCAGGACTTTGCTTTCAAAACTCTGGAGCCGCCGCCGCAACTGGGCGTTTTCATCCAGCACCTGGCGGAGCTGCCGGACGTGATCGAGCATGCTGAGGAGACGATCGGGAGCGAACGGCTTGGTGAGGTAATCATAGGCCCCCATCTTCAGCGCCTCCACTGCGGTATCCACGGTCCCGTAGGCGGTCATCACAATAACCACCGTTCCAGGCGACACCCCCTTTGCCGCGCGCAGGATATCCAGGCCGCTTGCGCCGGGCAGACGAAGGTCCGTCAGAACTACATCAAACGGCTGTACCCCCAGGAGTCCGACGGCTTCATCCCCGTGTTCGCTGACGGTCACTTCATGCCGTTCCTTGAGCAGAAAATCTTTGAGCGTAATCCGGCTGATCTTATCGTCTTCCACCAGAAGGATTCTCATGATCGTTCCTCCCCGACCGGCAGCTCCACGACAAAGGTGGACCCGTGTCCCGGCGTGCTGGAAACGCGAATGATGCCACCATGTGTTTCGACGACGCCCAGGGCCACCGAGAGGCCGAGTCCGGTCCCCTCTTTCGGCCCTTTGGTAGTAAAAAAGGGATCGAAAATCCGGGCGAGGTGCTCCTCGGGTATCCCCACTCCGTTATCCTGTACCTGTATCAACACACGATTCTCCCCCGCCCGGCAACACCGGAGCGTGATGAGACCACCGTTTCCCACTGCATCGACAGCATTCAAAACGAGATTCATCATCACTTCGGAGAGCAATTGCGGGTCTCCACGAATGATCGGCACGTCGGGTTCCACCGTGAGAGTGCACGTCGTGTGTTTTCGGCGAATATTGTAGTCCAGCAACCGCAGCACTTTGGACAGCACTTCCTGCAGGTCGACATCCTGCATGGATGCCGGCTGCTGCCGCGCAAAACCAAGAAGCTTCTGCACGACCGTCTCGATATACTCCATCCCCTCACGGATGAGCGGGAGGTATGTCGTGATCTGTTTCTGGTTGTCCGGTTCCCGTTCAATTGCGTACAGACAGTTCTTAATGCCATGCAGGGGGTTGTTGATTTCGTGCGCCACACCCGAGGCCAGACGACCGATAGACGCCAGTTTTTCCGCTCGCGCAATTTGCGCATGCACACCAAGCAGCTCCCGCCGCGACTGCGAGAGCCGCTGGCGCAGGAGGCCGAAGTGCTGGAGCAGAAATCCGACCTCGTCATTACGGCGCGGAACAGGTACCGGATCATCCGCTTCGAGTCCCGTACGGTCCATCAGGAGAACAAGTTCGTGCAATGAATCGGTGAGTCTGCCGATCAGCAGATACAGCACGAGCAACGTGACCGTGGTAACCAGCGTCGTGAGGGCGACGAGGAGAATGAAGAGAGACCGGATCTCCGCCCGGGTGGACTCGGCGGAAAAACCAACCCGCACAACTCCCCAGCGCTTGCCGGCGATGCGGAGTGGCTGGACGGTTTCGATCACCCATCCATGGTGAGGAGACTCCAGAATCGCAGTGATCAGCCGGTCTGTCCGCCCCGAAGCCACAGCAAGAGAATCCGTCACGACGCGCCCGTATTGTGCGTGGTCGCTGTGCGCGAGAATACGGCCGCTGTTGTCGATCACGGCAATATGGGTGAGGCCCGTGATGGTGGAGGCGTAGTTGCGGATATACCGCTCGAGCAGGTCTTCCAGCGGCGGGTCTTCTTCATCGCCGTACAGAAACGCATCCGTCAGGGAGATGGCAATCGCCCGCGTAACGCCTTCGGCGTTCTGCCGGAGATTTCCAACAATCATGGTGCGCCACTGCGAAAGAATCCCGACCGAAATCAACAGCATCAACAGTGCGGTGATACTCCCGATAATGAACATCAGGCGGGCTTTGAGGGAGAAACGTACGGTTGAAAAGCGGCTCATCGGGCCTGCCCCCTCTGCACATGAAGCAATCGGCGGATTCCGTCATAGTCGGCATCGGACGCTCTCGTAAACCCGTACTGGAATTCCTGATCCCATTGTGCGACCAGGGCCCGGTCGTCCGGACGGCGCACGTCGAGGCGAAGAAGGACATCCCGGAGCTCATTGGTGACGGCCGTATCCGCATCCCCGCGTACCACAAGCGGGGAACCCGGAATCGGATCGGAGGAAAGCACAATCCGGATGTTACGATCAAGGAACTCGCGTGCAACCCGCTCCTTCACCACCCCGGCATCGAAGGTGCCCCGCAATACCTGATACACGACGGATTGATGGTGCGAAAAGTACCTGAATGTCGGACGCGTCTCCCCGACCAGTCCATACCTGGGGAACTCGGAAAGCGGGAGCCAGTTCCCCGAGAAGGAATCCTGCGACGGAAGCGCAACACGCCTCCCGCGCAGGTCGGCAATGCCCCGTATGGGGCTTCCTGCCACCGTAATGAGAACAGACCGCGAAAAAGGTTGGCCGTTTTCGTTCAGAGGCATGAGGATACACCGGACGCCAAACCGTTCGTGCGCCCGCACATAGATGTACGTTCCCAGGAATGCCGCGGCAACGTCTCCGCGGATGAGTTGTTCGACTGTTTCCTGATAGGTCCTCCCGAGCCGCAATTCAAACCTGAACCGGCTACCCGTATTCAGGTAATCCAGTATCGGCTGATATCCCTGATAAATCACAGGAGGTGGATAGCGGGAGACGACTCCGATGTAGACAACCTGTCGGCCCGCAAGTGAGGAATCCCGGGCGGAGAATGCCGTCACCGGTGGAAAGGGAGATCCGATATCCGTCGTCGTCTTGTACACAACAATGGTGACAACCGCAGTAAGAAGGAAAGCGGCGAAGATTGCCGTTGCATAAAGAATGCGAGTATGCATGTCGCAATGTAGCATGGATGGCGGCGAGAAGCAACCCACCTATGGCGAAGAAGTGCCATTTGAGGGCGATTTTTCGCCACATCACTTTGAATACCCGCGATTCTGATCGAGAAATTGAGATCTTTCGACTGTTTGTGTGGCATGTTGCTTGCTAACGATGTGTGGATCGATCCACCACCAGCCAGTAACATCCACAATATCGTTCGGAGCCTTCTATGGAGAAGATCATCCCCCGGTGGGAATGGAGAACATTTGGCGACGGTTTTGGCGATGCAGAGCAACGCGTCAAAGCCTTCACACCCGACAAAGTCCGTGAAAGCGCCGAAATCTACATCCTTTCTGCAGTCAGCAATGACAACACCAAGATTCGCGATATGCTCATGGACATCAAAACCCTGCAGCAGGTCAATGAAGATGGTCTCGAGCAATGGAAACCGGTGATGAAGGGATCCTTCCCTCTCCCCGTGGAAGAGATTGTCAGAGTCTTCGGCGCCTTCAGGGTTACGCCACAGCCGTTACGGCGGGACGCCTACACGCTCGAGCAGTTCATCGGAGAGTTGGTCAAGGTCAGCCGGCACCTGCGCGCGGTTGATGTCCGGAAAAAACGGACCGGATATCTGATCAACGGCTGCATTGCGGAGGTCGCCGAAGTGACGGTTGAGGACATAACCACGCGCACGGTCGCCGTCGAGGCCGAAGACCCGGTCAAGGTGATAGCAACCGTCCGTCAGCTCGGCCTTGACCGGTTCACAAACATCAACTACCTGCGCGGCCTGAAGAATCTTGTTCACATGACCATCTGAGGGACACCATGCCACGGTATGCCGTCATTGATATCGGTACCAACTCCATCAAGTTCCACATCGGTGAGAAACGAAACGATGGCACGTGGGGCGTCGTGGTCGATCGCGCGGATATCACCCGTTTAGGTGAGGGACTGCAAACCACCGGCGAAATCAGCCCGGAGGCGATGGAGCGCACGGCCGGGGCAATCGGAGGGATGGTTGCTGAAGCACGGCGGAATGAAGCCTCAATGATAGCGGCGGTGGGCACCATGGGCCTCCGCACAGCGCGGAACAGCACTGTCCTGATCGACCGCGTGCGTGCGGAAACGGGCGTCACCATCGAGGTCATCACCGGCGAAGAAGAGAGCCGCCTCTCCTACATCGCCGTCAAATCCGGCATCGGGCTATCGGCGGGATCCATGGTGATCTTTGACACCGGCGGCGGAAGCACGGAATTCACGTTCGGACGCGGGACTGCCGTCGAAGATCGGTACAGTCTGAACGTCGGCGCCATACGCTTCACCGAGCAGTTCGGTCTGGGAACCATGGTATCTCCGGATGTGCTTGCACAGGCTCTTAAGGCAATCGCCCATGATCTGGGGCCGCTGGACAGGGCACACACACCCGATGCTCTCGTGGGTATGGGCGGCACGGTAACAAATATCGCCGGAATAAAGCACCGGTTGGCGAAATACGACGCCGACATCGTTCAGGGCTCCGTGATCGAACGGAACGAGATCGAGCGGCAGATATCCGTCTATGCATCTACCAGCACCGACGAACGCAGGAAGATTGTGGGTCTGCAGCCGAAACGGGCGGACGTGATCCTTGCGGGGGTCTGTATCGTAAAAGTGATCATGGATAAACTCTCCATCGACAAATTCTCGGTGAGCGACCGCGGTCTGCGGCACGGGTTGCTTGTCGACCGGTTCAGCAACTGAGATCATTATCGCCATGTCCGAACGCACCGTCGACGATCTGTTGGATCTGGAAAAGCACAAGCTTTCTGTTGTCCACAAGCGCAACGCCACCGCAACAGAACGGTGGATGACCTACCTGGGCTTCCCGGCGGGCATCGCTGTGTTCCTGCTGCTCTACTTCATGCCCGCACCGGCGGGCCTCACCGCCGGCGGCCAGGCGGTCATCGCCAGCTTTGCGCTCGCTCTTATCTGGTGGGTCACCGAACCGATTCCCACGTACGTGACATCGCTGTGCCTGATGGCTCTGCTGGTGTTCCTTGACGGGTGGGACAGCAAGAACGTGCTGGGCGTCCTCGGATTCGACGTGATCTGGCTGAACGTGCTCGCATTTATTCTGAGCTCGGTCCTGATCAAAACACAGATTGCCAAGCGGATCGCGCTGTCACTGGTGGTCCGGTTCGGTTCCAGCGCGCGTCCGATGCTCCTCGCGTTTGTCCTGTTGCAGCTCTGTCTTGCGCCGCTGATTCCTGCCACCGCCGCTCGCACCGTGATGACGTTGCCGATTATGCTTGTGGTGGGGGCTATTTATGGCGCGACGGCCGAGCAACCGAACAACTTCGGGCGGAACCTCTTCCTCCAGAATCTCCTCGGGATCAACATCTGCTCGTCGGGATTCATGACCGGAAGCACCGCCAACCTGATTGCGATCGCCTTTATCGCAAATATGACCGGAACCAAGATTTACTACACGGATTGGATGTTCGCCAACCTCCCGGTGGTGATCGTGGCCATGGGCTTTGCGTGGTGGATCGGTCCGAAGCTCTTGTTTCCTCTCAAGGGTGCCACGGCACTGCCGCAGATCCCGGGCGGCATCGACGCACTCCGCTCGCAGCTTCAGAAGATGGGCCCCGTCAGCATCCAGGAGAGGAAAGGGGGCATCATTTTCGGGATCGTGGTCTTCCTCTGGGTCACCGACCGGTTCCATATGCAGTGGTTTGGCTTCGAAATTGATGCCGTGATGGCCGCCATGATCGGGGCGATTATCACGCTTCTTCCGCGAATCGGGATCCTGAAATGGAACGAAGCGGACATTCCATGGCATCTGATGATCTTCAGCGCGGGCGCGTATGCCGGCGGGCTTGCGCTCAATGACACCGGCGCCGCTACGTGGGTCGTCCAGAAAATCTTTACCCAGCTCCATTTCGGCACCGATGTGAACTTCTGGGTCGTCTATGTGATCGTCATCGCCATCATGATGTATTCCCATCTGGTCTTTACCAGTAAGACCATGAGAACGATCATCCTGATCCCGTTTATCATCGCCCTGGCCCAGCAACTCGGTTTCAACCCCGTCGCCCTTGCCCTGCCTGCAGCATTCACGATCGACTGGGTTGTCGGACTTCCCATCAGCGCGAAACCGAATGTCATCCTGTTTACCACCGGCCAGTATTCCGTTCTGGACAACCTGAAATACGGGCTCGTGATCGCAACGCTGGGCGTCGTGCTGTTGACCATCGCGGGATTTACCTGGTTTCGTACCCTGGGGCTGACCCCCTGACGGCACGGCCCTCTGGGCCGGACGAAGAGGATTGTGCACACAACAAGCTGACACATGACGATGAAAGAACGAATCGGACGTTCCCTTGTTCAGACCCTCTGGTCCCTCGTGGCCGTGACAGGGCTGGCCCTCGCAGGACCGTCACTGGCTCTTCATGAGCGGATTACCATTCGCGACGATGGGTCGGCGGACATCACGCTTGTTATCACGTCTCAGGGTATGCCGCCGGGAACCGTGCTGATCCCCTGCGCCTATGCCGACGTGGAGTCTCTGGCTTCTCCGGACAGCACTGTGGTGGTGCGCTTGCAGGAAGATCAGGATATTCGCTTCTTCAGACTGGAAGCGGGGGAACGGGGAGGCCGGCCGGTCACCATCCACATGGAAGTGCCCCGGTATGTCGACTGGCAGGGGAAAAAACGCACGGATTTTGGCAACATAACACTCACCCATACCTTCCGGAACACCACGTCACGGACCGTGACAACCTACCGGGGGGATATACTCCTTCCGGAGTGGCTGACTGTTACGTCCGTGGTGTCAAGCATCCCCGCCCAGACAGAAAAGGACCCGGTCTCGCCCTACGACATTCTTCGCGACGGCGCCCGGGCCGGGGTGAGCATCCGCACGCGTGATCTCCGCCCAGGAGACGCGGCCGCGATCACGTTCAGATGCAAGCCCGTGGAGAAATCCCCGGTGCTGTTCGGACTTTTCGCCCTCGCCGGCCTGGCGTATCTGATCTTCTTCCGTGATGTGCTCAAGGAGAAAACCAATGGATCTGCTGCTACGCAAAACCCGTAACCTTGAAAACCAGATCGACGAATATCTCGACCTGGTGATTCGCGGCGCCCTTTTCTTTAAGGAGGGATTGCGATGCTACGTCAAGGGAAACGACGAGCAGTTTGCGCTTCACCTCCGGGAGATTGATGCAACCGAAAGCAGCGCCGACGGACTCCGCCGCTCGATTGAAACAAAACTCTATGTGGATACGCTGATCCCCGAATACCGCGGTGACGTGCTCGGACTGCTCGAGAGCAGTGACCGCGTGCTCAACCGCAGCGCAGAAACCCTGACGCAATTCGGCGTTGAACGGCCGGATATCCTGGAAGACCTGAAGCCGATGTTTCTGGATCTCACCGATGCATCCATGTCCACCGTGGAGTCCATGGTGAGCGCCGTCCGTGCATACTTTCGCGAACCGGACCAGGTGCGCAACTACATTACCAAGGCGATGTTCTATGAAAAGGAATCCGATGCGCTCGGAGACCGGATCAAACGGACGGTGTTCCAGAAGGACATCGACCTGAGCAGAAAAATCCACATGCGGTATTTTGCATTTCACATCGAGACCATCGCTGACGAGGCGGAAGATGTGTGTGATCGTCTCGCCATCGCAACGATCAAACGCAGTCTCTGACGGATAGCATGATCCACTGGCTCTATATCAGCACAGGGCTCTTTCTTGGGTGGTCCCTCGGAGCCAACCATGCCGTCAACGTCTTCGGCACGGCAGTGGTTTCGCGGATGGTCCGTTTCAGGACCGCTGCCCTGATCGGCGGCGTGTTTGTGATACTCGGAGCCGTGCTGAGCGGCGCCGGTACCACGCGTACATTGAACGCGCTCGGCGCCGTGAATGCCCTGCCCGGCGCTTTCACCGTGGCCCTCGCTGTCGGCATCACGGTCGCCTGGATGACGAAACTCAAACTCCCCGTCTCCACCTCGCAAGCGGTCGTCGGCGGGATCATAGGATGGAACCTCTTCACCGGTTCGCCGACGGACACGTTTTCGCTCTCCAAAATTCTTTCGACCTGGGTGGTCGGTCCCGTCCTTGCCGCCGTGTTCGGATTCCTGCTGTTCCGCCTCTTTGTCGTCTTCCTGCGCCGGGCAAAGCTGCACATTCTGCACATCGATGCACACACACGCACCGGCCTTCTGGTCGTCGGAGCCCTCGCATCGTACATGCTGGGGGCGAACAATATCGCCAACGTCATGGGGATGTTCGTCCCGGCCTCGCCATTTGCCGACGTGACACTCGGCGGATTCCTGAGCATCGCGGGAAGCCACCAGCTGTTCTTCCTCGGCGGTGTTGCCATCGCAATCGGTATCCTGACCTACGGGGAACGTGTGATGCAAACCGTGGGTAGGGATCTGTACAAGATCACACCGCTGGCCGGACTGGTGGTTGTGCTCGCCGAGACTCTCGTCCTGTTTCTGTTCACGTCGGAGTCCCTCGAATCGCTGTTTGTCAGATTGGGGCTTCCCCCCTTCCCCCTTGTTCCCCTTTCCAGCACTCAGGTGGTTATCGGCGCCGTGATCGGTGTCGGCGTCGCGAAAGGGGGGCGCGGCATCAATTATAACGTGCTCGGCAGAATCGCCTCAGGATGGGTCACGGCCCCCCTGGCGGCGGGCCTTCTGGCTTTCGTCCTTCTGTTTTTTGTTCAGAATGTTTTCGAACAGCAGGTTGTCCGTTCAACCTCATACACGGTCAGTCGCGAAGTGCTTGAAGAAGTGCATGCCCGGGGTGTGGACACGACGCACATGAGTCCTTTGAACGGAACCCGTTTCTCCGGCTCGGCCACATTCCGGCAGAACCTGGAACGGCAGAAAGTCTGGACCGAGCAAGACCTTTTTGTGATCTTTTCTTCCGCCGAATTGGATACCCTCCGGGTGGATTCGCTCAGCGTCGCAAAATTCGTGGATTCAACAATGCTCTCCCCCGCACAGCGCCGGGCGCTGTACAGTCTGCACGGAAGCGTGTTCGCCCATCGCTGGCAACTGGACCGGGCACTGACGGGGCGAGATGCAGAGTGGATGGTTCCAACAGCCCCGGGTTATGAACACGAGGCAAAACGCCTTCGTGCTCTCCTGGCAGTCCTGTACGACACGTTCCGCATTAAGCGCAAGTAACATGCAGCAACCTCACCACACTAAGGAGCAAAACAATGAAGCGTATCGCTGTTCTACTGTTGGGAGCGTTTTTCCTGCTCGGGCCGAACATTGTCGTGGCACAGGGCGAGGGAACGGCCGGGGACAGGAAACACGATCCCACTACCCTCGAGCCACGTTTGGGAACGAAGATCTACCAATCGGCGGATGAGATGTTCAAAGTGTGGGTCGATTCCCGCCTACAGATCGACGCCGCCATGTATTTCGAGAACAAGAATCCGCTCAGCAACGGCACCATTATGCGGAGGGCCACTTTTGCCTTGAAGTCCGTTCTCTGGAAGGACTGGCAGATGGAAATTGATATGGATTTCGCAGAGAATGCGCTTGATGCCCGCGATATGTGGATCCGGTACAATTTCCGGAAAGTCAACACGTCGTTAACCGTTGGCAATTTCAAGGAACCGTTCGGCCTCGAGCGGCTCGGCAGCTCCCGCCTCCTCACCTTCATGGAACGGGCCATGGTCTCCAACGCCTTTCCCCTGGGTCGACGTATGGGGCTGGCGGCGCGTTACTGGACCAATTACGGCCAGTTGACGCTCGGCGTGTTTGGGCATGAAATCGGAACGCGTGTTGACAAAGGAACTCTTGATGAGGGTTTTTCAACAAACATCCGGATCAGCGTTGCGCCCATCAACGAGAAGGGAAAAACCCTTCATATCGGCGCAGCAGCCTCCTACAAGACTCCTGACGTGGTTCCCGACCTCGCCACGAATACCATCGAACTGAAAGCCCGGGTCGAAACATATGTGTTCGACCCAAAACCCCTCCATACGGGCGATATCTCAGATGTGAACTACTACACCCGATTGGGAGGCGAGCTGGGAGGCGTGTTTGGACCCTTCTATTTCCAGACTGAACTTCAGGCTACACAGGTCAAGCGCTGGTACGGAAAGCCGGCCGGCAACTTTCTCGGCGGTTATGGAACAATCAGTTATATGTTGACCGGCGAATCGCGCGAGTATTTTACCGACGAAGGGGAATTCGGAGAGATCGATGATGTCAAGGGCGGCTGGGGCGCCCTGGAGGTTGCCGCGCGGTACAGCGTGCTGAATCTCAATGATGCAGCGGCTGCCATTATGGGGGGCAAAGGCAACCAGCTGATGCTCGGTCTCAACTGGTACCCGAACAACAATCTCAAGATACAATTTAACTATTCCGCCGTAGTACTGGACAATAATGCCACCAGCAAAGGACGCATGATTGGCGGGGACAGCTTCTCCTTCATACAGACGCGATTCCAGGCGGTCCTGTAGAACCACAGATCCGTGTAAACCCTTTTTCCTTCAGATACTTTGAGAGGCGAATCATGCGTACTAACATTTCCAGGCTTTCCCTCCCCGCATTTCTGCTCGGGCTGGCATTGATCAGCTCGTGCGGACGGGAAGAACCAACGGTCGCTCCACCTCCTCCGGTCATACCGGGTGAGGTAATGATGAACGAAATATGGTCAAGAGGTGTCCCGGGCAATCTGGATTGGATCGAGATCTATAATCCCTCGTCCCTCCCGATCGATATCAGCGCATACAAGATCTACGATGGCGGCGGCCAGGGGGGAACTAAACCCAAGAAGGGATTCCCGGCAGGCACGGTGGTCCCGGCAAAAGGGTTCTATGTGATTGTCACGGATACCAATGCCAGCGCAACGATTCTGGACGGCTTCGGCCTCTCCAGCGCAGGTGAACAGGTCTGGCTGGACAACGCAAGCGGAACGCTCATTGACACGTACACGTTCCTTGCAACGCCGCTGGAAACGCAATCCTGGGGAAGGCTGCCGGATGGATCAACAAACTGGCAACTCCTCGGCACCGTCACACGCGGCGCAGCGAATAAGCAATAGGACGATTCTATAAAGAGAAGAACCCCGCCATACCGGCGGGGTCTTCCCTTTCTCTTGCAGTTTTCTTATTTTGATATATCCGCTTCACAGGTATCCCTTTTTTCGTCTTTTATGCACAATAGGAGACATCATGAAAACAACCGTTATTATCTTCGCAGTACTGCTCCTGACCTGCGGTTTCGTCGGGAACGGTTTCGCCCAGTCTACGGTAACCCTGAACGAGATTTATTCCAGAGGAGTCGCCGGCAATCTGGACTGGATCGAAGTATACAATAGCGCAGCAACCCAGCTGGATATCAGTGGCTACAAGATCTACGATGTCGGCGGCCAGGGCGCCACAAAACCCAAGAAAGCTTTCCCGGCCGGGACGATCCTCCCTGCAAAAGGGTTTTATGTGATCGTCACGGATACGGCCACCAGCGCATCGATTCTGGACGGCTTCGGTCTGTCCAGCACGGGTGAGACGGTGTGGCTGGAAGACGCCACCGGTACCCTTATTGACAGCATCGCGTTCCCGGCGCTTGGAAACGATACGTCGTATGCCCGGAAACCCGACGGATGGAAGAACTGGGTAAAGCTGAGTCCGGTCACACGGGGCTCAACCAACGGCCCGGGCGATGTCACCCTGAACGAGATCTATTCCCGGGGTGTCGTCGGCAATCTGGACTGGATCGAAGTATACAATAATGCGGCGACCCAGCTGGACATCAGCGGATACAAGATTTACGATGTCGGCGGCCAGGGCGCCACAAAACCCAAGAAAGCTTTCCCGGCCGGGACGATCCTCCCTTCAAAAGGGTTTTATGTGATCGTCACGGATACGGCCACCAGCGCATCGATTCTGGACGGCTTCGGTCTGTCCAGCTCGGGTGAGACGGTGTGGCTGGAAAACGTCGCCGGCACCATCATTGACAGTATCGCGTTCCCCGCGCTCGGGAACGATACGTCGTATGCCAGAAAACCCGACGGTTCAATGACGTGGCTCAAATTGTCTCCGACAACAAAAGGGCTGACGAACGGGACGAGCACCGCGGTTCGGGAAGAGGGCACTCTGGTCACAAGCTTTGCGCTCGATCAGAACTTCCCGAATCCATTCAACCCATCCACGACGATCTCTTATGCAGTGCCCACGAACAGCTTTGTGAGCCTGAAGGTGTATAGCATTCTGGGAACAGAAGTTGCGTCACTTGTCAACGAGACCCAGGCCGCAGGCCGCTATACCGTACGGTTCATCGCTGCACAGCTGAGCAGTGGAGTGTATTTCTACAGAATTACGGCAGGCAATTTTGTCGATACAAAGAAACTGACCGTGCTGAAATAGCTATTACCAATCGTCATTTACTGCATGAGCCCATCCAACGATGGGCTCATGTGTTCTACTGCAAAGGGATATGGATATGTCGTCCAGCACAACGCCATCATTCCGCTTCACCGTTGCGTCTTCTGCCGCTGTCTGGATCGCGCACGCTGCCGCCGTGACCGTCTTTCTCCTGGGGATGATGTCCTGCAACCGGAATGAACAATCGGGCACGGATCCGGGAACACCGGCCGTACAATCGTTGCAGCTCATTACGACATATTCGCTGACCGTCACCGAGCCATCCGGCCTGGCGTATTCGCCCGTCACACGTATGCTCTACATGATTTCGGACAATCGCTCCGAGATATTTAGAATCGACACAACCGGCAAGGTCCTGAGTTCAATTCCGGTGGCCGCCTCGGATATCGAGGGGATCGCGGTGTCAAACAGTGGTGACACGCTGTATATCGTCGAAGAGACAGCGTCCCTGCTCTCAACGGTACTTATGAACGGCACAAAAATCTCTTCCGTGTCCGTAGTCGTTCGCACAGATCCAAAACATTCACTCGAGGGCGTCACCGTGGACAATGCCGGCCACCTCGTGGTCATCAACGAAAAGACTCCGACGATGCTCCTGGAGTTTGCGGGGAGCACGGAGGTACGGCGTTTGCTCTTGACCTATTCTTCGGACATATCGGACATCTGCTATGACGCTGGCGGGAATTGTTTCTGGATCGTAAGCGATGAGTCGCAAAAAGTTATGAAGCTGTCGCGCGCAGGTGTTTTGTTGGGTGAATGGTCGATCCCTGTGCAGCAGGGGGAGGGCATAGCGTTCATCAGGGATCGTTTCTATATCGTTTCAGACGTCGATGCAAAGCTGTACGTTTTCGTCAAACCTTCCTGAACCACCCCTCCAGCGCCACACACGGTTCTTCAGGCTTACCCCCACTGGCATTTCTGGAAAAAGTTTCGTACGTAGAAAGAGAACGATGTTGTTGAAACAATCCCCGATTCAGGGCGACCGCTGCTTTTTCGTATCACCCCACAAGAGAGAGTGTACCGATGAAACGACCCCCGCGGGGAACGTTTATTTTGTATGTTCTGTTGCTCTCGATTTTAGCGGCCTGCAAACCACCTGTTTCCTTTGCTTCAGACACAGCCCTGCCGTATCGAGTCGTCATCCTTGGCTCCTCCACCGCAGCCGGAGAAGCTGCTCGGCCTCTGGACAGTTCATGGGCCAATAAGTACAGACGTTACCTCTCGGCGGCAGTACCATTCTCCGAAGTGGTGAACCTTGCCACGGGCGGTCTCACCACCTTCAACGTGATGCCGACAGGATATGTGCCTCCAAGCCCGTGGAACACGGCGGTCTACCAGCCTGCACAGGCATATAACATAACGCGCGCCCTCGCCCTCTCTCCAAGCCTGATCATCATCAATCTCCCGACCAATGATTGTGCACTCCTTGTTCCGACCGCAACCCAGATCGCCAACTTCGATCGAATGATTCAGGAGGCACAAACGGCTGGAGTGCCGGTATACATCACCACGTCGCAACCGCGCAACATCGATCTGGCTGCCCGGACGCTGCTCATCCAGATGAGGGATTTGGTTCTCAGCCGCTACGGCTCTCGCGCGATTGATTTCTGGACCGGATTTGCGGACGCCGGAGGATCCATTCTTCCTGCATACAATTTCGACGGTACGCATCTGAACACAGCCGGACATGCAATACTGTTCGAGCGTGTTCGGAATACCGTCCCGCTTGGCAGCTCTCCGCCCCCACCGCCGCCCGCATCCGGTCCGGGTGTGCTCGTTAATCAGGGGTTTGAATCGGGTACCGGCAACTGGGTGTTCCATACGAATGCCTCAGGCGTCTTCCGCACGATTGCTCCCGGCAGCGGCAGTTCCACAGCGGGGAACGTAGAAATCAGCAGCGCCGGCACAAACGTCCAGCTCTATCAGACCGGCTTCCCCCTCGAAGCGGGGCAACAGTACAGGCTTACATTCCAGGCGTACAGCAACTCGGGCCGGGATTTTTCGGCAACCATACAACAGCACTCCCTGCCCTCCACAGGTCTCGGTCTGACGGACAGGATTTTTGACATTACGCCTTCCTGGCAGACCCATTCAACAACGTTTATCGCATCCGGCTTTACGGGAACGGCAACGGATACACGCATCCGCTTCTGGTTTGCACCGTATGCGCAGGCCGGCGATCAGTACTATCTCGATAATGTTGTCCTGGAAAAGGTGACCACGGGTTCCTCCGCACCAACCATCACCTCACACCCTTTCAGCCAGGTCGTCGGTGCCGCTCAGACTGCCACCTTTTCGGTCTCGGCATCCGGCACTGCCCCGCTAAGCTATCAATGGCAGAAGAACTCAGTCAGCATCTCCGGTGCCACCGGTTTTTCGTACACCACGCCCGCTGCAACCAGCGGGGACAACGGTTCGACGTACCGCTGCATCGTCTCCAACGGACAGGGATCGGCGACCAGCAACACCGCAACCCTGACCGTAACAGTGACACCGCCACCTCCTCCGCCATCCGGCCAGGGTGTGCTGGTCAATCAGGGATTTGAATCGGGCACCGGCAACTGGGTGTTCTACACGAATGCCTCAGGCGTCTTCCGGACGTTTTCCCCCGGCAACGGAAGTCCTTCGGCAGGCAACGTAGAAATCGGCAGTGCTGGCACAAACATACAACTGTACCAGATCGGCTTCCCGCTCGAAGCGGGACAAGAGTACCGGCTGACGTTCCAGGCATACAGCAACTCGGGCCGGGATCTTTCCGTTACCATTCAACAACACTCTTCGCCTTTTACTCTCTTCGGGCTGGCCGAACGGGCATTTGACATCGCACCTGCCTGGCAGACCCATTCAACGACGTTTACCGCATCCGGTTTCCCGGGAACGGTAACGGATACCCGCATCCGGTTCTGGTTTGCATCCACTGCGCAGGCCGGTGATCAGTATTATCTCGATAATATCGTTCTGGAAAAAGTGACCGGGGGATCCTCCGCCCCAACCATCACCGCACAACCTCTCAACCAGACTGTGGCTCTCGGCCAGACCGCCTCTTTTTCCGTCTCAGCAGTCGGCACCGCCCCCCTGAGCTACCGGTGGCAGAAGAGCGGTGCAGACATTGCGGGTGCAACCGGCGCCAGCTACACCACTCCAGCCGCTACGAGTGGAGACAACGGTTTAACGTACCGCTGTATCGTCTCCAACGTCCAGAGTTCGGTGACCAGCAACGCCGCAACGCTGACCGTGTCTGCAGCGCCGCCACCTCCTCCGCCATCCGCACAGGACCTCCCCCGTAATCCCGGATTTGAGTTGGGCACCAGCAATTGGGCGTTTTATACAAATGGCAGCGGATCGTTCAGTGCGGGGCCGGGGGGGACGAGCGGGGCATTTGCGGGACGAGTCAATATTGACGTTGAGGGTACAAATGTCCAGTTGTACCAGTCGGGTCTGCCCCTCCAGCCCAATACCTCCTACACGCTTACCTTCGATGCGTACTCAACATCCGGACACGACGTTGCTGTTGCGGTCCAGCAGCATGGTACACCGTACACCAACTATGGATTATTCCGAGACGTGGATCTCGGATCCTCGTGGAAGAATTACTCTCTGACATTCAGAACGGTAGGCTTTTCCGCTCCGGTGAACGATGCACGGCTGATGTTCTGGCTCGCACCCCAGGATGCGGCAGGCGACACGTTTTGCTTTGACAGTATCGTTCTTGCAGCTATGGGTGGTCAGTCCACGGCGAGCAGTGCCAGCAGCGACATCGCGGAAATCGGGGAGGGACTCATCCCGGTGAAATTTTCGATGGCTGCCAATTATCCCAATCCGTTTAATCCAACGACGACCATCGCTTACGGGTTACCGGAACCCGCAACCGTTTTGCTGAGAGTGTATTCAATGCTCGGACAGGAAGTGGCGTTGTTGGTCAACGCCGTTCAGCCTGCGGGTGCATTCCGGGTGGTGTGGGATGGCCGGAATTCAGGAGGTTCACCGCTGGGGAGCGGGATGTACATTTACCGTTTGAGCGCGACGGGGATATCCGGCAGAGGGTATGTCGATTCCCAGAAGATGATTCTGATGAGATAGGGGGATGTGAGTACACACCCTCCTCCTTCCACACGTCCAGCTTGAGCTCATAGCGTTTCAGCCTCATGCCGGTATACGCGCAGTTGCTTGTCGAAAAAATATAACCGGTCAGGCAGAGACGATCGCCGTCCTGGCGAGAGAAACTTCACGGGCGCCGCATCAGAGGACACAGCGCCCGCTTTCCCTCATTTCATGTTGCGCAGA
>Ga0315273_10003184_pt1 | contig 19708 bp, 23 predicted proteins | sample YL17G02_0_MG_FD_205753 | JGI IMG/M metagenome (GOLD analysis project Ga0315273, IMG submission 205753) | Sediment microbial communities from Yellowstone Lake, YNP, Wyoming, USA - YL17G02_0 | ecosystem: Environmental > Aquatic > Freshwater > Lake > Sediment | place: USA: Wyoming | collected...
GGCGGAACCGGAGACGACGGGCCGTTCATCGGAGATCACAATCCCGCCTGCGGAGTCCCGACCGGCGGGAGTGGCAACGACAGGCTCGTCGGGGGCGATGGAGACGATCAACTCCATGGTGACAGCTTCACCGACTCGGGCAACCCCGTGTTCGACTCAGGCGAGGGAAAGGACGACTGTCGCGGCGACGCAGGCACCGACAGCGCCGCTCTGTGCGAGCTCACCACCGCCGTCCCCTAGTGGGTGGTGCTCTCGATGCGAGTACATCGACGTTTGGCGGTCTTTCGCCCGACGATGGGTCTGAGACCCACCGGCAGACGCTCCGTTTGCGCCCGGCGTCCAGGGCGAACGAGACTGACGACGTAAGGAACCTCGATGTGCGGCACTCCTGGGTCGTCGATGCCACATGCGTCGCCGAAGTCTGGCACTTCCACCAGGTGGTGGCCTGACATGGAAACCCCTCAGACCAAGTACGCGAAGACCCCCGACGGCGCGTACATCGCCTATCAAACCGTGGGTGACGGTCCGCTCGACATCGTCTGGCAGTTCGATTGGCTGGGCAACGTCGACACCATCTGGGATTACCGACCGTACGCAGAGTGGTTCCGTGGCCTCGCATCGTTCTCGCGTCTGATCTTGCATGACCGCCGCGGAATGGGAGCATCGAGTCGTAACGTCGACCCCCCCAACCTCGAGACCCGCGTGGCGGACCTTTCCGCCGTCCTGGACGCCGTCGGCTCCGAGCGGCCGGCCCTCGGCGGGCAATTCGAGGCCGGCGCGCCCAACGTCTTGTTCGCCGCCACGTTCCCCGAGCGCGTCCACTCCCTCTTCTGGTGGTACCCGACCCCGCGGACGACTTTGGCGCCCGACTATGCCTTCGGTGCGAACGCGGACACCGTGGAGCGATCCACGCACGCCACCATGGATCTCTGGGGCACCGACACCTACGGGTATTCGGTGTGGACGGGGACGGAGCCGGAGGCGGAGCACGTTTCGTGGGGCTTGCTCAGCCGGCAGACCGCCACCCCCGACGTCGCCGTCCAGATGGACCGGATCTACAACGAGACGGACGTCCGGGGTGCCATGCCGTCGATCGCCGCGCCAGTGCTCCTTCTGGCTCGCGAGAACGATCGCGAGGCGCTCGAGTATTTCGCCACGCTCCTGCGGCAACCGCAGATCCGGCTCTTCCCGGGTTTGGACGAGTTGAAGGTCGACGAGCAGCCCGCGGTGCTCGACGCCATCAGGGAGTTCGTTGGCATCTCTCCCGCCGCGCCCGAACTGGACACCATCCTGTCGACGGTCCTGTTCACCGACGTCGTCGGCTCTACGCAGAAACAAGCTGAGCTGGGAGACCGACGGTACAAGGGGTTGATCGAACAGCATCACGCGATCGTCCGCGATGCCCTCGAACGATGGCGCGGTCTCGAGTCATCCACGGCCGGCGATGGCTTCTACGCGACATTCGATGGCCCGGCACGCGCGATCCGTTGTGCGATGGAGGTCGCGCATCGCGTCGTCGACCTCGGCATCGAGATCCGGGCGGGTGTGCACACCGGGGAGTGCGAACTGATGGACGGCGAGATCAGCGGCCTCACGGTGTCGATCGGGGCGCGGGTTGCCGCGATAGCCGGCCCCTCCCAGGTGCTCATCTCGCAGACCGTGAAAGACCTCGTGGCGGGCAGCGGTCTCACCTTCGAAGCCGCAGGCGAGCACGAGCTGAAGGGTGTCCCGGACCGCTGGCGACTCTACCGGGTGGTGAGCTGACGTGGAGAAGATCCCCGAGACCCTCTACGCCAAGACGGTGGACGGCATGCACATCGCCTACCAGGTCATCGGCGAGGGTCGACACGACCTCGTCTTCTCTTTCGGCCAGGTCTCGAACGTGGACACGACGTGGGAGCGGCCCGAGGTGGCGACATTCGTTCGCCGCCTCGCGTCCTTCTCCCGGGTCATCATCTTCGATCGCCGCGGCTCTGGGCTTTCGGATCGCGAACTCAGCGCAGCCGCGCCGTTTGAAGCCGGCATGGACGACATCCGCGCGGTGATGGACGCCGCCGACTCGGAGAGGGCCTTGCTGTTCGGGTGCGAAGACGCCGGCATGCTCTGCGCGCTCGTCGCGGCTTCGTTGCCCGAGCGCGCTTCCGGGCTTGTGCTGTTCAATAGCTCGCCGCGAGGTCTCTGGGCACCCGACGCTCCGTGGGGCTGGACCGCAGCAGACTGGGAGGAGTACCTCCCGCGACTCGAGGCGGGATGGGGCACGCGGGCATTCACCGAAGAGTTCATGCGCTGGGTGGCGCCCAGCCATCCGATGGACGCCGCATCGATCGATCGCCTTGCGAGATTCTTCCGTGCCGCAGGTAGCCCGGGCTCGGTGGTCGCTCTTGAGCGGGTGCTCCGGGACATCGATGTGCGGGCGATCCTCCCGACGATCCAGGTTCCAACGTTGGTGCTCCACAGCGTCGACGATGCTGTAGAGCCGGTAGTGCAGGCGCGACATATCGCCGAGCGGATCCCCGGTGCGATCCTGGTCGAGCTGCCTTCCGATGAACACCTCCCGTTCTGGGATGCGGCGGATCTCGTCATCGATCAGGTCGAACGGTTCGCGAACCGGATCCGCGCCGACGAGGCCGAGTTCGACCGGGTGCTGGCGACGGTTCTATTCACCGACATCGTGGACTCGACCGCCCAGAGCGCGGCGATGGGCGATCGTGCTTGGACCGAGGTCCGTGCGCAGCACGACCAGATCGTCCGCGCCAACCTGGGGCGGTTCCGCGGGCGCGAGATCAAGACGATGGGCGACGGGTTCCTCGCGACCTTCGATGGGCCTGCCCGCGGCGTGCGCTGCGCCCAAGCCGTCGCTGCTGGTGTCAAACCCCTCGGCATCGAGATCCGCGCGGGACTCCACACGGGAGAGATCGCGATCGAGGGCGACGACATCGCCGGACTCGGCGTGGCGATCGGGGCGCGCGTCGGCGCGAAGGCGGGTCCGAACGAGGTCCTCGTCTCGCAAACCGTGAAGGACCTGGTCGCAGGGAGTGGCCTCACCTTCGAGGACGCCGGCGAACACGAACTCAAGGGCGTCCCCGACAGCTGGCACCTGTACCGCGTGGTTGATGGCTGAGGGCGCGGAGCGTCCGTCCAGTGCACCTGGTTAGCGACAGTCCCTACCCATTTCCCCTCCCATCGGAGAAGGGCATGCAGGAATCCAGCAAAGAATCGCTACTCAGCGGGCTCGATCCAGCCAGAGAAGAAGTAGTGGTCCGCCTCCGACGCAGCTTGGTAGTAGAGCTGGTGGTAGACGAGACCTTCGTAGGCCCCCTCACCGACCAACGTGGATTGCCCGCTGGTGTAAAGCTCACCATCGACAGGGTGGGTGAACTCGCTGCCGAAACCCCCGCCGCGCCAAGTTCCTCCCTCGTTCGTCAGCACCTGGTCCTCGCAGCTGAACCAAGCGACATCTGGATGGAAGACCTGCGTCTCCGTCAGGTAGAACTCATCCTCTCCGCTGACACGCGGGTCGGACATCTCTTCGGTACAGGCCATGAACCCCGAGTAGATCGAGAAGCCTCCCTTCTTCTGTTCGCTCATCGGAGACGTGAAGTCGCAGACACCGGTTCCGCTGACCAGGATCCGATCGCTCGTTGCGGATGTGAGGCTCACCGATGCCTCTGGGGTAATGGGCGGGGTGGGCGCGTTGTCCTCGGTGGCTCCGCCGCAGGAGACAAGAGTGAGCACCAGGACCAAGAGAAGTGCGGTTGGCAGTCGCATCTTCCTACCTCCTTCGTGAGGGATGTGGCCCTGTGGCCGTCGCGGTTCAGCGTATGCCTGGCCCTTCAGCACCAGATCAACGCTTCTCTCACGTTGTCTGTGTCTGCAAGGGCTTGGTAGATCGGAGAATCCTCAGGGATCATGCTGCCCGCCTCTGATATCGTCCGCGTCTTGGCGTCAGCCGCTATCAACAAGCCGCCAGTGCTTGAGCCAGTGGGATCGATGTCGGTTCCGAATACGAGCTTGTTGTAGCCCATGGTGGCCATCAGCATGTAGACGGGCATCCCGTTCCACTCAGACTCCGTGGGGATGAACACGGCCGACTTGACGGTAGCTGTGCCTTTGAGAGAGTCCTGAATCATCTTCAACATTGCAGGGCCAACCTTCCGGCATGCTGGCAATGCTGCCTCACTCTTGGTTGTTTCAGCGGGACTAGGAGCTGCGACGGTCTCAGTCTTCGTTGACGAGCATCCCGTTCCCATGATGCCGATGACGACAACTACCGCCGCGGCGGTTCGACGCCACCGGCCTTCGACCGTGTGACCGGAATCCACGGATCCCCCCTTCGTCCGTACCCCTTCCGACACTACTCCCCGGGGGCCGGCAGGGGAAGATTGCAGTGGGCCTGCTGGCTCACCAGGATTCGAACCTGGACTAGCTGCTCAGGTCGAGATTGAAGGCGTATTGACCCATCGATGGGCCCCTCCTAGAGTCGGCCGATGAGCGAGGGGTTGAATAGGCGATGACATTGGAGACACCACGCGAAGGCGACAGCGGTGGATGGCTGCGGCATGGCGTTCGAGCGATTGCAGCTGGATCCGTCGCCGGAGGTATCTGCGGCGTTCTCATCGGTGGTATCGGAGGAAGGTTGGCGATGCGCTTGGTGGTGCTTGCGTCGCCAACGCCTCCACTCTTCGACCGAGCCGCCTCACTCCAACTCCTTCAGCAGGTTGGCTATCGCGGGGTCGCTGTCGGGATCCTCTTCGTGGCCATCAGGCGGTGGTTGCCCAAGTGGAAGATGGGAGTGGGGGTGGAGTTCGGCGGTCTGCTTGCTATCGGCACAATCGCTGCCGCGTTGCTGTCGCCGTGGAAGTCAGAGTTCCGCCAGGGACCTCTCCTGGTTGGACTAGTGCTCTTCGCACTTCTGGTGCTTGGTTTTGGCATCGCTACTGCATGGATGACGGCAGGGCTCGAGCGTGGAGTTGCTCGCGCAGGCGATGGCGTGGTCCAGTCCCTCGCTGTGAGTGTCGTGGCAGTCCTTGGCCTCATGATGTCCGTACTCGGATGGGTATCCATCATCGTGAAGGACCTCATCTCGAGCTGAACTAGCGGGACCATGGGGGCGAGCGCTGGCAGATGAAGTGCTGGCTCACCAGGATTCGAACCTGGACTAACTGCTCCAGAGTGAAAGAGCCCGTCCGCACAGTCCCGCTGAGTCCGTCCTGTGCTCAGGAGTCCTACGAAATGTCCGTGTAGTCCGCCTGGTTAGCAGCGGTCCCTACCCACTTCCCTACCCATCGCCGGGCGACGATTCGAACATCAGGAGACGCGAGCAGGGCCGAGGAATATAGTGGCCCGGTGGGATCAACGACGTGCGCCATGCGCGTGACGCGATAGTCGTCCTCACCACCCGACAAGATCAACTGTGCTGCGCGACAAGAAGGAGCAGTGATGGATGCAACTGAGACGACCATCGCGATGGATCGCAAAGTACTGCTTTCAACGATATGGATATTCGCAACGTTCAACTATCTGTACTGCGATGTTCTGTCGCTGATGGATTCCGGATTGCTCAAGCAGTACTTGACTGGAACTGTCAATGGGCTCGAGTTCAATCAGGGCTTCTTGCTGGGAGCCGCGATATTGGTGGAGATCCCGATCGCCATGGTTCTCTTGTCCAGAGTGTTGAGGTACAGAGCCAATCGCCGGGCGAACATCATCGCTGGCGTGGTGATGACGCTTGTTCAAGTCGCCTCACTGTTCGCAGGCACACCATCCATGTACTACCTGTTCTGCAGCGCTCTCGAAGTCGCCGCAACTGTGTCGATCGTGTGGCTCGCGTGGAAATGGCACGAGGACCCGCGCCTCCTACAGCAAGGGTGATCGGTCTTGCGGAGGAAACCTCGGAGCCCAATCCCCGGTCGTCAGCCGAACCTAGTGCCGTGCTTCATCGTTGCGCGCGGTGGTGGCGAGCAAGACGCAAGGCCTTGAGCCTGCTCTAGGATTTCATTCCCGTCGCGATCACGATGACATCGCTTCCGTGACGCATGGCTTTGTGCTCTTCCTCATGGTAGTCAACGCATCGAGCTTGCAGGGGTTCCCAGACAGGTCGAGAGATGTCGGAGCTGGCGAGGAGGTTGACGAGCCTCGTCGAGAACGTGCTGTCGCTGTTGAAGAGGTCCATCAGCCCGTACTTGCCTCCACTCTCCAGCAGAGTGAAGGTCTTGTCGAAGACGACCCTCCAATCAGGAAACACCGACATGCCAAGGGTGCAAAGGATGGCGTCGACCGGAACATCGGCGCCCATGAGCGCCTCGAAGCCCGCGGTATCAAGTCCACGGACATCCAGTTGGAAGAGCCGGACGTTCTTCCATCCGCCTTGATCCACGACCTCTTGGGCACGGGTCAACATCTTTGCCGAAGAATCAACGCCGATCAGAATGCCTTGGGTCCCGATCTCCGCCATGATCAGTTCGAAGTTCAACCCCGATCCGCAGCCAAGGTCCAACACGGTGTCGCCATCCCGAAGATCAAGCTTCTGGATCATCATCTTGCGATAGGGCTCGTACAAGGACCGTATGGCCGCATCGTAGAGGGGAGTGATCAGGTCATACCATTTCATGACGCCTAGACGCTCACTTCCTGGACACAGAGACGCGTCCCGGTTCCGGCCAGCGAGATTATCCGTTCGCCCGGCCGGAGACCAACCACCGAACAGAGCTGCTTCTCCGCCTCGCGGTACTTCGCTTCGTGCATGACAACACTCCCTCTTGCTTGCTTGGTGGACTATGAAGGAACGACGGGGGTGAGGCAATACTGTGCGCGCCACAGGGCGACGCACCTGAATCGGCGCTGAGAGGTGCTGGCTCGCCAGGATTCGAACCTGGACTAACTGCTCCAGAGTGAAAGAGCCGGTCCGTACAGTCCCGCTGAGTCCGTCCTGTGCGCAGGAGTCCTGCGATCTGTCCGTGTAGTCCGCCTGGTTAGCAGCAGTCCCTACCCATTTCCCTACCCATCGAGAGACAGTGGAGGTGTCGGCGCGGTGCTGGCATATCGCGGGCAACGGTCAGGCGCCGCCGGCGGCGACGACCAGGTCGGTGAGGAACCCGGCAGCCAGTCCGAGCAGCCCTCCCCAGTACAGGAGATCCTGTCGCCGAGAGGCGTGCGCCACGCCGAGGAGCTGGATCACGACGTAGAGGATGGAGCCAGCGGCGAGCGTGAGGAAGAGGACGCTCATCACGTCGCTGGTGAACGCGGTTCCGACGATGGTCCCCAAGAAGGTCGGCCCACCGCCGATGACGTCCATCGCGATGAGGAACGCCCAGGTGGGTCTCTCGGTCTCCCCGGCAAGCGGTGCCACGATGCCGAAACCTTCGGTCGCGTTGTGAAGGGCGAAGCCGATGACCAGGAGTGTGGCCAGCGCGATCTCTCCTCGAGCGGCACTGCCGCCGATGGCAAGCCCCTCGGCGAAGTTGTGGAGCCCGATACCGACGGCGATCAACAGTGCCATGCGCTTGGCGGGTGACCACTCGGCGATGCCCAGGCGCCGTGCGCGTGCCTCGGTGACCGCCATGGACCCCGGAGGGTAGGGGCGTGGCGCGCCTCGCACGGAAAGCCACTTCTCGTAGTAGGCCAGGCTGAGCAGGCCGGCTGCGGTGCCACCGACGAAGAGCGTCGCGAAGCCCACGACCGGCCGTAGGTCATGCGAGCATCGCGACCTTCGGTCTGCGCGGGCCCGAGCGGTGCAGCAGGCTGCCGGTTCGACGCTACGACGAGGACGGTCTCTCGCGGGTGCTCGGGTCCTCCTTCCGTCTGGAGGATGCGTTCGAGGCCGAGCACCTCACCCCGTTCGGCACGACGCAGTCGTTCATCTTCGCGACGTTCGAACGCGTGTGAGGGCGGGTTCCTGATCCGACGGTGGACCGTTCGCCGGATAGACGGCAGACTGTGCTCATGCCCGACGTCATCCTCCCTGTTCTCAATGAGGCCCAGGCGCTGCCTTGGGTCCTCCAACGAATGCCCGATGGCTACCGGGCCATCGTCGTAGACAACGGCTCCACGGATGGGAGCGCTGACATCGCCGAAGGGCTTGGCGCGACAGTAGTTCGCGAACCGGTCCCCGGATTCGGTTCGGCCTGCTGGACGGGCCTCATTGCCGCGAGCGCCGAGGTTGTCTGCTTCATGGACTGCGACGGGTCCCTCGACCCGAAACATCTCCCGTCCGTTGTGGACCCCGTTGCAGCCGGCACGACCGATCTGATGCTGGGAGAGAGACTGGCCGAACCGGGCGCCTGGCCCACGCACGCGCGTCTCGCGAATCGTTTCCTCGTATGGAGGATCCGCCGACGGACGGGTCTGGCGCTACGCGACCTCGGCCCGATGCGTGCCGCCCGCCGGGAAGCGCTGCTGGGTCTGGGCATGGAGGACCGTCGCTTCGGATGGCCACTTGAGATGGTCCTGCGCGCGCAGGCGAGCGGCTGGCGCATCGGTGAGATCGGGGTGCCGTACGGTACCCGCTCGGGACGCTCCAAGGTCACGGGTACGCTTCGCGGAACGATCAGGGCCATACGCGATATGAGCAAGGTGATGAGTTGATCGACCTCCTGGTCATCGCCAAAGCGCCGCAACCGGGAGGTTCCAAGACGAGGCTCTGCCCGCCCTTCAGCTACGAGCAGGCAGCGGTGCTGGCGGAGGAAGCCTTGGTGGACACCCTTAACTCCGTGGCAGCGGTGGCGTCGGAGCGCAGGGTCCTGGTCCTGGACGGCGAGCCCGGTTCGTGGCTGAGCGACGGTTTCCAGGTCATGTCGCAGCGGGGCACCGGCCTGGACGAGCGGCTCGCATCCGCGTTCGAGGACGCCCACGATGGTCGACCGATGTTGCTCGTGGGCATGGACACGCCTCAGGTCACGCCCTCGCAGCTGCAGGGCGCCGCCGAACTTATGCGAGAAGGCTGCGCTGTTCTAGGCGAGGCCTTGGATGGAGGTTGGTGGGCGATAGGGTTGCAGGAACCGCGGCGCGAGATCTTCGAAGGAGTCCCGATGAGCACCCCCGACACCGGACGACTCCAGCGCGAGCGACTGGAGCGGCTCGGGATCAAGGTCGCGTCGCTCGAGGTCCTTCGCGACATCGACACGGCCGGGGATGCTCGTGCCGTCGCCGAGGAGCACCCTCATCTGCGCTTCTCGAAGATGTTGGAGTCGATGAACGGGCGGAGCGGGTGGAACCGGAGGAACGGATGAGCGATCCGGACGACCGGGCGTCAGGTTCCATTCACAGAGGGGGGACTCTGCTCGCGCTTGTTGCGTGGGGGGTGCTCATCGCGGTGGCCTGGTTCTGGGGCAGCCGTCTCAATGCGACGCTCGAGCCTCCGATGTTGGTCAACGCTCCACCCTTGACGGGGAGCTTCCATGCAGAGCTCCAGTTCTGGTTCGCGCTCCCGCTTCTCGCCGCAGTGATCGGCGTGTCGTGGCTGCCGCGACTCGCCGAGGAGTTGGCCTGGCGGCGACTGCTTCTGATCTCAGTGCTGCTCTCGGCGCTGTGGTTACTCGCGTTGGCATCGTCGGTCGGACCCTCGCTCGTCGCGAGGCCGCTGGGAAACCCGCTGGACACCTTCGCGGATCTCCACCAGGTCGGGTCCGTCAGTGGCTTCTTGGCCAGCTTCGTCGAGCGCATCGTGGGCTTCACCTCGCACACGCGCTCACACCCGCCGGGCATGCTCATGCTCTTCTGGGCCATGAAGCAAGTCGGGATGGGCGGAACGGGCTGGGCCGCGGCATTGGAGATCACCGGTGGCGCCCTCGCCCCTCCGGCGATCATGCTCGCGCTACGCGAGGTCTCCGACGAGCGGACCGCACGTGCCGCTTTCCCATTCCTCATCCTGACTCCGACGGCGATCTGGATGTCCACGACTGCCGACGCCCTGTTCGCCGGCGTCGCCGCATGGGCGGTGGCCTGCATCGTGCTTGCGACCGGATCCCGGGGACGTCGCAGTCTGTGGCTGGCGCTCGCCGGCGGAACACTGTTCGCGTGGGCGCTCTTCCTGTCCTACGGATTGGTGCTCGTCGGACTCATACCGTTCGGGGTCGCGGTGACGAGGAGACGGTGGCAACCGCTTTTGGTCGCCGCCGTTCCGCTAGCGCTGATCACCCTGGCGTTCGCCGCAGCCGGCTTCTGGTGGCTCGACGGATTGCAGGCCACGCGCGAACAGTACCTGCTGGGCGTGTCTCGTTACCGCCCCGGCTCGTACTTCCTTCTCGCGGACCTCGCGGCGCTCGCGGTCTGCCTGGGGCCGGCGACCGCCGTGGGCCTGGCGCGTCTGCGGGGCCGCGGACCTTGGCTCCTGGTGGGAGGCGCACTCGCTGGGGTGGCCATCGCGGATGTCTCTGGGATGTCCAAGGGCGAAGTCGAACGCATCTGGCTTCCGTTCGCGGTGTGGCTGCTCGTTGCCTGCGCACCGCTCGGCCGCTCTTCGCGCCTCCGCGCTTGGCTCGCGGCCCAGGGCGGATTCGCGCTGATGATCCAGTTGGTGGTGAGGAACTGATGCGGGTCCTCGTTACGGGAGGCGCCGGATTCATCGGTTCCCACGTGGTGGACGCCCTGCTCGCGCACGGGCTCGACGTGACAGTCCTGGACAACCTGTCCCCGGCGGCTCACTCGACGGAACCCGACTACCTCCGCGAGGACGACGCCCGTTACCACGTCACCGACATCCGTGATGCCGACGCCGTCAACGAGGCGCTGACGGGCTGCGACGGCGTGGCGCATCTCGCCTCGATGGTCGGGTTGGGGGTGGACCTGGCCGACCTTCCCGGATACGTGTCGAACAACGACGGCGGCACCGCGACGTTGCTCGAGGGGATGCGCCGAACCGGGTTCACCGGACCGATGGCGCTTGCCAGCAGCATGGTCGTCTACGGCGAAGGGCACTACCGCTGCCCCGAGCACGGCCTGGTTCGACCCCAGCCGCGCTCGCCAGAAGCACTCGACGCGGGCCGCTTCGAACCACCCTGCCCCACCTGCGGGGCCGACCTCGAACCCGAGGCCATCCCGGAAGGATCCCCGCTGGAGCCACGCAACGTCTACGCCGCGACCAAACTGCATCAAGAGCACCTGTGCGAGGCCTGGGCCCGCGAGACCGGCGAGTCGCTCTTCGTGTTCCGGTATCACAACGTCTACGGACCGCGGATGCCCCGCAACACTCCCTACGCTGGGGTCGCCAGCATCTTCCGCTCCGCACTGGCCGACGGACGGGCGCCGCAGGTCTATGAGGACGGTGGTCAGATCCGGGACTTCGTTCACGTGCGCGACGTGGCCGCCGCCACGATCACTCCGTTCCTGGAGCCCTCGGCGCCGACCGGCGCATACAACGTTGCCAGCGGCACGCCTCACACCATCGGCGAGATGGCCTTCGCGCTCGCTGCGGCTTTCGGGAATGACTCCCCGCCGCCGGTGGTTACGGGTGACTATCGGCTCGGCGACGTGCGCCACGTGTTCGCGTCGGTGGAGCGGTCCCGAGAAGTTCTGGGACTGAGAGCCGAAGTAGGGTTCGAGGAAGGGATGCGGGCGTTCGCGGAAGCCCCCCTCCGTTTGCCGCCAGAAGGAGGACGAGGATGAGCAGGGTCGAACAGGTCGACACGGATCAAGCACCACTGGCGGCGAAGCCGTTCTACGCCAACGGCAAGCCGGGCCCGATCGGCGAGACGCTCGCCCAGGTTCCGGAACTGATGGAGGTCGCGCTGCCTTTCATCGGCGTCTCGCTCGGAGCCTCTTCGGTCGCGGACTTCCGCACCAAGGAGCTGGTTATCGTGCGCGCATCGGCGCTCCAGGATTGCCGGTACTGCACGCTCACCCACATGGCCATCGCCCTTGACGCCGGCGTGAGTACGGAGGAGATGAAGGTTCTGCGCGACGCCCCCGCCGGCGCGGCAGCAGGGGCGTTCGCTGACGAGCGCGAGGCAGCGCTGCTCGCGTGGACCGATGCGATGGCCTTGGGGTCCGGCGACATCCCCGACGACGTGTTCGCGGAGTTCTCGCGCCACTTCTCCGAGCCCGCGATCGTGGACCTAACCATGACCATCGGCACGACGCTGATGCTCAACCGCTACTGCACTGCACTGGAACTCCCGGTGGCGCCGGCGAACCTCTCGAAGCTCGCGGAGGCCGGCCTCGCGTGACGGTGGACGAGGCGATCGAAGCGGGTCTGATCGGCCCGAATCTGTGGCTGTATTCCAACTACACCTGCAACCTCACCTGTACCTACTGCCTGACGGAGTCTGCGCCCAACGTCCCCGCACGTGAACTGTCGCGCGAACGGATGCAGGAGTTGGCACGCGAGGCGGCGGCACTCGGGTTCCGAGGGTTCGGGGTTACTGGTGGAGAACCGTTTCTCCTTACCGATATGCCCGGGAGACTGGCCGACCTCTCAGAACTGCTTCCGGTAACCGTGCTCTCCAACGCCACCGCGTTCAACGGGGATCGCTTGAACGGAGTCAAGGCGCTCGGCGGCAAAGACGTCACCATCCAGATCTCCCTGGACTCGGCAGAACCGATCAAGAACGACGCGATGCGCGGACCGGAGAACTTCCGAAAGGTGCTCGCCGCGATCCCGCGGCTGTTGGATGCCGGGGTCGGCGTGAGGATCGCCTCCACCGTCGAAGACCCCGAGCACGCGGATCTCTCGGATCTGTGCGAGCTCCATCGTTCCCTCGGGATCTCGGACGAGGACCATGTCGTTCGCACGATCATCCGACGCGGACGCGCGGCCACTGAGGGGATGGGAGAGACCGTAGGCACCACCGAACTGTTCCCCGAGCTCACGGTCACTGCCGACGGCGCCTTCTGGAGTCCTTTCGCGCCCACTGTGGCGGATGGGCGGCTCGACACCGACCTGCTCGTGACTCGCAGCACGCGGCCCCTTGAGCACGCCGCGGAGACCCTGATCCGATTGGTTTCGGGTTCGGGAACAACCCGCTACGACGACCGGTTCAGGTGAACGTAGGTATCTGCGCGCCCGGTCGGGTGCGGAAGGAGAGACCGGATGACATCTGTGGAGCCGCTAGATAGTGGACGGCTAGCCCGCGGCGGCATCGCGTTCGCGAGGATCGTGCTCGGGATGCTTTGGATGACCCAGGTCGTCTGGAAGGCCCCGCCCGATTTCGATCTTCTCTCGCGCTTCACCGGCTACGCCGTTACCCATGAGGTCTTCGCGCCATGGAGCTTCGTGGTAGAGAAGTTCATCCTCCCCAACATGACCCTGTTCGGATGGGTCACCATCATCACGGAGGGATCGATCGCCGCATTCCTCTTGTTGGGACTCGCGACCCGCTTCTGGGCCCTGGTGGGGATGAGCATGACCGTCACGATCATCCTTTCCGAGATCAACGCCCCCCACGAATGGAGTTGGGCCTACTACATGATGTTCACGCTGCACGTCGTAGTGCTGGCAACGGCCGCCGGGCGCGCGGCCGGACTGGACGGCATCCTGCGCCCCGCTTGGAAGAGCCACGAGGGACGGCTATCACGGTTCCTGGCGGCGGCGTCATGAGCGGGCGACGTTCCCGGGCGGTCGCCGTCCTGGCAACGGTGGCGATCGTCATCGGGATCCTGACCTTGATCGCCTCACGCAACGAGCCATTCACCCAAGCGGGCGGGGTTCGCCTTTGGCGGTTGATATTCATGAACACGTTCGGTTCGGTGCTCACCCTGATAGGCGGAACCTTGGGAGCGTTCGCTGCATACCGGCGCTCCCGGGGCCTCGTGCTTGCTGCCGGAGCGCTCTTTTCGATCGTCGCGCTGGCAACTCTGGTGACCATCGGCTCTGCAGCGAACTTCACCGGTGGACGAGGGGATACCTTCGCATTCTGGCTGGCGATGGGCATCGGCCCGCTCGCCCTGGTGCTCACGCCGGACCCCGACGAGCGCGCCCGATGAGGAAGATCGCGCCGCCTGCCTTCGCGTTCGTTCCGGGGCTGACTGCGTGCTCGGCGACCGACATCGGTTCTGCCGAGGCGGCCACGCCCCAAGCGGACAACGACCGGTATTGCGGAGCGCGACCATCTTCCACCGGCGCTCATGAGTTGACATCGACCCTGTAACTTGCTGGCTTGGCTCACCAGGATTCGAACCTGGACTAACTGCTCCAGAGTGAACGACCCTGTCCGCGCAGTCCGCCTGAGTCCATCCAGTGCGCAGGAGTCCTGCGAACTGTCCGCATAGTCCGTCTCGTTAGCAGCAGTCCCTACCCATTTCTCTACCCATCCGATCGACGTGAAATGGGGTCACATACGACGGCTCCCGTAGGGAAGTTCTTCTGCGCGAAGAGCATCCCCTCTGTGGGGATTAGTCGGTCACAGCCGAGCAGTCCCCAGGGGCCGCCCCTTCTGAGGCTGGTGTGACTCCGGATTCGCGCCTCCAAGCACGCTCGGATAGGTCACAGCGTTACGCCAAACATCTCTGACACGGAGGAGGTCACAGGTTCAAATCCTGTACCGCCCGCCACCAGATAAGCCAGGGTCAATTGACACGACTTGACGACCTCTGGATGTAGCTCTATCATCCACAGATATATCGGAAGCTGATATATCTGTGGAGAGGCTGAGGATGGTGAGGACGAAGACGCAGGACCCGTCGGGCCTCTCGCCGTTGCCCTTGGCCACGCTCCATATCTTGTTGGCACTCCAGGACGGGGAGAAACACGGCTACGCCATCATGGGCGAGGTCCAAGAGATGAGCAGCGGGGCCGTGAAGATGGGCCCGGGCACGCTCTACGGCTCGATCAAGCGGATGGTGGGCGACGGTCTCATAGAAGAGACCAATGGCCGAGTCGACCCCGAACTGGACGATCAGCGTCGTCGCTACTACCGACTCACCGGCCTGGGTGTGCGGGTGTGCGACGTCGAAGTCGGGCGTCTGCAGGCGCTCGTGGAACGGGCGAATCGCGTCCCGCGGGCCCGCGGGTTCGTGGCTCGTCCGAAGGAGGCATGAGGATGCAAACCACACCAGGTCGCTCACTTGCTGCCCACCAACGCCTGTATCGCACGATGTTGCTCGTCTACCCGCGCGCATTCCGCCAGGTCTATGGGGCGGACATGGTTCAGGTCTTCGGCGATCGGCTTCGCGACGAGCGGGCGCGTCGGGGGCGACGAGCGGGTGTCAGCGTGTGGTTCCTCATGCTTCTCGATCTGTTCAAGACGGCACCCCTACAACGGATGGAGAAGAAGATGACCAGAGAAGCAGCATTCGCAGTGGTGTTTGCAGTTGGACTTGTGGCCGCCGTGGCATTCTTCGCCACGGGAACGGGTGGCCCGATGGTGCCCTTCCTCGCGATGGGCGCGCTCATCCTCGCCGTGATTGCGTTCGCCGCGACGGGCGCGTTCAAGTCGAATCGTGCGAGAGGGAATACGCCGGCCGGAAGGTTCGGTCCTCGTGACTGGTGGGTCGGGCTCGCTGGATTGCTCGGCGCCGTGGAGATCGTGATGGCGACCGGCCAGCTGATTGATGACCCCAAATGGGAGAACGCCCTTGCGCTTGCGATCGTCGGCGGCCTCGGCGCGGTGGCGTTGGTGGGGACGTGGTTCCGTTCACGGTCCAGGAGCACCGGGGACTGGATGATCGCCGTCGGCGTGCTGCCGTTCTGCGCGCTCTTCTGGGCCGTCTGGCCGCCCGTCGTCGCACTCGTTGTGATGGTGATGGCACTGATCGACAGCGCACGAGGCCGGTCGAGTGAGAAGAGCGCAGCCGAGGCTTCTGCGTAGGTCCGAAGCCATCGCAGTAGCACCCGGGGGCGGGCGGTGGACGCCGCACCCCGGAACGTAGACAGAGAGGGACGACGTATGAGGAAATGGATTGGTTGGTTGTCGCTGATCGTGGGGGCCACGGCATTCCTCTACTTCTGGGGCACTGCCCCAACCTTCATCAATGACATCACTCCATGGCCTGTGTCGCTCGCGGTGCACGGCGTGTCGCTCGTGCTGCTCTCAACCGGACTCATCTGGGTTGCCCTTCAAGTCTCGGAGCCCGTTCTCGGCTCCTGGGTGACGAGAACGGGTGCTGGGGTGGCGATCGCTGGACTGCTTACCGTGTTTCCGCTGATCCCGCTGGGCTTCGGGATCTTCTCGGTCGGCCTGGTGCTGGCCGGACGAGACAGGATCGGTCCAACCGTTGCGACGGCAGGTTCCGCGGTGCTCCTTGCGGCAGTTGTCCTCGGCGCAAGGGTTGGGATGGAAGACGCTCCTGAGCTGAGTGATGGACTTCGCGTCGCCTTCCAAGCGGGGGTGCTCCTCATCGCAGCCGGGCTTGTGATCGTCGGGTTGGGCGAGAGACAAAGGATCCGACGTCCATCCCGCCCACAAGAGGCGTCAGTCGAGAGCGTCGAGCTTGCCGAAGCGGATCGCCGATGAACGCGAGATCGGATCGCCGGGTCCGGCCGCGCTGTTCGGGACCAGCGGCGTGTTGTATCTGGCGAGAGGGTTGATGGATCTGGGGTCGCTGATGTGCTACGGCCCTCGACGCTGTTCGACCACGCCGCTGTGATCACGACCACCCACGCGGTGGTTTGTCTTGGCGCAGCGATCGTGAGCCCTGCCATCACCCGCACGGTCGCTGGGGTTGCCCGGTCGTGACCTGGGTTCCTTACGCGGCAATGGTGATCGGAGGAGTCGCGAATCTGTTCGAAGATGCGTTCGGCATGTCAGCGCTAGGGTACGCCCGCCCCCAGAATGTGCTGGCTCACCAGGATTCGAACCTGGACTAACTGCTCCAGAGTGAAGGAGCCCGTCCGCACAGTCCTGCTGAGTGCATCGGTCCGCAGGCGTCCTGCGATCTGTCCGCACAGTCCGCCTGGTTAGCGACCGTCCAACCCATCCGGAAGTGGGAAGGCCCGGGGCGACTAGATGTGCGGTTCGCCCTTTCGAAGGCCTGGTTAGTCAAGCGGGCTCGCGCATAGGTCGCGAAGGTCGCGAAGGAGTCTTCGAGATCTTCGAGGAAGAAGGTGTCGGAGAAATGGATCGAGAAGGGGGTGTTGAAGAAGTCGGAGAAGTGACACTGCCTATCGGTAGGTGCCAGACGGACATTCGTGCTCGTCCGGCGCCGTCCCGACGAAAATGAGAGTCAAGTTGTTCGGCTGCGGCATCGAGATCCTGGTGACAGGGTCCTCAAGTCTCAGGGGCGAGACTCGCCGCCGATCTCACCAAGCCCACCATCAACTCGATCGCCGTCCTCTCATCGAGCGCGCTTCGCCGACAGAGAGAACGCCACGTGTCGAAGGAGATGGCGTGCTCGAGTGCGGCCTGAACGGTCGACGCGCGGTCCGGAGCGGTTGACCACCCGGTAGCAAGCAGCTCGACCACCGCCTTCAACGCCGCAGACATCATCCCGATCGCCTCGGCCACGGCGGTGGAGATGGCCGCATCCCTCAGCAGGTTAGCGGTGAGCTGCTCGGTCTCGCCGTAATACGCGTACAGGCTCGCGAGCGCGATTCGGAGTCTTTCCACCGGATCCTCGATCTCGATCCATCCGTCCGGGGTAGGCGGCGGGTGCAGCAACATGGAATGTCCCCGGCACGCGGCGAGCAGCGACCTTTCGTCGGGGAAGTGACGGTAGACGGTAGGTCGTTCGACGCCAGCGCGTTTCGCCACGGCGCTGATCGAAGCGCGGGCGGGCCCGATCTCTTCGTGCAGCGCAAGCGCGGCCTCGGTGATCCGCCGCCGGGTGTGCTCGGTCTTTGCGGCGCGGAGGGTCTGCCGGTAGGGGCGTGGGGGCGTGGGCTCTGATGGTTGGTTTGACATGGAAGGGGGTTGGGGCTAGATTTGCAATTCACGATACATGACTGTACGGTAACTTCAAGCATCCGACCGCACGACGTGGGCAGGGAGAAGGGGGAAGCATGAACGGTGTTACTCGTGAGTGCCGCACACCTCGGCGCACATTCTCGATCCTGGCGACCCTCGGTCTAATGGCCGGAGTCTTGGCCCTCGTCGCGCCGTCGACCCAAGCGTCGGAACCCGCCACCAACGGGCAGATCGCTTTCGGGAGATGGAACCCGGAACTCGACGACTCCCAACTCTTCACGATCAACCCAGACGGGACCGGAGAGCACATGCTCCTGCCCAATGGAGCCGAGAGTCCGAAGTGGTCTCCCGACGGAACCAAGCTCGCGGTCACGATCGACGACATCCCCGGGGGGCCTCGGACGGCTACCGTGAACCCTGACGGGTCGGGGTACAACCTCCTCGACCCGAGTTTCACCCTGAACCTGACGTGCCAAGCCTGGTCTCCGGATGGGGACCGACTGGCCTGCGCCGGGTTCGGCGCGAACCCGACAGTTACGGATGGCCTCTACACGATCCGGGCCTCCGATGGCGGCGACATCACGCAGCTAACTACATACCCGGACGGAACCGAGGACGCGCAGTTCACCAACGACATCCCCCTCGGCTACTCGGCGGACGGCACCAAGATCCTGTTCCATCGGAACAACGACAACGACATGGGCAGCCTCTTCGTGGTGAACATCGATGGAACCGGCCTGAAGCAACTGAGTCCGGAAGGACTCCTGGTCAATTCCAGTCAGGGCGATGGCTGGTCGCCGGACGGCACCCAGGTGGCGTTCGCGGCGTTCTTCAAGCTATCGAACGGAAGGGGCGCCGGGTCTGCGCTCTATGTCGTGGACGCCGATGGCACGGATCTTCACCAGATCACGCCAAGTGGCCTCGGCTCAGCCAGGGCCAGGTGGTCCCCCGATGGCCAGCTCATCGCGTTCAGAAGCAAGGGCAGGGCGGATCCCCAGATCTGGGTCGTGCATCCCGACGGAACAGGGCTCCGATCGCTCACGTCGGGCACCGCCGACGTATCCACGGCTCCGGTATGGTCGCCCGACGGGACCAAGCTCGTCTTCGAGCGGAACCATTGGGTGATGGGGCAGGGTCAGGAAGACCTGTGGACCATGAACTCGGACGGATCTGGACTCTTCCAACTCACGGACACCTCGAGTCCGTCAGATGAAGGAGGCGCGGACTGGGGGACCGCATCCGTCTAGGGCTATGGACCCCACCACCGGTGAGCGCCGCACATCTCGACGCAGCTTCTTGATGCCGACCGTGTACCTCGTTGCCCTCGCAGTCGTCCTTGCGGGGTGCTCTTCGTCCAGCACGGACGCCAAGAAGTCGGAGAGCCCAACAGCGAGGTCGGAGAGCCCAACAGCCAGAGGCGGAAGCGTGGTTCTGGACGACCCCGCTCTGAACGAGGTGGGTGTCGCCGCATCGGCTGACTACTTCGTCTGGAGCTCCAACTCTGAGACGAGCCCGGATCAGTGGAACACCTACGTCAGGCCGATCGGCGGCGGGCCAGCGACGGGGCTGAATCAGAAAGGAACGCAGAGCGATAACTTCGGGATCGACGGCTCGACCGTCGTGTACGAGGAGTTCAACGGCAGCGATGACAACTTGTACATGTACGACGCAGCGACGCAAGCACGATCGGGGTTGCAGCAGATCGACACCCAGTTGAACGAATACCAGCCGACGCTGTCGGGTGACTGGCTGCTGTACACGAGGTCGAAGCCCGACCAATGGCAGAAGGTCATCTTGTTCAACCTGACGACCGGAGAGCAGAGGACGCTGGCACAAGCGCCGCTGCCGTCGACGATACTCCGCGCCGGCCAGGTGAACGGAGACTGGGTGACGTTCGAGCATTGCCGCGATCGTTGGGCCAGCGGGGGTACGTA
>Ga0315273_10003186_pt1 | contig 19704 bp, 20 predicted proteins | sample YL17G02_0_MG_FD_205753 | JGI IMG/M metagenome (GOLD analysis project Ga0315273, IMG submission 205753) | Sediment microbial communities from Yellowstone Lake, YNP, Wyoming, USA - YL17G02_0 | ecosystem: Environmental > Aquatic > Freshwater > Lake > Sediment | place: USA: Wyoming | collected...
AGGTCGACTGGAGCCCGGTGTGCTTGAAGAGCTTGTTCAGCGCCACCTGGGGCACCGCGTCGCGCTTGAGCTCGACCTGGATCCGCATCCCGGTCTTGTCGGAGTGGTCGGCCAGGTCGGAGATCTCCGTCAGCACCTTGTCGTGGACGAGGTCGGCGATCTTCTTGATCACGCCGGCGTCGCCCCCCTTCTTCACGCCGTAGGGCAGCTCGGTGATCACGATCGCCGTGCGGCCGCCGCGCAGCTCCTCGATGTGGGCGCGGGCGCGCATCACGATCCGGCCGCGGCCGGTGCGGTAGGCGTCGCGGATCCCGCTGCGCCCGACGATGATCGCGCCGGTCGGGAAGTCGGGGCCCTTCACGAGCTTCATCAGCGCCTCGACGTCGGTGTCGGCGTCGTCGATCAGGGCCAGGATCGCGTCCACCACCTCGGCGAGGTGGTGCGGCGGGATGTTCGTCGCCATGCCGACCGCGATCCCGGAGGCCCCGTTGACGAGCAGGTTGGGGAAGCGCGCCGGCAGCACCGAGGGCTCCTTGCGCGACTCGTCGTAGTTGGGGACGAAGTCGACCGTGTCGGCGTCGATGTCGCGCAGCAGCTCGGTCGCGAGGCGCGTGAGGCGGCATTCGGTGTTGTGGCTGACGAAGCCGTCCGTGATGAACGAGTGGTCGGTGCTGTCGACACGGAGCGAGTAGACGGGCTGCACCCCCGCATCGGTCACGGACTCGACGTTCGCGTAGTAGTAGTCGCCGCTGACGAGCGGCTCGACGGCGCGTCGCACCTCCGCGGACTCGATCCGCTCCATGATCTGCGTGCCGCCGCGCTCCCAGCGCTCGATCCGGTCGACGTTGTGGCGGCGGAGCCAGTCCTTGTCGCTCCAGCGGGAATCGCAGTCGGAGCGGATGTAGCCGGCGACGAACGGCACGTGGTCGCGACTCAACGCGCTGCTCTCGACCGGGATCTCGGCGAGGGCGGCCTCGAGCTTGCGCTGCTTCGCGCCGAGGAAGCCGACGTTCCGCGCAAAGAGACGCGCGTCGCGGCGGTTCCCGATCACGACCTTGCGCTCGCCTTTCGCGTACCTGCAAAGGCGCGCCACGACGCCGAACTCGAGCAGGAGTTGCTGGACGTCACGCGCGAGCCGCTCGCTGTACGTCGAGTAGGAGACCTGAATCGAGTTGCGCGGGAGGAGCGACGAGGAGCCGTCGCCGGTGAAGAGCGCCTGGAGGAACGCGCGCTTGAAGGCCGTGCCGCTCCTCCACACCTGCTCCGGCACGGCCTTGTCACGGCTCGCGAGCCCGAGCTGCGAGGCAAGCGGGCTCTCGCGGAGCAGGGCGAGGTTCTGCACGTCGAGCTCGTGGAGGAGGCTCCCGGATGCGATTCGGCGCCGGTACACGTACCGAGGCCCGCCCACGACCGAGTCGTAGGCTGTCACGACCTCGTCGAAGAACTCCTGATCGACGTTGTTGAACCCGCCGCGGGATTCGCTGATCCAGCCCTCGGAGACGAAGGCGCCGAGCAGCAGTGCGACCTGCCGGTCGCCGGCGCTCAGGTCTGCGTCGCCCGCTCGCGGCATGCGCGCGAGCAGCACCCTGTCGCCCGGCTGCACTTCGTCGAGGAGCTTCCAGAGCAGGAGCGGCACGCCGACCATGTCCACGAGGCAGAGAACCGGGTGGTTGTGCGTGCCGGTGAGCTCGAAGCCCTCGGCCGTGCGCAGGCGCAGGGTCGGGTGGTCGCCCGAGTGGAAGAGCTTCGAGGCCCGCACAGGGCGACCGAGCCGATCGAGCACCGTCAGCTCGATCTCCGAGTCCGACCCCGGCTGCGCGCCCGGGACGATCGAGTCGATCCTGACGGTGCCGTCCGCGGTGGCGACGCGCGTGTCGCCCGCGAGGCAATACCTCATCGCGGCCGGAGGGTCGTCGTCGAGCGAGCCGAAGTTGCCCTGCCCGTCGACGAGCGGGTAGCGCATCGAGAACGGCTGCGCGAGCCGGACGAGCGCGTCGTAGATCGCCGAGTCGCCGTGCGGGTGGTAGGAGCCCATCACTTCGCCGACGATGCGGGCGCACTTCTTGTACGGCCGGTTCGGCTGCATCCCGGTCTCGTGCATCCCGTAGAGGACGCGGCGGTGCACCGGCTTCAGCCCGTCGCGCACGTCGGGGAGCGCGCGCGAGACGATCACCGACATCGCGTAGTCGAGGAAGCTCGAGCGCATCTCCTGCTCGAGCTCACGGCCCTCGATCCGGCCGGGGTTCAGCGGGCCGGTCTCGACCTCAGACAACGCGGGGCTCCCTAGACGTCAAGGAACTTCACGTCCTTCGCGTTCTCCTCGATGAACTTGCGCCGCGGCTCGACCTGGTCGCCCATCAGCGTCGAGAAGGTCAGGTCGGCGGCGGAGGCGTCCTCGACTTCGACCCGGATCAGCATCCGCCGGGCCGGATCCATGGTCGTTTCCCAGAGCTGCTCGGGGTTCATCTCGCCGAGGCCCTTGAAGCGGCTCACGTGCATGCCGTCCTTCGTCAGGTCGAGCGCCGCGGCGCGCAGCGCGTGGAAGCCGGTCGCGGTCTCGGTGCGCTTCCCGTGCCGGAGCGTGAACGGAGGCAGGCCGGTCTGCTCGACGAGCTTCGCGTACGCCTTGCGGAGGCTCGCGTAGATCGGCGAGTCGAGCACGTCGCCGGGGAGCCTGAAGGTGTGCGCGGTCGAGGTCTCGCGCTCGACCACCTTCACCTGCAGCGTCTCGGGGGTCGCCTCGAGCACGTGCACCTCGTGGGCGCCGTCCCCGAGCGCCGCGAGCGCGTCCTCGACGTCCTCGGGCCCGCGCGCGTCGGTCTCGACCAGGCGCTGGCCGATCACGAACTCGACCGCGGCCGGGCCGAAGTCGGCGCGGAGGCGGTTCGACCAGCCCTCGAGCTCGTTGATGCTCGAGCCGAGCCGCTTCCAGCGCGCCTCGGTCAGCTTCACCGCCTTGCCGGCCCGGTCCTCGATCTCCACCGTCTCGATCCGCTCGCGCACGAGCAGCTCCTCGAGCTGGGAGTCCTTCTCGAAGTACATCTCCTGGTTGCCGATCTTCACGTGGTAGAGCGGCGGCACGGCGATGTAGATGTGGCCGCGCTCGACGAGCTCCGGCAGCTGCCGGTAGAGGAAGGTGAGGATCAGGGTGCGGATGTGCGAGCCGTCGACGTCGGCGTCGGTCATCACGATCACACGGTTGTAGCGGAGGTTCGCAATGTCGAACTCGTCGCCGAAGCCGGTACCGATCGCGGTGATCATCGCCTGGATCTCGTTGTTCGAGAGCACCTTGTTGATCCGGTTCTTCTCGCTGTTGATGATCTTCCCGCGCAGCGGCAGGATCGCCTGGTAGCTCCGGTCGCGCGCCTGCTTGGCCGAGCCGCCGGCGGAGTCGCCCTCGACGATGTAGAGCTCGGCCGAGTCGGGGTCGCGGTTCGAGCAGTCGGCGAGCTTGCCGGGCAGCGACGAGTTCTCGAGCGCGCTCTTGCGCCGCGTCAGCTCGCGCGCCTTGCGGGCGGCCTGACGGGCGCGCGAGGCCGAGACCGCCTTCTGGATGATCTGGCGCGCGTCGCCCGGGTTCTCCTCGAGGAACTCCGCCAGCTTCGCGTTGACCGCCTGCTCGACGAGGCCGCGCACGCCGGGGTTGCCGAGCTTCGTCTTGGTCTGCCCCTCGAACTGCGGCACGCGCAGCTTGACCGAGATCACGGCGGCGAGACCCTCGCGCACGTCCTCGCCCTCGAGGTTGTCCTCCTTCTCCTTCAGCAGCCCCTTGTCGCGCGCGTACTTGTTGAGCGTTCCCGTCAGCGCGGCCTTGAACCCCGAGAGGTGCGTGCCGCCCTCGGTCGTGTTGATGTTGTTCGCAAACGAGTAGACCGACTCGACGTACGAGTTGTTCCACTGCATCGCGATCTCGACCACGCCCTGCTCGGTCTCGGCCTCGAAGTAGACGACGTGCGGATGGACCGTGTCCTTCGCCTCGTTCACGTAGGCGACGAAGTCGCGGATCCCGCCCTCGTAGTGGAACTCGGTCCGGTCCTCGCCGGTGCGCTCGTCCACGAGCACGATGTGGAAGCCCTTCGTCAGGAAGGCGGTCTCGCGCAGCCGCTGCAGCAGTACCTGGGCCGACCACTCGAGCTCGTCGAAGATCTCGAGGTCGGGCAGGAAGTGGATCGCCGTACCGGTGTCGTCGGCCTCGGTCTCGCCGACGATCGTCATCTCGGTCGTCGGGGCGCCGCGCGCGAACTCCTGGCGGTAGATCTTCCCGTCGCGTCGCACGTCGGCGATGAACCACTCCGAGAGCGCGTTCACGACGGACACGCCGACGCCGTGCAGGCCGCCCGACACCTTGTAGCCCTCGCCGCCGAACTTGCCGCCGGCGTGGAGCTTGGTCAGGACCACCGTCAGCGCGGGCAGCCCCTGCTCCGGCATCACGTCCACCGGGATCCCGGAGCCCCAGTCCCGCACGGTCACCGAGTTGTCGGGATGGAGGGCGATCTCGACCCGGTCGTTACGGCCGGCGAGCGCCTCGTCGACGGAGTTGTCGACCACCTCGAAGATCAGGTGATGGAGCCCCCGCGAGCCCGTCGAGCCGATGTACATGCCCGGCCGCAGCCGGACCGGCTCGAGTCCCTCCAGAACGGTGATGTCTTTTGCGGTGTAGGTCGTTTCAGCCATGAAAAAAGCCCTGCAAAGTGACCCTTTGCGGGCCCGATTGAGTGTATCAGACGGAGTGGTCGGAGCGGGCGCCTGCGAGACTGGCCGCGGCGGCCCGCTCGACGAGCGCGCGGAGCTCCGGATCCTCGATCGCCGCGGCCACGCGTTCCGCCTCGGCGAGGTCTGCCGCGGTCGGCTCGGGAACCGGCGGCGGCGCCTGCGCGGCGGCCTCCGGGGCGGTCTCGGGAACCGGCCCCGGCGCGAAGCGGAGCGCGGCGGGCGCCCCGTCTCCGAGGGCCTCCCGGAGCCGGTCCAGGATCTCGGGGGCGTGGGCGCCCAGCTCGAACGCCCACGCCGAGGAGGTGACCGCGACGTGGAGCGTCCCGTCGCGGCCGACCCGTCCCGGCCAGGCGTTCCTGGCGATCCCCTCGCCGACCGCCTCCGGCCAGGCCGCGACGAGCTCGGCCAGCCCCGCCGCCGGCCCGAAGCGCGAGAGCTCGCGGCGCACGCCCTCCCCGATCCGCTCGCTCATCCGGCGCGAACCTCCCCCGGCGTGACCTCGAGCAGCTGGCTCGGCGAGACCGGGAGCGACGACGCGTCGGTCGCGGTGACGAGCGTCTGCCCGGTCACGGCGAGCCGCTCGGCGAGCACGAGGCGCCGGGCCGAGTCGAGCTCGGAGAGCACGTCGTCGAGGAGGAGCAGGGGCGCCACGCCCAGGCGCTCGACGATCGCCTCCGCCTCGGCCAGAAGGAGCGCGAGCACCGCGAGCCGCTGCTCGCCCTGCGAGCCGAAGCTGCGCAGGTCGCGCGGGCCGGAGACGATCGCGACGTCGTCCAGGTGCGGGCCGAGCCCGGTCGAGCCGCGCTCGACGTCCCGGTCGAGCCGCGCGTCGAGCGCCTCGGTGGTCGGCGGCTCGCCGCTGTAGGCGAGCCGCGCCTCCGGCAGGCCGAGCTCGCCCGCCCGCTCCGCGAAGCCCGGCGCGAGCAGCGCGATCGCCTCCGTGCGCGCCTCCACCAGCGCGCGGCCGAGCGCGGCGACGCGCTCCGTCCACGGCGTCAGCGCGTCACGCGACGAGAGCCCCGCCGCGACCCTGCGCAGCCCCGCGTTTCGCTGCCCGACCGCGGCGCCGTACTCGAGCGGCAGGCCGGCGCGGGCCGGGGCGAGCCGGCCCAGCGACCGGTCGAAGTACGCCCGCCGCACCGCGGGCCCACCCTTCACGACGGCGAGCCGGTCGGGCGTGAAGACGAGCGTCGAGACCGTGCCGCGCAGCTGCTCGGCCGCACGCAGGCGGCCGCCGTTCACCGCCGCCTGCTTCCCCTCGCTGCGCGAGAGCGTCACCTCGAGCCGGAGCGCCACCTCGCCGCGGTGGCCGTCGAGCGCCACGCGTGCCGCGGGCGCCCCGAAGCGCACGAGCTGCGCGTCGGCGCGGGTGCGCGGCGAGAACCCCTGCGTGCCGACGTGGAGCGACTCGAGCAGGTTGGTCTTCCCCGCCCCGTTTTGCCCCGTCACGAGCACGAGACCCGGTTCGAGGTCGAGCTCGAGCCGCGCGTAGGAGCGAAAGTCCCGGAGCGAGATCCGCGCGACGATCAGCCTGCGAGGCGGATCGGCATGATCAGGTACGAGAAGTCGTCGCCCGCAGCCTGGATCAGGCCCGGGCGGAGCGGGCTGATCAGCTTCAGGGTGATCTCGTCCTCGCTCACCGACTCGAGCCCGTCCCGGAGGAACTCGGCGTTGAAGCCGATCTCGAGCGGCTCGCCGGTGTAGGCGACGGGCAGCCCCTCGCTCGCCTCGCCGACGTCCTGCGTCTGCGCCGAGACGGTCAGCTCGCCCTCGGCGAAGCGCAGCCGCAGCGGCGAGTTCCGCACCGCGATCACCGCGACCCGCCGGACGACGTCGAGCAGCTCGATCCGCGGGAGCGTGAGCTCGGTCTCGAACGTCTCGGGGATCAGCTGCTTGTAGTTCGGGAACTGGCCGTCGATCCGCCGGCTGGTGAGGACGACGTCACCCGCCCGAAACACGACCTGGTTGTCGTGCAGGCCGAGCTCCAGCTCGTCCCCTTCGCCACCGATGCGCTGCAGCTCGCCGAGCGCGCGCGCCGGGATGATCGCCTCGAGATCGGGTGCGGAGACCTCGAGCGTGGTCTCCTTGACCGAGAGGCGGTACGAGTCGGTCGCGGCCATCACGAGCTTCCCCGCCTCGAAGCGGGCGAGGATCCCCGTCAGCACCGGCCGGGACTCGTCACGGGAGGCCGACCGCTGCACGCGGGCGACCGTCTCGAGCAGCGCGGCCCGGTCGACTGCGAAGAGCTGCGCGGCGTCGATCTCGGGAAGTCGGGGGAAGTCGTCGACGCTGTAGGTGTTGAGGCGGTAGCTCGCCGAGCCGCAGTCGATGCGGACGATGCCCTCCTCGGGGCGGTGCTCCAGCTGCACCTCGCTCGCCGGCAGCAGGCGCACGAGGTCGATCAGCAGGCGCCCGGGGACGACGGTCGACCCGGCCGCGCTCACCTCCGCCTGAAGCGACGAGCGCAGCGAGAGCTCCATGTCGGTCGCGGCGAGATGGAGCCGCCCGTCCTCCGCCGAGATGAGCACGCCGGCGAGCACCTGCACCGCGGTCCGGGTCGAGACCGCCCGGGCGACGATCCCGAGCTTGGCGACGAGGTCGTCTTTGGCGCACGTGGCCTTGAGGCCTGTGCCGACGGTGGTGTCTGTTGTTTCGATGGTTTCCTTAGAAAGAGCTCGTAGTAGTAGTAAGGAGTGTGGACGGCGGGGAAGACGGAGGGATTCGGTACTGCCGCGGCGATCGCGCGGTGGACGGGATCCGTGGACAACCGGAGTCTTTCAACAGGGCCGCGGCAAGGGTATCGCGCTCGTCCACAGCTCAGCGTTCCTGCTTGACCCTTGCGGTGAGCTCTTGCACAAGGTTGTACACCGAGCGGTCCTCCTTGATCAGGCGCGCGATCTTGGAGGTCGCGTGGATCACGGTGGTGTGGTCGCGGCCCCCGAACTCCTTGCCGATCTTCGGCAGGGACGAGTCGGTGAGCTCCCGCGAGAGGTACATCGCAACCTGGCGCGGGTAGACGATGTGCTGCGAGCGGCGGTCGCCGCAGAGCTCCTCGAGCGAGAGCTGGAAGCGGTCGGAGACGAGCTCCTGGATCCGCGCGATCGAGATGATCGCAGCCTCGCCCTGCGGGAAGACGTCCTTCAGCACGTCCTCGCACAGCTCGACCGTCATCGGCCGGCCGGTGAGGGACGAGAAGGCGACCACGCGCGTGAGCGCTCCCTCGAGCTCGCGGATGTTCGTCGAGATCCGGCCGGCGACGAACGTGAGCACCTGCGGGTCGTCGACCTGGATCCCGTCGGTCATCGCCTTCTTGCGCAGGATCGCGATCCGCGTCTCGAGGTCGGGCGGCTGGATGTCGGTGATCAGGCCCCACTCGAACCGCGAGCGCAGCCGCTCCTCGAGGGTGGAGATCTCCCGCGGCGGCCGGTCGGACGAGATCACGATCTGGCTGCCGGCCTCGTAGAGGCTGTTGAACGTGTGGAAGAACTCCTCCTGGATCCGCTCCTTGTGCTCGAAGAACTGGATGTCGTCGATCAGCAGCAGGTCGTAGGTGCGGTACCGCTGCTTGAACCCCTCGATCCGCTTGTCGCGCAGCGAGTTGATGAAGTCGTTCATGAACGTCTCGCTCGTCGTGTACCGCACCGAGAGGTGGCTCGCGTGCTCGCCCACGTACTGGGCGATCGCCTGCATCAGGTGGGTCTTCCCGAGTCCGGTCGAGCCGTAGATGAAGAGCGGGTTGTATGCCTGCGCGGGCGCCTCGGCGACTGCGAGCGCCGCCGCGTGGGCGAAGCGGTTGGACGAGCCGATCACGAACAGGTCGAAGGTGTACTTCGGGTTGAGGCCGGCCCGCGGGTGATCGACGACCTCGCCGCCCCCGGCCGGTGCGGAGGAGCCGTCTGCAGGCTCGGCCGCCGACGGGCCCGGGAGGTCCTCCGCCTCGGACACCGCGAGCGCGACGCGCAGCTCCCGGCCGGTGGCGTCGCGGACGCCGGCCTTCATCAGGCCGAGGAAATGCCCCTCGATCCACTCGCGCGTGAAGTCGTTCGGGACCGAGACGGTGAACGTGTCGTCCGAGACCTCGAGCCCCCGAACGTCGGCGAACCACGTCCTGTATGTCGTCTCGTTGAGCGCCTCCCTGAGCCTACGTGCTACCTCGCCCCACAGGCCTTCCGCAGTCAGCTCGTTTGTCCGCTCCAAGACGCCGGTTCCACCTCTCCGCTCGACCACCGAGAAGGCGAGCATAGCAGCGTCCGGGCGCGCGAACAATGACCTTTTCGGTTGATAAAAGCAGCCGCTTTGCAGGGATTTTGCGCGTCCACACGACTTTCCACACCTGTGGATAGAGTGGTGCTGTAGGGGCGTGCGCGGGGTGGATTTGTCCCCCGGCGCAGCATCTTTGCCGCGCGCGCCGTTGTCCACACATCCTGTGGAGAACCTCCACCGGCGGGCTCGTCTATACTCCGCGCCCGTCCCATGAAGCGCACCTACCAGCCCAACGTCCGCCGCCGGAAGCGCAAGCACGGCTTCCGTGCGCGCATGTCGACCCGAGCCGGCCAGGCGATCCTCAAGCGCCGCCGCGCGAAGGGGCGCAAGCGGCTGTCGGCCTGACCGGACGGCTCTGGGCGTGCAGCGCCGGAACCGCCTTTCTCGCTCGCGCGACTTCGACGCCGTCTACCGGCAGGGGCGCTCGGTCTCGACGCGCTACCTCGTCCTCTACTCCTTCACCCGGGAGGACGACCGGGAGGGCGAGCCCCGGCTCGGGCTCGCGGTCCCGAAGGCGGCGGGCAGCGCCGTGACCCGGAACCGGATCAAGCGGCAGCTCCGCGAGCTCTGGCAGGGCCGGCTCGGCGGGATCACGGCCGGCCGCGACTACGTGCTGATCGTCCGCCCGGGCCTCGCCGAGGCGTCCGAGGCGCAGGGCTCGGCCTGGCTCGCCGAGCGGGTGGACGAGGTGCTCGCGAAGGCTGCGGCATGAGGTATCTCGGGATCGGCCTCGTCTACGCGTACCGGTACACGTTCGGGGTGCTCGTGCCGCGGGGGACCTGCAAGTACCACCCCTCCTGCTCGCAGTACGCGATCGACGCGTTGCAGGAGTTCGGCCTCTTCAAGGGCTCGGCCCTCGCGGCCTGGCGGGTGCTGCGCTGCAACCCCTGGAGCCGCGGCGGCGTCGACCACGCGCACGACCAGACGCTCTTCCGGCCGCGCGGCGACAGGTCGGAGGCCGCGTGATCGTCGCCGGAATCACCACGCCGCTCCAGGACATCCTGCGGAGCATCCTCGAGTGGCTGCACGTCTCGATGCACCTGCCGTGGGCCTGGGCGATCGTCGTGCTCACGATCCTGGTGCGGATGGCGCTCGTGCCGCTGACGGTGCGCCAGATCCACTCGATGCAGAACATGCAGGCCCACGCTCCCGAGATGAAGGCGCTCCAGCAGAAGTACAAGGGCGATCGCCAGAAGCAGAACGAGGAGCTGATGAAGTTCTACAAGGAGAACAACATCAACCCGGCTGCCTCGTGCCTGCCGATGGTGGCCCAGTTCCCGGTCTTCATCGCGCTCTACTTCGTGCTGCGCGAGTTCGCGAAGCACCCGCCGGCGGGCGACCTCTCCTGGCTCGGGATCGTCCCCTCGATCGCCGACCCCACCACCTCGCACTGGTCCGGCTACATCCTGCTCGTGATCTACGCGGCCAGCCAGGTCGCCTCGACGCTGCTGATGTCGACGACGATGGATCCGAAGCAGCGCAACCTGATGTTGATCCTGCCGCTCGCGTTCATCTTCATCGTCGCGCGCTTCCCGACCGGGCTCGTCCTGTACTGGATGACGACGAACCTCTGGACGGTCGGGCAGGGCCTCGTGACCCGCCGCCTCGTGCCGCGCACGGCGGTCGCACCCGCGAAGCGCTCCTCGCGCACGCCGGCGAAGGCGGCCCCGGCCCAGGCGCTCGTCGAGGAGCAGCAGGACCCCATCGCGGCCGAGCCGCAGCAGCCCGCCGCGCCGCAGGCGGCCCCGCGCAAGGTTCGGCGCAAGAAGCGCTCCGGGCGCCGATGAGCGACGAGCTCCGCGTCGAGGCCGAGGGCGAGACCGTCGGCGAGGCCAAGTGGGCGGCGCTGCGGGAGCTCGAGCTGCAGGCGCCCGGGCTCGACCGCGACGCGGTCCGCTTCGAGGTGCTCTCCGAGGGCGAGCGGGGCCTGCTCGGCGTCGGCTACACGCCCGCCCGCATCGCTGCCAGCCTCGCCGAGGGCGATGCGCCCGCCGCCGCGCCGGCTCGCGGCGACGAGACGCCGCTCGAGGAGCTCGTGCGCGACCTCGTCGAACGGGTCGCAGCAGCGGCCGGCGTCCCGTGCCGCGTCGACGTGCACGAGGACGACGAGCGGATCACGGCTATTTGCAGCGGGCCTGACTTGGGGCTCCTGATCGGCCGCCACGGACAGACGATCGACGCCCTGCAGTACCTCGCCAACGCGGCCGCGGCGCGGCGCGGCGACGGGCCGCGAAAGGCGGTCGTGGTGGACGCGGCGGGCTACCGCGAGCGCCGCCGCGAGGTGCTCGAGGCGCTGGCCGTCCGCAGCGCCGAGCACGCCGTGGCGTCGAGCGCCCGGGTCGAGCTCGAGCCGATGACCGCGATCGAGCGCAAGGTCGTCCACCTGTGCCTGGAGGACTACCCCGGCGTCGAGACGACGAGCGAGGGCGCCGAGCCGAACCGCTTCGTCGTCGTCCTGCCCACCTAGTGCCCCGCCGGACGGGGCACTAGTGCTCGAGCAGTGGCTCGCCGCGGTCCTCGCCACACCGGGCCTGACGGGGATCCGCGACCCGGCCGAGGCGCGCCGGGCCCTGCTCGAGGACTCGCTCCGGGCCCTGCCCCTCGTCGAGCGCTACCCGGGCGCGGTGGTGGACGTCGGCTCGGGCGGCGGCGCTCCGGGAATCCCGATCGCCGCCGCGCTGCCGGAGCGCGCCGTGACGCTGCTCGAGGCGAACGGGCGCAAGTGCGAGTTCCTGCGCCGCTTCGCGCCTGCGAACGCGACCGTGGTGCAGGGACGGGCCGAGGAGCAGGAGCCGGACCGCTTCGGCGTCGCGCTCGCAAAGGCGCTCGCGCCGCCGCCGGTTGCCGCGGAGTGGTGCCTCCCGCTCGTCGCACCGGGCGGCGCGGCGATCCTCTTCGTGGGGCCGACGGCGGACCGCGACCGGGTCGCCCGGGCCGCGGCGCTGCTCGCGGCGGAGCTCGTCGAGGGCCCGCCCGGCCTGCTCGTGCTCGAGAAGCGCGGGCCGACGCCGGCCGGCTTCCCACGGCGTCCCGGCGTGGCGCGGAAGCGTCCGCTCGGCTGAGTAGCCTGCACCTGTGCCCGGGATCGTCTACGCCGTCGCGAACCAGAAGGGCGGCGTCGGCAAGACGACGACCGCGATCAACCTCGCCGCCTGCCTCGCGGAGGCCGGCCAGCGCTCGCTCGTCGTCGACCTCGACCCGCAGGCGAACGCCACCTCCGGCCTCGGCGAGCGCGCCAACGGGCACTCGACCTACGACCTCCTCGACGGCGCCCCCCTGGCCGGGCTCGTGCGCCACACGCGGTTCGCCAATCTCGACCTCGTCCCGTCCAAGCCCGACCTCGCCGGCGCGGCGGTCGAGCTCGCCCGCCGTGAGGACGGCGAGCGCTACCTGGCCGGGCCGCTCCAGGGCGCCCGCGCCGACTACCGCTTCGTGTTCCTCGACTGTCCGCCCTCGCTGGGGCCGCTGACGGTCAACGCGCTGGCCGCGGCCGACCGGGTGCTCGTGCCGGTGCAGGCCGAGTACTACGCGCTCGAGGGGCTGACGCAGCTCGTCAACTCGATCAGGCTGATCAAGGCGCGGCTCAACCCGCGCCTCGAGCTCGGCGGGGTGCTCCTGACCATGGTGGACGGGCGCACCCGCCTCTCCGCCGAGGTGAGCGCCGAGGTCCGCCGCCACTTCGGGGAGCTCGTGTTCGAGACCGCCGTGCCCCGTTCCGTGCGCCTCGCCGAGGCGCCGAGCCACGGGCTGCCGGCGATCGCCTACGACCGTCGCTCCGCCGGAGCCGACGCCTACTGGAAGGTGGCGATGGAGCTTGTCGACCGGTCCTGATCCGCAGCCGGCCCGCCGCGGCCTCGGCCGCGGCCTCGAGGTGCTGCTCGGCGGCCTGGGCGAGGGGTCGCCCGAGCTCGCCTTCCTCCGCGTGGACGAGATCCACGCGAACCCGCGCCAGCCCCGCCGCCGCTTCGAGCCGGAGGCCCACGCGGGGCTCGCCGAGTCGATCCGCAGCCAGGGCGTCGTGCAGCCGCTGCTCGTGCGCCCGCGCGCGACCGGAGGGTTCGAGCTGATCGCCGGCGAGCGCCGCCTGCGCGCGGCGCGCGAGGCGGGCCTAGAGACCGTGCCGGCGGTGGTGCGTCCCGCCGACGACCGCGACACGCTCCTGCTCGGCCTCGTCGAGAACGTCGCCCGCGAGAACCTGACCCCGGTCGAGGAGGCGCGCGCCTACGCGGTGCTCTCCGACGAGTTCGGCCTCTCGCTCGGCGAGATCGGAGAGCAGGTCGGCCGCTCGAAGCCGTCGGTCTCGAACCGGCTGCGCCTGCTCGAGCTTCCGGACGAGGTGCTCGGCATGCTCGACCGCCAGCTCCTCACCGAGGGCCACGCGCGGGCCGTGCTCGCCCTGCCCGGCCACGACGAGCGCAAGAAGCTCGCGCGGCGGATCGTCCGCGAGGGGATGTCCGTGCGCGCCGCCGAGCGGGCCGCGCGCTGGGGCGGCGCCCGCACGAAGGAGCGCCGCCGAGCGGCGCCGGTGGATCCGGCACTCGCCGCCCGCGCCGCCGTCGCCGCGGTGAAGCTGACCGGCCGTCCGGCCCGGATCGCCCCGGGGCGGCTCGAGCTGCCGTTCGCCGACGAGACCGAGCTCGAGGAGCTCGTCGAGGCGCTCGAGCGGGCCGCGGGGTAGTAGCAGCCGCTAGGCCGCCCGGCAGTCCGAACAGACCCCGACGACCTCCACCTGGTGCTCGGTCGCCGTGAAGCCGTGCGCCGCCGCGGCGGTCGAGACCCAGTCGCCGAGGTTGCAGCCGTCGAGCTCGACGACGCGATGGCACTCCGAGCACGTGAGGTGGTGGTGGTGCGCGGCGCTGCAGAGCCGGTAGCAGAGCTCCCCGCCGCGATGGGTGAGCGCGTCGATCACGCCCTGCTCGCTCAGGAGCGAGAGCGTCCGGTAGACGGTCGCGAGGCCGATCCCCTCGCCGCGGCTCCGCAGCCGCTCGAAGAGCTGATAGGCGGTCGCGTCGTTCGCCTCGCGGGCGAGCTCCTCGAGCACCTGCACGCGCTGGTGCGTGGCCCGGACGCCGCAGCCGGCGAGCAGCTCGCCGGGCGCGGCCGGGGCTTGCGCTTGCGTCTTCGCCATCCCAGGCCCTACTATAGCCACCGTGCGACTGAGACTCATTCTCATTCTCCTGGCCGCGCTGATCGCCGCACTGGTCGCGGCCGCGCTGCTGGCCGGGAGCACGAAGGGGAAGCCGGGCGCCGGCTCGCGCGTCGTCGCAGCCTTCTACCCGCTCGCCTACGCGGCGCAGGAGCTCGGCGGGGACACCGTGACCGTCTCGAACCTGACCCGGCCCGGGGCCGAGCCGCACGATCTCGAGGTCTCGCCGGCCGACGTCGCCAGGGTCCGCTCGGCCGGCCTCGTCCTGCTGCTCGGCCACGGCTTCCAGCCCCAGCTCGAGCGGGCGGCCCGGGGCGCGGGCGGGACGGTGCTGAAGCTGCTCGACACGAAGGGGCTCGACCGCTTCCCAGACGGCGACCCGCACGTCTGGCTCGACCCCCTGCGCTACGCGCTCCTCGTCGAGCGGATCGGAGCGGCGCTGCACGAGCCCGCGGCGACCGGCCGGCTCGTCGCGCGACTGCGCGCCCTCGATCGCGCCTACCGCGCCGGGCTGGCCCGGTGCGACCGCCGCGAGCTCGTGACGAGCCACGCCGCCTTCGCCTACCTCGCGCAGCGCTACGGCCTCGACCAGCTCGCGATCGAGGGGCTCAACCCGGAGGCCGAGCCGGCCCCGCGGGACCTGGCCCGGGTGATCCAGGCCGTGCGCGCGAAGGGCGCCACGACCGTCTACTTCGAGACCCTCGCCTCCCCCAGGCTCGCCGAGACCGTGGCGCGTGAGACCGGGGCGAAGACCGCCGTGCTCGATCCGATCGAGGGCCTGAGCCCCGCCGCGGCCGAGGCCGGCGCCGACTACTTCTCGGTGATGCGCTCCAACCTGGCTCACCTGAGGGCGGGGCTCGGATGCCGCTAGCGGTCGAGCTCGACGGCGTCTCCTTCGCGTTCCAGCCCGGCCAGCCGGTGCTGACCGACGTCACGCTCCGGATCGAGGAGGGCGAGTTCGTCGCGATCGCCGGCCCGAACGGCGGCGGCAAGACCACCCTGCTGCGGCTGATCGTGGGGCTCGTGCGGCCCCAGGCCGGCAGCATCCGGGTCTTCGGCGAGCCGATCCAGAGCCTCTCCCGGCGCTTCCTGATCGGCTACCTCCGCCAGCGCGCGCAGCTCGGCATCGAAGCGCCGGTCACGGTCCGCGAGGTCGTCTCCGCAGGACGAGTCCCCCGGACGCGGCTCTTCGGGCCCCTGCGCGCCCACGACCGCGAGGTCGTCGCGGAGGCGATCGAGCGGGTCGGATTGGCGGCGCAGGCCGACGCGGCGCTCTCGACCCTCTCGGGCGGGCAGCAGCAGCGGGCCTTCATCGCCAAGGCGCTCGCCGGCGAGCCGAGGCTCCTGATCCTCGACGAGCCGACCGCAGGCGTCGACGCCGGCGCCCAGGAGGCGCTCGCCGTCCTCCTCGAGGGGCTCCACCGGGAGCTCGGCGTCACCGTGCTCTACGTCTCGCACGAGTTCGGGGCGATCGAGCACGTGGCCCAGCGGCTGCTGCTCGTCCGGGGCGGGATCGCCTTCGACGGCCGTCCGTCGGAGCTGCCCGAGCTCTGGCACGACCCCTCGCACACCCATGCTTAGCCAGGAGTTCATGCGGCTCGCCCTCGCCTCCGGCGCGATCGTCGGCGTGCTCGCGCCGGCGGTGGGCTTCTTCCTCGTGCAGCGCCGGATGAGCCTGATCGGCGACGGAATCGGCCACGTCGCCTTCGCCGGCGTCGCGGTCGGTTACCTGCTCGGGATCTCTCCGGTCGCGACGGCGCTCGTCGCCGCGGTCGTGGGAGCCGTGTGCGTCGAGTGGCTGCGGGCGAACCACCGGACCGCTGGCGACCAGGCGCTCGCGCTGCTGTTCTACACCGGCATCGCCGCGGGGGTGGTGCTGATCTCGGCCGCGGGCGCGCTCAACGCGAACCTGTTCACGTTCCTGTTCGGCTCGATCCTCACCGTCACGCGCGGCGACCTCCTGCTCGTGCTCGGCCTCGGTGTCGTGGTGCTGGCGTTGATCGCCCTGCTCTATCGCGCGCTCGTGGCGGTGGCCCTGGACGAGGAGGGGGCGAGGGTCTCGGGCGTGCCCGTCGTGATGCTGAACGTGCTGGTGGCGGGCCTGGCCGGCGTGACGATCGGGCTCTCGATGCGGATCGTCGGGATCCTTCTGATCGCGGCGCTGATGGTGCTACCGGTGATCGCGGCGAGCCGGGTCGCGCGGAGCGTCGGCTCGACGCTGGCGATCGCGATCGTGATCGGCGTCGCCTCCGTCTTCGTCGGACTGACGATCTCCTACTACGGGAACCTCGCGCCGGGCGGGGCGATCGTGCTCGTGGCGGCGTCGAGCTTCATCGTCGCCACCGCCGTCTCCCGGCTCCGGCCGCTCGCCTGACGGGTTAGGCCGGGACCGGTGCGGCCAGCTCCGGCGACGGCTTGCTCACGTTGCCGGAGGTGTCGACGGCCTTGACCACGTAGTACGCGGTCTGGCCCCGCGGCGCAGCCGTGTCGAGATACGTCGGCCGGCCGAGGAACGAACCGACCGGCACGTACGGGCCCCCGCTCGTCGTGGCGCGGTACACGAGATACCCGGCGAGGTCCGCCTCGGCGCCGTACTCCCAGGTGAGGCTGAGCGTGCCGACACCGCCCTGCGCGGCCGCCGGGACAGCCGGCCGCGCGGGGGCCGTCTTGTCGCCGAACAGGTACGGGAGCTTCGCGAGCAGCGGCACGACGCCGACCTCGCGCGCGTCCGTGCGCGGGAAGTCGCCGCTGCCGGGCAGCTCGTCGTTGAGGCAGATCGCGGTGTTCACGAGCTGCGCCTCGCGGTCGGCGGTGTACCCGAGCGTGGTCTGCGTCGATCCCTGGGCGGCGAGCTGCCGGGTGATCGCGCGCCGGCGCAACTCGTCGCGGATGATGTCGCGGGCGACGGCGAGCGTCGCATGAGACCGGGTCAGCGCCGCGAGGTATCCCTGACGGTCGCCGTGGAAGACACGGTCGATCGTGGCCCGCTCCGCCGCGAGCACGTCGGCGTTCGGCACGGGCGCCGCCGAGCGGAGCGCGACGCGCCCGAACACGGCGGTCAGCGCGGCGTGCCGGTTGCGGATCAGGATCGCGAGCGCGTCCACCGCGGCCGTCCTGACATGACCGGCGGCGAAGGCGCACGCGACACCGTCCGGAAGCACGATCTGCCCCTCCGCCAGTGCGGAGTTGAAGTCCGTGCCGGCCACCGCGAGGCCGTCACACAGCGTCGAGTCACGAGCCCAGAGGTAGACGCACGCGGCGGCTGCCTTGTCGGCGTCAACGCTCTCCGGTCCGAACGTCCCCCAACCCCATGACCACACCGAGCTCAGGCCCTCGTCGGCCGCTACGCGCCTGGCCTGCAGCGCCTCCCACTTGACGACCCGCAGCCAGGAGGAGGTCGGCTGGAGCCCCTGGCGCCCGCCGATCCCGGGCGTCTGCGCGGAGTGGAAGCCGAGCATGATCCCGAGCGACGCCGGGTTGATCCCGATTGCCTTGAACTGCCGGATCACGTTCCGCTCGCCGAGGCGCATCCTGCGGTTCCCCATCACGGGTCCCATCGCAGAGATCCGGCGGGCGTCGTAGTAGGCCTCGTAGACGAGCTCACCCGTCTGCGCGACCTGCCGCCACCAGGTTGCCGCGTCGCCCGCGGTGTTCGGGTTTCCCTGCACGAGCAGCACGGGCCGCGCGCCCCGTGCGCGCAGCTGCGTCAGCAACGCGAGCACGTTCGCGCGATAGGTCGCGTTCGCCGCCGACCACGGCGTCGCCAGGCTCGGCTGGTTCAACTCGTTCAGCGCGATCCACGGCGTATCGCACTTGGTCGAGGCGACCGCCCTCGCGTAGAGGCCGTCAGCGGCAGCCACGATCGATGCGGGGTCCTCGGGATCCGACGGCCCCCCCACGAGCTCCGGCAGGTGGAGCACGAAGTACACGGTGGCCGCCCCGCGGTCGCGGTAGTACGCCGGCACGCTGGTTCCGCTCGTGGCGACCACCACGCCAGGCCGCGCGAGCACAGCCCGCACGTCCGGCCTCACCGACCCCTCTCCGTACTCGATCCAGACGGGCGAGCCGCCCGGCATCCCACACGTTCCGGCCGCCTGGCCGCCGGAGGACCCTGACGCGAGCAAGAGCGCCGCGCCGCAGACCGCCGAGCCCACACCGAGCAGAGCGATCAGACGAGGAGACATGCGCCGAGCGGAGCGCACGGCCACGATTCTCGGTCTTCGCCGGCGCGGGCACATCCGCGGCGCCGCTGAGCCATCTGCTCGGAACTACCTACGCGCGGGCCCTCGGTGAGATGGGCGATCCTGGATTCGAACCAGGGACCTCCGCCTTATCAGAGCGGCGCTCTAACCAACTGAGCTAATCGCCCGCGGCGGCGGATTGTAGATGGTCGAGGCCACGCCCGCACGCGGGCCGCGGCGTTCGGGGGAGTCAGTCCGAGGGATCGTGAATACTCCTTCGCGGGACGATGCACTTACCATGGTGCTTCGCACCTCTGCGGATATGAATATCGGCGACCTCGTACTCTACGACGGGACCCTCTACGTGCTCCGAGGCGTGGAGCCGATGAGCGTGGACGAGCGGCAGGCCGAGCTCGAGGACACGGTCACCGGCGAGCGCCTGCGCGTGCCGTACGCCGAGGTCGAGGAGCCACCGCCTCCCGCCCCTCGCGTCTGAGGGCCGGGCTGCCCTGAGCTAGAATCCGTCTTAGGCCGATGCGCGAGATGGTGATCTACGGGGTGAGCTTCGACATGGTCGGCAAGTCGCCGATCGTGCTGTTGAAGACGGCCGACGGGAACCAGTTCCTGCCCATCTGGATCGGCCACCCCGAGGCCGCCGCGATCCTGATGAAGCTCCAGGGCCAGGCGGCGCCGCGCCCGATGACGCACGACCTCGTCACCGACATGCTCGCCCAGCTCGACGCCCAGGTGTCCCGCGTCACGGTCACGGAACTGCGCGAGAGCACCTTCTACGCGCTCGTGACCGTGCGGGTCGACGGCCAGGAGATCGAGGTCGACTCGCGCCCGTCCGACGCGATCGCGCTCGCGATTCGGGCCGAGGCGCCGATCTTCGTCGCCGAGCGCGTGCTCGAGGAGTCGGCGATCGAGTTCGAGGGCGAAGAGGTGAACGAGGAGGAGATGGTGAACGAGTTCCGGCGTTTCCTCGACCAGGTCTCCCCCGACGAGTTCGCGGTCGAGGAGGACGAGGGCGAGGAGCCGCCCGACCCCGACGAGCTCGAGGAGCCCGACGAGCCGGAGGAATCCCGGGAGCGCTAAGGCCGGCCGAGCCACTCGAAGTGGACGCGCTTGGAGCTCTTCGGAATGGCGGCCAGCAGGTACGGGTAGGTGACGCGCGCCTCGACGCGCTGCCCGAGGGACGGCGCCGTCTCGCGCACGCGCGCGGCGATCCGCGAGCGCTCCTCCGACACCGAGACGAGCCGCACGCTGTAGCCGGTGCTCGAGCGCGCCCCGATCGCGACGAGCAGCGCGTCGTCGCGGCCGAAGTCGATCCCGGGTACCGCCGGCGCGCGGCCGGGCATCGCGTGGGCGAGGTACTGCTCGAGGGAGCGCCGCGTGCGGAAG
>Ga0315273_10003187_pt1 | contig 19704 bp, 17 predicted proteins | sample YL17G02_0_MG_FD_205753 | JGI IMG/M metagenome (GOLD analysis project Ga0315273, IMG submission 205753) | Sediment microbial communities from Yellowstone Lake, YNP, Wyoming, USA - YL17G02_0 | ecosystem: Environmental > Aquatic > Freshwater > Lake > Sediment | place: USA: Wyoming | collected...
TTTCCTTAACGCCCAAGGGGAGGTACTCACTCCCGCCCTCCTCTGGTGCGACCAGCGTACCGCGGCCGAGTGCGAGCTGATTACAAAGCTGGCCGGGGGTCGGGCCAGCCTGTTGCGGTTGACCTGTAACGCCGCCCTGACCGGATTCACCGCGCCCAAGATCCTGTGGGTCAGAAAGAATCTGCCGCAGGTGTATCGGGCAATCGACAAGGTGCTGCTGCCCAAGGATTATGTGCGCTATAGGCTGACGGATGCGTTCGCCTCGGATGTGGCCGATGCGTCCGGAACCCTGCTTTTCGATGTCCGGAACCGGCGCTGGAGTCCGCAGATGCTCAAAGCCATCGGTTTGCCCCGGGAGTGGTTCCCGGACGCCTTTGAGGGGCCGGAGATCACGGGAAGGATCAGCCGGGAAGCCGCCCGATTGACCGGCCTGGCTACGGGCACCCCGGTGGTGGCCGGGGGCGGCGATCAGGCTGCCGGGGCCATCGGTTGTGGGGTGGTGGAACCGGGGGTGGTTTCGGCCACGCTGGGCACGTCAGGCGTGGTTTTCGCGGCCTGTGGGCTCCCCCGCTCAGATCCGGACGGGAGTCTGCACCTGTTCTGCTCCTCGGTCCGGGGAGGGTGGCACATGATGGGCGTCATGCTCTCGGCGGGTGGCGCTTTCCGGTGGCTGCGTGACGAACTGGGGGCGGCGGTGGTTGACCAAGGAAAGGTCCGTGGCGCCCCCGGCACCCGGACATCCGATCCTTATGACATTCTCTGCCGGGAGGCGGCCCGGGTGCCCGCGGGAGCCGAGGGGTTGATCTTCCTCCCCTACTTGACCGGGGAAAGGACTCCACACGCCGATCCGTTTGCCCGGGGAGTTTTCTTCGGGCTTTCGTTGAAACACACTTTTGCTCATATGACCCGGGCCGTGCTTGAAGGCGTGGCCTACGGGATGCGTGACTCCCTGGAGCTGATCCGTGGCATGGGGGTCAAGATCCACGTTCTACGCCTTTCCGGCGGTGGCGCGCGCAACCCGCTTTGGTGCCGCATCCAGGCCGCGGTCTACGGCGAGACTTCAGTCCGGCTGATCCGCGAGGAAGGCCCCGCGATGGGCGCCGCGATGCTGGCGGGTATCGGGGTCGGCGTGTTTCGGGATTACGTCCAGGCCTGTCGGATCTGCGTGGCCGAGAAGGACCGGTTTTTGCCGGATCCGGCGCTGAAACGAATCTATGGCGAAGGTTACCGGACTTTCCGTAAACTTTATCCCGCCCTTAAGCCTGTCTTTCCCGAGGTGGCATGAACGAAACGGGCCGGGGCTATTTAACCATAGGTTAATAGCTTCCGGGACGGCTTTCCCGCGTGCTGTTTCATAATCGTCCAGCCGCCTGTTTCATTTTGCAGCGCCCCATTGCGAGAAACGTTTGCCTGCAAGGCTTTTCGGGTTGGCACGCCATCTGCATGATATATAGCCCGGATTGTGTTCCGTTCCGGCGTTAGCCGGGAGGAATAGTCAGGGTCCTAATCATCTGAAAGCAAGGAAGAAGGAGGTTCGCGATATGAATCTGAAGCCTTTGGCTGACCGGTTGGTGGTTAAACCTATGGAGACGGAAGAGCAAAAGCGCGGGGGGATTATCATCCCCGACACGGCGAAGGAGAAGCCCGAGAAGGGCGAGGTCATCTCCGTCGGGCCCGGCAAACTCCTGGACAACGGATCGCGCGCGACTATGGAAGTCAAGAAGGGCGACAAGATCATCTTCCAGAAATACGGCGGGCACGAAATGAAGGTTGACGGGATTGAGATCATGATCCTCCGCGAAGAGGACGTGATGGCGATAGTCGAGTAATCATCGCAGCAAAAACGAAATAGGAGGTTTGAAAAATGGCAAAGCAGTTGCTTTTTAACGAGGAAGCGCGTCGCGCCCTGCAGCGGGGCGTGGATGCGGTGGCCAACGCCGTGAAGGTGACGCTTGGACCGCGCGGTCGCAACGTGGTGCTGGAGAAGAAATACGGCTCCCCCACCGTCACGAACGACGGCGTTACCGTCGCCAAGGAAGTCGAGCTCCAGGACGCGTTTGAAAACCTGGGTGCACAGCTGGTGCGCGAAGTGGCCAGCAAGACGTCGGATGTGGCCGGTGACGGAACGACGACGGCGACGGTGCTCGCCCAGGCCCTCTATCGCGAGGGATTGAAGAACGTGACCGCGGGCGCGAATCCGATCGCCATCAAGCGCGGAATCGACAAGGCGGTTGAAGCCGTGGTCGGCGAGCTCAAGAAGCTCAGCAAGTCGGTGGGCGACAAGAAGGAAGTATCCAACATCGCCACCATTTCGGCGCACATGGACCGGACCATCGGCGACCTGATCGCCGAGGCCATGGAGGCGGTCGGCAAGGATGGCGTGATAACGGTCGAGGAAGCCAAGTCCATCGAGACCAGCAAGGAGATCGTGGAGGGCATGCAGTTCGACCAGGGGTACATTTCCCCCTACTTTTCCACCAATGCCGAGACCATGGAGGCGGTACTTGACGATCCGCTGATACTGATCCATGAGAAGAAGCTGTCCTCGATGAAAGACCTCCTTCCCCTGCTGGAGAAGGTGGTTCAGCGGGCCAAGCCGCTTCTGATAATCGCCGAGGACATTGACGGGGAGGCGCTGGCCACCCTGGTGGTCAACAAGATCCGGGGAACGATCCAGGTCTGCGCGGTCAAGGCTCCCGGCTTCGGGGACCGGCGCAAGGCCATGCTCGAGGACATCGCGATCCTGACCGGCGGGAAGGTCATCGCCGAGGAGCTCGGGGTCAAGCTGGAAAACGTCAAGCTGGACGACCTCGGGAAGGCCAAGCGCATTACGGTGGACAAGGAGAATACGACCATCGTCGAGGGTGCGGGCGAGAAGGCCAAGATCCAGGGCCGGATCAAGCAGCTCAAGACCCAGGTCGAGGAAACCAAGTCCGACTACGACCGCGAGAAGCTGCAGGAGCGGCTGGCGAAACTGGCGGGCGGCGTGGCCGTGCTTAACGTGGGCGCGGCGACCGAGACCGAGATGAAGGAGAAGAAGGCCCGGGTGGAGGACGCCCTGCACGCGACCCGCGCGGCCGTCGAGGAGGGCATCGTGCCCGGCGGCGGAGTCGCGCTACTGCGGAGCATCAAGGCGCTTGAAGGGGTGAAGACCGAGGGCGACGAGGCGATCGGAGTGGATATCGTCCGGCGTTCCCTCGAGGAGCCCATGCGCCAGATCGCATTCAACGCCGGCGCGGAGCCGTCCGTGGTCGTGGAACGCGTCAAGAAGGATGCGGACGTGAACTTCGGCTACGACGCCTCCAACGGCACTTACTGCGACATGCTCAAGGCCGGGATCATCGATCCAACCAAGGTGGCGCGCAGCGCGCTGCAGAACGCGGCGTCGATCGCGGCGCTGTTGCTGACCACCGAGGCGCTGGTGACGGAGATTCCCGAGAAGGAAAAGACCCCGCCGATGCACGGGCATGGCGGCGGTCCGGAGTACTGATCGTATCCGGGACGGAAGTCAGGGAGAGAAGGGGGTTCCCGCGGGCGTCAGGGCCCGCGGGACCCCTTGCAGTTAAGTGAGCGGGGAAGAAGACACCGGAATGCCGGAAAGCGGGCCGGTCGAGCTGGATGCTCTGGAAGGCGCCGGCTCCGCGGGAGCGGCGGGCGGCGAAGGCTCCGCCCCGGACGGCGTTGCGGACGCAACGCGCGGGGAGGCGGTCGAGGAGAAGCTGGCTGACGACATCGAGCGCGAGCTCGCCGACGTCAAGGACCGGTACTTAAGGCTGGCGGCGGATTTCGAGAATTACCGCAAGCGGATGGCCCGGGAGCGGGTGGATATGGCTCTTTCCGCGAACGAGAACCTTATCCATGAAATACTGCCCGTGATCGACAACCTGGAACGGGCGCTGTCGGCGTCGAAGGACGGCAAAAGGAAGGACGCCGAGGGCATCGTGAAGGGCGTCGAGCTGACCTTAAGGATGTTCCAGGGGGTCCTGTCCCGTCACGGGGTGGAGCGCATCAAGGCGGCAGGGGAGCCTTTCGATCCCAACCGGCACGAGGCGCTGATGCAGGAGGAGTCGGATTCGGTGGATGCCGACACCGTGGCGGAGGAGCTGGAGCCGGGTTATATGATCGCCGGCCGGATCCTGCGCCCGGCGCGGGTCAAGGTGAGGAAGCCAAAGCACACCGTCGATTGTGGCGCCGGTGAGTCGGGCGGGATCGGCGGGGATTCCAAGGCGGGTTGAATTGATTTCATGATCCCGGTTTAAAGGAGGGTTTCATGGCCAAGGTGGTGGGAATCGATCTCGGGACTACGAACTCCGTGGTCGCGTACGTTGAGCGGGGGGAGCCGGTGGTGATACCGAGCGCGGAGGGGAGCCGGCTGGTTCCGTCCGTGGTCGCGATCACCAAGACCGGCGAACGGCTGACCGGGCAGGTCGCCAAGCGGCAGGCGGTCACCAACTCGGAACGCACGGTCTTCTCGATCAAGCGGTTCATGGGCAGGAAACTCGACGACGAGTCGGTCGCGCACGACCGCAAACTGGTGCCTTACCCGCTGGCTTCGGCCGCCAACGGCGACGTCCGGGTGAAAATCGACGACAAGGAATACTCGCCGCCCGAGATTTCCGCCATGATTCTCCAGAAGCTGAAGACCGACGCCGAGGCGTACCTGGGGGACAAGGTGACCGAGGCGGTCATCACGGTGCCGGCCTACTTTAACGATTCCCAGCGGCAGGCCACCAAGGACGCGGGGGAGATCGCGGGGCTGAAGGTACTGCGGATCATCAACGAGCCGACCGCTTCCGCGCTCGCCTACGGGCTGGACAAGAAGAAGAACGAGAAGGTGGCGGTCTACGACCTTGGCGGCGGGACCTACGACATCTCGGTAATGGAGCTTGGCGACGGGGTCTTCGAGGTCAAGGCCACCAACGGGGACACCCACCTGGGCGGTGACGATTTCGACCTCATGATCATCGACTGGCTGGCCGAGGGCTTCCGGAAGGAGCACGGGATCGACCTGCGCAGCGACAAGATGGCCCTGCAGAGGCTGAGGGAGGCGGGGGAGAAGGCGAAGTGCGAGCTTTCCTCGGTCCTCGAGACCGACATCAACCTGCCGTTCATCACCGCGGACGCGTCGGGACCCAAGCACATGGTGGTCAAGATGACCCGGGCCAAGCTCGAGGAGCTGACCCGGACGCTGGTGGAAAAGACGATCCCGCCGATGGAAAAGGCGCTTTCCGACGCCGGGCTGAAAGTTTCCGAGATCAACGAGGTAATCATGGTCGGCGGGATGACCCGTATGCCCCTGGTCGTCGAGACCGTCAAGAAGTTTTTCGGCCGGGAGCCGCACAAGGGGGTCAATCCGGACGAGGTCGTGGCCGTCGGGGCCGCGATCCAGGCCGCCGCGCTCAAGGGCGAGGTCAAGGACGTGCTCCTGCTGGACGTAACCCCGCTTTCACTGGGCATCGAGACGCTGGGGGGCATTTTCACCCGGATCATCGACCGCAACACCACGATTCCGACCCGCAAGTCCCAGGTGTTCTCGACCGCGAGCGACAGCCAGCCGGCGGTGACCGTCAAGGTCCTGCAGGGGGAGCGCGAGATGGCCGCGGACAACACCCTTCTGGGGGAGTTCAACCTGGAGGGAATACCGCCCGCTCCGCGCGGCGTTCCGCAGATCGAGGTGACCTTCGACATCGACGCCAACGGGATCGTGCACGTGGGGGCCAAGGATTTGGGCACCGGCAAGGAGCAGAAGATCACGGTCAAAGGCTCCTCGGGCCTGGCCCGCGAGGAGATCGACAAGATGGTCAGGGACGCGCAGGCGCACTCGACCGAGGACAAGAAGAAGCGGGAGGACACCGAGGTTCGCAACCAGGCCGACGCGCTGGTCTACGCCACCGACCGGGCTTTGTCCGAGCACGGTGACAAGGTCGACGCCGAGACCCGTAAGAAAATCGAGGACGCCAACAACGACCTCAAGGAAGCGATCAAGAGCGGCGATGTCGAGCGCATCAAGAAGGCGAGCGAGACGCTGGCCAAGGTTTCGATGAAGCTCGGCGAAGCGATGTATGCCAAGGCCGGGAAGCCGGGAGCGGGAGGCGCGGACGTTCCGCCCGGCGACGGCGGAGCCGGCGCCGGGGACGACAAGGTCGTGGACGCCGAATTCAAGCCCGACGAGGGGAAGGGCAAGCCCTGAAAAGGGTTGGCGGAGTCGTGAAGGACGGCGGGCCCCGCCAGAAGCGGGGCCTGCGCCGTCTTGGGGGAGCCTGACGTGGCCAAGCGGGATTACTACGATGTGCTGGGGGTGAAGAAGGGCGCGGGCGACGAAGAGATCAAGAAGGCCTACCGGACCCTGGCCAAGAAGTTCCATCCCGACGCCAATCCCGGGGACAAGGGAGCCGAGGAGAAGTTCAAGGAGCTGAACGAGGCTTATGAGACCCTGTCCGACGCGGGGCGGCACCGGGCCTACGACACCTTCGGGCACGCGGGCACGGATCCGGGCATGGGCCACAGCGGTTTCTCGGGTTTCGGCGGCGGTGAACAATATGCCGGGGTGGACGACATGTTCGAGGGGCTGTTCGGGGGACTGTTCGGCGGCGGGCGTCGCCGGGGCCCGGCGCCGGGAGAGGATCTGCAGTATGAACTGGATCTGTCCCTGGAGGAAGCCGCCGAAGGCGGGGAGCGCAAGATCACGTTCGACCGGACCGAGATCTGCGGCCAGTGCGCCGGCAGCGGGGCGAAGGCCGGAACCAAGCCCAAGACCTGTCCCGCCTGCAACGGCCGGGGCCAGGTCCAGGTCTCCCACGGCTTCTTCGCCATCAGCCGGACGTGCGTCAAGTGCCGGGGCCGGGGGACCGTCATCGAAAGCCCGTGTCCGGATTGCCGCGGCGCGGGCCGGGTCCGGGTCGAGCGAACCCTGAACGTCAAGGTGCCGGCGGGCGTGGACAACGGGATGCGCGTGCGGCTCCCGGGCGAGGGGGAGCCGGGCGACGATGGCGCGCCGCGCGGCGACCTGTACCTGGCCGTCAGCGTCAGGCGGCACGAGTTGTTCGAGCGGGACGGCTCGGACCTGCACCTCGACCTGCCGGTGCCGTTCACCCTGGCGGCCGGGGGCGGCGAGGTGGAGGTGCCCACGCTGGGCGGGGCGGGCAAGCTCAAGATCCCGGCTGGGACCCAGTCCGGCCAGGTTTTCCGCCTGCGCGGGATGGGGATGCCGGGCGTGGACCATCACGGCAAGGGAGATCTCCTGGTTTCCGTAAAGGTCGAGATTCCGTCCCGGATGAACGGCCGGCAGAAGGAACTTCTGAAGGAGTTCGAGCGGGAAGCATCGTCCGGTGACTACGCGGCGGCCAGCCGTTTCGAGGAGAAGTCGCGGCGGTTCAGGAAATGAAAAGGGGCCAGGTTCCTTTTACCCGTTCCGAGGCTGGCCTTATCCGATTGATATCCGGGTGGCTGGCCGGACAGGACCGGGACCGGCGGCTCATTCGCGGGATAGGCGATGATTGCGCAACCGTGCGCCTGAGGGGCGGTCGGCTTCTTCTCACCAGCGACGCGTTTATCGAAGGGGTCCACTTCCGCCGCGACTGGATGAAGGGATGGCCGGCCGGATGGAAGGCGCTGGCGGCCAATGTCTCGGACGTCTGCGCCGCCGGGGGTGCGCCGGGGGCGGCGCTGGTGTCGCTTGAACTGCCGCCCGCTTTTCCCGTGGGCTGGCTCAAGGATTTCTACGCCGGGCTGTTGGCTTGTGCCCGGAAATACCGGATCGTGATCGCCGGGGGCAACATCGCCCGGGGGACGAAGGTGGCGGTCCACATCGCGCTGGCGGGGGAGGCTCCTGAACATCTGATCGGGCGGGCTGGCGCTAGGCCGGGGGACCTTCTGGCCGTGACGGGATCGCTCGGCGGTTCGCTGGCCGGGCTTCTGTGCCTTAAAAAAGGATTGCGCGGAACCGTGGCCCGAGACGCCATCAACCGGCATTTCCTGCCCCTGCCCGACCCCGGGGTCGGCCGGGCGTTGGCCGGATTCGCGACCGCGATGGTGGACGTGAGCGACGGGCTGGTTCACGAGGCCAGCCTTCTCGCCGCGGCGTCGGGGGTCCGGATCGCGATCGTCCCGGGCGCGGTCCCGGTGCACCCCGCCGCCTGGCTGCTGGCTCCGGTGTTTCGGAAGGATCCCGCCGAGCTGGCTCTTTCCAGCGGCGAGGAATATGAACTGCTGGCCACCATTCCCCAGCGCCGGTTTCACAAAGCGGCGCGCGCGCTGTCCCTGCGCGGCTTCGCCCTGACCCCGATTGGCGAGGTTCGACGAGGCAAAGGCGTCGAACTTGTCGGCGGGGGGCACATAACGGCGCGTGGGTTCGATCATTTCAATAAATAGGGACAGCCACCATTGTCCCGGCCGTAGCCGGGAATTCACCTTCGGTCTGTAAAGCTCCCCATCCTGCCTTCGCGTCGTCCCAGACGATGCCAGGATCCAAAGGCCCGGCCGGATTCTTTACCGCCCCCGACCGGGGGACCATCAGCCCGCGTCTGATCCAACCAGCCGGCCGGCCCGATAATATCCCTCCCCGAAGGTGGAGATTTTCGGCTATCATCTCATCATGAAGCAGACCGACATCTACCACTCGATCATGGATTGGTGCCGCACCAAGCGGCCCGACTGCGAATTCACCGGCCGGACCCGGACCGACTTAAAAAAATGGCGGGCGGAGTTCGCCCGGCACTACCGCCGGTGCCTTGGGCCCTGGCCCAGGCCGGCGCCGCTCAGGGTCCGGATCCTCGGCCGGAGGAAGTGCGACGGGTTCATCCGGGAGAAGGTCGTGTTCGAGTCGACGCCGGGGATTCATGTGCCGGCGTATATCCTGACCCCGGCCGGGCTGGCAAAAGGGGAGAAGCGGCCCGGGATCCTGGCCGCGCACGGGCACGGCCGGGGCAAGGCGAGCATTTGCGGGGTAGTGGCAAAGGGCGATAAAGCGCACGCGGACGCGGTGAAAAAGGTCAATTACGGCTACGCCGTGGAGGCCGTCTTGCACGGGTATGTCGTGATCGCCCCGGACTGGATCCCGTTCGGTGAGCGCAAGCCGCCCATATGGTGGTCCCGGCCGTACCGGGACGCGTGCGATATCTCGAGCATGGCATTGCAGTACTTCGGGTATACGCTGCTGGCGCAAAACGTGTGGGACGGCATGCGCTGCGTGGATGTCCTGTGCCGGCATCCGAACGTGGATCCCCGGAAGATCGGGGTGATCGGCCTTTCCTACGGCGGAACAATGGCCACCCACCTCCTCGTGAACGATCCCCGGATCCGGGCCGGGGTGGTCAGCGGCTATATTTCGACCGTGCGGCATGACGCGCTGGGTCCGCGGGGGAAGGGAAACACGTGCGGGGCACAGTATGTGCCGGGACTGCTTAAGCACGGGGACATCCCCGAGGTGCTCGGGCTGGCCGTTCCCAAGCCGGTCCTGTTCGAGATGGGGAGGCGCGAGGACACTTTCCATTATCCCGACATGATCCGGGCGTACCGGCGGTTGGCGCGGATCTACCGCGCGGCGGGCGCGGAGGACCGGATCGCGAAGGACGCCCACGGCGGCCGGCACCGGTGGAGCGGCCGCAAAGCGTGGGACTGGCTCTCCCGCTGGCTCTGAAAAAGGGGTCAGGACCCTATTTTAAAAACGCTTGTCCTGCAAGCTGAAAAGGTGAAGGTATCCCGGGACTTGCTGGCGGCGTGGCGATGCCTCAAGCATCGCCAACCGCCGGTCTTGCCGGCGGCCGTCGTTGCCGGAAACCTTGCCGTTTTCCTGACCGCCGCGACGGCCATCACGATGGGCGGGGTGACCGCAACCCATCATTGGCTCTTTCCCTTCCATGAAGCGCTCCTGCTGGCCCAGTCTTTCATCCTGCGCCGGCCCTGGGCGGTCCGGCCTTTGACGGGCCTGTCGGTCCTCGTGCTCGGGATCGCGGCCGCGCGGATCGAGACCATCTGGCTGGCGCACCACGGGGCCCATTTATCGATCGCGTTCGCGAGCGGCGCCGTCCTGCACAACGTTCAGGCCTGGCGCCCCGGCGTTCCGTGGCGCAGGTTCAACCGGATGTTCGCGACCGTCTGCGCCGTGACGGCGCTGGTCTCGGCGGTCGCCGCGATACGTCAGGGAATCTGGTGGGGGCTGGGCGGGGGGTAGGAAGGGAAAAACCACTGCCGGCAGTGCCCGGGGTTCCAAGATGATCGGGCGATATTGACGTGGATATATCCGGAGTATATACTCGCGATGGAGATGAACGGATGAACGCCAAGGTGCTGATCTCGGTTCCCAAGGATAAACTCAGGAAGATAGACGCATTGGCGCGCGCCAACGGCAAGTCGCGGAGCGCGTTTGTCGTGGACGCCGCGATGAATAACGGCGCAAAGCCGAAATACGCCCGGCCTATCGACGATCCCGCGGTGAAACGGGCGCTGAAGGTCATGGAGTGGTCGCGAGCGCACTGGAAGCCCGGGCCGAGCGCGGAGAAAATGATCAGGGAGATCCGGGATCGGGCGAGATATTAAACGGGAATTCGTGCTTGACGCGTCCGTCGTCGTCAAGTGGTATTCCGATCCGGCCGACGAACCGAATCAGGGGAAAGCCCTGGACATCCTGGACGATCTTTCGCAGGATAGAATCATCGTCCATTGCCCGGACTTGGTGTGTTACGAACTGGGAAACGTACTGGCCAGGAAATCGAAGGATCCCGCAATCTGTCTGGAATCATTTCTGGCAGCGCCGGTTTCCCTGCATCCGCCCGACCGCGGTCTGTTAAGGCGATCGCTCGAGTTGTGCTCGAAGGGCCTGATGTTTTACGATGCGGCCTATATCGCGCTGGCGGAAAGCATGAATCATCCGCTGGTCAGCGCGGACGGCAATCAACTGCGACGGGCGGGAACGTTTGGCATACCGCTGGAGAGATACGTCCATGGCCGGTAGGTATCCTTAGGTATCCTGCGGCCCGCCTCAAGGACGGGTTATCGTCCGCTCTCACTAGCTCTCCAGCCTGACCGCCAGCTTCAGGCACTGACGGCGATACTGCTCCGCGCCCGCGGCGGAACTGGAACGGACCCGTCTTATGAAGATGTATTTCTGCACCTCGTACAGCAGGTAGAAAATCCTGCGGATTTCCGCTTCCGGGGATGCGTCCCGCTCCCGCCCGTACCCCTCCCAGAACGCGGGCTCCGAGATCCCGCAGTAGTCCAAGACCGCGAATTCGATCTCGGGATCGCCCCACAGCCCCCGGTCCCAGTCCAGAAGGCCGGTGAGTTCGCCCTCCGGGGTGCACAGGATGTTCTCGGCCCAGATGTCCATGTGCAGGAGGGAAGCGGGGACCTTCCTGGCGAACACCGGCAGTTGCGTTTCCAACAGCCGGCGCATGCGGTCCGCGTCTTCCTTTGAATAACCGCCGCATCCCTCGATATCGTCAATCAATTTGCCCCACATGACGCCGAACGCGCTTGCCCAGTCCTTCTGGGGCTCCATCGGCCGGTGCTCCCCGACGTACCCGTACTCCTCCCGGGTGATGGCGTGGACCTGGGACAGTGCCCGGCCGACCGAAGCCAGAACCCGTCCGGTTCCTTTCCGGGTCAGCGAAACGTCCGAGATCGGCCGGCCGGATAGCCGCTCCATCAATACGAAATCCCGGCCGATCGCCGGGTGCTGGGTTGAGTGTGCCACGATTTCCGCTACTGGTGCATTGGTGCGCTCCCTGACCAGCGAGTGGATTCCGGGCTCCTGCCGCATCATCCTGAACTCGTAGAACAGGTTCTGGTCCCGTTCGTCCGGGGGGGCGATCCTGAGCACCAACGGCTTTTTCCAGCCGTCCACGTAGAACGAGGTGTTGTACTTCCCGGTCGGGACGGGACTGAAGACGGGCGATTCGGGGGCGTCCGGGAGGACGGCCCGGAGCAGAGCGGTAAGCTCCACTGGGGAGAAGGCGCTCTCGATTCGGCTCATAGATTATGAATCCTTCGACATGTCGCGCAAGTCAGGCCAGGTGAGGGATCTTTCTCCAGTCGAATCCGAGGAGGGAGGCGTGAAGGCGGTCGACCGCGAGCGGATCGAATCCAACCACGATCTTGTTGACGGGCGGATCGCACCGCCGGCCGCCGAGGTGGAACTCCGGCAGGCCGACGGTGGCGTCCAGCACGACCAAGTCGGGGGAGCGATACCGGCACATGTCCACGATCGCCTCATGCATCCGGGCGTGGAACGCCGATTTCTTCCAGTGGCCGCCCTCCTGGTAGCGGTCCGGCGGCGCGAATCCCATCATGCTTTTGAGAGCCCCGGTGATCTTTGCAAAACTGTGGGCCTTCAGCATCGGTACGGTGATGATGTAATGGGTTTGCGCGATTTCCGGCAGGTAATACTCGGGGAAGACCTTGCACTCCGGTTTTTTTAGCAGTACGCACTTTTCCCGGTTGAGGTCCACGAGCGGCACCTTCAGCCGCCTCGCCATTTCGGTGTAACCCAGCTTTTCAAAGACGACATCCGTCCCGTACCCGGGCGCGCCGCATCCCTCGGCGATCACGATCTCGGCCCGGGATACGCGGCGAATGTAGTTGACGATGGCCTCAACGCACTCGGGCGGCGTGGTCACCGGCGGCGGGATCGCCTCCACCAGGTTCGGTTTAACCAGTATCCGGGACTGCTTCGCCAGGACCACGGCGGCTCCGGCGGCGTCAAGCGCCTCGGGAACCGATTTATCGTACGAGGCAAACTCGACTACCGCCGGGTTCAAGTCGCCCCGCTTTATGCCGGCACCCCCTGGTCCTTGGCGATCGCATACAGGGCGGACGGTCCGGGCGGAAGCGGAAGATCGACCCGGGCGCGCCGAAGGCTCGATTCATACGCGGCGAAGATGACCTCGGCGGGCCGGATCGCGTTCTCGCTCGAAAGGAGCGGCGTCTTATGGGACTCCAGGCAGTCCACGAGCTCCGCGATCCCGCGGTATATCGCGGCGTTGTCGTGGATGCCCTCGCCCTCGGTGTCCACGTTTTACCACCCGCCCTTCCCGAGCCGGTTGAGCCTGACCCAGTTCGGTCCGTTCTCCATGATCTCGAGCACCCCGGCGTCGCCGGTCGCCCGGATCATGCATCCCAGGTCCTGGTGGTTCAGCCCGGCCAGATGCGTCGCCCGGACGCCGTTCGCGAACCGGAACGTCATGATGCCGTGGGTCTCCTGCAGGGCCCCGAACGTCTTGCGCGCGTTGCGCAGATCGATCTGCCCCAGGACCCACTGGACGCCGGTGTCGCCGTTGAAGTTGAACAGCATGTCGATCCAGTGCGTGCCTGAATCCTGGAAGTTGTGCCACGCCGACTCGAGCCGCAGGAGTTTCCCAATGGCTCCCTCGACGAGGAGGGATTTCACCTTCTGGAACGGCTTGTTGAACCGGCGCTGGTGGTTGATCGTGAGCTGGATCCCCGCTTTTTTGCAATCCTCGTGCATCCGGAACGCTCCATCCCAGTTGGAATCCATGGGTTTCTCGCAGTGAATCGCCCGGGGTTTGAACTTCACGATGTCGCACACGACCTTGGCGTGCAGGTGCGGCCACAGCGCGACGCAGACTATGTCCGGTTTTTCCTTCTCCATCATCTGCATGTAATCAGCGTAAATCGCGGCCTTGGGACCGTGGTCCGCCGTGAATCCCTTCGCGTTCTCCTCGCTGATATCCGCCACCGCCGCCAGCTCGCACTTCCCCGTCTTCTCCATCCCCAGCCAGTGCTGGTGCGACATCCCATACCCCGTGGCTCCTGTTGTGCCCCTTGGCTTTCCGCACCCGATCACCGCAACCCGGTATTTATTCATGTTTGACCGCCTTTCTGCTTGTGATTGAAACATTACAGCATATGGGACCCAAGTGGGGAAATCGTTGGCAGGCAAAGCAGATATAGGAAGGGTGGTGGCTAAAAGTAGGACTTAAGCGTCAGGGTCCAGACGTTGATCGTGGTCTGCAGGCCGAAGTCGGTGCCCAGGAGAGCGGGGGAGCCGTACAGGAGCTCGATCGTGGTATTGGGACCGAGGTCCTGCCGGGCGCCGCCCATGAGCTTGAACCGCTGGTCTGGCTCATCCCAGACCCCCTCATCGCTTTTCTGTGACCGGTACGCCTGGCCATAGACGTTCAGGAATAGGTTGAATTTGAAATACTTCTCGACCGAGACCTGCTGTATCTGCTTCCAACCGTGGTCGTGCTCGCTGGACCAGGGGTCATGCGACTCGTTCTGCTCCCATTCCAGCGACACGGTAACCGCCGTGTCCCAGGGCAGGGGAACCCGCAGGGAGGCTAACTCCTCGAGTTCGGGGACACGCTCCCACTCGTTGGTCGACTCTTCGAAGTTGAGTCCCACCGAGAAGTGCGGTCGGGCCTTGTCGTCATTCAGCAGGGACACCGATCCGGTCTTGCCCGTCGTCCGGGGCTTAAGCTGGCCCCCCGAGTCCGTGTAACGGTCCCGGCTTTCCCAGATGGTGCCGAAAGCCACCACCTCAAGGTTGTTGCCCAGCGACCGATCGTAGACCGGGATGGTCGCCAACGCCTGGGCCGGCCAGAGCCCGTCAAGGTTGAGGGTGGCCGAAACATCGTGGCCCGCCCAGCCGGATCCCCACACCGAGAGATCGGCGTCGAAATAGTATCCGAACAGCGAGTAGCCGTACGAAAGCTTGAGCCGACCCATCTCGGGCGAGACATTCGCGGCGCCGAAGAACTGGTCGTTCTCCGGTACCGTGGGATCGAATATGTTGCGGTCCCCGGCCGTGACTCCGCCCTCGACCGACCCGTTAACCGAGAATTTCTTGCCCGCCTCGACCCGGGTCTCGGCGTCCGCACCCCAGGTGTTGCGCAGTTCGGGGTAACCTGTAACGCCGGTGCCGTATTTTGCCCGGTGGATCAGGCTGGTGATTCCGACCCGGGTCGCCTCCGCCACGGTGCGCCGGATCCTGAATTCGGCCACGGTCTCCGGTCCGAGCCCGGTGGGGGCGTGCCGGTTGTAACGCTCGTATTCCAGCTTACTTGCCGCCATCCCCTGAACTTCGAATCCCAGGACGCTTCCCGCGGTCTCGACGCCGGTGATGTTGGTTCCCAGCGCGTGGGGACTCAGCAGGAGGTGGACGGGCTGGTCCATGGTCGAGACCCTTCTACGGTAGAGGGCGCTCGTCCGGAAACCGCCGGAGTCCCACCTGATTGATCCCGCGTCCAACCACCCCTCCGCGCCGGGGGAGTGGATATCGCTCGCGGACGATCCGTAAGCCGTGTCCTCCGCCCGGTAGTCGGCGATGATCTCGAAGTTTTGCGCGGGATTGAACGAGGCGCTTAGAAGCGCGCCGGCCCGACCAGCACCCTTAAGGGTGAGCGTGCCGGCTGAGATGTCGTCGATGGTCAGCCGTCCGGGTGTGCGCGATATGATCAGGAGATCAACGCTGGTAAGGTCGGACAGGACGCTTTCGTCCACGACCCCGCCGCTCCAGTCGTTCTGGTTGGTGAAGTCGAACACGCGCGTGTTCCAGCCGTGCCCGATCCAGGACGGCTCGCTGTAGTAGGTACTTCCGTCGTTGCCGTGTAAATATAGGGCGATCTGGGCGCCCGGGCCAGGGCAATAGACGTCCATTCGGACCTGCTTGGTTCCAACAAGCCGGGCTTCAAGTCCGGCCAGGTTCAGGTGGAACCCGTCCGGGGAGGAAGGGAAGGATACCTCGAGCGCAGTTGAGCCGTGGCTTTTATAGTCGGTCGCCGGCCCGGTGACAATCTCGGACTGCCATGAGGAGAATCCCCCGAGTGGTCCTTCGAAGCTCTCGATCGGCACAAGGTCGCGCTGGCGGATGCGCATCCCGGGAGGGAGATAGTCGAGTTTCCCTGCCGACGCCGTCAGATCCACCGTGGTGTTGAGAGCGAACGGACCAGCGGTCACGATCCCCGCGCGCTCCAGGCGGATGTTGTCGATGTTGATTTCGCCCTCCGCCGCTTCCCCGGGGTAGGCGATGATCTGGAGCGACTGAACCTCGCCGCGGCCGGCCAGGAATCCGGTGGGCTGGAAGTCGGACGCCACGGAGGAGAAACATCTTCCCTTAAGGTCGACCCGGACGTTCCGGTTCCAGCCTTTGGCCAGCGGGGTGGTGATGAACTCGTGCGCCAGCCACCGGCCGGTCGTGACGATCATGATCCCGACCTTGAGGTTCGGCAGGTCGGTCGGATTGTATATGTCGACCAGCAGGGCGCCGAACGGCGACCAGTCCGCCGTCAGGCTCCGGTAGCAGATCGCCTTGCCGGCCGGCGCGACCGACTTGAAGGTCAGTTTGAGCGAGTTGCGTCCCTCGGTCGCGATCGCGGGGTCCAGAATCCGGCCGGTGGCCGCGGTTCCCGTGGACGCCTCCCACAGGAGCTCCCGCTCGAAACCGTCGAACAGGTAGTCGTATCGGTCGGGTTCGCTCCCCACCGAGACAGGTGGTGCTGGAGGTGGCGTTGCCGGGTTGGAGAGGGCCGGGGGTTGGTACCCGGTCGTGCTGACGGGTGGGGATTCCGCAATCGTGGAAGACGGGGTGGTCGGGAAAAGGCTGGCCGCGAGCGCCGTTGCCGCCCGGTCGGCGGAATCCAGGCCGAATCCCTTCTCCGTGGCGGACTGCTCCACCTTTCCGGTCTCCACGTCCACGACGCGGGCCATGAGGTAGCGGTTGTCGCCAAGGACACTGTAGTTGCCAATGATGATCTTTCTGACATTCAGCAGTCGGCCCAGCTTAACCGCGCATACTTCGGTGGTGCAACCGGTCTGCTGGAAGGCCTGCTCGGACAGGATCGCCTGCATGTTTTTCTTGTCCACCAGGGTTATGGCATGGGTGTTGACCAGAGCAGAGCGGACGAGCTCGGTCAGGACCGCGGCGTCCGCGGCGGAGGCGTTGTTGGCCTCGAAATCCAGGACCGCGACTGTCGTCCCGGTCTCGCCGGCGCTCGCCCCAGCGAAGAGCGTGGCCACGACCAGGATGGATGCCAGCGCGGAATACCGACGGTAGTATTTGGCGTCAGGTTTCATGGCTGACCATTCTCTCACGCGAGGGGGCGATCCGACAGGGGATTGATCAAGTGAGCAGCGTTAAAAGATCATCCAGCCGTCTTATCCTGAATGCTCTCCTTGGTGCGGCGGCGGCGCCGAAGGGGGAGGCCTGGCGCGGCCGGCGGATGACGATGGGCCTGATGCCGGCCGCTCGTGCGCCCCGGACGTCCTCGGCTGAGTCCCCGACGAATACGACATCCCTGGCCTTGAGTCCGCATTTCCCGATCGCCAGCCGGAAGATGCCGGGGTCCGGCTTTTTCATCTGGACCGAACCTGAGACGATCACGGCCTTGAAGAAGCGCGCGATCCGCATCCGCTTCAGCAGGACACGGACGTGGGGAGGGTGGTCGTAGTTCGTGATGAGCGCGAGGACTTTTCCCCGGCGGGCCAGCTCGTCAACCACCCGGCGGGCCGAGGGATCCGGCGGGATGTATCTCTGCCAGACCGCGATCGTCCGGGTCGCGATGCGCCGGATGTCCGGGTGGGAGAGGGCCAGACCGGCCTCGACGGCCAGCGTCCGGATCCGCCTCTCGTATACCGTGAGTTCACCGACGCTGGCAGTGCGGGATTGCCCGGCAAAAAATACCGCCAACCGTTTTTTGGTTTCGCGAAAGCTCCAACCCGACCCCCGCCGGCTGAGGATGGAGTGCATCTCTTTCTCCCAGGCGGTCCAGGCGGCCCGCATGTTTCCGTAGACGAGCAGGGTTCCGTAAAGGTCGAAGAACACGCCTTTGGCCCGCATGGCGGTCACCGCCGAGGCCAGCGGCAGCGGCTTTGCCGGCGATGCTGGCCAAACGATGACCTGGTCATCGTCTGACGGCCTCGTAAACCGCATACCGGCCGTCGGAGGCGATGGTCAGGAATTCGCCGAAGGCCGCCTTCAGGAGGGGCGGATATTTGAGGAACCGGTTCGCGACGATCCTCAAACGGCCGCCGTGATCCAGCCGCGCGGGCGCCTCCTTGATGAGCGCCTCCGCCACCCGGTGGTCGGTGCCGGTCCCGGAGTGAAACGACGGGTTGGACACGATCAGGTCATACCGTCCCGTGACGTCCGAGAAGACATCCGAGGGACTGGCGGCGCCGGGAGGCAATCCATTGCTTCCCAGCGTGCGTTTCGCCGATTCGACGGCGAGAGCGCTTGAGTCCACCAGCGCGATGTCCGCATCCGGCTGTGCCAGCCAGAGGGCGGCGCCGATGACCCCGGCGCCGCACCCGAAATCCAGCATTCGCGCGCCGGGGTTGTTGGCATTCGGCGGGATTTGCCGGCCTTCAGCCCCTTCCAGCGTATCGAGCAGGAGCCGGGTGCCCGGGTCCAGCCGGCCGTGGCTGAAGACCCCGGGCAGGCTGACTGCCTTAACCTCGCGTCCCGCGAACGGGAATGCGAATTCCCTGGCCGGATTATCTTCAGCCGCGGCGGACGGGATTGCTTTCCGTGCGGTCCGGAATAGGACGCAGTGCCGCCCCGAGAATGACGCCTCGACCGGACCGATCGCGCGCTCGATCCGGGGCCGAAGTGACCGGGCTCCGGACCGGATGCTCCCGACCAGCCAGACCGGCCCGTCCGGCTGGACCGCGCGAGCGGTCGAACCAAGCACGATTTCAGCCAGGTCCCGCTCCCGGGGAAGGAAGACCGCGGCGGAGGCGCAGCTTGCCGTTTCGCCGGAGTTCCATCCGAACCGGGCGGAAATGCGCGGCCCGAGATCCTTCATCTCCCGCCACCGGGCGTAGTCGTCCAGCACGATGGTGATCGTGCTATCCGCCGTCATTTGCGCCAGCTCCAGTGCGGTGGCGCGGTCCGGGCAGCCGACGACCAGAAGGGGCCGGTTGGGCGGAAACACCGCATGCTTGAGCAGGAGTTCGGCTTCCGGGACGCTCAAGGTCTAGTTCCTCCCGGGTTCTTTTCGTGCCGGACTAACTGATTGAATCCATGAGCCGGGGGAAGAAGGACTCGAGATTCGGGAAATCGGTCCGGTGCAGTTCGTAATCCTCGAGCTGTTGCGCGAAACCGGCGGTAAAAATGTAGCCGTTGCCGGCGTCGAACGAAAGCAGGGCCTGGGCGGCGTCCCGTTCTCCCCGCCTGGCCATCAGCCGCGCCTGGATCGCGTTCGTCAGGTGGTCCCGAAGGCACTCAAGGGGCTCTTTGTAACCGAGCTTGGCCATGGCGGCCTGATCGCGGTTGAACGCTTCCGTGAAAGGCCTGGCTCCCGGCTGGCCACGGCTGATTATGGGCCTGAGAAAAGCGTGTATGAATTCCCGCTCGGCGCTCTCCGTGGCCTGGGAAGGGGAGGCGAACGTCAGACCGCCGTCCGGCTCGATGAACGGTCCGGCCAGGTAGATGCCCATCGGCCCATCCGGCGTGCCAAGCGGGATGCCGAACGTGAAGCCGGCCGGCATGAGCAGGGACGCCACGGCCAGGTAACTGCGATGGGACGTGCCGAAGTAGTTCTCGATGTGCTCCAGCCATTGGGTGTCCCCGAGCGCGGACTCCAGTTCGGAGACCGCGTTCCGGTAAGCGTCGCCGTGGACGCGGAAGAAGTCGGACACTTCGGCGTCCAGCGCGAACGCCGCCGTGTATTCCAGGTACCGGTTAAGCCGGGCGGGACCGTCTATCCCGGCCCTGGCCGTCGTGTCCCGCGAGACCTGGTAGGAGAA
>Ga0315273_10003188_pt1 | contig 19702 bp, 14 predicted proteins | sample YL17G02_0_MG_FD_205753 | JGI IMG/M metagenome (GOLD analysis project Ga0315273, IMG submission 205753) | Sediment microbial communities from Yellowstone Lake, YNP, Wyoming, USA - YL17G02_0 | ecosystem: Environmental > Aquatic > Freshwater > Lake > Sediment | place: USA: Wyoming | collected...
GCGCAGCGTGGAGATGTCCAAGTCGCCGAAACGGGTCAGCGCGAGTGACCGCGGAATGGGCGTCGCGGTCAGGAGCAGCACATCGGGAGCGTCCCCCTTGGCGATGAGCCGGGCACGCTGGTCGACGCCGAAGCGGTGCTGCTCGTCGATCACCACCAGCCCGAGGCGCTGGAAGGCGACACTCTCCTCGAGCAGAGCGTGGGTTCCGACCACCAGCCGCGCCTGCCCGCTTGAGAGCTTGCGGCGCCGGGCGGCCTTTTCCCCGGGCGCGAGTCGGCCCACCAGCAATTCCGGCCGGAGGTCGAGCGGCTCGAGCAGCCGGGTCAGCGTCGCGAAGTGCTGCTCCGCCAGCAGTTCCGTCGGTGCCATGAGCGCCGCCTGAAAATCGTTCTCCAAGGCAAGCAGCATCGCGAACAGCGCGACCACAGTCTTTCCGGTGCCGACATCCCCCATGAGCAGGCGATGCATCCGTTCGGGGGCCGTCATGTCTGCCGTGATCTCCCGGATGGCCTTCTTCTGGTCCGCCGTGAGCGGCCAGGGCAGGCTCTCCGCGAGGCGCCGGGTGTGAGTGTGCCGGATTTCGAACGGAACGCCGCTCCGTCCGCGCTTGGCCAGCAGCCGGGCCCGCGCCAGCATCAATTGCAGGTCGAGCAGTTCGTCGAAGGCCAGACGCCGACGGCCGGCCTCTGCCTCCTCCACTGAGGCCGGACGGTGCACCGCCCGCAGCGCATCGCCGAGGGATGGCAATCCGAGACCGGCCGGGACTGAATCAGGGAGCGGGTCTCGGGAGAACCCCAGCATCGATTCGAGATGCCGGTCGATAAGCCCACGGATCACCTTGTGAGACAGGCCTTCCGTGGCGCGGTACACCGGCAGCACTCGGCCAGGTGCGGGTCCGTCCCCCTCGCCATCGGCCTCAGCGAGGATGATGTACTCACGGGGAATGAGCTGTCGACCGTGGTAGAATCGCACCGGCCCGGTTACCAACAGGGTCTGTCCGACCTCGATGGTGCGGTCCAGAAAGCCCTGCCCCGGCCAGGCACACTCCAGCATGCCGCTCTGATCACGCAGCACCGCCGTGAAGATGCGAAGGCCGCTCCGGGTCGGCATCAATCGCTTGGCGATCACCTTGCCCACGCAGGCGACCTCGTCCGCCACCCTCGCCCGGGCGACCGGGGTCACGGTCGAGGCGTCGAGGTACCGGAAGGGAATGTGCCAGAGAAGGTCCTGCGCCGTGCGAACCCCGAGCCGAGAGAAGGCCTCCGCCCGGCGTTCCCCAATTCCCTTCAGGAACTTGACCGGGGTGTCAGGGCGGAGAGGAGGCATGGCTTGGAGTGAGGGGAAGGAGAATGGTACTGCGTACCGCGTACACCGCGCGGGGTACCGGGTCTTCGGCACCAGGCTCCCGTGGTATTCGGTACGCGGTACTACGTCCCAGTACTCGGCACTTCCTCCAACAGCCGGCTGGCGTAGCCTTGCGCATCGAACGGTTGCAGGTCCTCGAGTCCCTCACCCAGCCCCAGGAACCGGACGGGGAGCCCGAGCTCCTTCCGGAGCGCGACGACGGCGCCGCCCCGGGCACTGCCATCGAGCTTGGTGACAATCACACCGCTCGGCTGCACCGCCTGCGTGAACAGCCTTCCCTGCTGGATCGCGTTTTGGCCGACGGTGCCATCGAGAACGAGAAGCGTCTCCTGCGGCGCACCGGGGCACTTCCTCGCAATCACCCTCACCACCTTGCGCAGTTCCTCCATCAGGCCTTCCTGAGTGTGCAGCCGCCCCGCGGTGTCAACCAGCACCGTGTCGAGACCCCGGGTCCGGGCGGCTTCGATCGCGTCGAAGGCCACCGCCGCCGGGTCGCCGCCGGGCGCGCCAGCCACCGTCGGGAGACCGAGGCGCTCGCCCCAGACCTGCAGCTGCTGCACCGCCCCGGCCCGATAGGTGTCTGCGGCAGCCAGGAGGACCCGGCGCCCCTCGCCCTGAAGGCGACGTGCGATCTTCGCGACCGTGGTCGTCTTGCCCACCCCATTCACGCCGACGAAGACCATCACGGTGACACCATCAACCGCGCGCGCGAGCTGGCCGGGCTCGCTTCCCGGGACCTCGAGGATGGCCACGATTCTCTGCTTGACGGCGTCGTGCAGATCCGTTTCGGTTTTGAGCCTGCCGCGCCGGACCTCGTCTTCGACCGCCTGGACCAGATCCACCGACGCCCGGACCCCGAAGTCGGCCTCGATCAGGGTCCGCTCGAGCGCCTCGAGGTCGGCGGCGTTCATGCGTCGCACCATCGCCCCGACATCCGTCAGGGCCACGCGCTTGAGTCGCTGCCAGAGAGAGAGTCTTGGCGCTTCGCCGATGCGTCCGGAGGTCATGGCACGGGAATCTAGTGGAGGCAGTTGAAGCGGACAGCGGACAGCTGCCGGCCTCCTCACCTCAACCCCAATCCCCGGCGGGCAAGCCATTCTGCCGAAAGGGCGAGGATCAGCAAGCCGAACAACCAAACCCATTGGCGGGTGCTGGTCACACCGGCCCGGGAAACACCCGGCGTCTCTCCTGGCACCAGCTGGGTCGGGTGCGGCAGCCACTCTTCCGACCACTCATCGACAGCGACCAGGCCGCCCCCGCCGCTCTCCAGCTCGTAGCGATACCGTCCAGGGGATAACCAGAGCTGAGCACGCCGGTTGCCGTCGAAGCGGAGCGTGTCTCGCCGAGTGCCTCCGGCACCGCTCAGCCCAACCCCGATCGGCGCAGGATCGCCGCCGGCGACCCATTCGAACACCACGGGCCTGCCGTTGGGGACGACCGATCGCACCGGACGCGCTCTGGCCGCGTGCGGATCGGCCCCGCCGAGCAGATAGCTGAGGGTGCCGGAAACCAGCCCACGATAGCTCTGCTCGCTCGAACCACCCCGGAAGGCCCACCGCCAGAGGCCATCGGCGGCAGTCGTCACCCGGCGGCGACCTTCCACCTCCCGGCCTGTGAAGATGGGCCGCTCCGCGCCGCGCCGGCTGAGTTGCGCCATGAGGCCGACCCACTCGCCGGCGTCAGGCTGGATCGGGGTGATCTGGATTAGCGGTGGGAAGGAATCGACCGGCTGGGCCAGGAATGCGCCGGCCACGGGGGAGGCCGCCGGCGCGATGGGGTACCACTCACCGGGGATCTCGGTCTCTCCATCCTCCCCGCTCGGCCAGTGCCAGATGCCCCGTGCCCGTGAACCGCGGACCAGTTCCGGCGCCGCCCCCTTGACCACCAGGACATCCGCCAGCCGAGCGGCTTGGGCGACCTCTTCCGCAGCGACCGGCGCCAGCGTCTCCATCGAACGCCAGCGGCCGGCCTCGAAGCGGGTGTAGCCCCGCAAGGGAAGCTGCGCCACCTCGCGGAGTGCCTGGAAGAGGAACCGTCCGTCCCAGTCACCGGGACTCGCGAGGAGCACGATGCCGGGCGTCGGCGTCACCTGAACGAGCCAAAGCCGGGCGTCGTCGCGCCGCTCCGCGTCGCCCGCCCCGGTCAGCGCCACGCCTAAGAGAATGTCCCCGGACAGGCCGCGGCTGCCGACCACCAACGGCACCAGCGCCGACCCGTTCGTGCCTAGGCGCACCGCCCGCCGCAGGAGCACCCGCTGGTCGAGCCGCACCTCCACGCGCGCGCTGTCCGCCGGCGCCCCGAAGGCGCGCACTTCGGCCTCGAGCCGGATCGTGTCTCCAGCGGTCACCCGCTCCGGACCGGCGATCCGGGTGATGGCGAGATCCGGCACCACCTGTCGCGGAAACAGGCGGACTCCGACTTGCGAAAACGCTTCCGCGGGGATCTCGGAAGCATCGGTGATCTCTCCGTCGCTGACGACGATGACTCGTCGGTCCGAGGCCGCTGCGGCGGCCAGTGCGGGAACGATGTCCGAGCGGCCAAAGGTCGGTGCCGTGTCCCGGCCAGGGCGAATGTCGCCGAACAGGCGAACCTCGCCCCACCCCCGAGCCGAATCCAGCGCTTCAGGCCAGCGCCCCCCACTCGCGGTCATACTGAGGCTGCCGTCCAGGAGGATCAGGGGACGCTCGATCCGACTGGGCGCGACCGCACAGGTCAGGTCGAGCAACAACAGGCCCAACGCGCACAGCGCGGCCGTCCGCGCCAGCGCCGGCACCCAGGCCCGGGGCCCCAATCGCTCGAGCTGCCAGTACGTGAACCAGGCGACCGCGGCGGATATCAGCAGGACGATCGCTACGCGCATGCGGTCGTCCCGTGCCCAGACCGCGGACCCGCCGAGTCGCCGCGTCGCCGAGTCAACAGCACGCCAACGCCTCTTCGAGGGTGAAGTTCCCCTCGTACAGCGCGCGGCCGACGATCGCTCCAGCCAGACCTGCCTCGCGGACGTCCCTGAGATCGGTGAGGGACGAGACCCCTCCACTGGCGATCACCTGCGCGCCGAGCTGCATCAACTGCTTCGCGCCATCGAGATCGGGCCCTGTCAGCATGCCGTCACGGTTCACGTCGGTGTAGATGATGGTCCGCGCACCTTCGCGGAGCACCCGGCGGCAGAGATCCTCGGCGCGGGTCTCGGTGGTTTCCACCCATCCGCGGATCGCAACGTACCCGGCCCTGGTGTCGAGCCCGATGGCGACCCGTTCGCTGCCGGCCAGAGCCAGTGCGCCGGCAACGAGGGCAGGATCGGTGACGGCGGCGGTGCCGAGCACCGCCCGCGCCACGCCGAGGTCGAGGACCGTGCGCAGCGCCTCCAGAGAACGGATCCCACCTCCCACTTGCACCTGGACCCGGTCGCGGACCCGCGCGCCGATCGCCCGGATGACCGCCAAGTTCACTCCGGTACCGAAGGCGCGATCGAGGTCCACGACGTGAATCCAGTGGGCTCCCGCGGCGACGAAGCGCTCCGCCTGTGCCGCAGGATCGTCATGATAGGAGGTTTCGCGGCTGGGCTCGCCCTGGCTCAGGCGGACGACTCGGCCAGCACGGATGTCGATGGCGGGAAAAAGGTCCACGGGCAGGGGCCCGGGCGGGCGGCTAGAAGCTGGCGCCGGTGGCCGGCCGGCCCTCGGCGGAGGGCGGGAAATCGCCGCGCGCGTAGGGAGTGCCTACGCCAGCGAGGAGGACCGCGAGCCGGGCTCGCGCCTCGTCGAACATGCGCCAGTCGGCGAGGGGCACGGCGTCCCCGGTGCCCAGATCGACGGTGCGCGGATCGCGAGAGACGCCGTTCACGCGGAACTCATAGTGCAGGTGCGGCCCCGTGGCGAGGCCGGTGGCACCCACATAACCGACCACCTGGCCCTGCCAGACGCGGGTGCCCTCCCAGAGGTTGTCCGCAAACCCCCGCAGGTGGCCATAGCGGGTCACGATGCCGTTCATGTGCTGGATCTCGATCAGGTTGCCGTAACCGGCCGTCCAGTCCCGCCGTGCGACGATACCGTCTCCCGCTGCCATGACCGGCGTGCCAGCATCCGCGGCGTAGTCAATCCCCTCGTGCCGGCGCACGATGCCCAGGATGGGATGCAGCCGCCCGGTGCTGGCGGAGGAGGAAATGCGGCGGAACGCGACCGGTGCGAGCAGGAACGCCCGGCGCAACGAGCGGCCCTCGGCGTCGTAGAAGCCGGTGCGGCCATCCGGCGCAGCCCAGCGGTAGGCCGTGAAGCGCTCGCCGCGAACGACGAGATCGCCCGCCAGCACCCGGCCGTAACGGACCTCGCCGTCCTCCGCGACCAGCCGCTCCGCCACCACCCGGAATTCGTCTCCGGGGCGGAGGTCCCGGCTGAAATCGACTTGCCACGCGAAGATGTCCGCCAGATCCCACGCCAGCCGTACCCGGTCCTGGCGGGAAAGGAGGGCATCATCCACCTGCCGGTTCAGCGCGTCGGACAGCGTGGTCTCGATCCGTCCCTCGATGGTGACCGGCTCGCTCTCCCAGTTGATCGGCTCCTGCACGGCGATCCAGCCACCCACCACCGGATGCAGCACGACACGATCCTCGGGCCCGGCCCGAAACACAACCCGGGCCGGCTCCGAGCCCGCCATCGGCGTCTGGAAACTGAAGACGAGGCCGGACCGAACTCGGCGCGGATCGAACCGCTCACGCGGCGAGGACGGACTCAGTGCGAAGTCAGCGAGTCCCTGCCGGGCGAACAGCTGGGTGACCGTTTCCCCCTCCCGCAGGGTATCCACCCGTTCGCGAAACAGTTCGGCGAGAATCGGCGGAGCTACCGCCGGGGGGGGGCGCCACGGCCACGCCCCCTGGTACCCATAAACACCCGCCGCCGCGAGTACTCCCGCGGCAGCGAGGAACGCGAGGAGCGTCCGGAAGCCCGCCCGCCGATCGGCGCCCATACTGGCCGTCAGTCCATCTGGCGGCGAATGAACGTGGGAATCTCCATCTCCGGCACATCACTCGCCCCCTGGCTGCGCCGCGGCTCGGGACGGGGTGGCGGAGCGGGTGCCGGATTCACCGGCGCAGGGGGCGGGGCGACCCGCTTCCCGGATGGGAAGTTGATCACGCCTGGCGCCGGCTTGGCAGGGGTGACCGGGGCGATCGCCGGCATCTCGACCCGGTCAAAGCCGGTGGCGATGACTGTCACCCGGACCTCGCCCTGCATGCTGGGATCGGTCGCGGCTCCGAAGATGATTTCGGCCTCGTCGCCCACGGCGTCATGGATGATGTCGTTGATGGTGGTGGCTTCACCGAGCGTGAGATCGTTTCCGCCCGTAATGTTGATCAGCACCCCACTGGCCCCAGCGATGGACACGTTGTCGAGCAGCGGGCTGGAGATCGCCTGCTGGGCCGCTTCCATGGCGCGGTTGTCACCCCGGCCGATGCCGGTCCCCATCAGCGCGGACCCCCCATTTTGCATGATCGTCCGCACGTCGGCGAAGTCCACGTTGATGATGCCGGTCTTGGTGATCAGGTTGGCGATTCCCTGCGTGGCCTGGAGCAAGACCTCATCGGCTTTCTTGAGTGATTCCTGGAACGGAATCCCCTTCCCGACGACAGCGAGCAGCCGCTCGTTGGGAACCACGATCATCGTATCAACGGAATTGCGCATCTCGGCAATGCCCATCTCCGCCTGCCGCATCCGCTTCTTGCCTTCAAAGAGGAAGGGCTTGGTCACGATCCCCACCGTCAGAGCGCCCATGTCGCGCGCCATCTGCGCGATGATCGGGGCCGCCCCGGTGCCGGTGCCGCCACCCATGCCGCAGGTGACGAACACCATGTCGGCGCCCTGCAGCACCCCGACCACATCCTCCCGGTTTTCCTCGATCGCCTGGCGGCCGATTTCGGGCCGCGCTCCGGCGCCCAGCCCGCGGGTCAGTTTCCGCCCGATCTGGATCTTGGTGTCGGCTCGGGAAGACGTGAGCGCCTGCGCGTCGGTGTTGACCGAGATGAACTCCACTCCCTGGAGCTGCTCCTCGATCATGCGGTTGACTGCGTTGCCACCACCGCCGCCGACACCGATCACCTTCATGCGCGCGCTTTGCGCTCCGGTCTCTTCCAGCTCGAAGATCATGGGATTTCCTCTCCGGCCCGTCTGGGTATCAGAAAAAGTCCTGGAGCCACCGGTGTACCGGCATCACCCACTTTTCCACCGCCTGCGACCGCCGCGTGCCAGCGCCGAACGCGGCACCCTGCGCCAGCTGCCTGGTCCCATACAGCGCGAGCCCGGCGACCACCGCGGCCTGGGGGGACTCGACGCTATCCGTGAGGCCCGTCAACCCCTCACCCGGCTTCCCCACCCGAACCGGCATGGCGAAGACCTCGCGCGCCAGCTCCACGATACCCGGAACCTGGGCCCCACCGCCGGTGAGAACGACCCCCGCCGGCAGGCGCTGGTGGTACCCGGCACGGGTGATCTCATCCAGCGCGAATTCCAGCGTCTCCTGCAGCCGCATGCGCATGATATGCGCGAGCACCTGGCGATGCGCCGTGCGCCCCCCCTGCCCCGGCGTCCCGGGAAGCTGGATGACGTCCGACTCGGGAACCAGCGGCTCCCACGCCGCTCCGGAGCGCTGCTTGAGCCGCTCAGCGTCCTGCTGGGTGACCTGCAGGCCATGCACGATGTCGTTGGTCACGTGGCGTCCCGAGATCAGCAGGGAGCCCGTATGACGAATCTTGCCGCCCTGGAAGATAGCCACATTGGTGGAGCCTCCGCCCAGCTCCACCACGGCGCAGCCCAGCTCCCGCTCATCCGGCGTCAGCACTGCCAGGCTCGCCGCCAGCGGCTCGAGCACGAATTCCGCCACGTGATACCCGGCCCCCTCCACGCACTTGCGCAGGTTCTGCGGGACACTCGAGAGCACCGTCACCAGATAGACCTGCGCATCGAGGCGTGAGCCCGTCATCCCGATCGGTTCGCTGATGCCCGGCTGCATGTCCACCAGATAGTCCTGCGGAATGGCATGGAGCAGCTCGTGCTCCTTGCCAAGTGGCACGCTCGAGGCCACGTCGTTGACTCGGGCCACGTCACCGGTGCGGATCTCCCCCCCAGTGACCGACACCACCCCGGTGGAAGTCTGACCGGCCACGTGCTCGCCGCCGATCCCGCAATACGCCGAACCGACCTCCACGCCGGCCATCCGCTCCGCGTCCTTCATGGCCTTCTGGATGGCGCGGGTGGTCTCTTCGATGCCTCGGACCACGCCTCGCCGGACCCCGTTGCAGCGCTCGAGCCCCACACCCAGAATTCGCGTGTCCGGCGAGCGCGCGTCGCCCTGCACCTCCGCGATAACGGCGGCGACTTTGGTGGTCCCCAGGTCAAGAGCGGCGACCAGCCGCGTGGGAGAAACGCTCATCCGGCCTCCGACCGGACCACGATCTGGTCCGCGAACCGGGCGTCGAGCTCCGCCCAGGGGGGCCCGCTGTTCTCGAGATCCTGCTCTACGGCCATCACCGATCGAATGACCTCCGCTCCGGCATCCCGCCGGAACCAATACCGCTGCCGATCCACCGTGACCACGATATCATCTCCCACCCGCCACCCGGAGACAATCCGGGCAAAGAAGCCGGCGTCCGTCTCCCGCACCCGGGCGAGGAATCGGGTGACCAGCGAATCCGCCTCACGCACCAGTGGCAGGTCGGGCGCCGCCACCGTCGGATCGAAGCCGAGTACCTCACCCTGCTCCCCCAGCATCCGCAGCGTGCCCCCGCGCATCACATAGGCGATCGGCTCGGCCTCCCGAATCGTCACCACGATCGTCGCCGGCGGCCGGCGCCCGACCCGGACCGAAATGAGGCCTTGGATCGAATCCGCCGCCGCGCGCACTCGGCTGAGATCGTCGAAGAGGCTCTGCCCGGTCCTGATCGGCAGCGCACGGACGAGCTCCTCCGGGCGGAGATTCCGGGCGCCCCGGATCTCGACGGCACGGATGCGGAAGAAATCGATACGTGCCGCGAGGGGTGGCACCACCACCGCGACGATGACCACCAGCGCCACCCCGCCGAGGATCTTCCAGCCAGGCCGGCTCAGGCGGCTCGGAGCCACTGCACCAGTTCCCGTCCCACCCGGGTTACATCCCCGGCACCCAGGGTGATCACCACGTCACCAGCACGGGCCACCGCGAGGATCCGTTCCCGCAGCCGGGTCTTGTCGGCCTCGAAGAGTACCTTGCCGCCCGCTCTCTCTGCCGCCGTCGCCACGCAGCGCCCCGTCACCCCGGGGAGCGGCTGCTCCCGTGCCGCGTAGATCTCCGTGACGATCGCCACGTCCGCCGCGGCAAGTGCACGGCCCATCGCCTCGCCGTGTTCCGCAGTACGGGAGAAGAGATGGGGCTGGAACACGGCGACGATGCGCCGGCCTGGAAATGCCTGCCGCGCGGCCGCGAGCGTCGCCACCAGCTCCGAAGGATGGTGCGCGTAGTCGTCCACGAATCCGATGCCTCCGGCCTCACCCAGCCATTCGAAGCGGCGCCCCAGTCCCCGATAGCGGGCCAGCGCTGCCAGCGCCGGTTCAATGGGCGCGCCGAGTGCCAGCACCGCCCCCAGGGCGCCGGTGGCGTTCCGCAGGTTGTGAACGCCCGGCACACCGAGACGCAGCGTCACTCGGCCGTGCTCCGGCAGGGTCACCGTCGCGCGACTCCCCTCCGCCGACTGCTGGACCTCACTAAGGGCGAGGTCGGCGTCTTCGAAGCCGAAGGTCCACACCTTGCCCTGCCGCCGAGCCGCCGACCCGCCGAGCCGTTCAGCCACCCGCCTCGCGCCCGGATCATCCGCGCCGATGATTGCCCGCTCGGCCGGACCCGCGAATCGGACGAAGGCGTCCTCGAGGGCAGCGACGCTGCCATAGCACTCCAGGTGGTCGGCCTCCACATTGTTCACCACCGCGACGGCGGGGCGGAGGGTGAGGAAGGCCTGATCGTACTCGTCCGCTTCCACGACGAAGAGTCGGTCACTCCCGAGCCAGGCGTTGCCACCCCATTCGGTCACCCGTCCCCCGGCCAGACCAGTGGGCTCGAGACCAGCCGCCGTCAGAGCCTCCGTCGTCATGACGGTCGTAGTGGATTTGCCATGCGTACCCGCGAGTGCGACCACGCGCCCCGGGTTCACGAGATCCGCGAGCGCCTGCTTGCGGGGAACCACGGGCACGCCGAGCGCGCGCGCTTGAGCGAGTTCGGGATGGTCGGCAGGGACCGCGGCGGTCACCACTACGGCGCGGGCGCCGGCGACATGCGCCGGATCGTGGCCGGTGAGAATCTGAGCGCCGAGCAGGGCAACGTCGGAGGCCCCGGCGGGGTCGGAGTCGCAGCCGCTGACGGCGACTCCGCGGCGACGCGCTACCAGCGCCAGCGCACTCATGCCGGCGCCTCCAACACCCATGAAGTGAATCGGGCGGGGATCGGCGGGGTCGAACAGATCCATGATTGAAGGGCTAATTTAAACCCCCGCCTAGAGTTGCGAAACCCTGTCAAGGCCCCAAAAGGGCCAGCAGATGGGCAACGATCTCGTCCGCGGCCCCGGGGGTTCCGCGACCGCGGGCGGCCTCTGCCATGCGTGTTCGGCGGCCCCGATCGGCGAGCAGCGCGCCTACCTCCCTGCCGAACCGCTCGACGCTGAGGTCCGGCTGCAGGATCATGACCGCTGCACCGGCTGCAGCCAGCGCCTCCGCATTGTAGCGCTGATGGTCCTCAGCCGCGGTGGGGAGCGGAATCAGCACCGAGGGTACTCCCCATGCGCACAACTCCGCGCCGGTCATCATCCCGGCCCGCCCTACCGCGAGATCGGCCACCGCGTAGGCGTCGGCGATCGGATCGAGGAAGCCGAAGACCTGTACCTCCGGCGGACGATGATAGCGCGCGAAGCGCTCGTAGCTCCCGCGCCCGGTCGCCCACAGAACAGTGGCGTCCGACCCACCACCGGCATCGAGCCAGCCCGACACCACCTCGTTGATGGCAAGCGCGCCCTGACTGCCACCGGTCACGAGCAGGACAGCTCGGCGGCTCGGCGCCTCGGAACCCCGCAATCCAAATCGCTCGAGCGCCCGCTCCCGCCGCCCAGGGTCTGGCACCGGGATGGGGTTCCCGGTGTCGAAAACCTCCGTGCCCGCGCCGAACCGCAACCGCCGGCGTGCCTCCGGCAGACCGAGATAGACATGCCGCACCCGGCGCGAGAGCAGCCGGGTCACGAGGCCGGGAAATGCGTTCTGCTCCTGGATCGCCGTCGGCAGGCCGCGCCGGGCGGCGAACCAGACCGACGGCCCGGAGGCATACCCGCCGGTCCCGAGGACCCCGATCGGCCGCTCGGCATCGAACAGCTCGGACAGTTGCCGCAGCAGCCGCGCCGCAACGATCGGCCAGCGGACATTCTTCCACCACTGGCGCCGATAGATCGGCTCGACGGCAAGCAGGTGATAGCGGAAATCCCTGGTGGAAAGAAGCTGGGCCTCGATCCCCCGCTCGGCTCCGATCAGGACCGGCTCGAGGTCGGGGCGCCGGATCCGAAGGCGGGTTGCGATTGCCAGCGCGGGCATCAGGTGCCCGCCGGTCCCTCCACCGGCTATGAAGACAACTCGGCGGCTCGGCGGTTCAGCGCCTTGGCGGCTCAGCGGCTCGGCAGGCACGGAGATATGCAGGTCAGGCTACCGACTGGGCCCTTCGAGCCGCCGTGCCACCCAGCTGTCGGACCGGCTTCCCCCGCATCCGCCCGATGCTTAGCAACAGGCCGACGCCCATGAGCGACATCACGAGGCTGGAGCGCCCGAACGACACGAAGGGGAGGGTGAGGCCGGTGGTGGGCATGAGATTCAGGCTCACCGCCATGTGGATCGCCGCGCTGACCCCCACCGCCGCGGTGAGTCCGGTGGCCAGATATTGGCCGAAGGGGTCTTCGGCAGTGTTCGCGATCCGAAATCCCAGCCAGCAGAATATCCCGAACAGGATCACAATGACCACGATGCCGAGGAACCCCCATTCCTCGCCGATGGCGCTGAAGATGAAGTCCGAATAGGCGGCATACAGGAATCCGTACTTCTGTTGCCCATAGCCGAAGCCGACCCCGAAGAGACCTCCCGATCCGAGCCCCACCAGGGACTGGTGGATCTGGCTCGACGCCTCGGCGCCGTTCAGGAACTTGTCGAGGCGATCGGCCCGATACCCCGCCACCTGGATCAGTTGCAGCGCCAGGATCACTCCACCGGTGCCCAGGAGCAGGAAGTGCCCGATCTTCGCGCCTGCCGTGAACAGGACGATGCCGCCGATGAGGGACACCAGCACCGCCATCGACATGTTCGGCTCGAGGAGAATCAGCAGCGAAGTGAACCCAAGCATCACCAGAAAGGGCATGACACCCTTCTTGAACTGTCGGACCTGTTCGCCCTTCTTGGTGGCGAGCATCGCGCACCAGACGATTACCGCCAGCCGCGCGAGCTCGGACACCTGGAGGTGAACCGGTCCTAGCCGGATCCATCGTTTCGCACCGTTGAGACGGGGAGCAATGCTGCCAGGCACGAATGGAAGCAGAATGAACACCAAGAGCACGATCGAGCCAAGCATCAGGGGCCAGGCCAGCGGACGCAGCAGGCGGTAGTCCATCCGGGAGATCGTGAGCATGAGGAGCCCGCCCACCAGCGCGCCGGTGAACTGGGAGAGCGCGTAGGATCCCCCGACCAGGCGACCGTCCGGGAGTCGCACCAGGCTCGACGCCCCGTAGATCGTCGCGATGCCAAACGCCACCAGCGTTGCTGTCACTACGCCGAGGAGTCGGGTCTCCCAGCGCAACTGGCCAGGGTGGATCAGGGGAGTCTCGGTCATAGCCAGAGAGATCCCTCACTTCGCTGGGGATGAGCGGCCGCGTCCCGGCCGCTCACATCGCCTCCACCGCGGCGCGGAACTGGGCGCCACGATCCTCGTAGTTTTGGAACATGTCGTAGCTCGAGCACGCTGGAGAAAGCAACACCGCATCGCCCGGCCGGGCCAGTCGTCGTGCCTCCGCCAGCACGGCCTCAAAGTCGTTTCCCGCCCGGGTGACGGGCAGCAGCGGATCCAGGTCCCCGGCCACCAGCTCACGGGATTCACCGTAGGCGATCACTGCCCGGCAACGACCCGTCGCCGCGGCGGCGAGGGCCGTGTACGGCTCGCCCTTGTGGCGCCCGCCCAGCAGCAGGATGAACGGCCGGTCCAGCGCCTGCACCGCCACCAGCGTGGAAGCGACGTTGGTCGCCTTGGAGTCGTTGATCCACAGCACATTCCCGACCGACCGGACCGGCTCCATACGATGCGGCAGCGCCCGGAAAGAGCGGAGGCCGCTCCGGATGCCCTCGAACGGCGCACCGGCGCGCCACGCGATCAACGACGCGCACAGCGCGTTGGCGACATTGTGGTCGCCCAGGAGCCCCAACTCCTCCCGTGGAAGCAGGCGGTCCCCTTGAAGCATGAGAGCGCGTTCGTCCTTCGCGTACCACGCCTCGGCCTCGCGCCCAATGCGGAAGCGCAGTCGCTCCCCGGGCCGGCCCGCGGCCCGCCGCTCCACTTCGGCGTCATCACCATTGGTCACCCAGCAGGACGTGGCGGTCGCATTGAGATAGAGCCGGTCCTTGTCGGCGTAGTACTCCTCCAGAGTGGCGTATCGGTCCAGATGGTCCGGCGCGAGGTTGGTCATCGCGCCGATGGTGGGAACCAGATCGTGGGTGTCGTGGAGCTGGAAGGAGGAGATTTCGAGGACGACCCACTCAGGGCGTTCGCCGTCGATGGCGACTTGCGCCAGCGGCCGCCCGATATTCCCCGCCGCAATCGCCCCAAGCCCCCCCGCCTGGAGCAGGTGGCCCGTGAGAGCGGTGGTCGTCGTCTTGCCGTTGGTGCCGGTGATTACCGCGAACTTCGTCCCGGGGAGAGCGGCGTAGCCGACGTCGAGCTCGGAGACAATGGGCACGCCCGCGTCGCGCGCCGCTTTCAGCGGCGGCGCCCCCGGGGGTACTCCCGGCGAGACCACGCACACGCCCGCACGCGCGATGCGGGCGAGATCGTGCCCGCCAAGCTGCACCTCGGCACCCCCGTGGACCAGCCGGCCCACCCCTTCCGCCCCGACCGCCTTGTCCGCCTCGCCCGCCCGGTCGGACGCGTAGACCGCGATTCCTTCGCGCCGAAGCAGCAGGCCCGCGGCCACCCCGCTCTTCCCCAGCCCGATAACCGCGGCCTCGCGCCCGCCCTGACGCCAGCGCGTGAAGCTCATCGCAGTTTCAGCGTCGCGAGCGCGACCATCGCGCAGAAGATGCCCAAGATGTAGAAGCGGGTGACGACGGTACTCTCGTGCCATCCCAGCTTCTCGAAATGGTGGTGCAGCGGCGCCATCCGGAACACCCGGTGCGCGTCGGCGTACTCCTTGCCCCGGGTGCGCTTGAACCACTTGTACACCCCGGTCTGCAGCATGACCGACACAGCCTCCGCCGCGAACACCCCACCGATGATGAGCAGCAGAAACTCCGACTTGAGCAGGATGGAGACGGTTCCGAACGCCCCACCGAGGGCGAGGCTGCCGGTGTCGCCCATGAACACTTGCGCGGGGTGCGCGTTGAACCAGAGGAAGCCGATACACCCACCGAGCAGGGCCCCGCAGAAGATGGACAGCTCGCCGGCGCCGGGCAGGTAGAAGAGGTTGAGGTAGGCGGTCGCATCGACGCGACCCAGGATGTACGCGAACAGCGCGAAGCCGCCCGCCGCGATGGCCGAGAGCCCGGTGGCGAGCCCATCGAGGCCGTCGGTGAGGTTCACCGCGTTGCTGCTCCCCGTGATGACTGTCGTCACGAACGCCACGTAGACGGAGGGGAAGAACACCACGATCACAAACTTGAAGAACGGCACCGTCGTCGCCGGCGCGGGAATGGTATCGCTCGGCACCACCGGGAAGTAGAGCAGCAGCACCCCGAGCACGACGCCGAAGCTCACCTGCCCGGCCAGTTTCCACTTGGCCACCAGCCCGCGGGACTTCCCCTCGACGATCTTGAGGTAGTCGTCGATGAAGCCGATGCCCCCCATCCATAGCATCGCCAGCATGGCGAAGAGCACGAAGCGGTTGCTGAGCTGGGCCCAGAACAGGGTCGAGACGACCGTCGCCAGCAGAATGATCACGCCGCCCATCGTGGGCGTGCCCCGCTTTCCCTGGTGGGTTGCCGGCCCCTCGACCCGGATCACCTGGCCGATCTTCCGGGCCCGCAGCCGGGCGATAATCGACGGCCCCACGACGAACGCGATCAGGATGGCCGTGACCGTCGCCCCGGCGGCGCGGAAGCTGATGTAGTTGAGGAGATTGAATAGCAGCAGATGCTTGCCCAGCGGGGCGAGCAGGTGGTAAAGCACGGCGCCTCAGGGTGTCGAGTGGTCGTGTCCGGTGAGGTAGGGAAGTATACGCTCCAGGTGCGCACCGCGGGATGCCTTGACGATGATCAGTTCGTCACCATGCAGACGTGCCTTCAGCAGCGGTCCCATGGTGGTGGCGTCCGGCGCGGTGACCAGCCTGTCCCCGAGCCGCCCCGAATAAAGCTTGAGCACCGGGACGAAGTCCCCAACGGCGGCGAGGAGTTCCGGCTCGAGGCCCACCAGCGCCGCGGCCACCGCGTTGTGGTGTCGCGCGGATTCGGGACCCAGTTCGCGCATGGTCCCCGCCACGAAGACCAAGCGGCGGCTGCCCCGCATCGCCCGGGCCGTTCCGATGGCCGCGAGAAACGAGGCCGGGTTCGCATTGTACGCGTCGTTGATGATCGTAAGCCCGGCGGCTTCGATGACCTCTCCCCGCCCACCGGGGATGCGCAGAGTTCGAAGCGCTTCGGCCGCCAGGGTCGGATCCAGCCCCAGTTCCTGGACCAGGGCCCACGCCAGCATCGCGTTGGCCGCCTGATGGAGGCCCAGGAGTGGCAGCCGGATCCGGTATCCGTCCACGACCAGCGTGGCGTGGCCGGTCGAGTCCACCGTGGCCGACTGCGGCACCCGGTCGGTCCGGGCGAGACCCGCCGTCACGACTCGCGGGGCGCGCTGCCGGGCCCCCTGGGCCAGCGCCGGCGGGTCCCCGCCGACAATGGCCAGCGGCGCGCCCTCCAGCAGGTCCAGTTCTTCTTCCAGCACGCCATCGAGCGAGCCGAAGCCGTCCAGATGCGAGATCGCAACGTTGGTCGTCACGGTCGCGGTCGGCTCGATGATCGCACGGGCGCGCCGGAGCTCGCCGCGGACGCTGGCGCCCGCCTCGATCACCAGCGCCTCGGTGTCCGGCGGAGCGGCAAGGATGGTCTTGGGAATCCCCACCAGGTTGTTGTCGTTCTCCGGCGTCGAATGCACCCGGTACCTGGTCCGCAGCACTGCCGCGCACATCTCCTTGGTGCTGGTCTTCCCATTGGCCCCGCCGACGGCGAGGACCGGTCCGGCGATCGTCCGCCGCCGGGCCAGGGCCAGGCGGCCATACGCTTCCAGCGTGTCTGGAACGTGATACAGCTGGAGCCCGGGTACCTCCGCCATTCCCGCCCGCACCACCGCGGCGGTCGCTCCTGCCTCGACCGCCTTGGACAGATGCTCATGCCCGTCGAACCGCTCTCCCTTTAGCGCGATGAACAGCGACCCCGGAGCCAGAGTCCGAGTGTCAGTGGATATCTCGGTGAAGGCGGCGGGCACCGCGCGGGCCGCGGGCGGAAGCCCGAGCGCCGCCCGTACCGCCCCATCAGTCCACTCCATCATGCCGCGCCCAGCCCCCGGACGATCTCCCGTTCGTCGAAGGGCACCTTGTCGGTGCCGATCACCTGGTAGGTCTCGTGGCCCTTGCCCGCGAGCAGTACCGTATCCCCCCGGCGGGCGGCGACGAGCGCGGCGGCAATCGCCGCGCGCCGGTCGCGATGCCGTTCGTGGGCTCTATTGCCCATGCCCTGTTCCACCTCATCGATGATCCGGTCGGGATCCTCGGTGCGGGGGTTGTCGGATGTGACGATGGCCAAGTCTGCCAGCGTCGCGGCGATCCGTCCCATGACGGGACGCTTGCCGCGGTCCCGTTCTCCGCCGCAGCCGAAGACCACGATGAGCCGACCGGCCGTCAGCGGCCGGAGCGCCTCGAGCGCGCGCTCGAGGGCATCGGGGGTGTGGGCGTAGTCGCGGAGCACTACGGCCGGCTCAACCGCCAGTCGCTCCATTCGTCCCGGCACCTGCGGCGCCTCACTGAGCCGTTCAGCGATCACCTCCACCGGCAGGCCGAGCCCGTAACCGGTAGCCGCCGCGGCCAGGGCGTTGGCGACGTTGAACTCGCCCAAGAGCGGCAGGCGGATCCCAGCGCTCCCCGCGGGGGTGCGCAGCCGGAAGCTGCTCCCCGCATTGCCGAGCTGGAGCTCCTCGGCGCGAACCTCCGCCGGGCCACCCATCCCGAAGCGGACTCGGCGGCGACCACCGGGAAGCGCTCGCCAAGCCGGGTCCTCAGCGTTCACGACCTGAACCCCGTCCGTGGCGAGGAGACCGTCCAGCTTCAGCTTCGCGCCGAGGTAGTCCTCCATCGTCCCATGGTAGTCGAGGTGGTCGCGCGTCAGATTGGTGAACACTCCAGCGGCGAAGCTCAGCCCGTCCAGCCGACCCTGATCGAGGCTATGAGAGGAGGTCTCCATGGCGACATGGGTGACCCCGCGCGCCACCAGCTGCGCCAGCGTCGCCTGGAGGTCGATGGGCCCCGGGGTCGTGAGCGCACCAGCGGTCGAGTCAACCGCGGCCCCCGCCCCATCGAAGGCTCCCAGCGTCCCGATGCTCCCCGCTGTGGCCCCGGCGTTGAAGAGGTGCCGGACAAGCGCCGTGGTGGTCGTCTTGCCGTTGGTCCCAGTGATTCCGACGAGCGTCAGTTTCTGGCCCGGGTCCCCATGCCAGAAGCGGCCCAGCACGATTGCCGCCCTCCGCCCGTCCCGCACGACCAGTTCAGGAACGCCAGCAGACACCGCGTGCTCCACCACGACCCCGACGGCACCCCGTGCCACCGCGTCGGGGATGAAGCGATGGCCGTCGGTTTGAGAGCCGCGAACGGCGATGTAGAGCATACCCGGCCCGGCCCTGCGGCTGTCGGCCGTGAGCCCCGTGACCTCGAGATCCGCCCCCGGGCCGGCGGTCAGCAGGTCGCCGCGGCGCAGCTGCTCCGCGAGCGCGCCAAGGGTCCGCGCCGTCACTCCGCCCATAGCGTCACCCGGTCGCCGTACCCCGCTGAGTCGCCGGCCGCCGGGGTGCTGCGCTGCACCCGGCCGCTGCCACGAACCGCCACCTTGAAGCCCCGTCGGTGCAGCGCGTTGACCGCCCGGCGCAGAGTCGCCCCGGACACATTCGGGACCGGCCGCCGGCCGCGTGACTCGGCGCTGTCGGGCTCCACCGGGAGCGTGAGCACGACGCGGGAGACGTCCGCTGCTGCACTCTCCCCCGGCACGACGGTGTCGGCCGGCTGGATAGGCCGGGCCTGCAGGCGGCCGCGATCGAGGGCACTGCGGCGGGCCGCGAGCGCTTCCTCGAGCATCGCCCGGGTGAGCGGCGCGGCGGTCTCGCCACCGTAGATCTTCTTCCCCTGCGGATCATTGATCTTCACGAGGACCACGAGTTGGGGATCGTCCAGCGGAAAGATCGAGGCAAACGAGGCATTGTAGTGATTGGACTGGTAGGCGCGTCCGTCGTGCCGGACCGCGGTGCCGGTCTTGCCGATCAGCACCCAGTTGGCGAGCTGCGCCGCTTCACCGGTACCGCCCTTTCCCACCACCGACCGCAGGTAGGCCAGCAGGGTGTCCGCAACCACGGCGGGGACGGCGCGGCGCACCGGCTCCGGCTGGTGCCGGTAGATCACCCGGCCGCCCGGGTCCCGGATCTCCCGCACCAGGGTCGGGGTCAGAAGAATCCCGGCGTTGGCGAGCGCCGCATAACCCGCGGCCAGCTGCATCGGCGTGACTTCGAATTCATAGCCCATCGCGATGCTCGGCTTGCTGAACCCGTCCCACTTGTCCGGCATCCGGAGCTTCCCCGGCGACTCGGACGGGAATTCGACACCAGTCGGGCTCCCAAAGCCGAACGCCCGGAGCGCCTCGAACTGTTCCTCGGCACTGAGACGCGCCGCAAACTTCCCCATGGCGATGTTGCTGGAAACCTGAATGGCTTTCGCCAGGGTGAGGTCTCCGGTGGTCTTGTGGGCGTCGTTGATCCGGCGAACGGTGCCCTGTTTGTTGATTGGCATGTCCCAGGCACCGTTCTCGCCGAAGACTTCGTCGCTCGGCTTGACGCGGCGCAGCGCGAGCAGCGC
>Ga0315273_10003189_pt1 | contig 19693 bp, 13 predicted proteins | sample YL17G02_0_MG_FD_205753 | JGI IMG/M metagenome (GOLD analysis project Ga0315273, IMG submission 205753) | Sediment microbial communities from Yellowstone Lake, YNP, Wyoming, USA - YL17G02_0 | ecosystem: Environmental > Aquatic > Freshwater > Lake > Sediment | place: USA: Wyoming | collected...
GTGTCGTCGAGTGACCCCCAATCCGCAGCAAGCGGGGTCAGCCACCAGGGGCTCAGAAAGTGAAAAAGCAGGGTTCCAATGACCAGTACGAGAAGTGCCACAGCAATTGCCATATTTCTTTTCCTTTGATCTGCCAGAAAAACCCTGGATTATTCAGAGCTGCTCTTATTGTTCGAAGGCATTTTCTTGCTGACTCCGTTTGCGCCGGCGTTCCACGCCGCTAAACGGATTGACGAAGTGCCGATCAGTGGCCACATGCAGGGCTTCCGGATGCCGCTCTGCCATCATGGTCCTGATTTTTTCGCCCTGCCCCTTGCGAGCATAGATGAGAAGGAGGTACTTGCCTTCCTTGATTTCGTGGTGGAAACGCCGCAGTTTGCGGTTTTCGCTATCCATGCCGGTCAAGCCACCAACCCACGCCCCGAAGAAGGTTGAAACGATCATCACGAAGAAATAGGTAATGCCGGGCAGATTGGGCCCGAATGGTTCAAACAACATGAGCCCGCCGGTGGCGAGGGCACCGGCGATGAACCCGAAATTTGCGCCGATGAAGCCGTCGCGCAACAGGTCCGTGGTTTCCAGCCAGTTGCTGGAGTGGATTTTTTCCTTCTTCAGCCCTTCTTCATCGCTGGAGACAACATGCAGCAGCCAGTCCTCGACCCCCACATCGTGGAGATCGTCGGAAATCTGGTGAGTGCTCACCAGAGAGGGCGAAAGGTAATACTTACATTTCATGACTGCACCCCGGGCTGATTGCAAGGCAATTCGAATGTGGTTCTGGCAGGACTGTCCTTGGTTCCGATCCATCCGCGCGAAACTACCGCGTGTAAGTTTGTGGCTTTCGAGCCGGTCACCTCATGGTGATCACCGGCAAAAGCTGATTGCGGGTGAGTTTCGCATATTTGTAAAGGGTTTGAAAGTGCGGATTTTTCCGGGCGTGGGGAACACGCCGCAATGGACTCCATGAAGATGTAATTGCGCTCCCGGCAGGCTTCCATCGTGTCCGAACTTTGTGCCTTTTCGGGTATCCTACCTTTGGCAACTTTCATGAACGAGGGCCGTGAAATGAAGAAATTTACCGTCTGTTCCGCAATTTTCCCCCTATTAGCTGCCGTGCTCTTGTCGGCACCGGTCCGGGCCGATGTCAACGCGGCCGAAGAGGCAACCATGGCCGCGGTTGATGGCCTCGCGCTGGTTGAGAAGGACAGCTGGGGCGAGATATACGCCAATCCAAACGTCGACTGGAGCGTGTATACGCAGATTCAGCTCGAGGACGCCACCGTTGCATTTCGCCGCAACTGGCAGCGCGACCAGAACTCAGGCGATCCGTTCAAGGTCAAGACCTCTGATGTCGAGAATATCAAACGCCAGTTGTCCGAACAGTTCCGCACGGTATTCACCGAAGAACTGACCCAGAATGGCGGTTATGTCATGAGCGATGCGGCTGGAGAGAACGTATTGATGATCAAACCCGCCATCGTTGATCTGGACATTGCTGCCCCCGACACCATGCGGCCTTACAACTCCAGGCAATACACCGACTCAGCCGGGGAGATGACGCTTAAGCTTGAGCTGTACGACTCGGTAACCGGCGACCTGCTGGCAACAGCCAGTGACCGCAGAATATCTCCCTACCGTGGCTATCCGCAATGGACTACCAGCGTATCCAACCGGGCTGACTCCAGGCGTATGTTGCAGCAGTGGGCACAGAGCTTGCGCAAGAGATTGGATGAAGCACGAACCGCTGCCGCACCTGCAGCGGCAAGCACGAATTAGCCGCCAAGGGGCTGGACGCTGCGAGTTTGGACTTGTAGGCACTCAGTGGCGAATCCGGTAAGGATAGCGTTCAAGCCGCAGCGCGCTGATCTGTGCTTTTGCAACAGCGGGCGGAGATTCAAGTCCTGCTGTGGCAGCATGTCGATCGGGCGCGCACCCCCGCACGGCATGCACCTTGTTCCCGACTTCCTGGACCGGGATACATGCAGCCAGTGGGTAGAGCAGTTCGAAACGCAGCAAAGGGAATTTGTCCATATCGTTGATCACCGCCAGTCAACTCCGGAGCGAACGGTTTTGCGCCTCGACGAAGCCAGAGTCACCGAGCGTGTCGCTGCAGGGCCGCTGAAATGCAAGATTGAGGAACTCATCGGCAAAGTCGTCACCACGACCATTGCCGCCACGACTCGGCGTGCATTTTCCTGGTTCATCGGGCCACAAATTCTGCGTTACCAGGCGGGAGGGCATTATGCCCTGCACGCGGACAGCGACCACTGGTCTGCCAGCCAGGGTGCCTGGGTCAAGGGCCTGGATCGCGATATCAGCCTCCTGCTTTATCTCAACGATGATTTCACCGGCGGTGAACTGGCTTTTCCGGTGTTCAACTACACCTACCGCCCGCATGCGGGGGACCTGCTGTTCTTCCCTTCTGATTTCCGCTACCGCCACCAGGCGCACGTAGTTCAATCCGGAGTGCGTTACGCAATCGCCAGTTGGGCGGCATTTAGTGATGAAGCCCGGGTCCAGGTTCAACGCCCCGAAAATCGCGTTGACCTCGATTGCTGAATGTGGGCTGCTGAATTTGGACCGCTGAATATACACTGCCGAATTTGGACTGCTGAGCGCGAATTCAGTGATATTCGGGAATCCGCCCCGGTGTCCACGGCGCCTTGATTGCCTCCACCGATGCCTCCAGTGCAGCGAGATCGGCGGCCAGCCCTTTCAACCCCGCAAGAACGATTTCAAACTCCGCCTTTGCTACAGCCAGGGAATCGGTGTAGCTCGGCGGGATAGCGGACTGGCTGTCCCAGGACCCACTGACGATGAAACTGATGCGGGCACTGACGGACAGAGGTACGGGCTCATAGCGGCTGGAGCGGGTCACATCGCCATCCAGGCTGAGGCGCAATTGCTGCAGTCGTGTATTCAAGGCACGCAGTTGCTGGCCAGGTTTTTCCGTGTCCCCGGGCGTTTCTGTCAGCGCTTTCTTCATGTGCTCGATACGCACCTGCAACTCGTCGGCTGCCCGGTCCGCACCGGTTACGGAACGATAGAGTTCAGCTGCTTCCAGTTGAAAACGCTGGCGGGCTTCCTGGTCGGATGCAACCAGGCCACCAACAAACATGGGTTTGAGGACAAAAGACTGAGGCCCGGCAAGATCGACCAGTTTTCCCTCGACCCGCTTTGACAGCGTAACTTCATAGGTTCCCGCAACGGCAAGGGCGCCTGCCGGCGGAACTTCCCAGGGCATGAATTCTGTGGGTTCGAGGTTGATGGGGTCGGGAGCGGGGTAGCGCAAATCCCATGCTGCCCGGTGAAAGCCTTTACCGGTTTCCCCTTCCACGCGGCGGATAATCCGACCGCTGCTGTCGCGCACCGTGAGCATGATGGATGGGGCTTCTTCCTGGTCTTCCCTGGATAGCTGTTCCCACTCCGGGTAGGGATTGTCTTCTCCCTTCGCGGCCTGTTCTGTTTCATTCTTCTGGCGTTGTTTTTTCAGGCTAAGCACATCTTCCGGCAGGTAGTATGAAAAGACGGCTCCAAACGGGGGGTTATCCGCGGCGTACCGCCCGATCCCGTAGTCCCCTTTTCCGCCCCATCCGCGGCGGCTGTCCGGGACGAAAATCCAGCTGTCCCGCGGCTTGAACAAGATGGCCCCGGCAGCCAGGGAGGCAATTGGCGTGCGCAATGGAGTAAGGTCATCAAGGATGTAAATGCCCAGGCCGAACGTGCCGATGACCAGATCATCCTCACGCCGCTGGATTTCCAGATCGGCTACGGGGATGGTGGGAAGGCTGGTCATCTCGTGCCAGCTCGCCCCCGCGTCCTGCGTAAAAAACAAACCAAACTCGGTGCCGACAAACAGCATGTTGGGGTCCAGGGTGTCCTCGATAATCGTGTGCGCACTGCCTCTCTGGGGGAGATTGGACGATATCAGCGTCCAGCCCAGGCCGCGGTCACTGCTCCTCAAGACGTAGGGCCTGTGGTCACCGCGCTTGTGATTGTTGATGACGGCGTAAGCCACTTTCGGATCATGCCGCGACGCAATCACGTCCTCAACCAGGGACATATCCGGGACCCCCTGAAAACGCTCCACGCGGTTCCAGCTCTGGCCGCCATCAGGACTCACCTGGATCAATCCATCATCGGTGCCCACGTAGAGCAATCCTTCCACCAGCGGGCTTTCGTCTACGCTGATCATGGACCCGTACATGGATGTAGAAGCATTCTTGGCGACTGCATCCACACTCCACACCCGGCCCATTACCTCCAGCTTGTTGCGATCAATCGATCGGGTCAGGTCACCACTGACCGCAACCCAGCTTTCACCGCGGTCATCGGAGCGGAACAGGCGTTCTGAACCGAAGTACAGTCGTTCGTGATTATGTGGCGAAATGATGAGCGGCGAATTCCAGTTCCATTTGTAGTTGTTTTCACCCGCTGCCGGCTGCGGGGTAATGGCCAGGCGTTCACCAGACGTCCGGTCAAAACGTGTCAGGCCACCGTCCTGGGCTTGCGCGTAAACCACGTTGGCGTCCATTGGATCGATCTGGGCCTTGAAGCCATCACCAAACTGCGCAATCCACCAATCTGCATTGGTGATCCCATCAGTAAATATCGTGCGGCTCGGGCCACAGAGCGTCTGGTTGTCCTGGGTTCCACCGCAGACGTTATAAAACGGTAAATCATTATCCGGGGTAACGCGGTAGAACTGGGTGGCGGGAAGATTCTGCACATGCCGCCACTGTTGTCCCCGGTCCCAGCTCTCGAACACGCCGCCATCACCACCAATGAAAAGGTGTTCCGTGTTTTCCGGATCAATCCATAACGCGTGATCATCTACATGGCGGTTTTCAACTGACAACCCTGCCCAGGTCTTGCCACCGTCCTCTGACACCTGGGTAAGCGTGTCCAGTGAATACAGCCGCGCCGGATTTTGCGGGTCGACAACAAGTTCGTTGAAATACTGCGGACTGGTGGTGAAGCGGTCAGATTGTTTCGTCCAGTGCTGACCGAAGTCTGTGCTGCGGTATACACCACGACCTTCAGCATCCCCTTCGATGATGGCGTAAACAATGTCGGGGTTGGAAGGAGCGGCAGCCAGGCCTATTCTTCCCATGTCAGTAGCAGGCAGGCCACTGCTCACCTCGTGCCAGCTTGCGCCGCCATCTTCGGACCGGTGTATACCGCTGCCCGGGCCACCGTCGATCAAAGTCCACACGTGCCGGCGTCGCTGGTAGCTGCTGGCCAGGATAATTTTGGGATTGCGCGAGTCCAGCAGGAACTCGTTAACGCCGGTGTCCTCGTCAATGTACAAGATGCGCTGCCAGGTCAGCCCGGCGTCCCTGGTACGATACAGTCCGCGATCGCCGCCAGAACTCCATAGCGGTCCTTGTGCGGCCACGTACACGACAGCGCTGTCTTCCGGGTCAAAGCGGATCATGGAGATGTGCCCGGAATCTTTCAGGCCCATGTTCTGCCAACTACTGCCCCCATCCAGCGACCGGTAGACTCCATCCCCATAACCAACGCTGCGCTGTGAATTGTTTTCACCGGACCCAACCCACACCGTTTCCGGATTCGACGGGTCCAGCACAACGGTGCCGGTTGCGTAGGAGCCTTCCCCACTGAATACCTGTTGCCAGGTGATGCCATCGTTAAGCGTTTTCCATACCCCGCCGCTGGCCATGGCCACGTAATAGATCTCCGGATGCTTGGGATGGAACGCAAAATCGGCCACGCGGCCGGACGTCAAAGCCGGCCCAATCGAGCGCAGGGGAATTCCTGCCAGTGGGTGTTCTGCAGCGTTTTCCGGCCCTGCAGCGGAAATGTTCCCGGCCTGCACTGACAAGCCGATGCCAAAGGCGCAAATGCAGACAAGGCAGGAAGGGACTTTGAACATGGGGTTCTACAGGGCGGCTCAGAGGGCGATCAGTGTACGCAAAAGTCCTTGCCAACGCACTCTGGGCAAGCGCACGCCGGGCTCAGGCTGGCGTCAATCAACTCTTGTGAAAGTCCGGGGTAGCGGAGCGCCTGTGGCGCCCCGCTAACCGGATGAGACAAGTAGTGTAACTTCAGGCCTGCCGCAGGAAGACCGACCATTGGGAAACAGCCCCGAAGAGCAGCTTCCGGTGTTACTGCTGGGCGTCGCCGCCTTCGGCCGGGGTTGCAAGTCCGTTGCGTTCCTTGTAACTCTTGACCGCTTCATTGAAGTGCCCTGCAACGCGTTCTTCCATGTCCACGGAATAGTTGTAGGAAGCAACCAATGCCTGCTTGTTGCCCGCGGTAAGCTCCACGCCACTGTCCTCAGCTGCCTTCAGGCAATCGCGGTAGACCTGCAGAGCCGCCTGGAACTCGGCTATCTGGGCTTTGGCGGCGAGCAGCTGTTCCTTGGTCGCATCCGCTGGAATCGCGTCGGGCGCAGCGGGCAAAACACATTTTTGCGCGGCTTCCGGCAGAACCACGGTGTAATCCTCTTCTTCCGCGGTCTTCTCGGCTTGGGCAAAGGCTGTATTCATGAAAATACCAGCCACTAACAAGATCAGTACTTTTTTCACAGTGAGACTCCATTAGAACCAGCGGCGATTATAGCCGAATCGCCGCAAGGAAAAAGCCCGTGCAGGGTGAAATTTGGCATTTCTTCCTGGTGCCGGGTCCTCTTGCGACCGCTGGCTTTCAATCGGTTACCATTAAGCTCGGTCCGTGCAACTTTCCCAGGAGCAAATATGCCCAGTCCCCAGACCTGGCTTCGCCTTTCCCATTCCGTGGTTTTGTTGCTGCTTTCATTCAGCCTGAGCGCGGCCGGCCTTAGCCTGCTTGCACCCGCGGGCTCAGCAACACCTTGACTGCGACCTGATATTACCTTGGGCATTATCGAGGACGTAGCACGCACCATTCTGGACGGTTTCAACCGGCACTATGAATTGTTCCGCCAATTCAGCTCCCAGGCGCGGGTGCATTTCGAGCAGACGGACTGGAAAAGCGGCCGCGAGGACCAGGCGGAGCGCATCCGGGGATATGACCGGCGTGTCAGCGAAACCGTGGAAAAACTGCTGAACGCGTTTCCAGCCGCCAGCAGCAACGACAGCATGTGGCCAACCATCAAGCTGCAGTACATCACCCTGTTGCTGGACCATCGCCAGCCGGAGTGCGCAGAAACATTTTACAATTCGGTCGCCTGCCGCGTATTGCACCGCCGCTACTATCGCAACGACTACATTTTCTGGCGCCCGACGATCAACACGGAACATCTCGAGGGCAGCGGAAAAACCTACCGTTCCTACTACCCGGAGGTCGATGGGCTACACCGTAGCCTGCTGGAAATGCTCACGGATTTTGGCCTCCTGAACCGCTTTGAAAACCTGCGGCGCGACGTGCGCAACCTGGAGCAGGCGCTCATCGCACAGCGCGGCCGCAACTGGAAAGCGCAACCAAACCTGCAGCTGCAGGCGCTGGGCTCGGTGTTTTATCGCAACAAGGCTGCCTACATCGTCGGCCGGCAGGTCAATGGCACCGAGTTATTGCCACTCATCATCCCCCTGTTAAAAAATGAGCAAGGCATGATCTTCGTGGATGCCCTGCTGATGAAAGCGATGGACGTGTCAGTACTGTTCAGTTTCTCCCGCGCCTATTTCATGGTGGACATGGAGATTCCATCAGCCTACGTGTCCTTCCTGCGGTCTATCATGCCGGCCAAGTCACTGGTTGACCTGTATGCCATGCTGGGGTTGCAGAAGCACGCCAAGACCTTGTTCTACCGTGAATTGCACCACCACCTTGCGCATTCACGCGACAACTTCATCATTGCGCCAGGCATCAAGGGCACGGTCATGCTCGTGTTCACCCTGCCCTCCTTTCCGTTTGTATTCAAACTGATCCGGGATCGTTTCGATCCGCCCAAGAAAATGACCCGCAGCCAGGTGCGTGAGAAGTACCTGCTGGTCAAATTTCATGACCGGGTGGGACGCCTGGCTGACACGCTGGAGTACTCCAATGTGGCAATTCCGCTGGACCGGATTGATGACCGGCTGATGGATGAACTGCAAAAACTGGCCAGTTCATCCATAGAGCGGGATGGAACCCATCTCGTCATCAAGCATGTTTACATCGAGCGGCGCATGACTCCACTCAATGAGTATCTCGCCCAGGCCAGGGAGAAACAGCGGCGCATGGCCATCGATGATTACGGCAACGCCATTCGCGACCTCGCAGGTGCCAACATTTTCCCTGGCGACATGATGCACAAGAATTTTGGAGTCACCCGCCACCGCCGCGTGGTGTTCTATGACTATGACGAAATCGTCTACATGACAGAATGTAATTTCCGCAAGATTCCTCCCGCCAGTGGAATACAGGACGAAATGTCCACCGAACCATGGTATTCGATACAGGAAAACGACGTGTTTCCCGAAACGTTTGGCGCCTTTTTCTTTCCTGACCCGCAAGCCCGCCAGTTGTTTTACCGTAAGCACCGCGAACTGGTCACAGCCGAGTACTGGATCAACACCCGCCAGACCATTATTGAAGGGGGCCAGCAGGATGTTTTTCCCTACCCGGCAAAACGCAGATTCGGGAACCTGGCACGCAGCGCCTGAAGCAGTCGCGAGCGCCCGACCTGCTCTTGCCGGGTAAACGCCCTGTCAGGCGGCCATCCAGTCCACTACTGCCTGTGCCCAGCGCGCCCCATCTTCCTCCTGGATAAAATGGTGGCCCTTCAAGGTGCAGTGGGGCTGGCCCTGGGTTCCGGGGACCAATTTCAGAAATGGCTGGTCGGCGCCCTGCGTAATTGGATCACTGTCTGAATAGCACAACAACACCGGCTTGTGCCACAGCATCAATTGTTTCCATGCCCTGCGATTGTCTTCAGACGCCGGATCATCGGGGCGCACGGGCACCAGCAAGGGAAACTGCCGCGCTCCCGCTTTGTAAGAATCACCCGGGAAAGGAGCACGATAGGCGTTAGCTACAGCTTCACTCAAGTTCCCATGCCCAAACAGGTTAACGATGAATCCTGTGTCGAACTCAGGGTCGCTTTGGCTGAACGCCTTCCAGCGTTCAAACGCTGCACCCATGCTTTGATCACCGGTGGGTAACCCCGTATTGGAAAGTGAGAAGCCGGCAAACTGTGTGGGATTTTCCGCCAGTAGGCGCAGCCCAATCAATCCACCCCAGTCCTGCCCCAGCAGCGTAACCTGCTCCACCCGCATGGCGGCGAGCCATTGCGCCATCCATTGAACGTGCTTTTTGTAGGTGTAGTCGGCGCGGCTTGCGGGCTTGTCCGAACGGCCAAAGCCTACCAGGTCAGGCGCCAGCACGCGCAATCCCGCAGAAGTAAACACCGGGATCATCTTGCGATAGAGGTAACTCCAGGTGGGTTCACCATGCAGGCACAGGACGACCCGCCCGTCGCGGGGACCTTCATCCAGATAGTGGATGCGCAAGCGGCCAAGATCAGGGTCGGTGATTTCACCGTACTGCGGCTGAAACGGAAAATCCTGCAAGTTTTCAAAGCGCGCATCGGGGGTGCGTAGTACTGCCATTTATGCGGCTCGCTTATCCAATGAGCGCGGGCGGGTCATAGCCGATGCCTGCATTGGCTCCCGCCGCGATGCGCTGCGTTTTTTCTTGCGCCATGCGCTTACTACGCGATACCCCAACAGCAGGGCAAGAATACCGGCATACAGCAGTGGCTCGGAAACATCTTTTTTCACTTGCCAGTAAAAATGCCAGACACCCAGCATGGGAATGACATACACCAGGCGGTGCAGCTGCAGCCAGCGACGTCCGAGGCGGCGCATCATGGCAGCCGTTGATGTGAGCGCAAGCGGAATCAACAAGGTCAGGCCGGTGATACCCAGCGTTATGTAAGGCCGCTTGACGATGTCCTCACCGATGGCGCGAAAATCAAACCTTTGGTCCAGGCCGGAATAGACCAGGAAATGCAGGCAAATATAAAAAAAGGCAAACAGGCCGAACATGCGACGAAACCGGATCAGCCAGTTCTGACCCGTAAGCATTCTCAAAGGGGTCACGCTGAGGGTAACCAGCAAAAAAATAAGTCCCCAAAGCCCGCAGCGATGGATCAATTGCTCTATGGGATTTGCACCCAGGCTCAGGCCGGCAATGCCAAAGGCCTCCAGCGCCAGTTTGCACAGCGGCAGCAGGCAGGCCAGGAACACGGGTATTTTAAGCAGTCGAACAGTTCGTTGATTCATGGCCGCATGGACAAGGCTGGAGGCGCAACAATCACTCAGAAGTGCTTGCGTAGATTCAGACCAGTGTACAAAGAGGCAACTTCATCCCCATAGCCGTTGAACATCAGCGTAACCTGCTTCTCGGCAAACAGTCCGCCGCCGATGCGGCGCTCTTTTGCCTGGCTCCAGCGCGGGTGGTCAACTTCCGGATTCACATTGGCATAAAAGCCATATTCATCCGGAGCAGACCGTTCCCAACTGGTTTTGGGCTGGCTTTCGGTGAATTCAATTTCAACGATGGACTTGATGCTCTTGAACCCATATTTCCACGGCACCACCAGGCGCAAGGGGGCGCCATTCTGGTTGGGCAGTGTCTTGCCATAAATGCCCACGACCATCAGGGCCAGCGGATTCATTGCCTCTGCAATGGTCAACCCTTCCACGTAGGGCCAGTCCAGCACGCCGCGGCGTTGCCCGGGCATTTGCTCGGGATCGAACAGGGTTTTGAAGCGGACGAATTTAGCATTGGAGTTTGGTTCGAATCGCTTCACCAGGTCCGCCAAAGGAAAACCCACCCACGGAATGACCATGGACCAGGCCTCCACGCAACGGTGCCGGTAGACGCGATCTTCCAGCTCATGCGGGCGGATGATGTCCTCAAAGGTATAGGTTCCGGGTTTGTTGCATTCGCCCGACACTTTGACCGACCAGGGCGTGGTGACAAAATCCAGGGCATATTCAGACGGGTCTTCCTTGCTGGTGCCGAACTCATAAAAATTGTTGTAGGTGGTGATTTCCTCCCAGGAATTGGGCGCCTCAGGGGTGCTGAACGGCCCTTTCACGGTCTTGAGAGTGAGCTCGGCTGCAGCGTTGACAGGGGTCGAGCGGGTGGTAAGCGCCGCCCCGGCAAGCGCCATTCCTGCAGTTTGCAGAAACCGGCGCCGATCCAGGCAATTGGACTCGCTGGTGATTTCAGAAGGCTTGATGCTATTACGTGGTGTCATGATTCAATGTCCCGGCAGCAGAATTCGACCAATAGACCTGATATGCGCTCCCGGCATTACAACATTTATCATAGCCGGTAACCTCCGCAGGTTAATGCGCGTCAGCCGCCGGCTGCCCGCCGGCACTAAGGCGATCCGCGTAGGATTTGAAACTGATGTCCCTTCCCAGGAAATCGTGCACCAGTTCCGCTGCGGGCTTGGCCCCGCCCTGCCCGAGCACGAGGTCGCGGTACTCACCGGCAGTTTCCACATTGCGCAGCCCTTCCTGCTTGAATCGCGTGAACATATCCGCGGCAATGGCCAGCGACCATTGGTAGGTGTAATAAATCGCCGAGTAGCCGTTGAGATGCCCAAACGCTGCATGGAAATGGCCATCTTCCAGTGGTTCAAACAGGGTGTATTCGCGAGTCACCCGGTCGGTAAACGCCTTGATATCCAGCCCTTGCGGATCCTGGTTATACAAGCCCATTGACATGGCCGCCAGCGACAACTGCCGGCGGGTGTCCAGGCCCAAACTGAAATCGCGCGCTGCCACCATGCGATCCAGCAGGGCCTTGGGAATGGATTCGCCGGTCGCGTTTTTGGCGAACTGCGAAAGCGTGTCGTAATCCCAAACCCACTCCTCCAGCATTTGCGAAGGCGCTTCCACGAAGTCCCACTCCGTGCTGATGCCGGCAATGTCAGCCCAGCGATGTCCGCCCGAAAGCATGGTGTGCATCAGGTGGCCGAATTCATGCAGAAAGGTTTCAACGTCGCCGTGCTCCATCAACCCATCGCCGCTGGGGAAATTGCAAACCAGTACCGCCAGGGGTGTTTGCACCCCGGTGATGCCATTGCGAAATGGAAACTGCGCTGCGTGTTGGTACTTGTTTGACCGGGGGTGCATATCGAGAAAGAAATTGCCGATCAGTTGATCACCATCCCACAACTCATACGCCTCAACGGATTCGTCCCAGGTGTAGGTCTGCCATGGCTTGATCTGCACGTTGAACAGGTCCTGCACCAGCATGAATATGCCATCGCGAGTATGGTTGTAGCTGAAGTATTCGCGCACTTCCTTGGAATCGACCTGGTAATCCTCGGCCTTCACTTTCTCTTCCAGGTAAGCGGCCTGCCAGGACTCAACTTTGCTTGCCTCCGGCTTGTCCTGCCGCAAGCGCGCCAGCAACATGGCGTACTCCCGGCCCTGGGATTCGGTTGTGTAACCTTTTAATTCCTCAAGGAAACTTTCCACACGTTGCGGCGAGCCGACCATCTTGTCGGCGGTAACCCACTGGGCGTAATTTTCATAACCCAGCAACTGCGCCAGTTCGAAGCGCAACGCCAGCAACTTTTCCAGCACGGCCTGGTTTTGCGGGTAGGCCAGGTTGTTCCTGAGCAGGGAGAGTTGGTGGCGAAGTTCATCACTTTTCGCATAGTTCATGAATGGGAACAGATCGGGGTACTGCGTCGAGATGCGAATCTTGCCGTACTCACCGGGCGGGTGCGCATCGATGTAGTCCTGGGGCAAGCCGGCGAGTTGGTCTGCTGAGTCCAGCTCGAGATACAAAACGGAGTCGCGAATGTTGTTATCGAATTCCTGCCCCACGACCGTAAGCTCTTCGTTCAAGGCCTTGATGCGAGCCCGCGTGGCATCATCCTTGTCTACGCCGGAAAGATGGAAAGCCTTCAGTTGTTTTTCCACGAAACGCTGTGTGTCTGCATCGGCAGTCGCCAACTCAACCTGACTTACCCGTTCATACAATGGCCGGGAAAGGGAATAATCAGAAAACACACTGGTCAGTGACTGGCTGCAATCGTCCGCTGCTTTTCTAACCCCCTCGTCCGGACTGACTCCTGCCAGGGTTCCCGCGGTGTAAGCCATGTTCGTGGCGCTGACGAGTACGGCGTTGTAGGGCTCGAGGTAATTTTCAGCCGTTGGAATACCTTCGAACCCCTCCAGCAAGCCCAGCCATTCCTTGAGATTGGCAACCTCGGACGCACACGCAACAGCCATTGCTTCACCGGTTTGCAATTCGGAGAGTTCAGGTATGCGATAAACCGCAATCAGCTCGTTTGCTGCCGTGGTTTCAGCCTGCGCAGGCGATTCGCCCTGCGGACGTGTAGCTGCGTCCTGCCGACGCTCGCAGGCGGTCAATAACAAGACCGCCAGGAAAACCAGGTAAATCCGGAATGTGCTCATGATTGGAATCTCTGCTGTTGGTTAAAAATTCGAATCAATTGTTCTTTTCCTGTTCAGTACCCGGTTCGGCGTCGCTGATTGCCAGTTCCCCCAGCAGGGCTTTGATGGTGTCGTCGGCCCCGTGCCAAATGACCGCAAGCTTTTGCAGCGCGAATTTCGCTGCTGCCGTGTTACCCAGTTTTTTTTCGGCTTGCACAAGGCCCAGCAAGGAACGCGTACGCTGCCGCGCACGGGACAATTCCAGCTCGAATGCAGCAGCAGATTCAGCATACTTGTGGTCATCCAACAGAAGTTCACCCAGCATCTCGGCGGACGGCCAGTCTACAAAAGGCGGGCCGAACGCGACCGCCATTTCACCTTCCAGCCGGCTGGCTTCGCTGGCAAACACGGCTGCAGCCGCATAGTCACCACGGGCATTTTCAACACCTGCTTTCATCTCCTGCTCCAGCACCGCCAGCCGTTGCAGGTACAAGGCGTCCGAAGGAGCGGGTTCCGGCTTGAGGCTGATTGCCTGTTCCAGCTCTGTGCGCAGTTGCTGGAACTGTTGCAGGTAAGACGCTGCCAGTGAGGCCTGGCCGCTGTAAGCGGCGCGCAAGCTCTGGATGTAGGTGAAGGTCAGGTTGGGATCAAAGGCATCACCAAGATGGAACTGCCATTGTGCTGCCGCCCCATTCCAGTCGCGGGTCTCAATCAGGTAACGCGCCCACATCTGCACCACCGAACCCGTCACCGAATCATCCGGGTCCAGCACCTGGCGGTCTTCAGGCGATTTTTTTTCGGCCTGCTCTTCTGCATGGGCGGCATTCAGGAGTTCCAGTGCCGGACCAGCCCTGCCCTGCTCCAGATAGCCATACAACAACCAGGAGTTGTAATGGCCCCAGTGCCGTGGCTGCTCGCCCATTTCGACACGCATTTCATTTTGCACTTTTACTGCAGCCTCGTTGGCCTTGACCACGTCATCCCACATGCCTAATGCAACGAAAATGTGCGAGGTCATGTGCAAGGAATGTCCTGCGTCGGGCGCCATCTCGCCCAGTGCGCGGGCAGCGGCCAACCCCAGGACGGCATGTTCCGGATCATCGACGCTATGAATCAGGTAATGTGCTGCACCGGGATGTTTCGGATTGGCGCAGAACACCGACTGGGCAATGGCAGCCGCAAACATGTAGGTGGAAACATCCCGCACGCCGGCCTTGCTGCCCAATAGCGACAGTGCATAAAACAACTGTGCTTCGGAATCATCGGGAAATTGTGCCGCAGTGCTTTCCATGGCCTGCATGTAGAGCTGATCGCGTTGCGTCTTGCTGCCGGAACCATAAAGGAAATCCAGCGACTGCAGGAATGCTTTCTCGCGCGGCGTCGGGGCGGCAGCCTGGCGAAGTTCAGCAGTTGTCCCCAGCTTGGCGAGAGCCGCCCGCCCGGCTTCAAGGTCTTGTTCATCCCAGATGGGATGGTTATAAGTCATGGCCTCACCCCAATAGGCCATGGCAAAGCCGGGTTCAATCTGCTGCGCGTGGATGAACTCTTCACGCGCAAACGGATATTCAAACAAATGCAGCAACAACATGCCGCGGATGAACGCCGCCTGCGCTTCCGGCGATGTCGCGCTGGTAGGAAAACTGATCTCCCCCAGCACACGGCCAGGCGCCACGGGCGCGTCATGCTCACCATGGGCGGCAAGGTCAAAAGACAGGAACAGGAAAAACGGCAGGAAGCAAACCCGCCGCAATCCTGTCCGCGCAATGTTGTAAAACGCACAACGAAATACATCACTCACAGCAACTTGCAGTTCCAGCATGATCTTGTCCCAATTGTTAACCGTTGATTTCTGCCGCATGATCGCAGCATTGCAAGGCCAATGTAAACCTGTGGGTAAACTGGCGGCCGGCACGAACTTTTCCAGGGGGTGCCGGGTCTTTGAATTGCGCATCTTTGAATTGCCTATCTTTGAATTGCTGAGGAACAGCCCCCATCTCGGGGGTGACGATCAATCAGAAGGATAATCAATGATGAAGAGTTCCCGATTTGCCTTGCTCGCTACCCTGGTATTGTTGCCCGCATTTGCCCACGCCCAAATGGCCAAGTTGACGGTTGTTGTCAGCGGAATTGCTCCGGCCACCGGCACGGTAGAGGTATCCGTTTTCAATACTGCAGAAACCTTTATGCAAAAGCCCCTGCTACAGCAGTCCCGGAACGTGAGCGGGCTTACAGAAACAAAGTTTGTATTTGCCGGCTTGCTCGAAGGCAACTACGCCGTGGTGGTAGTCCATGATGAAAACGGCAATGGTGTGCGCGATGCCGGCTTCCTCGGCTTCGGAGGTGAAAGTTACGCCTATTCCAACGACGCCAGCAGTTGGCTGGGGCGGCCCTCATTTGAAGACGCAAGTTTCAGCATTGCAAAGGAAGACATGGAGATCCTTATCGGGCTGGAGTGAAGCAGAAACTGCGCAAATTGCTATATGCGAGTACCTGCCTCAACCCGTGTTCTGAATACCCAGTGAAATGCCGTTCACCGTAGACATCAGCGCCTGCAGCAGTCCGTCATCGCTTCTACCGCCGTCCCGCCAGCGCTTGAGCAGGTCGATCTGCAATACGTGCAGCGGGTCTACATAGGGGTTGCGCAAACGGATGTTGCGTTGCAAGGTGCGCTGATCATCCAGTAACTCATCCGCCTGTTTGAGTTCGAGGATCCAGCGCCTGGCCAGCCGGAATTCCTGCTCAATCAGGCCAAATAGTTCCCGATCCTCTGCTGCCACGAGACTGGCATAACGCCGGCCAATCTCCAGCTCGGATTTTGCCAGCACCATTTCCACGTCGTTGACCAATGCCTGGAAGAATCGCCAGTGCTTCAACTGCAGGCGCAAGGCTTCAATGCCAAATTCTGCAGCGGCCTGCTGCAAGGCGGTGCCCATGCCGAATACGCCGGGGAAGCCTATGCGGGTCTGGGCCCAGGAAAATACCCAGGGAATGGCCCTGAGGTTGCCTATGCCCTCGCCGGAACGCCGCGAAGAAGGCCGCGAGCCTATGGTGAGGCGTTCAATGACATCGATGGGCGTAATCGCCCGGAAAAACGCCGGGAAGCGCGAATCGTGGTACACCAGGTTGCGGTAGGCCTGGCGGGAAGCGTCTGCCATGCCCGTGAGCATCCTGTCTGCGTCCGCATGATCTGTGTTCACGCTGCCGGCATGCAGCATGCTTTGCGCCAGCGTGGCGCCGGTAATTAGCTCCAGGTTACGCAGCGCAATGGGCCGCACTCCGTACTTCTGGTTGATCACTTCGCCCTGCTCGGTCAGGCGCATATAGCCATTGATGGAACCTTCGGGCGCGCCGAGTATGCCGTTGACCAGGTTACCACCGCCGCGGCTGATGGTGCCGCCCCGGCCATGGAAAAATACGATCTCCACGTTGCGCTGACGTCCAACCTCGACCAGGTTCCGCTGCGCTTCCTGCAACGCCCAGCGCGATGCAACAATGCCGCTGTCCTTGTTGCTGTCTGAATAGCCCACCATGATCACCTGCCGGCCTCCGCAAGCCTGCAGGTGCGTGCGATACACCGCCATTTCCAACAGTTCATTCATGATGCCGGGTCCTGCCGCCAGGTCGTCCACGGTTTCGAGCAAGGGCGCCACGTCCTGCGCGACTCCCGGCGCTTGCCCTGCATGTGCAGCGCGGTCCAGGGCCAAGCAGGTCAATACATCATCTGCACCCTGGGTCATGCTGATGATGAACAGCCCAACGGCCTCGCGGCCAAAGCGTCGTCGCGCCGAAGAAATGCTGCGAAATACCGCCAGCGTCTGGTGCAACTCGGGGGAAGAGGATTCCTCGTCGGGCACGGGGGGCAAATGCGCCTTTTGTAACAACGCTGCCAGGCGGCGGCAACGCTCCTGCGCAGGCAATTCCATCCAGTTCTTTTCCCCCAGCCAATCTGCCACCGCTCGCCGGTGCAACAGCGCGTCCTGGCGCACATCCAGGGTCATCAGGTGAAAGCCAAATGTGCGTGCCCGTAGCAGCAGTCGTTGCACGCCAAACAGGCCCGCGTGCCTACCCTTGTTGGCCAGCAGGCTGGTTTCGATGGCGCCAATGTCAGCGATAAAGTCCGCAATGGAAGGGTATGCATGAGCGCCATCAACGAGCGTAGCTTCAAGTCGGGCCGCTACCCAGTGCAACAGGCAACGATAGGGCATGTCGCGGTGGCGTTGCGGAATGCTGCGGCCTGCATCCGGCACGCTTTGTGCGTATTCAGCCAGCCGACGGGTGATGTCAGGAGACACGGCAATCTCGCTGGTGGTCTGGCTCAGGTAACGGCCAAGTCGCCGAACTTCCGGCACGTAGCGCCGGATGATTACCTGGCGCTGCCGCACCAGTGTGTCCTCAATGGTTGCGGCGGTCACGTTGGGGTTGCCGTCCATGTCCCCGCCCACCCATGAGCCAAACTGCAGGATCAGAGGTTCAGGCCGCGCACTGGTGTCTTCGCCGAAGTGCTCGCTGACTGCTGCCGCCAGCGATTCGTAGAATACCGGCACCACGCGGTACAGGATATCGGTGACGTAAAACAGGATATTGTCCAGTTCGTCTGCCACCGTAGGCCTGGCATGTGGCACCAGCCGCGTTTGCCAGGCCGAGGTCAATGCTGCGCTGATGCGGTCCAGGGCGAGGGCATCTTCTTCCGGCGTGAGTTCCGGGTTCAATCGTTCGACCAGGCGCAGAACGATGTCGTATTCCTTTTCCTGGATCGTGCGGCGTGTGGCCTCTGTCGGGTGGGCGGTAAATACTGCCTGCACGTGCAGCCTGGCCAGGGCCGTGTGCAGAGCTTCAGGGCTGATGCCGGCATCACGCAGATTACCGATCACCGCGCTCAGGCTGCCGCCCTGCGCTGCAGAACGAGCCCGCTGGTATGCCCGGCGGCGACGAATCCTGTGCACTTTTTCCGCGAGATTTACCATGCGCAGGTAGGCGGAAAATGCGTGAATCACCTGGCGCACTTCAACCGGCCGCAGTCTTGCGAGCACCTGGTCCAGCCCCGCAGTATCGGCGCTGCCCGGTTCACGACGCAGGATGGCTGCTTTGCGAATAGTCTCGACCAGTTGCAACAGGCGGGGACCATGCTGCTCCACCAGCATCTGCCCTACCAGCGAACCGAGCAGGCTGACATCTGCCCGCAACGGCAGATCCTTTTCGGGCAGGTCTACGGGACGGATTTCGGTCATGCAGGGTTCAGACCATGCGCACGCGAATCACACCGTCCGCACGGGCAATTGCTTGCAGGATGTCCGGGCCAGGTTCGTTCTCGACATCGATGATGTTATAAGCCACATCACCGCGGCTTTTGTTCACCATGTCACTGACATTGATATCGTGGTCGGCCAGCACCGACAGCACGGAGCCCAGCACCCGGGGGACATTAGCGTTGCTGAAGGTGATGCGATAACCGCCGTTACGGGCCATGTGGGTGGAGGGAAAATTTACCGAATTACTGATGTTGCCATCAACCAGAAAATCGACCAGCTGTTCTACCGCCATCACTGCGCAATTTTCTTCTGCCTCCTGCGTGCTGGCGCCGATGTGGGGGAGCAGCAAAGCATCTTTGCGGCCCAGTAAAGCCGGGATGGGAAAGTCCGTCACATAGGCCGCAAGATGCCCTTTATCCAGCGCTGCGATTACCGCGCCAATCTCCACGATCTCTTCACGTGCAAAATTCAGCAAACGGGCGCCGGGCTTCATGCGGGCAATGGCTTCACTGTTAAGCATGTGACGGGTTTGCTCCATTGCCGGAACATGCACGGTAACGAAATCAGACAGCCGCAACAGCGCTTCAAGGCTGTCCACTTTTTGCACACGGTGGGACAAGCGCCAGGCGCCTTCCACCGAAATGGCCGGGTCGTAGCCCGCCACGCTCATGCCCAGCTCCAATGCCATGTTGGCAACCATCGCGCCGATGGCACCCAGGCCAATGACTCCCAAAGTCTTGCCGGCTACTTCGGTACCGGCAAAGCGTTTTTTTTCCTGTTCCAGTTTACGTGCCATTTCAGCCGGATCTTCGATACCTTTTAATCCCTGCACGAAGTTCATACCACCCACGATGTTACGGGAACTGAGGAACAGTGCTGCTGCTACCAGTTCCTTGACCGCATTGGCATTGGCCCCGGGCGTATTGAACACCACGATGCCACGATGGCTGTATTCTTCCACCGGGATGTTATTCACACCCGCACCAGCACGGGCCACGGCAACCAGGCTGTCCGGTACGGTTTCACCATGCAGTTTGTGGCTGCGCAATAGCCAGGCATCAGCATCAGCCAGGCCCGGGGCTACTTCGAACT
>Ga0315273_10003190_pt1 | contig 19690 bp, 20 predicted proteins | sample YL17G02_0_MG_FD_205753 | JGI IMG/M metagenome (GOLD analysis project Ga0315273, IMG submission 205753) | Sediment microbial communities from Yellowstone Lake, YNP, Wyoming, USA - YL17G02_0 | ecosystem: Environmental > Aquatic > Freshwater > Lake > Sediment | place: USA: Wyoming | collected...
AAGTCTTATGGAGAATGGGGCGAGATCTTTCGCGACCATGTGATTGCATCTGCTGTTCTTGATAGAATCCTTCATCACTGTACCACCATCAACATCAAAGGCGAGAGCTACAGGCTCAAGGAACGAAAAAGGCAGGGGATACTTCCGCATAACTGCTGAGAAAGGTAGTTAGCGAGACAGAAACAGGCAGGTATTTATAGACATGCGCACTTTCATTCCGCCAGAGTTGTGCATTTTTAGACCGGCGTTGACACTACAGAGGCAACATCTTAGTTCGCAAGATTGGCTCTCATTTTTTAGTTCATTTTCGAGGTATTCTAAGAATTTATCTATCGGCCAGGCAATTTTAGGTACAACATTATCACTAATTTTTTTCTTGATATCATCATTCCACTCTTTAAGATCCTCGATTGTTTTGATATCTACTTTTAGGATTTGGAATTCTGGATCGTCCCCGGTCCTAGATATTTGGTAAATCATTTCGTTAAGCTCCTTAATCATTTGGTGATTTGCTGCAATATGAAAAAGGTTTATGATTGATCCTAATGTTTCGAAAAATTTTTGAAGACTTCTGGCGATTTCTAACTGCAATTCAGAGTTTCGTTCTTCTAATCGGTATGCACGCTCCTCATCTTTCGGTTCTTTTTCAAGCTCGGATCTTATAATGTAATAATCTATACCGACACGATTATCTAAATTTGTTGCAAGTAGATCCACAAGCAAAACTCTAAGACCCATTAGATTGCTGTAGGCTTGTTGCCTTCTCTGCCGTTCAATATTTTTATTTTGAAGATGATCCCTAACTAGGGTAGAAACTCCAGCCACAAGGGCGCCTAGAATTGCACTGCCGAGATCAATGGAATACATATCTAATCCCTCCTCCAGAACCGCCACCAGCCCTTCGCCTTGGCCTCTTCCTGTGATGGTGGTAGGGCCTTGGGCAGCTTCTCTAATGCCTGGTGAACTGTGGATTCCAAGAATGAGATATGTTCATCCTTCATTTTGACGGTATCTTGATAGTGCGCAAGATCCTTTTGCAGTGCTTCAGAGATGCTTCTCGCCTGCTCTGTTTCGTTTCGCTTTCTATCGACTTCGACTTGGAGCTGGTCAGCCTTGGTTCTCACGCTCTCCAGCTCGCGCCTCGCCTGAGTGATTTCGGATCTGAGCTGGCTAGTCTCTCGCCATTTCAGCTCGGCACCTGTCTTCAGTTGGGCGAGTTCACCTTCTTTCACCTGGAGATCACCTCTCAGGTGATCTGCTTCTGCTATCGATTGTTCAAGTTTCACCTTTAACTCAGTCACCTCTTGGGTGATCCTATCATCACCCAAGGTGATCTTGTTGTCACCCTGGGTTATCCTACTGTCACTTGGGGTGATCTTATCGTCACCTGGTAGGTGAAGAAAAGAATCAATCGCTTTGCTGATCCACAGTGACCGGGTGATCTCCATCACCTTAGCTCGGTCATCTATCAGGTGAACTATCTCTTCCTTAACTACGGCGTAGACCCGCTGCATACGTCACCTTATGGGTGATCTTGTCGGGTGACGATATCACCTTTGCGGTGATTTAAGTTCGTGGCTTTAGGCCCGTTGGCTGGCCGGGCCGATGATCTCCATTCTTTAGGATAGCATATTCTCTTCCGACTGCGTCGCTAGTTCCGTCTTCCAGTAGGCATTATACCAAAACTTGTGGCCTTCTTCTCTCTGCCTCCGCTCCAAAGCCACCCAGCCCCATCTCGCTAAAGCCCTCAAAGAGCTGGACAGCCGCCTCTCTACGCGAATCCAATCTACATAGCGGCTGATGTCCAGTCCCATTTCACGGGCGATCTCCTTCAAAGATTTGGCATCATCTTTGCTACTGGGAAGTACTGCTAAAATGATATCGTGATTCATGATCCTGCCATTATATAAGCAATTCATTAAAGATATTTAAATCCTTTGGAGTTGAATGAATTATGTGCATCTTGGCTTTTATTCTATGGCACTTTGCTCAATTTTGGTAAAAATGCCATAGAACTTTCCAGGCTTGGATGCAAGTTACTTACACCAACTTATACAACCTTCTCGGACCTGTTAGATCGAGGCAAAAGCTCTTCTGGCAAAGTACTCATTCCACACACTGTGGAATTATGCGCAAGTTGACTTGTTCGATCTCCTCATAGTGGTCGATCCGGGCTACTGGTAGCGGTTCTTTGGATGGCAAACACCATACTCCAACACCTGGGGGTTTGAGCTTGAATCCCACATCCCGCAGGTGCAATATCTAAAACCTAGCATTTTCCTGATAACGATTTTCGGCAAAGCCACATAGATGCGATCACTTATTTTCGGGGCAGGATTATATTCGTCAATAATTATAGATTTGGTTCCTCTAATGACGTGTGGGCATGCTTGGGTCACTTAGTATTTATTTATATTTATTTTTATCATATACGCTTTCATAATTAAAATAATATCCACCATTTGTCAACTCAAAAAATTCTAATTTCTTTCTAGCCTACCTGCGGGATGTGGGTTGAATGTGTCCTTATAATAATATCTTGTGGTTAGAGGCGTATCAAAAAAGGAGTGATTGGGTTACAGGTTACACATACCTCTCCCTAGGGTTGACGCGCACCTCATATGTCAGAAGATTGGGGGTCAAATTCACGGGGGGAAATACCTGGATGGTGTAATTGCTTATAACGGGAATGTTCGCTGACTTGCCTCACCTGCGTTTGGCTGCTCAATCCTTCTGACAAGATAGTTTAGTATGTGACATGCGTGTTCCGGAACAGGCAATGGTTGGGTAATATGGCAAATGCTTGGGTATAGCCGTCGATTACTGCCCCTGGTGTATATAGTATCTGTCCGCCTAAATCGTGCCACTGATTTTCGCTTGGAGACCATGGAGAGCTAGGGAATTCGTTTTCCAACAGGGAGAAATCATTGCCTCGAACATAGGTATGTATTTTGTTTCCGGACGAGTCTGCAACAACAAACGGATCCGAGCTAATAGCTCCACCAATCCTGTACCATGTACCAGTCTCTGGGTTGCTCATGAAGTCGACTGAATTCGTCCATAAAGCGTTGTCACTGCCCTTTGCAAATACTGCCACATAGGTTGTCGTCGGCTCAATACAAGCGGTGGGCCCAGAAGACAAGTTACCGCCAAGGCCGTTCCAAGTGAAAATGTAATTTCCATTCCGGCCTACGACTCCTTTGCAGTCCATTAATGCGTTATCGCTTCCGCGAACTAATGTGTGCTGAACGCCGGAAGGATCAAAAATTATGTAGGGACTAGATGTTGCCAAATCACCACCATTCGTGTACCAACTGAAAGCTTCTGTGTTAATGTTGAGATCGCATTGCCACAGGGCATTATCGTCGCCTCGAACAGCTACTCTCATCGTGGTGTGAGATGTCGGCTCCATTGCTGCAGTAGGCCGAGCGGTTATGGACTTGCCTAAACCCTTCCAGTGTCCAGTTGAGGTCGAAGGATCGTAGATAAAGTCCCATGTTGCATTATCGCCGCCGCAGATTAGGACGTGTATCTTGCCGTTGTAGTCTTTAGCGGCGAATGGCTCAGAAGCCAAAACGCCTCCTTTATTATACCAGTTGCCATCGATATTGACCCATAATGCGTTGTCGACGCCTCTTACCCAAACCTCAGTCTTACCAAGGCTGTCCACAATCACGCTTGGGCTGCTCGTGATATTGCCACCAAGACTTTTCCAGGCCTTTATGGATACAGATAGAGGGCTTGACCATCCTGAAGTTGCCTCATGGCTGTCTGTAGCCCTTGCCGAAACCTGATAAGTCCCGGTCGTACTCCAGATATGAGACGCACTGGCTATTGTTCCAGAATTGACCAAGCTGGTCTCCGAAAATGTATAATCTCCCCAATTGAAAGTGTACTTCATCTGGTCTCCACCAGGATCGGTTGCTGAGGTTGAGTAGCTGTAAGAGGGTCCTGTAACTCCGGAGGTTGGACCAGATGGTATGGATGGCTTTTTAGGAGGATATTTTATGGTAACAGCCAATTGGCTTGACCATCCTGAAGTTGCCCCATGGCTATCTGTTGCCATTGCCGAAACATTGTACGTTCCCTCTTTGCTCCATATATGATTAACAACGGGGCTTGATCCAGGGGGGTAGTACTGAGTCAATAATGTAGCGTCCCGTCTATCCCACCTGAACGTGTACTTTACCCAGTCTTCATCAGGATCAGTTGCTGAGGTTGAGTAGCTGTAAGTGTCTCCTGGTGTGCCTATGGTAGGGCCTGAAGGTATAGATGGCGTATAGGGTGGGTCATTTATACCTAAATAGTAGACACGCGGATAGCCATTATAGGTTGTCGCAGTCAACCCCCCCCCACTCTGGCTCGGAGGGGCACTTGCCAGAGCCCCGATAGCATTGTGGAACCATCCACCATTGAAATATATTTCGTGGACCATGTCATCTTGGGCAATATAGTAAATATGCGGTTGGCCGTTTACTGTTATTGCCGCCAGACCGGGATGTTGCGCACCAGAGGCAGGTGGTGCACCTGCCAGAGCCCCGCAAGCCACGGGGTGCCAAGTTATTTCATCACCTTTTGCCAACTCCTGAACCATATGGTTTTGGTCAATATAGTAAATACGCGCGTATCCATTAAGCATCGTCGAAGCAATCGAGCCAGCGGGATCGGCAGCTGGTGCACCTGAATCTTTTCCAATAGTATAATAGTTGCCGTCCATAAGTTGGCGAATCTGGCCATCACTTGTTCCTACATAGTAAACCTCATAAGTCTCATAAGCCTCGTTACTAATGGTTGGCGCAGTAATCTGGTAATAACAATTATCCTCCCATTCTGCACCGTAATAGCCTGAAATATTATGATAAGCCCCCCCTATCAACCATGCATCGGCATACCAAAGAATTCCCTGGGGCCCAAAACCATGTGTCTGAAAACTACTCCCTGTGGCGAAATATAAAACCCCAGCAGCTTTCATATACTTCTCCCCCCACGGAAACTTCCTCCAACCAATCGTCGTCGTCGAAGCAATACCCTTCCCAATGCTATGCGTTACACCAGAAACAGCCCCAAGATCATTATACTGCCAATTACTTCCATCAAATGAGAATAATTTAACCTGATTATCATTACCGATATAGAATACCTGCGGGTTGTCCCATAGCATAGTCGAAGTGATACCGCCTGTATAGGAACTGGTAGGAAGCTCAGAAGGAAAATTAAAGGGATTATAGTTCCACTGGTAGCCATTCATCCACAGTTGGTGGACCTTTTTGTCTTGTCCAAAATAGAAAACCTGTGGGTTGCCTTTATAGTTTACTGAAGTCAGACTGCTTCCGCCTAAGGTTCCGGAGGCGGCTGGCATGGAGCCTGTTTCAGTTCCAATGTGACGACAGATCCAGTTGACGTTATCAGATGTTCTCAGTTCTTCGACGTAGGCGTCTAGGGCCTCGGCTCGTTCGCAAGCCATAAAAAGCAATATTAAAATTGATGCTATCAAGAGGATTAGACTTAACTTCATAAATTCATCACCATTTTTAGATAAGATTATGTGATATAAATATATAAAACTATTTACGGATGCTGATTAGCTTATTCCTCGATCCCTTCACCCCTGACCTCCCCAAAGTTTAGGCACACATATGAAGTGCATCCTGGATTCTCGCTGTTTCTTGGTAATCTCAGTTGTGATTTTCTCGCCATCCGGCAAGATCATTATCTTGATCTTTTCTAGTTCAGTGAGCAGTCCTTCCACTGAATATCGTTTATTTATCCGTAATACCCCGCAGCTTGCTGCACGTGGGTGCGCCGCCGCATGAAAACGGAACCAGGTAGTGCTGATCCAAGCCTAAGTTGAATACGTATGCCCTTTATCCAGCCGCAGCAAGCTGCGGGGTATTTCGTTTTAAAATAAATGCAAATTTATGTCGTGAGTAAGTTGTCTGGATCTTGGGTACAACGGTTATGTTTAACTCGTACCTTGTCTATAAACGGTTCAGCACAGCGAATCTTGTCTAGATTTTGACCCCCTGATAATACCTCAACTTAAGGTGATCATTTGTTGGCCTCTACCATCCTACTTAAAGGCCGCCAACGTCTAATCTATCTGCCTTGTGTGGCGTGGTAGTTGTTACCGGTACTGAACCGAGCATACCAGGAGGGAGGAGGCTTTCCTTCTGAAGGGGGTCAAAAACGAATCGGCTTTTCCTTATATAGGGTGGTCAAAATTGAGTCGGCGAAAACAGATGAAACTGTATCTTATGGATCTAGCTTCATCTCCCTTGTGGATCAGTCAGAAAATAACCTTCCTGGTCTAAAGATCGAAAAGACTATTGCTGATGGGGCTTTTGGTCGCCGAGAAATCCGGCGTCCTCCCGCCCTGTGATCCACCTAGCACTTGATCGTCCAGATACCGTACCTTCCAAAGTTTCTATCTGGGGATGATGACAATCTTTGGGTTGAATTCGTTGCCTTCTGGTATCGGCGAAGTTAGGCTACTACCAATCCACTATTTTTGTTTGCCAGGTTCAGAGAAGGCAACTGTATTAATCTTAATATGACCAAGCGGCGCATCACGAGGATGTTCTGGGCGGTTCTTCCAGATAGCAGAGAAGAGGCCATATCTATAAAGGAGATACCCAGAGCATGTGCTAATAGGCAGCTACGCAAGCATCCAAGAAGGATGGAAAAGTATAACACATATCAAAGCATAATATTAAAATCCTAGTCATTTGATGATTCCGCAGTAAGTGTCCAGAGAGGTTTATATGCCCGATTTTCTTCCCCCCAAGGTCGTAGGCGAATTGTCCACACTCAACACCTACGTAATCGTTGAGAACCATCAGCCTGGAATTACACTTAAGGTCTGGGCGGATGGGAATACCCTGATAGGCAGCAAAATTGGGGCCGAGGGTGGTCGGGACAAGGTTTCGATCAACTCAAATTTCCTCCCGCTAAAAGTTGGCACCTCTATTACGGCCACTCAGGAAAGTCCCGGAGAGCCACCAAGCAGACCATCACCCATACCGGTCATAATTCAAGCGGTACCGAATCCGCTCAATCAAGCCCGCTTTGAGGGCACAATCTATCACTGTGTGGATTTTCTTAGGACGTCGGGCCTGACTCCCGGGGCGAAGGTCGAGGTGCATCAGCCAGGTGCGTCGGGCATTGGTCCTGGATCGTTGATTGGCCAGGGAGAAACATACAACGGACCAGCAGACATTGGCCTCACCCAGACGGTCAATGATGTAAATCCCTTGATAATTCGGCAGATCGCAGGTCCGTTGACATCGGATGCCCGGTATCCCATGCCAATCGTTCCCATACCCAGGTTACTCGCCCAGACACCGGCAGAGGTTTTAAATAAACTACCTCAATTGACAATTAAAGAGGCCCTTGATTGCGACTGGTACGTAGACGTGGCCGGAACGATCACCGGTGTTGTGGCACGCATTAAACGTACCCGTAATGGGAATGCCATTGATTTTTTGGGCCACGGCTGGGATGTCCAGACCCGCTTCTGGATGCCGGAGCTCTTCCGTGCTAATGACTTAGCGGTCGCGGATCAACATGTCCCTGCTGGTGCAGGGATTGGGGCAGCCCCGTCGCGGTGTGATATCCAGTCGAGCGACCCGTCCGATAAGTACTTGGTGTACTCCCAACCGATCCACCCACCACTGATCGTCCCCCCCGTCTGCCTCGACGCCGAGGAGCTGGAGCTGCTGAACATAAAACCAGGGGCAGATTTCGCCGTTTATGCGATCTTCAAGACCACCGCCGGTGACAAGCAGCGCCTAATCGGCCGTGGGCGGTTCCCGATGAAGGAGCCCGACTCGACTATTTTGATCAATCGGATCGAGCCTGATCTGGACCAGATGCCCGACACGGTCCCGAGCTTGCTCATCAACCAGACGGCCTGTGGCTGGACAAGCCCGCCCTCGCCGGCCGTAGAGATGGAGTCGCTGGGTGCCCCGACGACGCCGAAATTTCCTGACCGGTTGTTCGCCTGCGCTGTCTATGTGCGAGTGGCGAATGTCCGTGCTGGCTCATGGGTGAGCGTGCATTCGCAGCTACGTGGTGGTAACCTGGCAGGTCGCCCAATGGACTGGCTAGGCGGTCGCATCGGCCGAGACAAGGTAAATGGCACCGAAGTCAGCGTCTATGTGCCATACGGACTGATCGAGGGCGACATAATTTGGGCCTGTGCGACAGGCTGCCAGAACGACACATCGCATTCTGACCCGAAAGTCGTCGAAGCCGCGCCGGACTTGCTCTTGGCCCAAATTGTCGAGCCTGTGTACCCGAGCGACACATGGATCGTGGTGCAGAAAATGACGACGGGTGCCCACGTCATTACTAGAGTGCTCGGGCCCAAGCAGCCGAACGGGAAGAAATTCTACACTTCTTATGCTTGGGGACCAGAGATTAGGATCTTTGTAGGCGATCTCTACGAGGGGGACAAGATTACCGTCTTCCAGGGCCTATGCCATGCGAACGTCACCGAAAACCAAAGCAACACGGTGACCGCGATCCTGGGGACACTGGATGTTTCGATCGCCCCTAGTAGCGCAAAAAACGGATGGACCGCGAGTTTCTTGGTCCATGCAACAGATCCAGACCGCGGCAATGCGTTGGTCTCTGGAGAGGTGCTGATCAACGGAGTGAAGGTCGGCTCGACGAACGCGATCTTCGCCTGGGCAGTGGCTTACAACCACATCGGGGCCGCATTTTTGGCGTCCGTGCATGTGAAAGCAGCTGGGTACAAGCTATGGGAGGGAACCATTACCGTGGACATGTCCTCGGGATCGAGCACCGGCCCGGGCCCGAGCCGATCGCCCCCGGGAACGATCCCCCCGAAACCCGTGGACGCGAAGAAAGCGAGCTACTCGTACACGTGCAAGCCGCTGGCCGGAGGCATCGAATTCACGGTCAAGGGGGTGGATTTCCCTGCAGGCGCCCAGGCGACGATTACGCCGTCTATCGAAGGCACCTTCACAGCGTTTGGCCAGACGAAAATCTGCGGGGAAGCCGTTCTGGCCACCACCAAAGGCCCCTTCGGGCCGTTCACGGTTGACGCGACGGGAAAGTTCGAAGCGACCGTGACAGTCTTGTACGGTAGCCTGCCGTCGTGCTATGGTAAAGTACGCGTGTCGTGCAACAAGCCCGTGGGAATCACCGAACCTAGCGGGCCAATTTGCCGGTGCAGCTAGAGCGGCTAATCAGCCTTAGCGTGCAGTTGCACCTTTGGTGGCCTTAGAATCACCACTGTCAAGCTGTTGCTCCACTACGTCTAGAGCACGATTAGCCAGGGATTGCTGTTCTGAAGTGAAACCCACATGAACACATTGCTAATGCAAGAAAGATGAAAACCTGATATAATCGCTAAGCCATTAAATTGCTTGATATGTGGGGTGAATGGAGTGAACCCCCCCAAGTGGATAATGAGTTAAGCAACATCAACTCATGGAGGGAAGTACATGAAAAAGACGAGGCTGCGCTACGACCGAGAATTCAAGATATCAGTAGTAACTGAGCTTGAGGGTGGCAAGACTCCCGCTCAGATCGCCCGCGAGCATGGGATTCATCCGAGTTTTCCATCTCGGTGGCGGAAGGAGCTGGCTATGAATCCCGAAACAGCGTTCCGCGGAAATGGAAGAAAATGTAAAGAAAGCGGGAGAACCTCTGAACAAGGAAAAATCGTTGGACAGCTCTATGCGGATAACGACGGCCTAATAGGAAAGAACAAAAAAAATACGGGGCAGATATTCAAGATCATCCAGGATGCTTTATCTAAAGATCTTCCGCTATCGATACACAACGCCTGCAAGCTTCATGGAGCAAGTCGGAGTGGTTACTACAAATGGAAGAAACGACCAGAGTCTGCGTCATCCGCAATGGGATTGAATATTGATCTCAAGGAACAAATTCAAAAGATAGTTCAGAAATTCCCAGAATATGGATATCGACGGGTCACGACCGAGTTAAGAAATCGTGGATATGTGGTTAACCACAAGCGAGTATTAAGAATTATGCGAGAGGGCAACCTATTGTGCCTCCTGTAATGTCGCAGATGCGTATCTTAAAGTTTATATCCCTTCAATCGCACATTCAGAACGTCGGCTCATGTGCTTGTGTCATTCATGGAGTAGCCCTGTTGGCCGGCCAGGGCATAGACTCCATCATTCAGATAGGGATCTTCCACAGGCCCCCCGGATATCCGGCCTTAAATCGCATTTTACAGGATCGAGAGGTCGTTTCCCAAAAAGATGTGGGATCGAGGCAAAGCCCTATCCATCATACCTCTGCTCCCCTTATGGGTATTTGGCGCACCTTTATCGCTTTCATGCCAGGAAGTCATCCTGGAAAAATGCTGATAGGACCTCAACCTATCCACTATATCCCAGCTCCTTGGCTTTGGCGAAGGCGGCATTGGCTTCTGTTGTCTTGCCTAATGCTTCAAGAGCAACGCCTTTGTTGTACCAAGCAATGACATCGTTGGGATTGAACTTGATGACCATGTCATACGCTTTGATAGACTCATTGAATTTGCCTTGGCCAACGAGTGCACGGCCTTTGCCGGCCCAGGCCGTGGCAAGGTTAGGCTCTCGCCATATGGCCTTGTCATACGCCACGATGGCATCGGCATAGTTGCCCTGGTCCGTGAGAACATCGCCTTTGTGGGACCAGATCAGAACAATGGTTTTTTGGACCTCAGCATCATCTGTTAATCCCGGGTATAGTTTTATGGCTTCATCAAGTACTTTGTAGGCCTCGTCGTACTTGCCCTGGTTATAAAGATTCACTCCTTCGTTGTACCGATACGCTGCTTCCGGCGGATACGGCGACCACTGACATTGTGCCGATGTCATCAATGCCAGAAGAAGAATGAAAACAGCATAGATCAATCTCATGAGATCAAGGAAGTGCTTAAAGATGATACGTTTGTTGGCCTCTACCATCCTACTTCAAGGCCGCCAACGTCTAATCTAACTGCCCTGTGTGGCGTGGTGGTTGTTACCGGTACTAGACCGATAGCAGTGGGAAAAATGCGATTTTGGCTTGCATCCTTGAATCTATGCACCTCACTATAACGGTTATGCATGGCGATTTGCGGATTAAAATAAGAGCCTTTTAGCGATGTACTTTAAAAATAGTACTTTTATCTTTTCCATCTTGGTAAGTTCCTGGTAAGTTCCTGGTAAGTTGCCAGCCCTGGCCCTGCTCCTTTCCACTGGGGAGTGAGACAGGCCAGGAGGGAATAGCTTGAATCCCGGCCTATCACGGCGCGGATTTCCGCGCGGTTCCGCGCATGGCTCGCGCCCGTGACTGCAATGGCCGTCTCTTCTCGGGATGGCTTGCGCCTTTTAGGGATTCGGCAAAAGATATTTCCCACATCAGAAATATCCATACTGATGAGGGATTGACAAACGAGGTATTTGATATTGCTTGTGTTTCTATTGCCTATGGTAACAGCTATCGAAAGTAGCGCAAGTGATATCGTTATCAATGAAGTGGAGCTAAACCCACTTGGAGAAGATCAAGGGGCTGAGTGGGTAGAGCTGTACAACGATGGAATGAAGCCAATAAATATCAGCAGTTGGACGGTATCTTCGAAAGATCATGAGACCATAATCATACCAGTAGGAATTTCAATACCACCTATGGGGTTTTACGTCATTAGTTCTGAAAGGCAATGGCTGGATAACGATTTCGAGCAGGTTGTCCTAAAAGATGCTGTTGGTAGACTCATAGATCGGACCCCTATCTTGTTGACCAGGTAGATGATAACTGCGCGTTCACGAGAAAACCAGATGGTGGTAATAACTGGGTTGAGATGCAGTCAAGTAAAAATGCACCCGTTTCTGATACCACATGTTCATGTTCTCGAAGCCAACCAGATATCGATTTTAAATATTCCGGGAAAACTAAGGGGAGTATCTCGGCCATCGAGGTAACGCCTGCCGGCAGAACTGTAAAACCTTATCATTCATACTTCTCAAATATCGAAGTGGGCAGCAGTCAGCTTCATGAGAGGACAACAGCGCTTGAAGGACGCTATGAGTCTGAGGACTCCAAGAATTTCAGCTACAAACAGGTTGAGCTGTTTAACGAGACCATAACCTCTCCGCTAATTAATTGGAGAATTCTCGGTACTTTGTCCATATCCTCCTGGGATACCCATAAAACGATAGACTACAGTGGCAAGGAGATCAACGACCGTGATTACTCGTCCAGCCTTTTCAAAGATACATCTACCGAATTTCTATATAACAAGAACTTCACGAAGGACCGTTATTTTGCCTCTGCTAGGAACAATCTGTTGAAGGCAAATACTACCGGGATAACCGACCTTCAGTTCGGCTTCTCAGACCAAATTAACCGAGACCCCTCAGGCATTTCCTCAGGCATCTCAGACGTGATTATTAAACAGAGATATTATGGCGCTTTTAATATAACTACATATCCTAACGAAAAAATTGAATATATATCAAGTAACCAAAGTGTTTTGTCTATATCCCCATGTGGCGATGTATTAGATTATCCAGATTGTAGCCAGGGATGGCTGGATGACTTCTGTGGAATGCCTTTGTGTTCGGACCCGGCAAATTATGACACTGAGATAAAGGTGCTTGGTCGTGTGTGAAGGTTACGGAAACTCACCGGGCCGCTCGCTATAACAGCTTCCATTTCAGTACTTCATGGTGGATTGCATCTCTCGCATGGCACATATCCTTGTGCCTGGCTTCCCCGGAGCTGGTATTTGTACTGGGGTTTGTGACAAATTGGCGGGATATGGCGGGATAAAAGGGGGATAGGTTCGGCCCAGCAATCTTGGGCGATCTTGGGATATATTACCTTCTAAGGACAATCTGCAGCTATATTTTCCCTAATGAGGCTAATCATTCGCGTCGCTTTTCGTCGCTTCTCGTCGTTTTCTTATCATAAAGCTCGCGTCTCTCATCAATAGATTCGAATAGATCTAACTCCTCAGGGGTCGGCACTCGCTCGTTTTCTGGTAACTTCTCCCACCGATCAAACAACTGATCGAGGATGATAACTTCTGCTGGAGAGAGAATAGAGAGCCAAGAAAAATCTTCGCCCGGTGGCTCTGGCTCCAATGCTGCGACTCGCTTTTCCAGATTTTTAATTGCAGTCATGCTAGACGCTTCTCTTCATGTATTTTGCAAGCCTCATCAAAAAGCTCTTTCCAACCGGGTGCCCATTCCACGTCTCCCTCGCCGTCGTTGGATTCGCAAAAAAACATCAAGTCGACCCATGTCTCAATCCTTTTGGGCTTTCGTTTTTCTTCCAAAATTTCGACACGCTTAACGATGCCTCTTTTCATTATTCTGCCCTCCAGCTTTCTCCAGCGCTGCAAGCCTGGCTTCGATATCACCGACCTTCTCCAACTCCCATGCTTTCAGCCAGTTGCTCAAAAGCTGGGAGATCCTACCTGCGTGCTCCAGCTCCGTCTTTTCCTCAAACGCCCTGTCGATTATGCGCCGGACTATTCGACGTGCATCTTGCGGCGAGTTAAGCGTAATTCCCCTACGTCTTACGTTTTTATTCTCTGGCATTTATGAACATCTCCTTAATGAAATTGATCTTGACCCCCCCAGGGGGCCATACTGATGGGATATCGTGGGATAAGATGTGCTCTTTGGGGGTGGACTTCATGCCGGGGCCCTCCCTTTAGAGGCGGGGTGCTGCCTGTAGCGAACCACGCCGCTCCGCTCCAGCTTCATATAGTGGACATCTAGCCACGTCACAACTTCGGCCAGAGGGAGGTTTAGAGAATGGGCAACTTTCGCAGGATCCACCGCGCCGTTTTGGCCGAACTCCATCATCGAGGCTATCCTGATCTTCTCGGAGGCGTCCACCTGCTCGGGCTTATCGGGCTTCGGGTCGTCTCTTTGCCTGCCTGGAGTGGGCATATCTCGCTTGGACATCTTCGGGCCTTCTTCCTCTTCAGAGCGTGAAGGATTTGATTTTTTTGAATCGCTATCGGGTGAAGTCTGTGAAGGATGTGAAGGCATTCCTGAAAAGTTTGCCTCGTATGGAGAAGTTTCAAAACTTTGCGGATTTGGCTTCACATCCTTCACACACCGCGCCTGATCATGATTAGCGTTTTCAGGCTCGGACCAGTTTTTAGACAGTTGAACGCCGTGCCAAATCATACCAAAGGCGCGGTCTCTGGTCTTCTTGATCCCCGGCATTCCTGCCAAATCTTCTGAGAATTTCTTTTGAGAGATGGTCTCTTCGCCGCTCATCCTGCAGAAGCTCAGATAAGCACTGAATAAATCCGAGTTCTTGCAGAGGGCCAGCTTTCGGACTTCGCAGCACTCGGAGAGGAAGCCGGCCAGGCTGTCATTCTCGCGCCTGTATGCGTCGGTCGCTGCCTTCACCGCCTCGGGTGGCAAAAGTCCGATCCGGTGATATTCCTTCAGCCCTTCCAGCGCCCAAATAAGAATACCCGGCAACTCTTCCAAGAGCTTGTTTTCCAGCTCTCTATCCTGCTCTTCTAGGGGAATAGTCACAAGGAATGGGATGAGGTGGACACGCCGCCAGGCTGCATAATTCCTCTCCGAGATAACGGGCTTCGTGTTAGCCGCTAGCCATATCTTGCCGCACGGCTTGAAGGTGAAATCTTCCCCGAAAAGAAAACGCGCCGTGATGGGGTCTCCTCCGGTCCATGACTTGATAACCTGCATGGAAATCTTTGAGCCTTCCTCAGCTTCCGACGCGGTGATTATCCGAGCGCCGGCCAGGGCCGCCAGGTCGTTTCGTACCTTTACGGTATGCTGGATTAGGAACGTGTCAAAGCTGGCCTGCTTTGCAAAGTCTCCGGCCAGCGTCCTCAGCGTTGCCAGGAAAACGCTTTTTCCGTTGGCTCCGGTGCCGTGACAGAAAAAATAAATCTGTTCTACCATTGAGCCTGTGAGTGAATAGCCCGCCGCTCTTTGAACATAATTTATAAGCTCCTGGTCTCCTCCGAAGATCTTATCTAAGAACTTCATCCAGAGCGGGCATTCCGCCGTTGGATCGTATCTTGTGCCTATGGTCTTAGTTATCAGGTCTTCGCGTCTTGGTTCTCGGGCCTCAAAGGTTTTAAGATTGATAGTAAAATTCTTTGTATTCAAAAGCCATGGATTGCAATCCAGTAGATCCGAAGTGATAGCTATTGCCTTATTGAAGCTGGCCAGGAAAAGCATATCTCTATAACCTCTTCCGCTGTCGCTTCTGATCGCGAACTTTGCCCACTCGGAGCGGTCTTTGCTGTCGACACACGCCGCCGCCTCTGAGTAGATCTCTCTGATAACGTCATCGCAAAAGCGATAAGCTGAGCCGTCACCGTCTATTTTCCATCTATGACTATCCCAAAACATCCACTTTTTGAAAGTATGACAATATTTTATATTGTTCTTGTGCAATCTGATCAACCTTTGAGCATTTCCGCCATCCGTGGCAAATTCATGATCAAAAATCTCCGGGCCGGTCGCTTCGGGCTCCATCTCCTCGGGCTTAAATTTCTGTCGGATCCGCGCCGTTTTGATATCTTCAAGCCTGGCCACGTTCTCATCTATGCGGGATTTAGGGCCGCCTGCCTTGCCGCCGTTGGGTGATCCCCAAAACATCTTTAGTGCTTGCCAGTCGTTGCCCCGGCACGAATTGTGCTTGCAGCCGAAGTAGATCGCCCCGCCTGCTTGCACCCCTAGAAAGGCTTCTCCTCTATCGTGCTCTCGATTGAACGGGCATGTTTCTAATATGGCCAGTTGCCCGCCTTGCCAGGGCTTGGTTCTCAGTACGTTAGCTCCGTGCTCTTCCGCATATTTCACCGGATTGAAAATGTCACCCTGGCCGGCGCCTCTCACCGGCTGCTCGGGCTTCGGTAAGATAGCCGCCAGCGCTTCTAACTGCTCCTCGGAGACCATGGCCAGCTCCTCCGGGGCATCAATGATCTTTGATAGCCGGTGCGGTCTTTCTGGCGTGTCGCTGCCTTTGCGGGCCTTCGTGCCGTAGATCTTCCAGATCCGGGCCGCGTTGAATGTAGAAGTGTCCACCTTGATCTTATCGTCCGAGAAAATGAAATCCAAGGCTTCCAGGCAGCTCTTTATAAGGCCCTTAGATTCGTCGTCGTTGGCCAGATCGATCTTAACCGCCAGGTGTCCACCGTTGCCAGAATCGGCCAGGATGAAGGCATTTGCAGGCCATCCCCGTTCCTCGATCAGCCATCTCCTGATCTCCCTGGCCAGCTCCAGGGCCGCGCCGTGCTCCTTTTCAGATGAAGATATGCCGGCTGGCCTGGCCGGGTCTAGGTCTATCGGCAGCCATCGCCGCCGGAGGATGTCATTGTCCGCCGTTGTACTTTCGGCATATTTTTGGTATTTGTTGGCACATCTCGCGAGGAGTTCGGGCCGCACTTGATTGATCGTGAAATAATAGCCTGAGAAATTCTCATCGGCCAGGCCTACCACCGCATCCGCCAGCTTTGCGGGATCGTCGAAGTAGCCGCTGATGGTCTTAAAGCGGCCTGCCTTCGGTATGCGTAGCTCGATAACATCCCCGGAGGCGTGTAAGAGGCTGGCGGTGCGGAGGATGTCCGCCCGGTCGAAGTTGGCGGCCATGGTCACCGCCTCCCGCGCCGCTTGTTTGGTTGGCCGTCTATGGTTGCCGGTTGCTTTTCAGGCCATCCCTCAAAGCCCGGCTCTGCATGTGGCCGGCGGCGGTTCATTCGGCTTTCTGGAAGATCTAATTCGCTATTTGCCGTGAAAACGGAACGTTTAAATCCACTCGGGTAATCTCTTGTCATTGAAAACCTCTTTACAAAATGCTTTGCCTCGTTGGCCGCGAGGCATAGCGAACTTTTTCATACCTCACTTGCTACGGATTTCAGTCCGATAGAAACCAGTTCCCGTGTCAGTTCGCTAACCGTCAGCTCCCTCTGTTCCATAATTAAAAAAAATTTGATCTCATCCTCACGAAACAACCGGCCCTGTACCAGGGCACGCCCGAGACATCTTCCCGAAGTCATAGTTTTATTATGAAAAAAACAAGTATTTAAAGGTTCACACATTTGGCCTTAAATCTGACCGTTTCAATTTATTTTATGCTGTATGACTATGACTATAAATCACCATATTGTCATGTTATAGAAAGTTTTCTATGTGCATGCAGCAAGTTATTCTAAAAAATTTTGGAAAAAAGAAGGGAAGGATAGCCCGCTCTTCTCCCTCGCGAGATGAAAAAGAAGGGCCAGGTCAACCCTTACATCTTCGATAACAGATCTGCTTTCTTTGCATCATACTCCGATTCACTAATTAAGCCAGCATCCAGCATTCCCTTAAGCTGCTTCATTTTTTGTAATGGACCTTCGGTAGGTTGAGGATCTGAAGTGAGAGCCGAAGGCGGGGATACTGCTTTTTTGTTCGATACCAGCCATTCTGGTGTTCTTTCGTATGTGATTGTAATCTTGCCCTTTGTCCGGTGAGCTCCAAATATCAGCCCTCTTGCCAGCGTACGTCCAATGTTGATATGTCCCTCTGTTGCCGAGGAACCTAGTGCCTTCCATCCTCTCTTTGCTGCCCTATCCGCGTCTATCGATGCCTGTTCTTCGCTCTCGTAGCTCTCAGTATGACTTAGTTTGCTGTTTTCCTCATACCAACGTCCCTGTAATCCAATTTCGTCGGCTATGTTTTCAAAGCCTGGTCGATACCCCGCAGTAACATCAATTGATATGGTAAAGCACCCACGGTAATCAACACCGGGAAAATCGTTGGGAAGGAATACATAGAAATCACTCTCCACTACTTCGGCACTGATTATTACATCCCTTGGGATTTCATGGACTTTGTCAATTTTCGATTTATTCCATCCCGTAAGCCCCCTTTTGTATTCAGAGATTATTACTGATGTCTCTGTTAGCTCTACCTTCCCATTCTTTCCTCCAGCCGTTAACAACACCGATTCATTGTCTTGCATATCGATCTCTAATAAGTTCAAGCGGACGCCTTGAGCCTATTGAACCCTCCTTGATAGTCACATAGACTGTACTGACGAAAAGACTTTTGGCCACTAGGATTACAAACCAAAAAAAGAAGAGATCAGTCTTTCGGGTTCTCCAGCTCTTCCACATCGGCAAGCTCTCGGGCAAGGTCGTAGAGGTGATCCGCCCGGCTGTCAGGGTCTTTCACCCACCAAAAGGGAGAGCGGTCCATCTCCCGCCCCCCCATCTTTTCGCATGTAAATCGAAATGATGGTGTCAACACATCTCGATTTTCATCCGCCTCGTATGAGCCCCGTCCTGAGGCTCATAGGCGTTTCATTCCTTTTCTGCCAGCCTCCAGCAATGCCCCCCTCCATCCCACATGCCGCCTACCTCCCGCGCCCGGCATCGGGCCACGTTGTCGCTTACGCCTGTGGCCGCCACAATCTGTTTGGTGGAGACCGGGCCCTCCAGGAGCATGGCCCGGACCTGCGAAAGCTCTCTCATGGTCCTGGTTTGCGTCCTCGCCCGATCCAGCTCCTTTCGCTTCTTTTCGAGTAGATCCTTGAAAACGGGCCTGGCTGGAATGGGCAGATCCACAGCACCGACCTTGGATTCATTCACACGGGAGGGCATAGCAATTGATAGCCACCTGCGAGATATCTATTTTCTTGTGGACGGTTCTACTTCAGAGCCATGAACATATCCGATTACAAAAAAGATCGCTTGCTATCTATTCCATAGATAGTTTTATGTCATTTTAGCAGATTATACCAATAATGCCATATAACTAACTTCAGCATGGAGTTAATACAGTTGAAGGCAATCCCATCTTAATTATAAGCCTATCTCTATGCTCCTCTCGGAAAAGTGCTTTTCCCAACTGCCCCATTCCACAAAGTACATGAATGCACCATATCGCCCGCCTACACCCCCGATGATCGGCCTAGAAAGTATCTCCAAAGAGCCTCGGACTCTGCTGATTGTGGTTAGACAGCTATCGAATTGTATTGTCATTTGCCTGAAAATGGGGGTGAAAGTTTGGGATGAATTTAGTATTATATTTTTGGTACACAGCACCCAGCCCCGGCCAGACCATATGTATTTCTCCCTGAAAACATCTTCTCTAATTCTGCTGGCCTGCCCCCGGAAGACTCAGGTCAGAATCTCATCGACAATATCTAGTTTCATGGCCTCTCCTTCTCCTGGTTTCGCTTCGGCGCATTTCGGTAAGTCTCATAATCCATTGGTCGCAATCTTGCACTTACCACACCCGGAACATGACCGGGGCGATCTTCCTCTCTCAAATCCATCATTTCCGCCTCTTGCCGTCCAGCTCTCTGATGCTTCTTGTCTCCAGTCGATTGACCAGGATCCACCTGTAACCGCGCCCTGAGATCTTCCATCACCAAAACTTCATTCATGCCTGTCATCCTCATCCTCACCGCATGGAAGGGTGCATCCCTGCCAGGGCTCCTCTTTGCCATCTAGCGCCGCCTCGATGCTGTCCACAAATGCTTTTACCTGCTCCTCGGACAACCTGCCATTGGGAACTATGAAAGGCTTGTATCCGCCCTTCTCCAGCCTCGCAATTTTGCGCTGGAAAGCCATCTTGGATACCTTCGTAGGCATGCTGAAACTGGGAGTTTTCAGAATGACAACATTGCCTACAATAGCATCGAATGGGAAAGTTAGCAGATTAGACGCCCGCTT
>Ga0315273_10003191_pt1 | contig 19690 bp, 19 predicted proteins | sample YL17G02_0_MG_FD_205753 | JGI IMG/M metagenome (GOLD analysis project Ga0315273, IMG submission 205753) | Sediment microbial communities from Yellowstone Lake, YNP, Wyoming, USA - YL17G02_0 | ecosystem: Environmental > Aquatic > Freshwater > Lake > Sediment | place: USA: Wyoming | collected...
GCAGTTCTACGGCCTCTACTCCATCTTGATCATCGCCGGGGCGAGCGTCGTTCTCATCCCCCGCATCCCCCTCTTCCCGGTCATGTACCTATCTCAGGTCGCGAACGGGGTCGTCCTGCCCATCATCCTGGTGTTCATGCTCCGTCTCGTGAACAACCGCAAGCTCATGGGCGAGCACGTCAACTCGCCCGGGTACAACATCCTCGCCTGGACGACCGTAGCGGTCCTCGTCGCTCTGACGCTCGTCTACCTCGGCCTTCTCCTGGGGATTTAAAGGTTCTTCGTGTAAACGCGGAATTTTTTATACAGGATCCCGCCCATCCGCTCCATCTCGCCCCGGACCTTGACGTTCGTTTCCATTTCGTGATGGGTGTCCATGACCTCGAAACCCGCCTCTTGAGCGGACTTGATCTCGGCCACGCCCATCAGAACGTCCAAGCCGATGCCGCGGTACGACTCCTTGATCCCCCCCAGAAGAAGGTCGAGCTGCTTGGTCTTCCGAGACGCCCGGAGGATCCGGATGAACCCGAAGGGAAGGAGCTTCCCCTTGGCCTTCCGGATGCCGGCGGTCATGTCCGGGATGCCGATGATGAAGGCGACGAGCTCGTCGCCCTTCTTCACGACCTTGACGAACCGGGGGTCGACGACGGGGAGATAGCGCCGGGCGAGGTCGTCCATTTCGGTCTCGTCGAGGGGGGCGTAGCCGTAAATGTTGCTGTTGACGTAGCATTCGTTCATGAGCGAAAAAACGGGCCGGATGTAAGGCTTGATGTCCTTGCGCTTCCGGAACTCGACCAGGGTGTAGGTCCCTTTGCGCCGGATCCGCTCATAGATCTTGAGATAGAACTCGGGGAACGCCTTGGGAACGGGGATTTTATAGACGTAATAATCGATGTCCTTCGCGTAGCCTTCGGCCTCGACGAGCCCGGGCATCCACTCGAAGTTGTAGTAGGTGGCGATCGTCGCCCGGTTTTCGAAGCCCTCGATCAGGAAGCCCTCCGGGTCCTGGTCGGTGAAACCGTAGGGTCCGATGATCCGGGCCATCCTTTTCTCCCGGGCCCACGACTCGACCCGGGCGAGGAGGGCGTGGACGACCTCGGGATCGTGGACCGCCTCGAGGTAGCCGAACCGGGCGATCGGTTCGCCCCGGTGTTCGTTGAAGCGGCGGTTGATGATCCCCATGACCCGGCCGACGGGCTCCCCCTCCCGGAAAGCCAGCCAGAGGACGACGTCGCAGTAGCCGAAGGCCTTGTTTTTCGCCGGGTCGAAGTATTTCCGCTCGTCGGCGTAAAGCGGCGGGACCCAGAAAGGCCGGCCGGCCTGGAGCTTGGCGGGGAGGGCGATAAACGTCTTCCGATCTTTCTTCGAGGCGACCGCGCGGATTTCAAGGCTCATGCTGTCTCCTTGCCGGCTCCTTTATCCTACATCGCCGTGAAAAATGCAATCGCCTCGGCTGGTTCCGGACAACATTTCTCCCATCGTTTTTATAGGATAAGTATGTGATAATCCTGTGGATAAGCGGTGGATAATTCTTGACATTCCGGGGGGCGAAAAATATACTGAGCCCTCCAAAATGAACGCCGAACTCACAACCCTCCTCACGGTCTTCGTTCCCATCGTCGGCTCCCTGACCATCCCCTTGGCGGGCCTCCTCGGACGGTCGGTCCGGTCGGCCTGGGCCGTGCTTCTCGGCGCGGTCACGGCCGTCCTGCCCCTCTTTCTCATCCCGAGAGCCCTCGCCGGTGGGGAGACCATCCTCCGGAAGGAGTTCCTTCTGGGCCTGGACTTCATTCTGGTGATCGACCCCCTCTCGATCTTCATGTCGGTCGTCTCTTCGTTCGTCGGATTCCTGATCATTGTCTATTCGCTCGGCTACATCCGCGACGAGGAAAACCAGAACGAGTACTACCTGATGGTCGTCCTGTTCATCGGGTCGATGATGGGGCTGGTGTACTCGGGGAACATGATCTTCATGTACCTCTTCTGGGAGATCATCGCCATCTGCTGCTGGCGGTTGATCGGCTTCTCCCGGCTCAAGGAGCACATTCTCCGGGCCGATAAAGCCTTTCTCGTCACCTTCTTCGGCGCCGTCGTCATGCTCCTGGGCTTCGTCCTGATCTATAACCAGACGGGCACCTTCGACCTGACGGCGATGCGGGGGACGGTGATTTCCGGACCGGCGGTCCTGCTCATCCTCTTCGGCCTGTTCTCCAAATCGGCCACCGTCCCGCTCCACACCTGGCTCCCCGACGCCGGCGTGGCCCCGACGACGGTCACGGCCCTGCTCCATGCCGCCGTGCTCGTCAAGATCGGCGTCTACGCCTTCGCCCGGCTCTTCCTCTACGCCTTCAAGCTGCCGGGTTCCTGGCCGGACGCGATCCCCTGGATCGCCGTGGCCTCGAGCCTCATCGCCGCGGGGGCGGCCACGATCGAGACCGACTTCAAGCGCATCCTGGCCTATTCGACGGTGAGCCAGATCGGCTACATCTTCCTCGGCTTCAGCGTCGCCACGGAGGCAGGGATCACGGGCTCGCTCCTCTTCATCCTGATGCACGGCCTGGCCAAAGCCGGCCTCTTCCTCTGCGCCGGCATCGTCATCCACGCCACCCACAAGCGGGACATCCGGGACATGGGCGGCCTGGCCAAGAAGATGCCGATCACCGCCGCCGCCTTTCTCCTCTGCGCCTTTTCGGTCATCGGGATCCCGCCCTTCGGAGGGTTCTTCTCCAAGTTCCTGGTCATCATGGGGACCGTCCGGGCCGGATATGTCGCCGCGGCCGCCGTGGCCCTCTTCACCGCCGTCCTGACGATGTTCTACCTCCTCCGGACCTTCAGCCAGGTCTTCCTGGGCGAAGGCCGCGGGGACGCCCACCCCGAAGGGACGCGGTCCATGGTCGCGGTCGTGGCGATCCTCGCCGTCCTCTCGCTCGCGGCCGGCATTCTGATCGCCTATCCGGCGGCCTTCGCCGAGGCCGCCGCAGCCTCGATCATGGGGTGGTTCCAATGACTCCGATAACGCTCCTCTGGACGATTCTCCTCCCGGCTTTGGCGGCCGCCGTCCTCTTCCTCATCCCCAAGACCGTCAAGGCCGTCCGCGAGGCCCTGGCCCTGGCCGTCTCCGGGATCATGCTCTATCTGGGGTTCGCCCTCTTCGCCGCGAAAAACCTCGAATGGCGGGTCCCTTGGTTCGGAATGGGGGCGAAATTCGAGCTCCGGCTCTTCCAATTCTCGGCCTTCATCCTCCTCGCCCTGGCCGGGTTCCTGTTCCTCATCACCCTTTATTCCATCGTCAAGATGAAGGGGCATTCGCGGGTCCGGGAATACTACGCCTACGTCTTCCTCTCCGCCGCCCTGGCCAACGGCGCGGTCCTGGCCGATAACTTCGTTCCCCTGGTGTTCTTCTGGGAAGGCCTCCTCGTCACCCTTTACGGCCTGATCTCGATCGGCGGGAAGGAGGCCAACCGCACGGCCCTCAAGGCCTTCATGATCAGCGGCTTCTGCGACTTCGCCATGATCCTGGGGATCGGGATCCTCTGGAGCCTAACCGGCACCTTGACCCTGTCCCAGATCTCGGTCAAGCCCGAAGGCCCGGCCGCCCTGGCCTTCATCCTGATGATGATCGGGGCGATCGGCAAGGCCGGGGCGATGCCCTTTCACACCTGGATCCCGGACGCGGCGGTCGACGCTCCCGTGACCTTCATGGCCTTCATGCCCGCCTCGTTCGAGAAGCTCCTGGGGATCTACCTCCTGGCCCGGATCACCCTCGACCTCTTCACCCTGGAAAAGGGAAGCGGGCTTTCGATGCTGCTCATGATCATCGGCGCGGCGACGATCGTCCTGGCCGTCTTCATGGCCCTCGTTCAGAAGGACTTCAAGCGCCTCCTCTCCTACCACGCCGTCAGCCAGGTCGGGTACATGATCCTGGGCATCGGCACGGCCGTCCCGATCGGCATCGCCGGCGGGATCTTCCACATGATCAACCACGCCATGTACAAGTGCGGGCTCTTCCTGAGCGCCGGTTCGGTCGAGCACCGGACCGGCACGACCGAACTCAAAAAGCTGGGAGGCTTGGCCCGCGAGATGCCTTTGACGGCCGGGGGCTTCATCGTCTGCGCTCTGGCCATTTCGGGCGTCTGGCCGCTCAACGGCTTCGTCTCCAAGGAAATGGTCTTCCACGGGGCCGTCGAGACCGGCTCGATCGTCTTCGCCGTCGCCGCCTGGGTGGGGGCGATCTTCACCTTCGCTTCGTTCCTCAAGGCTGGCCACTCGGTCTTTTTCGGACCCCGCTCGAAAGAGGTGGCCCGGGTCAAGGAAAGCCCCGCCGCCATCGTCGTTCCGATTCTCATCCTCGCCCTCCTCTGCCTCACCTTCGGCGTCTTCAATAAGCTCCCGCTCACGAAGTTCATTCAGCCCATCCTCGAAGGCCGGGCCGAGGCGGGCGAGCATCTCGACTTCTCCGCCCACGCCCTGGACCTCTTCAACGTCATCGCCGGGATCTCGGTGGCCTGCCTCGTCGCCGCCCTCCTGCTCCACGCCTACGGCTGGAAGCGCGGCGGAAGGAAGGCCTACCTCGCCTCCGAGCCGGTCCACAAAGCCCCGGGCTTCAAGCAGATGTATGACTGGGCCGAAAAGCGTGTTTTCGACCTCTACGAGCAGGGCGTCAAGTTCCTCCGCGGCCTGTCCTGGGTCCTGTTCAAGGGGATCGACCGGCCGATCGACGCCCTCTACGAGAAGGCCGTCACGGCGACGGGGCGGGCCTTCACCGGCGTCCTCCGGGCGGCCCACACGGGCCATTATGCCAATTATCTGGCCTGGTGCCTGGGCGGCCTGGTCGTCGTCGTGGCCGTCCTCAACCTGCTGTTGAAATAAGAGAGGAGGACCCTTGATACTCCTATACATCGGCTTGCCACTTCTCGTCGCCGCCATCCTGCCTCTCCTGGGCAAGGTCTCGAAAAAGGCCCTCCCCGACGTCCTCGGGAACGCGACCCTGGCGGTTCTCCTCGTTTACGCCGCCACGGGGGCGCGGGACCTCCTTTCCGGCGGCCCGATCGTCCAGCGTTTGAGCTGGTTCGGCGAAACCGTCAACCTCCAGGTCGCCGTCGACGGCTTCGGCCTGTTCATGCTCATGGTCATCCAGCTCGTCAGCCTCGCCGTCGGGCTGTACTCCATCGCCTACATGGATCACTACGGCGCCAAGGCCAATTACTATGCCCTTCTCCTGGTCATGGTCGCGGGGATGAACGGCCTGGTCCTGGCGAACGACCTGTTCAACGTCTACATTTTCCTCGAGGTCGCGGCTGTAGCCTCGTACGCTTTGGTGGCCTACGGCCTGGAGCACGATGAGCTCGAGGCTTCGTTCAAGTACCTCATGCTCTCGGTCGTGGCCTCGGCGGCTATCCTGGTCGCGATCGCCGTTCTCTTCGGGATGACCGGCGGCCTGAGCTTCGCCGCGGTGGCCGAAGGTTTGAAGACGCTCAACGCCGGGGGCGTCACGGCCGTATGCGCGGCCCTCTTCCTCATGGGCTTCGGCCTCAAGGCCGCGCTCATCCCCTTTCATGCCTGGCTGCCGGACGCCCACCCGTCGGCGCCGGCGCCGATCTCGGCCATCCTGTCGGGCCTGCTCATTAAAGTCTCCGGCGTTTACGCCCTGACCCGGATCTTCTTCGGCGTTTTCGGGCTGACCCCGGCTCTTTCCCAGGTCCTGATGTGGCTGGGGGCGGTCTCGATCGTCCTCGCCGCCTTCCTGGCCCTGGGGCAGAAGGACCTGAAGCGGATGCTGGCTTATTCTTCGATCAGCCAGGTCGGCTATGTCGTCCTGGGGATCGGCCTCGGGACACCGTTAGGAGTCGCCGGCGGCCTGTTCCACCTTTTCAACCACGCCCTGGCCAAGGGACTTCTGTTCCTGAACAGCGGGTCGGTCCAGCAGGCCACGGGAACTCGGAACCTGGACGAGATGGGCGGCCTGGCCAAGCGGATGCCGTTCACCGCCGGCACCAGCCTTGTCGGAGCGCTCTCGATCGCCGGCGTACCGCCCCTGGGCGGGTTCTGGTCGAAGCTGCTCATCATCATGGCCCTCGTCCAGGCCGGAGAGGGGGCCCTGGCGGTGATCGCCGTCCTGGCCGGCGTCCTGACGCTTTGGTATTACCTCCTCATCCAGCGCAAGGCTTTCTTCGGCAAGCTCGACGAGCGATGGAAGGATGTCCGGGAGGCGCCGTTCTGGATGACCGCGTCGACGGTCGTCCTCGCCCTTCTCGTCATCGGGGTCGGGATCCTGTTCGCGGCCGTCCTCCGTTCCTGGATCCAGCCGGCGGCGGACGTCCTGACCAAGGGGTTTTAAGCCATGATCCTCCAAATCGCCCTTCTCGCCGGACTCGTTCTCTTCTCGGCCTTCGCGATCCTGGCCCGGGACCTCATCAAGTCGGCCATCAGCCTGGCCGTGGCCAGCCTCTTTTTGGGGGTCATCTTCTTCCGGATGGGCGCCCCCTACGCCGGGGTCTTCGAGATTTCGGTCGTGGCCGGGCTCATCACGGTCCTTTTCGTTCTGACGATCGCCCTGACCAAGGCCGAGGGCGACGTCCGCGAGTCCACCCTCGCCCGGACCGTCTTCCCGCTGTTCTTCGTCGTCTTCGCCCTAATTGACGTCCTGGTCATGAAAGGCCTGCTCCGGAAAGTCCCCGTCCTAGCCGCCGCGGCTGAGGCGGGATCGTTCAGCGACGTCCTCTGGAAGGCGCGGACTTTCGACCTCGTCGGCCAGATCGCCGTCATCCTGGCGGGCGTTTTTGCCGTGCTCGCCTTATTCCGCAAGAGGGACCATCATGAATGACGCTTGGACCATCTACCTCGCCGTCGCGGCCGCGCTCGTGCTGGCCGGCCTGTACTGCCTGCTGACGATGCGCAACCTGATCAAGCTCTTCATCGGCATCGAGGTCGTGTCGAAGGGGGTGAGCCTGGCCCTCCTGGCCACCGGCTGGGCGCGGCAAAGCGTCCTCGTGGCCCAGAGCCTGGTCGTCACCTTCATCGTCGTCGAGGTCAGCCTCGTGGCCACGGCTCTGGCCCTGATCATCAACATCTACAAGAACACCAAGAGCCTGGACGTCCGCAAGCTCGCCCGGCTGAAAGGATAAGCCATGAACGGCCTCGCCATCCTTCTCTCGCCCCCCGTGGCCTTCGTCCTGTTCCTGGCCGTCTCCGGCCTCCTCTACCTCCTGGGCAAGCGGCTGGCCCCCAAGCTGACGAACGTCGGCGGCAAGCTTACGAGCTACGCCTGCGGGGAGGACATTCCCGGGACGAAAATCCAGTTCGGCTACCGGCTGTTTTTCTTCGTCGCCCTCTTCTTCACGATCATGCACGTCGCGGCCCTGGTCATCGCCACGGCCCCGGCCGGCAAGCTCGCCCTCTTCGCCCTCCTCTACCTCGCCGTGGTGTTCCTGTCCATCCTCGCCCTCGTGACAAGGAGCTAGCATGTTCGCCAAACTCGTCCGCTGGTCGCGGAAGAAATCGCCCTGGATCCTCCATCTCAACTCGGGCGCTTGCAACGCCTGCGACATCGAGATCGTGGCCGCCCTTACGCCCCGCTTCGACGTCGAGCGCTTCGGCGTCCTCCTCAAGGCCACGCCCCGCCACGCCGACGTCATCGTCGCCACCGGACCGGTAACCCGTCAGCTCAAAGACCGGATCATCCGCATTTACGAACAAACCCCCGACCCGAAATTCGTCGTCGCCGTCGGCGCCTGCGCCCTGTCCGGCTGCGTTTACCGGGGCGCCTACAATATCCTGGGCGGCCTGGACCAGGTCATCCCGGTGACCGCCTACGTCCCGGGCTGCCCGGCCCGGCCCGACGCCATCATGGACGGCATCGTCAAGCTCCTGGGGACGCTCTGAGGAGGCCGCCATGACCGACCTGGAAAAGATCGAAAAGGCCAAACTTCTCCTCGGGGACAAGTTGCTCGAAATGACGCATCCCGCTCCCCATCGGATTTTTCTGACGGTCGCCCGCGAGAACCTCCTGGCCGCGACCGCCCTTCTCAAGGACCGCCTCGACTGCTGGTATCTCGCCACGATCAGCGGCGTGGACAAGGGGGATGTCTACGAGATCGTCTACCACTACGGCGACACGAACGGGACGATCAATGTCCGGACCAGGGTCCCCAAGAGCGACCCGCGCCTGCCCTCGACCTGCGCCGTTATCCCGGGCGCGATCCTCTACGAGCGCGAGCTCCAGGATATGTTCGGCCTCGTCGTCGAGGGGCTTCCCGACCCCCGGCCCCTCGTGATGCCCGACGGCTGGCCGGCGGGCAACTTCCCGCTCCGCAAGGACTGGGCCTACGAACGGCCGGCCGAGATCATCCCCGGAGGCAAGAAATGAGTTTCAACATTCCCATCGGCCCCCAGCACCCCGCCCTCAAGGAGCCGATCAGCCTGCGGATGACCGTCGAGGGGGAAGTCATCCGCGACGTCGACATCCGCCTCGGCTACAACCACCGCGGCCTGGAAAAGCTCGCCGAGGAAAAGAGCTGGATCCAGAACATCTACCTCACCGAACGGATTTGCGGGATCTGCTCCCACTCCCACGCGACCTGCTACGTTCAGGGCGTGGAGAAGCTGATGGAGATCGAGCCGCCCAAACGGGGGATTTACCTCCGCTACCTCGTCTCCGAGCTCGAACGCGTCCACAGTCACCTCCTCTGGCTGGGCATCGCCGGGCACGAGGCCGGCTTCGACACTTTTTTCATGTACACCTGGCGCGACCGCGAGGTCGTCATGGATCTTCTGGAGATGATCTCCGGCAACCGGGTCCACTACGCCATCAACACCCTCGGCGGCGTCCGCCGCGACCTCGACGAGGCCCTTCGGAAAAAGATCCTCGAAGGGATCGACGTCCTCAAGAAGCGGACCGAATACTACTTCAAGATCGGGGCCTCCGAGCCGACGTTCGTAGGCCGGCTGGCCGGCGTGGGGAAGCTCTCCAAGGAGCTGGCCATGGCCCTCTGCGCGGTCGGGCCGACGGCCCGCGCCTCCGGCGTCACCCGCGACGTCCGCAAGGACGACCCCCACGCCTTCTACGACGAGGCCCCCTTCGACGTCGCCACGGCCGACACCTGCGACGTCCTCGGCCGGACCGTCGTCCGGATCAAGGAGCTCTTCGAGTCGTACAAAATCATCGAATTCATCCTCAAGGCCCTCCCTCCGGGGCCGGTCGCGGTCAAGGCCCCGCGCAAGGCCAAGCCGAACGAGGTCATCAGCCGCTACGAGGCGCCCCGCGGCGAGAACATCCACTACATCAAAAGCAACGGGAGCGAGAAGCCGGAGCGCCTCAAGGTCCGCGCTCCGACGCTGGCCAATTACCCGGCCACCGTCGAGATGCTCCGCGACGGCTTCATCGCCGATATCCCCCTCATTTTCGCCGCCATCGACCCGTGCATCTGCTGCGCCGAGCGGACGGTGGAGCTCCGTAACGCCCGGACGGGCGAAGAGCGGACGGTCCTTTTCAGCGATCTGCGGCGGATGGCGAACGAGCGCGCCCGCCAACTTCCCGGGCAAAGGAACGTCACATGGCCGTTCTGAAAACTCTGCTTTACCTACTGGTCTACCCGGGTCTTCTCTTCCTTTTCGTGTATTCGACCTTCGCCGAGTGGTTCGACCGCAAGGTCTTCGCCCGGCTCCAAAACCGGATGGGGCCGACCCACACGGGCCGATGGGGCCTCCTCCAGCCCATCGCCGACTTCGTGAAGCTCATGGCCAAGGAGGACATCGTCCCGGCCCGGGCGGATAAGACCCTCTTCACCCTTCTGCCCATCGTCGGCCTGGCCATCGTCCTCACCGCGGGGCTGCTGCTGCCGGTTTGGATGTCCGACCCGGCCGCACCGGGGATGGTCTCCTTTTCGGGCGACATCATCGTCCTCCTCTATCTCCTCAGCCTCCCGACCCTGATTTTCTTCCTCGCCGGCTGGGCCTCGACGAACGCCTTTTCAATCATCGGCGGGACGCGGGTCCTGACGATGCTCTTCGGCTATGAGGTCCCGCTCTTCCTGAGCGTCCTCTCGCCGGCGCTGCTCGCGGGCTCGTGGAGATTGGCCGAAATCGCGGCGTTCTACCGGGCCAAGCCTCTCCTTCTTCTGCCCAACCTCATCGGTTTCGTCGTCGCCCTCATCGCCGTCCAGGCCAAGCTCGAACGGACGCCGTTCGACATCCCCCACGCCGAGACCGAGATCGTCGGCGGGACGTTCACCGAGTACTCGGGCAAGAAGCTGGCCTTTTTCCGGCTCATGACCGACATCGAACTCGTCGTCTCCTCGGCCCTCCTGGCCGCGGTCTTCTTGGGCGGATTCGGCGGCGGGCCTTTCCTCGGATTCGTCCAGTTCATCGTCAAAACGCTCGCCGTCATCTTTCTCCTGTCCGTCCTCCGGGCGGTGACCGGCCGCATCCGGATCGACCAGGTCGTGACTTTCGCCTGGCGTTGGCTCGCCCCGCTGGCCGTTCTCCAATTGTTCATCGTCATCCTGATCAAGGGGTTCGTGCTATGAAAGTCGCGGTGTTTCTCCCCGAACTCCTCCGCCATCTCTTCCGCAAACCGGCGACGGTCGATTATCCCTTCAAAAAGATCGAGGTCCCGCCCGACTTCCGGGGCACGCCCTTCCTTCACCCCGAGATCTGCATCGTCTGCAAGGCCTGCGAGCGCGACTGCCCGGCCGAGGCCATCGAGATCAGGTCGGTCAACGACGCCGAAAAAAAATTCTCGATGATCATCCATAACGACCGGTGCATCCACTGCGCCCAGTGCGTCGATTCCTGCCCGACGAACCCCAAGGCGATGGAGATGGACCATCTCTTCGAGCTCGCCGACTTCGACCGCCATAATTTGAAGAAGGAATGGATCTACGTCCGGGCGGTTCTCAAGAAAGAGCCTAAGCCGCCGATCGCTCCCGCGCCGTAACCGGAGTCCATATTTATTTTTTTGGTTCTCTTCCATATGTTTTGGTTTCATGAAGACGAGAGAACGGCCTCACTCCGCTGTCCGGGTCGTGAGGGCTAAACCGGACAGGTCCGCTCGGTCCGTCCTCCTGTCTTCTCGCTTTTCACCCACAACAAATGGAAGAGAACCTAATTTGATTTTCTAGGGGCGGCCGAAGAAAAATGATCACGAGTCCCCTGTCCTTGGATGAATTGGAAAAAGAAATCGCCGAGGCGCGTCGAATCGTCGTCCTCGGCGTCGGAAATCCAAACCGCGGGGACGACGGCGCGGGCATCGCGGTCGTCCGAGGGCTTATCCGGGCGCAGTCGGCTCTTTCGCCGACGTCGAAATCTCTCCCTGCCGGAAAAAATCGATCCGTGCGGATCGTCCAAGGCTTCGAAACGCCGGAGAGCGCTACGGGCGAAATTCGGGCGTTCGGCCCCGATCTTGTCGTCCTGGTCGACGCCGCCGTAGGTCCGTATCCGCCGGGAACGCCGTTCATCGTCCTTCCGGAGGAGATCGTCGACGAGTCTCCGTCGACCCACCGGATCCCCCTTTCTCTCCTCGTCCGCTATCTCCAGGAAAGCGTCGGCTGCCGGACGATCGTCCTGGGGATTCAGCCAAAGAGCGTCCAAGACGGCCAACGCCTCTCGCGGCCCGTCCGGGCCGCGGTCTCGGCCCTCGTCGATCGTTTGTCGAAAACGTTGTTTTCAGCGGACGTCTGACCTCCCGGATTTCCGGCCCGCTTTCTTTATGGCTCTCTTTTATTTTGCTTGGGTCGCAAAATCCATCATTCGCCCTCGGCCGATTGCGAACGATGAAGGTCGCTTTGGAGGATAAGTCGGCGAGAGTCCGAGAATTAGATCTTCATCGGCATGAGAACATAGAGGCTTTTCAATCCTTCTTCCCCTTCGGGCGACATCATCGCCGCGCTGTTCTCATCCTTCAGCTCCAAACGGACCTTTTCCGTCCGGACCGAGCCCAGGAAGTCGATCATGTATTGGGCGTTGAAGCCGATCTCCAGACCCGCGCCTTTGTAATCGACCTCCAGTTTATCGCGGGCTTCGCCGATCTCCGGGTTCGAGGAGAAAAGACGAAGACGGTTTTTTTCGAGGGTGAACTTGATCCCTTTGGACCGTTCAACCGAAAGAAGGGCCACCCGGCGAACCGCGTTCAGGAACGCGTCCTTGGATAAAAGAAGAATTTGGGGATTGTCCTTCGGGATCACCGCGTCGAAGTTCGGGAATTTGCTCTCGATGATCCGGCTGATCAGCGTCCGGGCTCCGCAGCGGAAAAAGAGGTTGTTGTCGTCCAGGTCGAATTCGATGACGCCTTCGCCGAATTTTCGAAGTTCGGCCAGCGTTTTTTTGGCGACGATCACCCGGATCTCCTTGGCCAGTCCGGGATCGTCGACCGCCCGGGCGGTATACGAAAGGCGGTGGCCGTCCGTGCTGACCAGCTCGAGGCTCTTCCCCTTCAGGACCATCAGGGCACCGTTCAAGTAGTAGCGCTGTTCTTGGGCGATGGCAAAGAACACCCGGTCGATCATGTCCTGGAACTCCGGAACGGGGAACCGGATATTTTTCTCGAATTTCGGTTCCGGAACGGCCGGATAATCCTCTTTCGGCAGGCAGAGGACCTTGAATTCGCTCTCTCCGGCCGTGATCTCCATCATCAAATCCTGGTTTTCTTTGAAGGTGACGGCGGCGCCGTCGGGCAGGGATTTGACGATTTCGAAGATCTTCTTTCCCGAAATGGTGACCGCTCCCGACTCCGCGATCTCACCCTCGAAATAAGTCCTCAAGCCGACTTCGAGGTCCGTCCCGGTCAGCTCGATCCGGCTCTCGGAGACCGTCATCAGGATATTCGCCAAGATCGGCATGGTATTGCGCTTCTCAACGATGCCCTGAAGCAGTTGAAGTTCATCGAGGATGACGTCTTTGGCGACCGTGAATTTCATGACCGCTCCTTCCGTCCGCGAAGAATTTTTATCTTCTTATTCTTAAAGAATTCTTATCCAAGATTAATAAAGATAAGAAAGAAAATCAATGGAAATGTGCATAAGAGGCCTAATCTCTTGATTTCATTACTGAATGAAGTGAATCAGACTGTTGATTTCTTTGTCGAATTCGGCCTGGTCCGTTCGCAACTTTTCGATTTTCCGGACGCTGTACAGGACCGTGGTATGGTGTTTTCCACCGAATTTCTTGCCGATTTCCGGGAGGGACGAGTCGGTCAGCTCTTTAGCCAAATACATCGCGATCTGGCGGGGAAAGGAGACTTTGGGCGAGTTGTTCTTGGACTTTAATTGAGCGGGTTTAATTTTGTATTTATGGCAGACGAGCTTTTGGATTTTTTCCACGGTGACGACCCGGGCGGTCGAATCCAGAAGATCCTTCAGCGACTCCTTGGCGAGGTCGAGTTCGATCGGCTCGCCCTTGAGCGAGGCGAAGGCGACGACCCGGCGGAGGTATCCCTCCAGCTCGCGGATGTTCGAATGGACCTTGTCGGCGATAAAAAGGGCGACGCTTTCGGGAAGAGCGACCCCCTCGAGATCGGCCTTCTTTTTCAGGATGGCGATCCGGGTTTCGATGTCGGGGGGTTTGAGGTCGGCGATGAGGCCCCACTCGAACCGCGAGCGGAACCTCTCCTCGAGCCCCGGGATCTCCTTGGGAGGGCAATCGCTCGAAATGACGATCTGCTTCTGATTGTCATAGAGATGGTTGAAGGTGTGAAAAAATTCCTCTTTAGTCCGGTCCTTCCCCGAGATGTTGTGGATATCGTCCATGAGAAGGACGTCGATGCTCCTGTATTTCTCCCGGAAATCAAGAATCTTGCCGTACTGAAGATGATTGATCAGGTCGTTCATGAATTTTTCGGTCGTGATGTAGAGGATCTTGAGGCGGGGATCGTTCTGGAGGGTGAAGTGTCCGATGGCGTTCATCAGGTGGGTCTTTCCCAGCCCCGATCCGCCGTACACGTAAAGAGGATTGTAGGACCGGGCCGGGATCTTGGACACGGCCAGCGCGGCGGCGTGGGCGAATTGATTGCACGATCCGACGACGAAGGAGTCGAAAGAATAATTCGGATTGAGGTTGGGGTTCAGGAGATTGCCGAACTTCGAGCGGCGTTCCTCGGGGGAATTGCGTTTGAAGGTGAACGAAACGTCGTCGAAGATATATTTAATCTCGAAGGATTTACCGAAGAGCCGCTGGGCGCTTTCGTTGAGGACGGCGGAGTAATGAAAGGCCAGCCAATCCTTGAAGTACGAATTCGGGACCTTGATATAGAGGGCCTCCTGCTCCTGGCCGATATAGGATGTCGGCTCGAACCACGTTTCGAAACTGTTGGTGTCGACTTTCTTCTGGACGTCGAGAAGAATTTGCTGCCAAAGGTTCGGTTTATCTTGCATATCCGCGCGGCCGTCTTTTTTCCACAGGTTTTTCCACAACTGTGGAAATATCGGGCCCCCTTGCCTGTTAACGGGGCTTCAAGGCGCGGTCAGTTTAGCACTCCGGAAGGGCTTTTTCAAGCTTTTTATCACAAAAAAAATTTTTCGGTTAGAAGTCGTAACCGATCCAGAACCGGAGGCTCATCGTCCCGTACGAGCTGAGGCCGAGGGGCTTGGTCAGGTCCTTCCACTCGAGCCTTTTGGACCACTCAAAATGGAGGGGCAGCCCGAGGAAGAAGACCTGGAATCCATAGCCGTAGGATCCGACGGCGTCGAGGGTCAGGACAGGATCGTTGAGCAGCTGTCCTGTGATCGGATCGACTTGAACATTGGTCTCGTCGAACCGGTAGAACTTGCCCGGATAGTCGCCCAGCTTGTTTTGGGTGATGTCGAAAAAGACGACCCCGCGGAAAGGACCGACCATGCCCAGGATCGAGGGGACGGCGTTGATCAGGGGAAAGCGGAACTCGGCGTTGAAGAACCAGCTTTTCGTCCCGACGATGCCGTAGTAATCCGCCGACCGGACGGTGTTGTTGCCGCCGAAATAATTGATGAACGGATCCCGCCCCGTGCTGAGGAATCCCTGCCAGCGGAAGGCGGCCAGGAAATCGCTCCCGACATACAAATACTTGCGCAGGTCCGCCTGGAACGTCGTGTTGCGGATGAAGCTCTTCGCGATCGGCAGGGACGGGCTGATCGCGATTTGAAAGGTGTGGCCGGCCGCGGGCCCGTAGGGCGGCTTGAAGATCGTCGTCTCGCCGGTCAAGGCGAATGTCGCCGAGATCATGTTCCCGTTGATGAAGTAGCCCGATTGATTCGCCATCGGCGAGCCGGTGGATTGAAAAGAGTCCTCCTCATAGCTCATGAACCCGAAGGAGGCCTCGGCCCGGTAGTACTTGCTGAGGGGGAAAAAGGCCATGACGTTCGCCCCTTTGATCTCGCGCGTGGCGATGGCGTCGGCCGTGGTGGTCCAATTCCAAAGGGTCGGATCATAGTAATAGGCATAGGGATAGTAGAAGAAGGTGTATTTAAAAACCCGGGCCATCCACTGGAAGCGGTTTTTCTGGTTGAGATAGCCGATGTCGAAGGACTGGAACTCCCGGACCTGATAGGCCATGATCGTGAAGGTGTGATCCCCGAGGATGTCCGAGAAGGCGATGGCCGAGCCGCCGTAGATCGAGCCGTCCGTGGCGAGGATGACGTCGGTGGGCGGCCGGGCGGTGACATAAAGCTTGCCCATCCCTTCGTGAGGGGCGATTTTTTCGGGAGCGAGATCGAACGTCAGGGCGGGGATGTACCGCTCCGGCTTGGCCTCGGCCGGCAGGGCGGTGAACGTCGCCCCGGGCTCGGCGGCGCCGGGGGCGTCGCTCCGGAAGAGCTGGAAGGCCCCCTTGTTGAACGAGGAGAAAATGAGCTTGGGAGGATCGCCGGGACGGGTCGGGAGCGGGGCGGGGAAAAAATTGCCCGTCCGCACGTCCGTGTAGCGCCGCATTTCCCCGCCGGCGAGGTCGAGGGAATAGATGTTGTAGGCCTCGCGGGCGTCGCCGGCGAAGTAGATCATTTTGCCGTCGGCTGAAAATTCGGGGCAGATGGTGTGGCCCGGTCCGGACGTGAGCTGTTTTTTCCGCTTGAAATCGTCCACGGGCGAGAGGAACAGCTTGTCGACCGAGCCGACGCGGAGCGAGTAGGCCACCGACGTCCCGTCGGGCGAGAAGGCGGGCGCCTTTTCATAAAATTCGTCGTTGGTCAGGTTCGTGACCGCGCCGGTCTCGATGTTCACGGCGAAGAGGTCGCGGATGCCCCGGGAAAAAGCCCCGAATATCAGCCGCTTCCCGTCCGGATAAAAGCAGGGGCCCGCCGGTTGGTCCACGCCCAGGACGACTTTCTGGATCGTCTCGCCGGTGAGGGCCGAAAGGATGAACAGGGAATGGCGCCGGCCGTCCCGGGCGAAGAAGGCCAAGCGGTCGCCGTCCGGCGACCAGGCCAGGCACTTGCCCAGAGAGGGGTCGATCTCGTATTTAATATATTCGTACTCCGAGGTATAGCCCTTGGTGATGTTCCGCAGGATCTTCCCGTCCTTGGCCGAGAGAAGGACGATGTCCATGTCGCCGGCGAGGGCGTTGTAGGTGATCGTCGCCACGAGGTCGCCCGAGGGGGAGACGGCGTGGGAAAAGGCGAAGTAGTAGGGGTTCATCGGAAACTCGGGCCCGAGGGGCACGCTGTAGTCCTCGGGATTTTCCCGGGTGACGAACTCTTTGACCCGGGATCGCAGGTAGCGTTTGAATTCCTGATAAAACTCCCGGGCTTTGATCTTGAAGACCTTCTCGAACGGATCGCGACGGCCGAGGAGGGGGCCGCCGCCTTTAAGCCCCTGCCACAGCTCGCGGATCGCGTTCTCGCCGTAGCGTTCGACGAGGAATTCGTAGATCGCGTGTCCGAAGTCGTAGGCCGGTTCGCGGGGCAGGGGAAATTGGGGGACGAGTTCGCCCGATTCGGCTAGAATCGGAACGCGGTCGTTGAGGATGGCGTCGCGGACGATGAGGGTCGACCACGGCGACCAATTTCGGGTCACGTATTCCGAGAGCCCCTCGAACGTCCAGAGCGGCGGCTGGCTGATGGCCGTGAGGGCCCCGCCCTGGCGCCCCCAGAGAATGTCGAACTCGAAGATGTGGGCGAGCTCGTGGGTGATGAGATCCTGGAGCTCGTCGAGGGCCATGTCGCCATGGATGCCGATCCGGTAGAGAATGGGCTCGGAGACGCCCAGGACGCCTTCGGAGACCTGAAAGACGTTGGACTGCTCGAAATCGGTGAAGGTCGTATAATAAAGGAGAGGCACCGGCTCGGCGAGGTCGTGTTTGAGGTCCCGGCTGACCTGCCGATAGGCGCTCTCGGCGGTCTCGACGACGTTCTTGAGAAGCCGGGATTCGTCCGTGTAAAAGAAAATCTTGAAATGTTCGGTGGAATAGGTCTTCCAGGGGAATTTTTCGTAGAGGACCCGGTTCTTGCCGTAATAAGGGAAAAATTGATATTGGGCTTCGGCCGCGACGGCCCAGGCCAGGACGAGCGCCGTCGCGAGAGCCGCCGGGGAGCGCGGTTTCATGGGGACTCCTTTTATTTCAGAAGGAGGAAGCGTTCCTGGGTCTTCTCGGCGCCGAAAAGAGCGCGGAAAAGCCGGGGTTTGATCCGGAGGAGAAGGTCGTGGAAGGCGAAGGCCGGGGTCTGTCTCATGTTCTCGTAATTGAGGGTGTCCTGGAAAGTGTTCTGGAAGACGACTTCGCCGGTGTCGGCCTTGAGGACGAGGACGTCCAGCTTCAAGTCGAAATTGCGGCGCTCGGCCCACTTTTTCTCGGGTTCGAAGGGACCTTCGAACTTACGTTTCTCCGTCGACAGCAGAGCTTTACGGGACTCTTGGGCGAAGGCGGCCTTCCCGGTGAGGACGATCGTTCCGGCCGGCCCCAAGGCCGCTTTTTTCCAGAAGGCGGCGTCGGTCGCCGCCTCCGTGCCCGTCCAGGCGACCGTCTTCACGGAAATGGGCCCCTTGAATTTCGTCTTGAGCTGATCCTGGAAGTAATCGGCCAGGTCCTGGTTCAGGTCGAAATCCTTGACCTCTTTCTCCAGCCGGAACGGAGCCAGGACGATTTCCGCGAAGTCGCCGGTCTTCAGGGTGGGGATCGCGGGGATCTCGATCCGAACCTTCTGGGCGGTCATCTCGGACGTGCATCCCGCCGCGGCGAGAGCGGCCAGGGCCACGAACCCCCACGGGCTATTTTTTCTCATCGGTCTTCTTCGGATCCGCCGCGGCTTTCGGCGGCTGGACATTTTCTTTACACTTCTGGTGATTGGACTTTACAGACTCGTTCTTGGGGTCGAGTTTAAGGGCGATCTCGTATTCCTGGAGGGCTTCGGCGAACATCGCCTTCCGCTCGTAGGCGACGGCGAGGTTGTTGTGGGCGGCCGCGGAGGAGGGCTTGGCCTCGGCGGCCTTTTTCCAGCGGAAGATGGCCTCATCCCAAAGATTATTCTGGGACGCCCAGACGCCGAATTTGATTTGGTCCGCGAGAGGACGAGCCCCGCATCCGGAGAGCAGCGCCGCCGCGGCGGCCGCTCCGATGACGATCCCTAAGACCCTTTTCTTCATCATCTTGTTCTTCATCATCTTGCCTTTTTAAACTACAGGTTTTCGTTCTCTTCGTCAAGAAAAGCCGCTCCTGACCCTCTGACACTTTTCTCTTCGAGCGAGAAAACGCAGATGGCGCGGCCGTGTCCCCCGAGGCGACGGGGACCCTCGTCAGGGTGCGGAGCGAGGGGGATATGGCCGCGCCATGCGGCAACCATGTCTAGCCGGGAAAGCCGGACGACGGTCAGAAGCCGCTCCTGCGTTTTTGTCTTTGCGGGTTTTATGCCAAACGGGGCGGAAACCGCCCGGTTGAGAAAAACGGGCGCTTTCATCTATAATCAGGGCGAACGAATCCCGGGAGGCCATCATGGGAGTCTGGCTCGAAGGAAAGCCCGTTGCGGACCGGATCCGCGGCCGGATCAAGGACGAGGTCATCTGTCTTCAACGGAGGACGGGCCGGGTTCCCGGTCTGACCGGCGTCCTGGTCGGCGATAATCCCGCGTCTCAGAGTTATCTCCGGATGAAGGAGAAGGCGTGCGCGAGCCTCGGCCTCCGCGGCCGGATTCTCACCCTCCCGCCCGATCTCCCCCCCGACCGGCTTAAAACCGTCATCGACGAGCTCAACGGCGACGAAGCGGTGGACGGGATCCTCGTCCAGCTTCCCCTCCCTAAGGGATTCGACACCCAGACCGTCATCGCCTGGATCGCCCCCGCCAAGGACGTGGACGGAATCCATCCGTACAACTTGGGCCTCCTCCTTCAAAACCATCCGGGCCCGCGGGCCTGCACGCCCCTCGGCTGTTTAGAGCTCATCGCCGCGACGGGCGTCCCGATCGAAGGCCGGGACGTGACTGTCGTCGGCCGCAGCCTGATCGTCGGCAAGCCCTTGGCGGCTCTGATCACGAACGCGAACGGAACGGTCACGATCTGTCACAGCAAGACCCGGGATCTAGCCGGGGTTTGCGCCCGGGCCGACATCCTCATCGCCGCCCTGGGAAAACCGGGTTTCATCGGCCCCGCTTTCGTCAAGGAGGGGGCCGTCGTCATCGACGTCGGCAGCAACGCCGTGAGCGACAGGGAGCTTGTCCGGCAGCTCTACGGCGAGGATCCGAAGAGGCTCAAGGACATCGAGGATAAGGGCTACACCTGGGCGGGCGACGTCGATCCGCGG
>Ga0315273_10003192_pt1 | contig 19684 bp, 16 predicted proteins | sample YL17G02_0_MG_FD_205753 | JGI IMG/M metagenome (GOLD analysis project Ga0315273, IMG submission 205753) | Sediment microbial communities from Yellowstone Lake, YNP, Wyoming, USA - YL17G02_0 | ecosystem: Environmental > Aquatic > Freshwater > Lake > Sediment | place: USA: Wyoming | collected...
AGCAACAAACATTTTATTTGGTCAGCAATCTCTGTGGTTGGAAATATCTGTTTCGTTAATACGTGGCGGTTACTTTTCTTCCTCCTGTGCTATATAAGCCATCGAGGGGGCATTTTAATATCACACGTATTGCTTACGGACAAAGGGCTGGAACATCTTCGGTAAGCTGATGAATTCCACCTCAACGGAATTACTCGACGAGCCCACAGATGCCGTAGCAGTCGCTGTACCAATCACATCAGCGGATGTCAATGTCACTGTGGCAGTACCTGACACATCCGTTATCGCTGTGATGGGGCTGACGTATCCCAGCGTTGTGGCGAAAGTGACCACCGCACCTGCCAGGGGCTCATCAGCACTCATTACGGTCGCTGTGATCGTACTCGTGCTCGTCTCATCTGCGAATATTTCAATAGGAATGGTGCCGACCGTCAATGCCACCGGCACGATCACGTCCACAATCCACGTGTATGCTTGCCTTAATGCTCCTTTCTCCAAAGGACTGTAAGTTTGCGCATTTTCTATCCTCCTTGAACCTGCTCAAATTCGTAAATCTTGTGCTCCACCAGATCAACAGTTTCGCTAAGTATGTCTGCATCCATGGCGAAGCGTGCCCCTGCCGTGGTGAACAGAGCTGGAATGGGGGCTGTCCCACCCAGTGCCAATGCCTGTCGATACGCTGCCACAGTTCCCTTTTGATCCTTCATCGCATTCGCCCACACCTGGAACGCCCCAAGAGATGCAATGCCATACTCGATATAGTAAAACGGCACCTCAAAGATATGCAGCTTACGCTGCCAGCCAGTGACCATTTGGTTATCCAATCCGCTCCAATCCACGCCAATCATGTAACGTTTCCAAAGGTCACTCCACTTCTGATCGCAGTTATCAGGGTTGGCAGCAGCAGCCTGGTCTGTATATGCCCAATGTTGGAAAGCATCGACCATTGCCATATATGGCCAGAAGAGCAGGGATTCTTCCAGGTGCTCGATGCGTGCCCGGGCTGCATCCTTCTCCGAGTAGAAACCGCCTTCTCTTGCCTCCAGGTATGGCGATGCCAACAACTCCATCGCCATCGATGCCACCTCAGCAAATTCCATGCCCACTTGTAGCTGCTGATAATATGGTAGCCGGGCTTCCTCAAACACATGGAAGGCATGCCCACCTTCATGCAGCAATGTGGCAACATCTGTGTGCAGACCCACAGCATTCTCAAAGATGAAAGGCAGCCTCACCATATCGTAGTTACTACAATACGCCCCGGGGGTTTTACCTTTTCGATTTTCCAGGTCGAGCAGTCCCTGGCTACGCATGATCTCAAAATACTTTCCCAGCTCCGAGTCAACCTTGTGGAATATCACCGATACCTTTTCCTCAAGTTCGCTTATTGTCTGGTAGGGTTTGAGATGCTCCCGACCCAAAGGGTCAACATATAAATCCCAGGGGCGTAAAGTAGGGAGACTTAATTGCTGTTGGCGTTTCTCATAGATGCGCCTGGCAGCTGGGACAACCACCTGCTCAATGGCTTTATGGAACTGGGAACAATCCTCAGGTGTGTAGTCAAAGCGAAGGAGCTCCTTCCATCTGTAGGCGCGGTATTCCTCGAATCCTGCGTTTGTAGCGATCCGGCCGCGTAAATCAAGCATCCGAATCCAAAGCTGATTTAGGTTTTGCCGATCGGCAAGTTTACGCTCCATCTCCAAGCGCCAGGCTTTTTCACGCTCAGTACGATCGAGACTCATGTATACAAGCTGTAGCTGCGTGGTAGTGACTTCCTTTCCCTTCCACTCCACTGTTTGGGCAGCAATTATCTCGTCGTACTCGTTAACAAGCTTCTTCTCTTCAGTTAGGAGGGGCAGGTTTTCGTCACAATATATCTCAGCCTCAACCCGCATATTTTTCAATGGGATGTCAAAATTATCTGGCTGTAAATCGCTAGCCAGCAGCTTTTGCTTGAGCAACTGGTTGGTTGCCAGTGCAGGCGTGAATATCTTATCCAGAAAAGTGTTAAACCGATCTTTTGTCTCTGGGTCGGTAGTATTGCAAGTGGTCGCTACCCACAAGCGGGAATACATCTCCGAAAGTATTCGGCTCAAGTCTGACCAATCTCTCATCCACTCGGATAGGGTGGCAGGTGATAACGGGCGCTTTGCCAGGTCCTCGAAATAGGGATTGATTTGATCCCAATCCCATTGCATGAACACCTGCGGGTCTTTCGGTAATGTTTGAAACATAATGATTCCTTCCATTCGTTATGCGAATATCGATTTGTAACAAGTATCGAGCATGCTATCATTCGGATTGTTCATTGGCTTATTTATTCCAATCCTGGGTATACCAGCGTAGGTAATCCTCTACGTGCACCTGCCAATAAGCCTCTTCATGCTCTCCGACAAACATATGCCACTCGTGAGGGATATCGTATTGGGTGAGTAAATCTTCCAGGAATGTAGCCGATTCAGCGATCTCTGGCCGGTCTTCATTGGCAACATCCATATAAATGCGCGGTGCCAGCCCAATTGGGATATTATGTAGCCAGAGGTAAAGCGGCTGAACATCAGTATAAAAAACAAATCCGCTATGGGCTCCCACTGCGCTGAAGAGCTCAGGGTGAGATAATCCCAGGTGAATCGCCCAGGCTCCCCCACGGGAGAGCCCACCAATTGCACGGTGGGCTCGGTCTGGGATGGTGCGATAATGATCATCCACCCACGGGATCAGAGATTGCTCTACTGCCAGCCCAAAATTATCTTCGGTGGGCTCGCGCCAGACGCGATCTCTCGGCATAACGACAATGAACGGAGCAACATCATCGGCCGCGATCAACCGGTCTGCGGTTTCCGGGACTCCCAATCGATCCCACTGGGTATCGGAGTAAGTTTGCCCATGGATCAGATACAAAACCGGGTAAGACTGCTCAGGCTCCTCATAATAACAAGGGGGCAGGTAGATGCGATACACCATGGGGTTGGGAAGGAGAATGGTAGTGAACTCAGATACCTCCACACTGCCACCTGCCTTCATGCATGCGGTCAGAGTTGGCGTGCGTGGTATGGAAGTGGGGGAATGTGGGATGGTGGGCGTTGGGGTTTTGAGGAGTGCACGAATGGTTGCTGTGATCGGTTTCGTTGAGGTGACCTGGGGAGTTCGGTTCACCAATGTAACTGGCGATTCCTGGGTTGTAGTGTAAGAGGGTGTGATACTTGGCTGTGGAAGAGCAACAGACCCACAGGATGTTAAAAGGATCAGGCTCACACAAAGGAAAATCATACTTCTCAGCACTCTTGCAGTTTACCACAAGATATACCTCGCCCAAAAATATTAAGCCCGTGTGAGTATGTGCGTGCCTGTTTCCCGATTCACTCTTTCGCTGGTAAAATTGCGGGATACTTAACATGGAGAAATAAATGAAGAAGATATTCCTGCTGTTCCTAATACTCCTTGCTGTGAGTCTGGCGGGCTGTAAACCTCAGGAGGGAACCGCCTCCATCCCCTACTCCACAGCAACGACTGAGGCACGACCAACACCACCATTAGTACTTGCACTACCAACTGAATCTTCTGTTTCAATTATCCCGGATTGCACGGTAAAAACCCTGAGCCCAACACCAGGTCCAACCGAAGAATCAATCTTCCCTCCCGTTACCAATTCAGATTGGACCAAAGGATCTGCTGATGCCAGGGTGACCATTATCGAATACGGTGACTTTCAGTGAGGTGCTTGCGCACAGCTTGCTCCCGTGATGGAGCAACTCCTAAAAGAATACCCTAACGACTTGCGTTTTGTGTATCGACATTTTCCACTCATCGGCACCCCCGAGTCACCATTCCATGATAAAGCTGCCCTCTCCACACAGGCTTCTGAAGCTGCGGGTAAACAGGGTAAATTCTGGGAGATGCATGATGTACTCTTCGAAAATCAGGCTGATTGGTCAACCCTCTCTGTGGCAGATTTCCAGCAATGGCTGATCCAGCAGGCTGGAGTGCTAGGTCTCGATGTAGAAAAATTCACCACTGACCTTACTAGTGAAGAGATGGTTAAACTGGCACAAAACGCCTGGGATAATGGTCAAAAAATAGGCTTGACTGGTACACCCTTCATACGGATTAATGGTAATAATTGGAACGGTCCGTTTGATCATTGGTCTCTTTCTGCCATCATTCGTCTTGAACTATTGGCTTATCGCCAATTCACCCAATGCCCACCGATGACGATTGACCCAACCAAACAATATGTAGCCACGCTGCACACAGAGAAAGGCGATATTGTCATCGAGTTGTTTGCCGATAAAGCACCACTCGCCGTGAATAGCTTCATTTTCCTGGCTAATAACGGTTGGTTCGACGATGTCACCTTCCACCGTGTCATCCCTGAGGTAACCCAAGCAGGCGACCCAAGCGGTACAGGTTTCGGTACCCCCGGTTATTTCTTCAAGAATGAAATCTCACCTGATTTGAAGTTTGATGGTCCCGGTGTGGTGGGCATGGCGAATGCAGGTGCCGATTCAAATGGCAGCCAGTTCTTCATCACATATGCACCCCAGCCAACCCTGGATGGCAGTTACACGATCTTCGGTAAAGTGATCCAGGGCATGGAGGTGGCGACCAGTCTCACCCCACGCGATCCATCTAAAAATGCTGACCTTCCCCCAGGTGATAAAATCCTCAGTGTGACCATCGAGGAGAAATGAGTTTTTTTCTCCCAGGAGCAAGTGGGAATAGCCAGCTTCTGGGAGAATGATTTCATTATGTCCACCTCCGAGATCTCAAACCTGACCTCGACATCTCCGTTCAACTGGAGATCGCTATTCCAGCTTGTATTAAGCGCATTAGCGGCCTTATTATTGCTGGGTGTGGCTGCCTTGGTTGCTGTGACGGGTATTGTACAGTATTTCAACCAGGGTTCAGGCAGCATGGACCTGACCCAATCTTTTATGGTTGCGGCCAGCCTTGCATTTGCTGGGGTTTTAGTCCTGCCCTCAGCCTGGTACGCCTGGAAGAATCTCGCATATCCAGGACCGGAGCCTAAGCCTCGACCAGAACCTAAAGGAATTGGAACTATCCTGACCTTGCTGGTATTGGTGGTAGTGCCTGGAGCATTATGGCTTGGTAACTGGGTCTCCCAATATGACCAACTTGCCTGGTTCGTGCTACCTATTCTCAACATCATTGCTAACGGTCTGCCAGCGTTTTGGTTGGTCTATATAGGTATACGTGGCCTTAATCCAGGATCACCTAGGCGACAATGGGGAGTATTCGCCAGTGGTCTGGTATTAAGTCCTGCGATCATTCTTATAATGGAGTTACTTGCCCTAATCGGTTATGGGGTCTTGGCAATTCTTTGGGCGGTGTTTAACCCGAGTATTACCAGCGAGCTCCAGGTTCTAATACTTCGTCTGCAAAGCGTTGCCCCCAACCAGGAAGCAATTCTACGGATCCTTCTACCATTACTTCTGCGACCTGGTATATTATTCGCTGCCTTCGCCTTCATTTCAGTGATCGTCCCTATCATAGAAGAAGCACTCAAGCCCATCGGGATATGGTTGCTTGCCGGTCAAAAACTAACCCCTGCGCAGGGATTCGCTTTTGGCGTATTATGTGGGGCTGGTTTTGGACTTTTTGAAAACCTTGGAAATACCAGTGGTGGTAGCGAAGCATGGGCATTTGTCGCTTCCACCCGTATCACCACATTGCTATTACATTGTCTTACCACCGGTATGGTAGGCTGGGCACTGGCTTCCGCCTGGAGCCAGAAACGCTATCTGCGCCTTGGCGTCACCTATGCTTTTGCCGTCGTGCTACACGGATTATGGAATGGGATGGCTGTATTAAGCTCAATCAGTTCCTTGGAGGGTCAGGTTGATATCGCCATTCCTAACAATTTGCAACAGATTGGGAATTTCTCTTCCATCGGCGTGATTGCACTATTGGCATTTAACCTGATTCTCTACATTAGTTTTAATGCGGTTTTACGAAACAGTATTTACCCAAACGCTTTAATTTCATCGGGCGAAGGTGAACCTGCCAATCCTATCATGGGTGGATCAACCCCAACAGAGCAAATTGAATCAATACCCCCAGCCAGCATGCCATCCAGCCCACTAAAAATTAACACACCACCCCATTCTGCGAGTGACGAGCAACTCCTCACCTCTTTAGATAAACCTCCCGTGAACCCGGAATCAAACCCATGAATTTAATGCTTTACATAATCGACATCATACTCCATATGGATAAATATCTTGCACAAATTATCCATGATTATGGCACCTGGACTTACCTGCTCTTGTTTTTCGTTATTTTTATGGAGACCGGGCTTGTAATTACACCCTTCCTTCCCGGTGATTCATTGCTATTTGCTGCCGGTACATTTGCTTCTCCAGCTCTAGCGTTAGCTGGTGGCAAGCCTCCGCTGAACATCTGGCTGATATGGCTGCTCCTGTGCCTTGCAGCTGTGCTCGGCGATACTATCAACTATTGGATCGGGCATGCGGTCGGTCCGCGGGCTTTCAGTGGTGAGATCCGCTTCTTGAAAAAGGAGTACATGGACCGCACGCATGCCTTTTATGAAAAACATGGCGGGAAGACCATCATCATCGCCCGTTTTATCCCCATTATCCGCACCTTTGCACCTTTTGTGGCAGGTGTAGGTGAGATGACATACGGTAAATTCATTTCATTCAATGTTATTGGTGGTATCGCCTGGGTAACTATTTTCACCTTTGGCGGTTATTTCTTCGGTAACCTCCCTTTCGTTAAGGATAATTTCTCATTTGTCATCCTGGCAATCATCTTCATATCAGTCCTGCCTGCCATCATTGAGTTCATCCGTGGGCGCGTGAATCCCAAACAGGAACCACAACCTCCTGCTGACCTATAAAACCTCGTTCAAGCACGTTCTGCGGTAAAATCATTTACATGGATCAGCCTTCCATCGAGTCTGCCCTGGCTGATTTAAATCTGCCAGCAATCCGCTTCTATAAAAGCGTCGGTTCAACCAATGATGAAGCCTTCAAATGGTTTGACTCTGGTGCTCCTGATCGGGCACTTGTCATTGCAGATGAACAGACTGCTGGTCGTGGCCGCTCACAGCGCCGCTGGATCACAACCCCAGGCTCAGGACTGGCATTCAGCCTGATTTTACTTTCACCGCCTTTCGATCCGCGGCTGGTTTCGCGCCTTTCAGGCCTGGGTGCAGTGGCGATCCGGGGTGCACTGCAAAATAAATATGCTCTACTCGCTCAGATCAAGTGGCCTAATGACATTTTACTTGACCAGCTAAAGGCTGGCGGCGTGTTGGTCGAGGCGCGTTGGAGTGGAGAGATTCTAAAAGCGGTCATCATTGGGATTGGCATTAACATTGCACCTGAATCCGTAAGTGCGGTCAACCTTCCACCAACGGGATTGAATTTCCCTCCTACATGTATTGAAAATGCACTGGGAAGCCCGGTCGACCGCCTGGAATTATTACATGCCATACTTCAAGAATTCCTATCCTGGCTGCCTCGCCTTTCTCTACCGGATTTCATCCATGAATGGGAAACCAGCCTGGCATTTCGTGACCAGTGGGTGGTTCTGTCATCTGGAGAACACTTACCAGCCACTCAAAAAAAGAATGTTCTCTCCCCTTACGAGGTAGGTAAAGTGATCGGCCTTACCCAGGATGGTTCATTAAAATTATTCACCAGAACTGGCGCGTTGGTCACAGTTACCGTCGGGGAGCTTCACCTCCGGCCTGCCACTTTTAACCAACCCTTCCCGCCTTTGGATTGATTTGGAGGAAAAACACCATGTTCGAAGATTTCCGTAAGCAAGCTGAAGAAGCTGACTTCTCCGATGATGATCAAGAAGCAGAGCTGCGAGTAAAAACCTCACGTAACAACAATGGGCGTTTTTTGGGAATAACCCCCGTGCAGCGGTTCATCATTGCTCTTATGTTGCTTTTCATGATCATCATCCTGGGGGTATTATTCCTGATGGTCACCTCAAAGATAGTATTGCCATTTTTTGGTTAAATAAAGATCCAGCAGGATATAGAACACAGAACCATTGAAAACGGTAAATCTTAGTTTCATTCCCCCGCTTTCACCCCTGCAAGCAATAAATCGGTAGTTGAAATTCTGGCAAGAGATGCAACATAATCTTCCCCTTCAAGGGATATCAATAAATCACCCTTGGCTATCCTTCCACCATGTTTCACGTCCTTCACTCGCGTTCGCAATACCACGCCGCCCGCTGAGATGATCGTCAACTCATCCATCGGTTGCACCACTCTGGCCGCTGCGATTTTTCCATTGCTCTTCAAGCTCTTCTGGTCAACTGTCTGCACACCCCCAGTGGCACGCCCCTTGGGAGGATATTCTGAGAGCGGGGTGCTTTTACCAAAACCAGCTGTAGTGACCACCAGAAGCTCCCCAGCTTCTTCCACCACTTCCATGCTGGCAACATGATCCCCTTGAGCTAACCCAATTCCATTCACACCACCGGCTGCCCGTCCCATGGAGCGCACAGATGCCTCGCTAAAGCGCAATGCCTGCCCGTGTTCAGTCACTAGGATGATCTCATCCTCCCCATCTGTAAGTCGAGCCCAACCCAGCTCGTCTCCCTCTTCCAGGGTGATGGCAATGAGTCCTGAAGGTCGTACCGAGCTGAACTCAGCCAGCTCCACCCGTTTGACCTTTCCATTACGAGTTGCCATCGTGCAATATTCGGCAGCTACAAAATCCGGCGCTGCCACTGCTGCTGTAATCGATTCCCCTGCGCCCATTGATAACACATTAACGATTGGGATACCCTTGGCTGCCCGATCAGCATCAGGGATTTGGTATGCCTTTTCGGAATAAACCTTGCCTTTATCCGAGAAGAACAATATGGTATCCAGGGTACGAGCCGGGAAAAGGTATAACACTTCATCCTCCCCTTTGGTGGTATGCCCGGTTACACCCCTACCACCGCGGGTCGAAAGTTTAAAGCTTTTCGCTGCCACCCGTTTGATATAGCCGCGCTGGGTCAGGCTGATCAGGACAGCTTCATCGACTACCAAGTCTTCCTCCCTGAACTCCTCCCTGGCTTCATGGGCAATACGTGTACGTCGTGGATCACTATACTTCTTTACCAAATCCCCCAGGTCAGCCTTGATTATTTCAAATACCTTTTGTTGGCTGGTAAGCAGGTCTTCCAGATATTTAATCCGCTCCAAAGTCTGCCGCTGCTCATCCTCGATTTTTTGTCGTTCCAAGGCTGCCAGCCGGCGAAGTTGCAGATCTAGGATCGCTTGGGCTTGTAGTTCGCTCAGCTTGAAGCGGGTCATCAGCCGTTCTCTTGCAACCTCCGCATCGGGTGATTGACGGATAATCTGGATCACTTCATCCAGGTTCTCCAGTGCAACCAGGAGTCCTTCAAGAATGTGAGCCCTGGCACGGGCTTTATCCAGCTCAAAGCGTGACCGTCGGATGATCACATCCCGCCGGTGATCGATATACACCTGAAACATACGCTTGAGGGAAAGCAACTTGGGTTCGCCATCCACCAATGCCAGCATCTGCACACCGAATGTGGATTGTAATGGCGTGTACTTATATAATTGATTTAATACCTTGCCAGGTTGTGCCCCGCGACGCAGCTCAATGATAATGCTCATACCCCGCCGGTCCGATTCATCCCGTAAGTCCGAGATATCGTTTAGTTTGCCTTCCCTTGCCAGCTCGGCAATCCGCTCAATCAGGCTGGACTTGTTTAGCAGGTAAGGGATTTCGGTGATGACGATTCGCTGCCTACCGGCACTCATATCCTCAATATGGGCCAAACCCCGCAGAACAATACGTCCCCGCCCGGTACTATATGCTTGAATGATGCCCTCACTGCCAACGATCACGCCACCGGTGGGGAAATCGGGTCCGGGGACGAACCTGAGCAGCTCATCAGCGGAAACATCATCCACCCGCTCATAGTGATCAATAAGGTAAGAAATTGCTCCTGCAAGTTCACCAAGATTATGGGGAGGAATATTGGTTGCCATACCAACCGCGATACCAGACGAGCCATTCAGCAGCAGGTTGGGGAGACGGGCTGGGAGCATAACAGGTTCTCTGAGCGTCCCATCGAAATTATCAACAAAGTCCACTGTATCCTGGTCGATATCTGCCAACATCTCCCCTGCCATCTGGGAAAGACGGGCTTCCGTATAACGCATCGCTGCGGGTGCATCTCCGTCCACTGAGCCAAAGTTCCCCTGACCATCGATCAAAAGATAGCGCATAGAAAAATCCTGCGCCATTCGAGCCATGGATTCATAAACGGCAGCATCCCCGTGTGGGTGGTACTTCCCCAGCACTTCACCCACAATGCGTGCTGATTTCTTGTAGGCAGTCGTAGCACCAATCCCCAAATCATGCATGGCATACAGGATGCGACGGTGCACAGGCTTTAATCCGTCGCGCGCATCTGGTAAAGCGCGCGCCACAATCACGCTCATGGCATAATCCAGGTACGCTGCCCGCATCTGTTGGTCAATATCTACTTGCTCTACTTTTCCAATATCCATTAAAACCTCGTTCCATACGAACACGTATTCTGACTGACATCATTAAATTCATGCCAGTATTTCTATGCTAAGCTTGGGTAGTTTTCTACTGGCGACATCGAATACAAAAAAGATGTGTCCGCCCGTTGGCGCACACATCCGAATTATAAGCGATGATTACGGTCTTTTTACCATCCCAGATACCGGTCTATAGAAGCCGCAGCTTTCCGACCTGCCACCATGGCTGTCACCACCAGGTGTGGTCCAGTAACCATATCTCCTCCGCCAAAGATCCCACGCCGATGTGTGGCACCTGTATTTTCATCGGTCATCAACAAGCCGGAATCATGTGTCTGTATACCCGGGGTAGTATCACGGATAACAGGGTCGGGTTTGTATCCAATTGCCATGACTGCGGTATCAGCTTCAATGATGAAGTCTGAGCCTTCAACGATCATGAATTTACGTCGTCCGTTTTCATCTGGTTCACCAAGCTGAGTACGGACACACTCAATCTGTGCCAGGCGTCCGTCCGCTCCAGCGATGAACCGCACCGGTTGGGTAAGGAAGTGAAATTTAGCTCCCTCTTCAACTGCCATCTTGCGATCTTTATATCCCCCAGGCATCTCAGCTTCGCTCCGCCGATATAAGCAGACTACCTCATCGGCATTCATGCGCAAGGCTGTCCTCAGGCAATCTGACGAAGTATCTCCACCTCCAATCACAACTACCTTCTTGCCTACCTCCGGGCGTGCGCACATCTCATGCGGTAAAAGGTCCATATCCACGTTCGCACGGATCAAAAAATCCGTTGCCTTGTAAATCCCTGGAAGTTGCTCTCCCGGGATGTTCATGGAAGAATCCACTGTTGTGCCCACACCCAAAAATACTGCGTTATACCCACCAGAAAATAGTTTATCCACGGTTATCTTAGGTCCTATATATGTGTTACACACGAAAGTCACCCCAGCTTTTAACAGGTCATCCCAGATGTCAAACACAACTTTCTTGGGTAGCTTAAAATTAGGTATGCCATAGATCAGCAGTCCTCCCGGAGCTGGTCGGGCATCAAATATGGTTACCCAGTGCCCACACCCTACCAACTGCTTGGCACACGCCAGTCCTGCTGGACCTGCACCGATGATAGCTACCTTTTTTCCCGTAAATTTGCCAACCGGTAATGTGACCCCAATTTTTCGACGTTCATAATGTGTTGCAAATGCTTCCAGGACACCTGTTGGGACAGGGATTTCACCCCGCTTGCCTCGCACACATGCCCCCTCACATAATCTTTCTTGAGGACAAATCCGCCCGCACACCTCTGGCAGTGAGCTGGTCTGACGATAAACACTGGCTGCCTGCAGGAACTCACCCTGCTCAATCAACCACATAGCATACGATATATCATTAATCGCCGGGCAGGCTTTTTGGCATGGTGCAGGGTCTGGGCAATGAATACAGCGAGATGATTCCATCTTCGCCCATTCTTCATCGATGCGAATGATGGCTTCATCCCAATCTTTTACCCGTTCTTCAGCAGGGCGGAGCAGCAGACCACGCGATGGAATGGCCATGCGTGCCTTGCGATCTACACTTGAAAAATCCCTTGGGATCTCCATCAATATCACACCTCTATATTTTAATCTTACCCTCTTTACTACTCAAGGCAAGAGTCGGGAATAAGCCTATCCCAAATATGCATCGATGGTATAAGCGGCTTTTCGCCCAGCCACCATGGCTGTCACCACCGTATCCGGACCTGTTACCACATCACCGCCTGTAAATACACCAAACCGGCTGGTGGCACCAGTCTCGCGATCTGCGATGATCATACCCCATTTCTGCGTTTTCAAGCCTGGGGTTGTAGCAGTGATGATGGGGTCTGGATAATATCCCATTGCAATGATAGCAGTATCAACATCGATAATAAAATTGGAATCTTCCACAGGGGCAGGGTACCGTTGGCCTGTTTCATCTGGTTCCCCTACTACGATCTTGACGCAATCAATCCACGCCACTTCACCATCAGGACCAGGGATCAACCGAACTGGTTGAGTCTGGTATTCAAACTTTGCTCCCTCTTCAATCGCCAGGATCCTATCTCTTGCCCTGCCCGGGATTTCATTTTCGGTATAACGGTATAGGCATGTGACTTCTTCTGCTCCCAGGCGTAACGCAGTACGGGCACAATCTGTAGCTGGGTCACCACCTCCAATGACCACCACCCTGCGTCCAACCTCTGGGTCAATACGCATCCGTGGTGGCAGATAACCTTTTTCTGTATTTGCCCGGATCAGGAACTCAGTTGCTTTATAAACACCAGGCAGGCTCTCACCAGAGATCTCTAGGGGAGCGTCGATGCCACTCCCCACACCCAAAAAAATTGCCTCGTATCCTTCTTCGAACAAGTCATTGACGGTTTTCTTCTTTTTCCCTACGTAGGTGTTCCCCACAAAATTTACTCCAGCCTGGTTTAGGCATTTCCATATATCATCGATCAATATATGGGGTAATTTAAAATTAGGGAACCCGTAAGTGAGTGCACCTCCAGGGTGCGAACGAGCATCATAAATAGTCACCCAGTGACCCATCCGCACCAGAATATCTGCACATGCCAACCCGGCTGGTCCTGCACCAACGATGGCGACTTTTCTCCCACTCCCCTCCCCTGGTTGGATGGGTACCCCTTTTACTCGGCGTTCATACTCACAAGTAAATGATTCCAATACACCCACAAGCACTGGGGTACCGATTCGTCGCAACACACAAGCCCCCTCGCATAACCTTTCCTGTGGGCATACCCGCCCGCAGATCTCAGGCAGAAAATTGGTTTTTCGAAAGACACTGGCCGCTTCTAGAAAGTTGCCTCGCTCAATCAAGTACAATGCCTGAGAGATATCATTCCCGGCTGGACAGGCACGCCTACAGGCAGCTATTTCATGGCAATGGATACAGCGGGAAGCCTCGTACTTTGCCCAATCTTCTTTCAGGGGTGCACGGGCTTCTTGAAAATCCTTCACCCGTTCTATGGCTGTTCGGGTGGGTAATCCACTTGAAGGCAGATGGATACGGGATTTTCGGTCAATCGATGAAAATTCCGTCTGCAGATCCGTATCGATCCTCACTTGCTCTGCAGATATTTATCAATGGAAACCGCAGCCTTACGCCCGGCAACCATTGCGGTCACCACCAAGTCTGGTCCTGTGACACCATCACCACCAGCAAATACACCTTGGCGGGTCGTTGTACCCGATTCGTGGTCGGCAACGATCAGACCATACTTCTGGGTCTGCAGATTTGGTGTGGTTTCGCCAATAATCGGATCTGGCCAATACCCGAGTGCTAGGATGGCTGTATCCGCTTCTACAATAAAGTTGGAACCTTCAATCGGGACGGGTCGACGTCGACCCTTAGCATCCGGCTCACCAAGCTGCATTTTGATACATTCTATCTGGGCCAGATGTCCTTGTTCATCAGCGATGAATTTAACTGGCTGGGTCAGGAATTGATAATGCGCGCCTTCTTCCAATGCCAGCTCTCGGTCTTTTACTCCACCAGGCATTTCTTTGATTGTACGGCGGTATAAGCAGGAAACTTCATCCGCACCCAGGCGTAAAGCTGTGCGTAGACAGTCAGAGGCAGTATCACCACCACCAATAACTACCACCTTTTTTCCTACCTCTGGTCGCGAACGCCACTCTTTCGGTAAAAGTTCCATATCCACATTACTACGCGCAAGAAACTCCGATGCTTTGTAAACTCCCGGTAAATCTTCTCCAGGCACTTCCATCGGTGCATCCACATTGGAACCTACCCCGATAAATACCGCCTCAAAACCTTGTTCAAGCAGGTCGTCTATCGTAATGTCTTTCCCGACCATGGTATTAAAGGAAAACTTTGCTCCAGCTTCCTCCAGATCTCCCACCCGGCAGAAGACAATTTCCTTGGGGATTTTAAAGGGAGGGATTCCGTACACTAACAACCCACCTGGAGCGGGTTTGGATTCAATCAAAGTAACTTCATGGCCTTTTTGTAGAAGCTGTTCTGCGCATGCAAGCCCTGCTGGCCCGGTACCAATGATCGCTACTTTCCTGCCGGTTGATTTTCCAACCGAGACTTTCACACCCACCGTCCTTCGCTCATAGCAAGTGACATAGGCTTCAAGAGGTCCAGTTAATACCGACGCGTGTGATTTGATATGCGAGCACGAACCCTGGCACAACTGCTCTTGCGGGCACACTCTTCCACAGATTTCAGGCATGCTGCTCGTCTGGCGATAAAGCTTGGCTGCTTCGAGAAATTCTCCCTGTTCGATCAACCACATCGCGGAAGGGATATCATTATGGGCGGGGCAAGCCTCAACACATGGTGCTGGATCAGGGCAGTGTACACAACGCGAAGCCTCAAACATCGCTTCTTCTGGTGTCAATGGGATGCAGATATCATCAAAATCGCATACGCGTTGTGTTACAACACGGTGACTGATATCAAGGCTGGGCATACGTGCGCGTGCCTTTCGGTCAATAGCTAATGAGTCACCCGAAATTTTTTCCATCCAACACCTCCTACATTCGATCCTAAATTCATATTATCGGGGTTAAAGGTAAAATTTTAGTCCCTATTGTCATATAATTTTGTGACGGTTGTCACATGCTGAATGGTTGGAATCTTGCACATAAATACCAAGTGCATATCCATTCTTACACGAATCTTACATAATTAAGGTATGATAGCGTTCTTATTAAGACCCATATTCCTTATCAAATCATTACCTCTTGAGGTTATTGCCGTAAGAGGAGGGAAAAACAATGCGTAAAATTCTCATCACAATAGTTGTTCTACTCGGTCTAGGTATCATTGGATATTTCGGTTATCAGGCTCTTCAGACCAGACGTCAGGCAAATTCGATCAGTAACCTGCAGACAGTTAGCGCCGCTCAGGGCAGCCTGACTGCTACGATTGGTGCCACTGGCACCGTTCGTCCGGATCAAACTGGCTTGCTTGCCTGGAAAACTACAGGGAATGTCAACCAGGTGTTTGTTGAGGTGGGGCAGGTCATCAACGCCGGTCAGACGCTTGCCACTCTCGCCCAATCATCATTACCTCAAAATATCATCCTGGCACAATCGGATTTGATTACCGCTCGTAACGCCGTGACTCAGCTTACCAATCCGGACCTATCCACCATCTCCAATGCTGAGAAAGCTCTGGCAGCTGCATATACGGCCTATCAACAAGCCCAAACCAGCCTGACCAACGCCATCATTACCAACCAGAACGCCAACGAATTGTCCCTATATAACGACTGGTTTAATACAAAAACCGCCCTGGACGTTGCCAGGAACAACCTACCACTGGCAAACGCTTCCATCGACGTTCAGGCTTACTACCAGGCGGTGCGGAGAACTAATCAGTTACAGGATGCACTCACAGTGGCGCAGGATAACGCCAGCGCGCATCCGGAAGACACTCCTCTGGCTCAGAAAGTAGCCGACCTGCAGGTTGCCGTTCAAGATAGTTTAACCAAGCAAGCGAACCTGCAATCAGGGCTTCCTTCTGATACGATCGACCTGGTCAGCACCTTATCGGATAAATTATCTGCCTATGAAGCTTCCACAAATGACTTCATTGGCTCAGTCATTACCGACACGACAAATACCAGCGTCGATCTGGCTCAGATCCAGGCTGACCTTGCTCAAAAACAATCGAATTTGATCACTTCTCAAACCTCACTCACCGACCTCACCAATAAACGTCAGGGGATGAGTGGAAAACGCTGTGATGATGATACGATTGCTGACTATCAGAAAGCCTATGATCAGGCACTGAATGCATACAATTTCACAGGACATATCGCAAACAGCCGTGAATATCAATTGTTACAATCCGCTGCAGCGAACTTGAATTGGTGCACAGCTGTTTGGAGTGAATCTGACATCGTAGCTCAGGAGGCAAAAATCGCCTCAGCACAAGCCCAAATCCAATTACTGCAAGCGCAGATTACCGCCGATCAAACCCTAATTACCGACTCAACCAGTTCGGTATATGGTCTCGCCATTCTTTTAAACACTGTTTGGACAGCTTATCAGGATGCCAATCAGCAATTGAGCAACGTAGTCACTTCCCTATATGAACTTGAACGATCTCCAAATCCGGACGATTTGGCAGCCGCCCAGGCACGTTTACAAGCCGTCCAAGCGACTGTAGACAGTCAGTCATTGACTGCGCCATTTGCAGGTACCATCACCGAAGTGGACATCAAACCCGGTGATCAGGTCTCTCCGAGCAGCATTGGCTTCCGGCTGGACAAGCTGGATCGTTTATTGGTGGATGTGCAGGTCTCAGAAGTGGATATCAACAATATTCAGGTCGGTCAGCCGGTTACGCTGAGTTTTGATGCTATCCCCGATAAGCAATATAACGGAGTTGTCACTCAGGTTCCCGAAGTGGGAGACATTATCCAGGGAGTCGTGGAATTCAGTGTATTGGTTGAACTGAAGGATGCTGATCAAAATGTAAAGCCCGGCATGACCGCAGCAGTAAATATCGTGGTCGAATCGATTACAAGCGCCTTGTTGGTCCCCAATAGTGCTGTGCGTGTGGTGGATGGTCAGCGTGTGGTTTACATCCTGGAGGATAACCAGCTCCAACCAATAGAGATAACATTAGGTGCTTCCTCTGATACTCAAAGCGAGGTGTTGGATGGCAATTTACAGGTCGGCGACTTGATTGTGCTCAATCCTCCCCAGGATATCTTCGGGTCCAATGGTGGTAATCCCTTCGGTATGGGAAGGTGAGCATGAACACTGGCAACATCCAGACCGGCCGAGTAGAGATTGCTTCTAACGGTTGGGTCATCCAGGCTGAAAACCTGACCAAAGTATATAAAATGGGTCAAGTGGAAGTGTATGCCCTAAATGGTCTCTCACTGAAGATATTGCGCGGTGAGGTCGTTGCCATTATGGGACCTTCCGGATCAGGCAAATCGACCTTGATGAACATTATCGGTTGCCTTGATCGGCCCACTTCCGGTGAGTATATCCTGGATGGTGAACCGGTTGCCAGGCTGACCGATGACCAGCTTGCTACCATCCGCAATCGCAAGGTAGGCTTCGTTTTCCAAAGCTTCAATCTGCTTTCACGTGCCACTGCCCTTGCGAATGTCGAGTTACCAATGCGCTATTCAGGTATTGCGCGCGGGGGAAGGGAAAAAGCCAGGGCTGCTCTCGATTCGGTCGGATTGTCAGACCGCATTTATCATCGTTCCAATGAATTATCGGGGGGGCAGCAACAGCGGGTTGCCATTGCCCGCGCCCTGGTAAATGATCCAGCCATCATCCTGGCAGACGAACCAACGGGCAACCTGGATACCAAATCGGGCAATGAGATCATGGAATTGCTGCTTAACTTAAACCGGGATCATGGTACCACGCTCATCCTTGTGACCCATGCCCCTGATATCGCAGCACAATCCCAGCGGATCATCCGTATCCGGGATGGTATTGTGGAGGAGGCCGTATGAACGTCTGGCAAGCCGTCCTGGAAGCGTTTGAAAGTCTCTCAGCCAACAAACTGCGTGCTGGCCTCACCATATTAGGGATCGTGATTGGAGTTGCGGCTGTCATTGCGATGGTCTCCATAGGGCGTGGCGCTCAGGCAACCATCACTGATTCCATCAACGGCATTGGTACCAATCTCATCTTTGTGTTTCGTGGTGGTTCTGAAGATGTGCGCAACCCCAAACCACTCACCTTGAGTGATGCAGAAGCCATTGACGACCCTAATCAAGCGCCCTCCGTTGTATCGGTCGCACCTGTCATTCAGGATAGCGGAAAGGTCACCTTCGGGCGTGAAAGCACAACTACCAGCATTACCGGTGTGACTCCCGAATATAGCAGTGTACGCAATTATCAGGTTACCGAGGGTGAGTTCATTAATCAGGAACAGATGCTGGGGCGGTCATCCGTGGTGCTGCTGGGTTCGGAAGTGGCAGATAAGCTCTTCGGTCGTCGGGAAGGTCTGGTTGGTGAAACAGTACGCATAGAAGGGCAGCCCTTCCGTGTGATTGGGGTTTTGCAATCCAAAGGTGGCTCGGGTTTCTCCAATGCAGATAACCAGGTCCTGGTCCCCTTCTCAACCGCTCAAACCCGCCTCATCCGTCGGGCTGTCAATGACCGGGTGGATTTACTGCTGGTTGAAGCCACCAACCCTGGAGCCGTACCTGCCGCCAGCAATGAAGTTGCACAGATCTTGCGCAACCGCCACCGCACTGACATTGGCGCAGATGATTTCACCATTCTCACCCAGCAGGATTTCCTTTCAACTGCCAGCACCATCACCAATGTACTCACTATTTTCCTGGGAGGTGTAGCTGCGATCTCCCTTCTCGTGGGTGGCATCGGTATTATGAACATCATGCTGGTGTCGGTCACTGAGCGCACACGTGAGATTGGATTGCGGAAAGCTGTTGGTGCCCATAAAGCGGATATCATGATCCAGTTCTTGGCTGAATCGTCTGTTCTCAGCCTATTTGGTGGGATTATTGGCATCATCCTTGGGTACGCAATCGCCTTCGCGGTGGGGCAGGTCGCCAAAGCCAATAATGCAATAATCTCCCCATCCTTTGGCATCGATATCATCCTCATCGCCACCCTGTTCTCCACTGCTGTGGGTTTGTTCTTCGGGATATACCCTGCTAACCGCGCCGCCAGTCTTGAGCCGGTTGAAGCCTTGCGATACGAATGATCTAATCTAATCCGGTATCATCTGTAGCGCCACTTTCATCCTTTCCAACGCCTGGGTCAAAATATCCCTGGTACATGCAAAGTTTAACCGCACGAAACCCTCTCCACCTTTACCGAAGGATGCCCCATCATTGAGGGCAACGCCTGCCTCTTTGATAAAGAACTCACATGGGTTACCCTGTATGCCTGTCTTGCGGCAGTCCAGCCACGCCAGGTAGGTACCCTCAGGCTTCATGATCTGCAGCTGCGACAGGTTTGCCTGCACATACTCATACACGAAGTCACGGTTGCCTTCTAGATACTGCAGCACCTGGCCCAACCATTCCTGCCCATCCCGGTACGCTGCAAGCGTAGCAGTTAACCCAATCAGATTTTCCCACATCACCAGTCCTTTCTTGGATTGCTCCAGCTTCAGGCG
>Ga0315273_10003193_pt1 | contig 19684 bp, 22 predicted proteins | sample YL17G02_0_MG_FD_205753 | JGI IMG/M metagenome (GOLD analysis project Ga0315273, IMG submission 205753) | Sediment microbial communities from Yellowstone Lake, YNP, Wyoming, USA - YL17G02_0 | ecosystem: Environmental > Aquatic > Freshwater > Lake > Sediment | place: USA: Wyoming | collected...
GTGTCCACAAGAAGCGTTATATTTAATTTTACAATTGTTATTCTTATAAATTTCATTAAATTCTTCTTTGGTCATAGTTACTAAACAATCTTTTTCTGAAAATTTTTTCCCAACATCTTCATATGTTGGAATTTCCAAAGCACAATTTCTACATTTTTTTCCTATTCCATTTATAAATTCTTTTAATATTATGTTATGAGTATGTCCACAAGAAGCAATATATTCTAATTTTCCTAACTGATTTTTGTAGTTTTCGCTTATCAAGGTACATTTATTTTGAGTAAATATATCATGAACTTGTTTGTATGTATATCTAATAGGCATAGTTTAAATATACTAATGTTTTTATATTAGTTAAAATATTATTTAATTTAAACTAATCAATTTTATTAAAAAAATATTTATTTTATAAAATTTTGTGTTACGATAAAGGTCACGTTATGAACTGGGTAAGGCTGCTAAGCAGAGTTTTATCTCCCCAAGACTAGCAACATTATACTTCACAACCAGCGGCAAATCGTTTTCCAAATATACCTCAATTTGTTGACAAAGATTGGTACACTTAATGAAGTAGCCTAAGTTTTTTAGAGAGAATTCACCTTGAATAATTTTAGATGAGTCCTGCTTCAAAATGAATCCCATACTTCCATCCGATTCAACACGATGAATTTCAGCTGAAGCAAAATGACCAGAGCATTTAAATATTAATTCATTTCCAACAGACTTAATTTCTAGTTTATCTGAAATACAAGAAAGGTCGCGAATAATTTTTTGAAAATCAGCAGAAGGCAAATTAATAATAGAAGAATATTTTACATCTGGATACTGAAGCTCTTCAGGTTCTGGTTCAATAAGTCTCAATTTTTGCGTCTTACATTGCTTAATCTCTCCATTCTCAAATTTCAAAGCCAAATGAGAAACAATGCCGTCTACGTAATCAGAGTTTTCAATATAAATAGTTAAAGTGTCATCATTGTCAATGGAATTAATTAACTTAAAAAGGTGAAACATATTTACACCAATAATAATTTTTTCCTTCTTACATTCATAAAATTCAAAGTTTTGTGCGGCTAAATAAAGATGAGCCAAAATGGTATGAGACTTATCCATATTAATTATACGAATTCCATCAGGTTCAAATGTAATATTTGTTTCTAAAAGAATATCTTTTAGAGCTGTCATTAATGTTCTAAATGGAGCGATTTGAACTGTTTTAATAGTTAAAACGTTTCCATCAGTTTGCTTTAACACTTGATTTTTATTTGAAAATGCGGACATTATACTAGATTTTATTTTAAAATCTTTAAATACTTATGTATTTAAATATTTAACGCAATTAAACAACTATAATTTAACCTTTGGAACTTTTCTTGTTCCGTGTTTTCTAGATTTTTTTGCTAGAGTTAAAGCTTTTGAATTCGGTTTACATCCTTTTTCTAAAATACTGTAATCAACAGCGGCTGCTTTTCCTCCCGTTATTGCGCTTGCTAAACGTGCTAATCCCCAAGATTGTGCTGTTTGGTTAGGTCTTGAACCAGATGAAAAATATGCGCCTTCACCTTTGTTAATAATTTTTGCCAACGCTTTTTTAGAGCATTTGGTTGCTTTTGCAAGCTCAGGAGTCGCTCCAATTTTATCAACATTGTACATTTTTTCAGCATTAACTATATGATGTGATTTTTTTGATTTAAATGAAGGAACTACTTTTCTTGTATAATAAATTCCTTTTTTATAGAGACGCCTTGATTTTATTAACATGTTTGCTTGTTTTTTTTTATCTTTAACTGTAAGCTTTTTTGGAAGATATCGTAAATTGATTTTCATCTTATAATAAAATATTAAAATATTAAAAACTTATTTAAAAACATTGTAATACAAATATAGAATGTCTAATAATTTAGATTTGCATACAAAATGTATTAGTACATTAACAGAGCTTTTAAATAAATATGAAAATAGTGAATATATGTTACAACGTATAAATAATCATATTATTAACTATTTGCCAAATACACTTGATATTGAGTTTAAAAATTATGAAAAGCGTGTAAATAGAAATACTTTTCTTACAAATGAACAACAAATATTTATTCAGGTGTTTTTAAGTAAAAACCAATACTTTTACTTATCTAATAACAATTTTTTTTATGAATATAATGGTAAAAATTATTTTATAATTAGAGAAGATGATATTATACATAAACTTTTATCAAGTATATCTAAAGACAGAGTTCTTTTGCAATGGAAACACAAAACAAAAATAAATATTATAAAACAAATCAAAGAGAGAAATTTATTAAGTTCAATCCCTGAAACTGATACTATACAAAATGTATTGAATGTTTTGTATCCTTCTGTTTTCTCGTCCAAAAATTCAGCTAAATATTTTTTAACAATTATTGGAGACAATATATTAAAAAAAAATTGTAATTTAATATTTTTAATTAACAATCAAATGAAAAAATTATTAATTGAACTTGATAGCATTGCTCTTGATTCCATTGGTTATAGTAGCACTACGTTTAATTTTATGACAAAATATCACGAAAATCATTCATATGAAAATTGCCGACTTATTAAAATTAACGAAAACTTTTCAAATGATATTTGGAGAGATATATTGAAAAAAATTGGGTTAGATTTACTTTGTGTAGCTACACATTATTCTAAACGTTATGATAATTCAGATAAATTTATTGATAATAAATCAGACGAAGAATTAAAAAATTATGCTTATTATCTTAAAACTTCTAATCCTAATGCGATTGTTCTAGAATTTCGTAACAAATATATTGTTGATACAAATAAAGATAATAAAATGGAGTGGAAAAATATACATTTTGTGTGGAAACAATTTCTATCTAAGTTCTATCTGCCAAATGTAATTTATTCAAATACACTTAAAAATATTATTAAAGAATCTTACGATTATGATGAATCAACAGACTCATTTATTGGAGTTACAAGTAAGTATTTGCCTGTTCATAGTGATTTTATAAAGTTTTGGGAAAACACTATTGTATCTTGCTCTTTAGATTCAGAAGCATTATTTGATAATGAAATTGAAATAGATGAATTGTCTTCTCTCTTTAAACATTGGACTAAACAATATAACGAACCTCTTATGACTAATGGAAACATAACAGAAGAAAATATATTAAAAATTTTAAAACATTTCTTTCCTAGTGTTGAAATTGTTGAAAATAAATTTGTTTTGAATGTTACATCTACATTATGGGATAAAATTAGCGATATTAATAATTCTTTAGACTTTATTAAAGAACAAATTAAAAGTCAACATAAACTGGCTTTAATTTCTTTTGATGATGCGTATAATTATTATTATAAATATTGCAGCTTAAATTCAATTAAAATAATTGTGAGTAAACGTTATTTTGAAAAATATTTATATTATAAAATACCTGACCATATTGCGTATGAAAAATTAATTGAAACTAGCTGGATTTTTAATATTTAAAAATTACAAAATTTTCTTGCAAAGTATTAAACCTAATTCTGAATTTTTATAATAAATATCAACGTAAAATTTTAATCCATTATTTCCAATATTAAAATTTTGCATTACATTTATTTTATTATTATTTTTTGGTTCAACAATATTATATCTATAGTCATTTTTACTTATTACATTTACATATATACGGTATTTATGTGAATATTTTATTCTGCCATCATATTCTAAAATTATATTTAATACATCAAAAGGTAAATAGGTAATTGGTAGTAACATTTTTATTATATTATAAAATAGTTTTAATATAATAATTTACATATATTATTCTTGTTTCATTTTTCTTTTCAATCGGTTTAATTTAATTGCCATCGCCTGCAATAAATTGAAGAGCAACACCACTTGTTGACTTAATTCCGCTTATAGGAGATGGACTTAAAGAAGACATCATACCTCCTTTCATTTTGCGACTTCCCTTTCTCATAGTTTTTCCTTTTTTAATAAATCCAAAATGACCTTTCTTTGTCATGTAACCAGCCTTAACAAGACGTTTGTCCTTTTTAGCACTAATGTGCTTAGATTTTGACACAACACGTCCTGCTTTGTTTTTCATTAAATGAGAATGAGTTAAACCTCCAGAAGTTTTGTATGCTGTGCCGTGCCAAACTTGCGCACGAGTTCCAATTAAGGTTTCATATGATTTACCTGCTACAGAGTATTTACCAGTTGAAGTTCTAGAAAACTTTGTCATTATACAAATTAATGAGAAAATAATTATTCTCAAAATCAATTAAAACGCATTTAAAACTTGTTTAATGGAGGACTTCCACCTCCGCCAGGCATTCCTTCGTTTCTACCTAAATAATTTAGTTGCAAAGGTTGCCCTAAATAAAAGTTACCATATTGAGTTTTTCCACCTCTACTAAACAGAATGATTTGCGATATGCGAGTATTGTAGGAAACTTTTGTTGACGATGAATCAGAGCCTAAAACATTTTTATCATATTTATTATTTATACACGCACAGGGTATTTTAGCGTTAGGAAATCTAGCGTTATATTCAGCTACATAATTTATCATTCTCGATGAATTTGTGCTACCTCCTGGAGCAAATTGTGTTTTTGGAAACATATTTAATATTAAATGTTATTATATTTTATTTGTTTTTACAATATCTATTAATTTTTAAAATACTTTCATTATAATAATTATACATTTATTTTTTAAGTTTATTTAGGCGTTTTAAATGAGAAAAAGTGTAAAGTAGACAAATTAATATAAATTTTCATCATTTTTTTAAATAAAATTGAAATTATTTAAAGAAATATATACAAAGTAAACTAGTACTGATAATGAACGCAACTGACGTAAATCTCGCTAACAAATACCAACAAAAGACTGATAAGCAGCATATCTTGGATAATCCAGATACCTATATCGGTTCTGTTGAAGAAGTAGATTCTGATTTATGGATTATTTCTGAAGATGGAGAGAAAATTGTTGAAAAAAACATTAAATATATTCCAGGATTATTCAAGCTATTTGATGAAGGTATTGTAAATTGTCGCGACCACGTTGTCCGTATGCAGGCATTAATCAATAATAAACAAGAAAATTCCATACCTGTCTCCAATATTGAAATTACAATTGAAGAGGATGGTACAATTACTATGTTAAATGATGGCAATGGTATTGATGTTGCTGAACATCCTGAGCATAAAATGTGGATTCCTGAGATGATTTTTGGTCATCTTAGAACTTCTACAAATTATGACAAAACTGAAAAGAAAATTGTAGGAGGAAAAAATGGTTTTGGTTTCAAACTTGTTTTAATTTGGTCTACATATGGTTCCGTTGAAACCGTTGACCATATTAGAGGGTTAAAATATTGCCAAGAATTTAAAAATAATCTTGATGAAATTTGCAAGCCAAAAATTTCAAAATGTAAGAATAAACCATATACAAAAATTACTTTTAAACCAGACTATACACGTCTTGGAATTAGTGGATTAACTCCAGACATTATTGCTCTACTAAAAAAAAGGACCTACGATGTGGCTGCGATTACTGATAAAAGTCTTAAGGTTAAGTATAATAACACTCTTGTTCCTGTGAAAAATTTTGAACAATATATTAATATGTACATTGGAGATAAATCTGCTAGCCCACGTGTTTATGAAGATTCTGGCGAACGTTGGGAATATGCGGTTGCGCTAACGCCTACAAATGAATTTTCACAAGTTTCATTTGTAAATGGCATTCACACTTCTAAAGGAGGCAAGCACGTTGAATATATTTTAAATCAAATTACTCGTAAATTATGCGAATTTATTGAAAAGAAAAAAAAAGTAAAGGTGAATCCAAATAGCATCAAGGAGCAACTAATATTGTTCTTAAGATGTGACATTGAAAATCCTGCATTCGATAGCCAAACCAAGGATTATATGAATACACCTTCTTCTAAGTTTGGTTCTAAATGCGAAGTAAGCGATAAATTTATTGAAAAAGTTGCTAAGATGGGTGTTATGGATGCTGCGTTGCAGTTGACAGAGGTAAAGGAAAATAAGGCTGCAAAGAAAACTGACGGTGTTAAAAGTAAGTCTGTTCGTGGTATTCCTAAGCTTACTGATGCTAATTGGGCTGGAACTGAAAAGTCAAAAGAATGTATGATAATCTTTTGTGAAGGCGATTCAGCTAAAGCAGGTATTATTTCAGGCTTGTCTTCTGAAGACCGCAATATAATTGGCGTTTATCCTATGAAAGGTAAGATTTTGAATGTACGCGGTGAAGCAGTTAAAAAAATTTCGGAAAACAAAGAAATTACGGAAATTAAGAAGATTTTAGGTTTAGAAACAGGCAAAAAATATTTGGATATTGAAGACGTGCACAAAAGTTTACGTTATGGAAGAGTGTTGTTTATGACTGACCAAGATTTAGACGGTAGTCATATTAAAGGTTTGGGAATCAATCTCTTCCAATCTGAGTGGCCATCTCTTGCGAATATTCTCGGCTTTATTGGATTTATGAACACTCCAATCTTGAAAGCAAAAAAAGGTTCTGTAGAATTAGATTTCTATAATGAAGGTGAGTATAATGAGTGGAAGAAAGAAAATGATAACAAAGGTTGGAAAATCAAATATTACAAAGGTTTAGGTACTAGCACTGGCAAAGAATTCAGAGAGTACTTTGAAAAAAAGAAACTTGTTGGCTTTGAACATTCAGAAAAAAGTGATGACGCAATTGATATGGTTTTTAATAAAAAAAGAGCGGACGATAGAAAAGATTGGTTAAAGGTTTATGATAGAGATGCCTACCTTGATACTTCTAAGACTTGTGTTTCTTATGAAGAATTTATTGATAGGGAGTTAATTCATTTCTCCAAATATGATTGTGATAGAAGTATTCCTAACTTAATGGATGGTCTTAAAATATCTTTGCGAAAAATATTATTCTCTGCTTTCAAAAAAAATTTGACTACTGAAATTAAGGTTGCTCAATTTTCAGGGTATGTTTCCGAGCACTCTGGTTACCATCACGGAGAAGCTAGTTTGAATGGAGCTATTGTTGGAATGGCACAAAACTTTGTTGGGTCAAATAACATTAATTTGCTTACGCCTAATGGACAATTCGGAACTAGATTACAAGGTGGAAAAGATAGCGCTTCTGAAAGATATATCTTTACACAGTTAAATAAAATTACTAGAAGTATATTTCCTAGTTCAGATGATAACGTATTGAAATATTTAAATGACGACGGTTTATTGGTTGAACCATTATACTACGCACCTATTATTCCTATGGTTTTAATAAATGGCTCAAAGGGAATCGGAACTGGATTTAGTACTGATATTATGTGTTACAATCCACTTCAAATTATTGAATATATCAAAAATAAATTATTGTTAATTGAAGACGACTTTGAATTTATTCCTTATTACGAAGGGTTTAAGGGTGTAATTACTAAGCTTACAGATGAAAAAATCTTGATTAAGGGGTTATATGAAAAAATTGGTCCTGATAAAATTAAGGTTACTGAATTGCCCGTTGGTTATTGGACAGAGGACTTTAAAGAGTTGCTTGAAGATTTAATTGAACCTACGTCTGGAAAAGATGGCAAAAAACTTTCTCCAATTATAAAAGATTATGATGATATGAGTAAAGATACGAATGTTGATTTTACTATTACATTCACCAAAGGCAAGCTTGAAGAGTTGGAATCCAATAAAGGTGACTACGGTTGCAATGGTCTTGAAAAATTATTAAAATTATATACTACAAATTCTACAAGCAATATGCATTTATTTGACTCCGAAGACACGCTTAAAAAGTTTGAGAAAGTGTCAGATATTATTGACTCTTATTATGAAGTAAGACTTAAGTTATATCAAGAAAGAAAAAATTATATGATTGCATCTTTAGAAAAAGAATTAGTTTTATTGTCTAACAAAGCAAAATACATTCAAGAAAATTTAGATGGAACAATTGATTTAAGAAAAAAAAAGAGAGAACAAGTAACTGAGTTATTGTTTAGCAAGGGTTATGATAATATTGACAATGACCAAGAATACAAATATCTTGTTAAGATGCCTATGGATTCAGTAACAGAAGAAAACGTTGAAAAGTTACTTAAAGACAAAGGAAACAAAGAAATTGAGTTAGAAACCATTAAAAGCAAAACAATTCATAAAATGTGGAATGAAGAATTAGAAAATTTAAGAAATTTATATATTGAGTATAAAGAAGAACGTTCTAAGCTTATGAGTGGAGAAGATGGAAGTGGCAATAAAAAAAAGGTTGTATCAAAAGGACTTATTAAAAAAAGTGTTAAAAGCAATGAAGGCAAAAAACTAATGGTACTTGAAGATGATTAAATAAAAATATAAAATATATAAATTATCAATTTGAAGCAGCTAACGTAAATTTCGGCGTCCCAAATGCCTATCCACCTAATCCAAATGGAACACAAGCGTCAAATGCTAACAGCATTTTGCAAATAGACATCTTTGATTCCATTTTTTAATATTGAGAGAATTTAATTACACTTTTATAAAAGTAAAAATTTATAAATTTTTTGTAAAATTATTTTTTAGCCCAAACAAAAAAAAATTGAAATGCTTTTTCGTTAATTAAAAAATGGTATAATTAAATACCTTACTACTTATAAAGTATTACTAACGGTTCTCAAGTTAATATCTTCTTTCTAATATCTACACTCATATCAACTTTTGCGAAATAATGATCCAGCTACACGATTTAAAAAATATCGAAGAACTTGTTTTAAAACGAGTAGCTGGTATCATTATTTGGTATCATTATTTGGTATCATTATTTCGCAAAAGTTGATATGAGTGTAAAAAACAAGATATTAGAAAGAAGATATTAACTTGAGAACCGTTAGTAATACTTTATAAGTAGTAAGGTATTTAATTATACCATTTTTTAATTAACGAAAAAGCATTTTAATTTGCAACAACCTGTACAACAAACAACGCAAAAAAATTTCAATTCAACAATTTCTTAAAAAAATTAATTTTTTTTAAATTCCAAAACAAAAAATATTTTAATGGTTGCAACCGGTATAGCTATAGGTTTTGCATTTAAAAATTGAGTTTCTTCAAGTGTAACAAATGTTAGCACATTCATTAATAGTTTATTTTCATTTGCCTTTGTTGTGGTTACAACATACTATATTTCTTTAATGTTATAAATGTTTTTATTTATAATTTGTAAATAAAAACTAAATTCTAAGTTTAGAGAGAAAAACTTAATAAAATTATTTATCCTTTATATTATTGTTTAACACTTCATCAATTTTTTCTTCATTATAATTCTCTCTACAATTAATAAATGAAAATAAATCTTGGAGATTATTTTTATTAAACATACGTTCAAAGCTTGTTAAATAACAATAGTCCTTGTTTTTACTATAAAATTCAACTAATTCTTTATTTAATTTTAATAAAAATTTTGTTGAATTTTTATTATTTTTGTGCCAACCACTTTTGCTTTGAGCTGCAATATTCTCTCTAATTTGTATAATAACTTTTGTTTGAGGAAACAATTCTTTGAAGTCTTCAATGTAATTTATATTACCATTATCATATCTTATTTCTTTAAAACCCCAAACATTCGACGTTTCATTATTTTTAAACATATTTACAATAGTTATTTTTATTAGCTGAACTATTTGCAAATAATTATACGAATTATACCACGCTGGTTTAATATTTTTAGAAATGATTGAATCATAATTAGCTGGATTTAAATGTCCGGGTATGTTATTTGTCGTGGAATGTTTTATTCTTCTATAAAACTCAAGTAAACTATTAATTGCACCGTAATTCTCTCCACAAATATTACTATTAGGAATTGTATTAATTATTCTTTGCAAACTTGTAGACCCTGAACGTCCAGTTGCGCAAATTAAAACAATTTTATCATCCATTAATTATTAATAATACATTTTTTACTACATTTAAACGATTTGTTATCGTTAAGCTTATATTAAATTAAATAAAACTTGAGGAATTTAAAACCACGGCTTTAATACCAACTCTCTATCAGTATTATTGGTCATTACAGGATGAGCTATAGGAACAACTAACGTACTTACATCATTAATATATTTAATATAACCTTGCGCTTCACTATAAACCTGTTGGATACAATATTCTAGAACCATTTTGTTTAATTGTGCAACTTGTTGCGAAATATTAGTAGGTTGATTTGCAGCGTTTTGTAAAAAAACACTACGCATTATTATTTTTAAAGAATCGCAATCTTGAGGACCAATTACATATTGTCCATTTGACCTTTTGTAAACTCCAGCTCTTATTCCGTTTTGAATTATTTGAATATTTTGTAGAGAGAAAAAAGCATTTGATAAACTATTTTCACTCCATAATCCTTCAGTAGCATTCCTAAATGTTGTGCATTGGTTGGCGGGTATTTTGTCGTACATTTGAAATAATTCACTAGTATTAGGAGTTTTTATATCTACACGTCCATTATTTACTTTATTCATTTATATTACCCAAATAGAAAAAATTATATATATTTAATTTATATATGAACGGGTTTCAAAAAATGGTTCTAATTGCCGCTATTGTTATTTTAATAATAGCTTTAATATTTATTGGACTTGCGCTTAGTTATGCGCAAGATGATAAATGGCCTCCAATGGTTCCACAATGTCCAGATTATTGGGAAGCAGACGGTTCTGGAAATAACTCAACCTGTAGTAATGTAATGAATTTAGGAACTTGTAATTCTGTAATGAATTTTAATAATGCACCTTTTTCTGGAAGCACTGGCGCTTGCGCTAAATATACATGGGCTAATAATTGTGGTCTTACTTGGGATGGCATAACATATGGCATTACTAATCCTTGCCAAACATCTAGTTAGATTTTATATTAATTTTACTTCATTATTTATAGCACTACTAGATTATCATTATTTTCATAAAATAAAAATAATGATAATGCAATTGTCGTTACAAATATAAATAAAACAAAGGCTACTATACTAAGCATATTTTATTCTAATAATATATTTTTAATTAATTCATTATAAATATAACAATATATATTTATAATGAATGAATTAATTAAAAATATAAATGAATTACCTACTGAATTAATTGATATAATAAAAGAATATATACCAACTAAAAGTTTAGTATTTGTAAATAAAACATATTATATGTTACACCATTCGCTAATTAAAAAATATATTAACAATTACGAAAATTATATACGAAATGTAATAAGGAGAGATAATGAATTTGTTTTTGAAAGAATAGTCAACGAAAATTTTAATAAGTGGTTTCAAATAAAAAAGTATAGATATAAAAATATTATATTTAATAACTATGCTTATTTTGTAATAAATTATTGCATTGAAAATGAATCTAATAACTGCAGAAAAATAATAGAGGATTTGTTTAAAGAACTTGGATTAGATAAAAATCTACATAAAAAGAATATTATTAAATATATAAGATGGAAGAGTTAAATATAAATAAAATTCTTTGTAGAGAAGAAAAAGCTAATAATATTAAAGATATTCTTTTATCTTTTGAAAAAAATAAAAATAATGTTTTAATCAAAAAAGGCATTTATGTTTATGGTGACCCTGGAACTGGAAAAACAACATTTGTTACAAAAATATTAAAAGAAATGGATTATGATATTATTAAATATGATGCCGGTGATATAAGAAACACATCTGTTATTGAAGATATTACAAAGCATACTATGTCTGATAAAAATATTATGAGTATTTTTAATAAAAAAATACGTAAGATTGCTATTATTATGGATGAAATTGATGGAATGAATAATGGAGACAAAGGTGGCATAAATACTTTAATTAAGCTTATAAGACCAAAAAAAACTAAAAAACAAAGACTTGAAGAAGTTACTATGAATCCTATTATTTGCATTGGAAATTATCGTGTTGATAAAAAAATTAAAGAGCTTATGAAGGTTTGCAATACTGTAGAACTAAATCCTCCTACCCCACAACAAATTTCAGAGATTGTTCAAACTATTTTACCTAACATTGAATTAATTAATAAAAATAAAGTTGTTAATTATGTTCAAGGCGATTTAAGAAAAATTAATAGCATTCATAATTTGCAAAAAAATAAACCTGATATTTTAAACTCTGCAGTTATTGAAAACTTATTTCAAATTAAATCATATAATGATGATACAAAAAAAATAACAAATAAACTAATAAATAATTATTATAATATTTGTGAGCACAATAATATAATGAATGAAACTGATAGAACTAGCGTAGGTTTATTATGGCACGAAAATATTATTGATGTAATAGATAAGATGGATAAAAAAAAATCTATACCATTTTATATTTCACAATTAGAAAATATTTGTTTTGCTGATTACATTGACAGAATTACATTTCAAAAACAAATATGGCAATTTAATGAAATGAGTTCTCTCATTAAAACATTCAAAAATAATAAATTATATCACGAACACTTTATTAAAAAACAAAAATATAACCCTACAGAGGTTAGGTTTACTAAAGTATTAACAAAATATTCAACTGAATATAATAATTCACTTTTTATACAGAAGTTGTGTCAAAAATTGGGTATGGATAAAAAAGATTTATTTGGGTTTTTTATTGACCTTAAAAATAAATATGATGATAATCAAATTTTATCTCTTTTTGAAAACTATGAAATTGGTAAACTAGACATTAATAGAATTTATAGATATTTGGAAAAATATACAAAGGAAAATGCAACTGGAACAATTGATAAAGAAATTGACTGTGACGATGAAGATGAATCTGAAGAATGTTAATAAAAATTAAAATCAAACTTATTAAGTAAACCGCCTGCTTTTAAATAAGTATTCGTTTTTTTTGAAAATAAAAAAGTTGTTATTAAGGCGTTGAAATGTAAAAAGGTGTAAAAACTTCATAATTAAATTATTTATGATGTTTTTATATTTATTTATTTTAAACATTTAGACAATTTAAACTCAAATTTTATATAATAGTTATATACAAAGAATGGAAATCGGACGAATGATGTTGTTGCATTCTGTAGTAATAGGTATTTTATTATACCTTTTTATGATTTTTATACTTGGTCAAAAACAAATTGTTGCTGAAAATCGAAGTATTTTATTGGCGGCTTTGGTACTAATTTATATGATTTTATTTGGTCACAGGTTACCTACTTCAATTAACAAAGATTTATTTTAAGTATATTATTAGAATAGTTGTAATAATATAGTAGTTCAAAGGCGTAAATCAATTTATTTTACGGTAATTGATGTAAATTTAGATTTGCCTACAGTTCTCGTATTCAACCTAGTTTCGCGTTTATCTTCCCATTGGGCAATAATGTCTGTTTTCAATTCACAATTCAAATGTTTCATATAATGTTGTGGTGATAAATAAAACAATGTACTTGATTTATTATCACTTTTACACTCTCCCGTAGCTAGTATAACAGTAAAATACAAATCTTCATCTGCTGTTCCAACAATATGTTCATAATAATGACCAGTTTCGGCATCTCTAATATGACTACCAATGCCACTAGACGTGCAAATCTCAATTTTTGTTCGTTTAATCTTACCATTTTTTGTAACCATTCTCCAAATTGTATTATATCCACGGTCACTCTTTTTAAAATTTTCTGTTGCTTTTTTTAAATCATTACTTGATACAGAATAGTCCATATTATCAGCAGGATTGAAGTTGTCGTTATAACTCATTTTATACTAGAATAATATTTTTATTGAGTTATCTTTAAGCATATTTAAAATATTATTTTTATTATGAAAATATAGGACCTTTGGAAGAAAGCTCATACGTTTTTTTCTGTATTTGTTCTACAATTATTTGTTTTACCTTATCTTCAAAATATTTAACCTTTTCTTTTAATTGATTATTTTCTATATTTAATTCTTGAATAATTATACTCAAATCATTTATTCTATTTTGTGCTGTTTCAGGATTATTTAACATTTGTATTTTTTGCATTGTAATTTGGTATTCCATTTGTTTTTGCATATGGTCTTTTATCATATTTTCTCTAGTCGCTTTTATTTCCATCAACTGTTTTGTAACATCTGGTTTATTTTCTGGTTTACCTGGTTCATAGTTGTCAAGTAACTTGTCTATATCTTCCATAAAAAATTTTAATATTTCAGGTTCTTTAACTATATCAGATGGTAATATTTTTGTTTCATTAACTGACGGGTTTGGACTTTGATTTAATAACTCTTTTTTATCAAATGAGTTGTGTGAATGTGAAAAAACTAATATAGTTTTTTTTGACTCCAATTGAACAAATGGAATTGTATAATCTTTTAAAAATTTTTTTTCTTCAGCTACACACGAAACTTCGTCAAACCGTGTTTGATTTAAAAGTTCTTTTTTAAACGCAAATGTTGCAGCGGTTGAATGATTAGGTCCATATGGACCAAACTGATACATTTTGTCAATATGTTTAAAATGAATAAACATTGCACTTGAACCTGCACATAAAGCCTTAGGGGTTTGTTTTAACATATCAACTGCGTGACTAATTCTTTCTGGGGGATAGTAATCGTCATCGTCCATATAAACAATTATTTCACCTTTAGCTGCATTATTACCTATATTTCTTTTTTGACCTAATGTAAGTTTTTCATTATATTTTAAATATTTTACTTGAGGAATATGTCTAACTAAGTCTTCTATTTTATCTGTTCCATCGTCTATAATAATCCATTCTATTTTATCTTTCGGATAAGTTTGATGTTCAAAACATTTTAACATTATTGGAATAAAAGGTCTTCTATTAAAAGTTGGCGTACATACTGTTACCAACGGATATTTTTGTATTTTATTTTTTTTTCCCATTTTGAATTATAATATTATTTATTTTTTATATTATAATTTTAAAAAAACAATTACTTTTTATACAAATTTTTTCCTATATTTTTTAATTCTTTTGTTATATTACTTCCACCGCTTTGTCCAAACATTAAATCGTATAAAAGTCCGTGATTTTCTTTTGCTCCATTCTTACCTAGATAGTTACAAGTTTTTTTTGCTTGTTTATAGCTAGTTAATGCACTAAGACCATCTTCACTGTTTGGTTTAAACAAATCTATTGTAATTATTCCATAATAAATTAACGCGAGTATAATAATAGAAAATACTCCTGAAATAGCACCTAAATTACTAAAAGCAGTTACAATAACAAAAAAACTAAAAATGGACATAAATGTAACCTTGTAATATTTAAACAAGTCTTTAATTATAGTCAATGAGGTTATGCTTTTTCCGCCCATTTGAGCCTCATAAGCAATACACGTAAACAAACACCAACTCATTGTTAAAAATGGTAATACAGGTAAAGTCGCTAATAATCCCCAGAATAATATGCAAAATAATATTACTAATAAAATAGCACACCAATAATCAATAGGATTTATTATTTGCACTTCTTCCCATACAGGCTTATGGTTTACATCATTATTTACATTTTTCTTAAAAAACCAACCCATATTTGCAAACCATAAATACATAACATATAAATGGTCATATAAAAATATTATTGTTGATATAAATGAAACAATAAATGGTCCAAATAACAAAATAACTATTTCAGGGACACCGTTCATCATATTTAATACATAGTTGATGGCTGCGTAATTAACAACTATAAGCGATTCAATTATTGAAATAAAATAATTTGCCATAAAATTTGAATCGTGTTCTTCTTTATAACTTCTGAACAAATCTAAAACTTTATTTGCGGAGTTAAACTCATTATATGGGAAACTCATTTTTAAAGACATTTGAGGGTCTGAAAATGTTGTAAAAATATTTGGTTGAACTTGTTGTATTTCTGGTTTAGTATCGCTATAAGGATAACATTTTTCTTCGGTTGGCAATATATTGGATTGTCCTAACTTGCAACCAAATAAAATAAGTCCGCTGTATGAAAAATATATAACAATAACTAATATTATCGTTATTACACTTATAATGAATTTTTGTAAATTTGATGCTAATCCTCCAGAAGTAGTTGAATTAGTATCTTCATTTTTTGCATCAATAGCTGAGGTATCACTAGTATCTGACATTACTTATATTAAATTGATATAAAATTATTTGTGTTTTTGTTCTATATTTAAGACTTTCATTCTAAATAAAATATTAAGATTTTGTTATTATGAAAATAAAATATTAATTAATATTATATGAAATTTTCAAAATCGTCATACACCTTTTTATTTTTACTATTAGTTAGCTTTATACTTTTACTTGCAATATTTAAATGGATTAACTATTTGACAAATAATAAATATATTGTTGAATGTTTTTCGAATGTCCAAAATGTACCAGAAGGACCAAAAACTAGTCATACAGTTAATTTACCTTTAACAACTACTTACAGTTGTAAAAATTTTTGTGGACCAACTGCGCGTTGTTCTATAACAGGACAACAATGTTTCACAGATATTGACTGTCCTGGTTGTCAACCTTATTCGCCGCCTTTACCAAAAGATAACGGTGCAAGTATTTCAGGTGACGATGATGCAGGCAAATTAACGTGGGGTGTAACTCCTCAATATTCATCATTAACTGCTGGTTATGGAACAAAAGCTAAAATAGTTACAGACGATGTTTTTTCAAAACCGTCGCAAGCAAACTTTGGAGTAGATACATGGACTTCAACTTCTAATCAAGTATTAGATTTATATGACGAAAGATATAAACCTCAAAATCTTAAATATATGCCAGATTATTCTGGGCGCTATAGTTTAACAGGTAGCTTTATAGACAACGGACCAATAGCATCAAACGCGTATTTAAGTTAAAAAATATTTTTCATATATCTTACTCATTTGCACACTTAAAAGACAATTATTTACTACTTTCTGTTGGCAATCCATAGTCTAACCATCCAGCAACTGGGACGCCTTGAACTGGCGATAAACCATAGCCATATTTAATTGATATAACATTATAACCTAACATTTTTAATAAAGTTAATACTTGACTGCTTGTATGTCCAACGTAACAAATTAAAAAAATTGGTTTATCTTTGGGCAACTTCTTCAAATTTTTTTCTTCTAATATATTTAACCAAAATATATTTTTTGACCCCTTAATATGCATTTTTTTATATTCTTTTTCTGTTCTCAAATCAATTAAAAAATAATCTTTTTTTTTTAAATAATATTTGTTGTAAAAATCTATAGGTATTATGTAATTCCAATCATCTTTTATGCTATGTAAATAATTTCTTAATGTAACAATATCCATTCTTTATGTAATATATTAAAATATTATATAATATTAAATAGACACATCTATTTTATTTATAAATTTATAAATGCGATTTACTCTAATTATAAAATGTATTAAGTTAAAATTTATTTATAGTAACTTCCTTTGCGATTTTTTTAATAATCTTGTTTTCATTATCAAAATCTTCATTTCCAGAGCCACCCATTGCTTCAATAATTAATTTATTGTATTGATCTGAAAACGCGGATTCACTTTTTCCACAGTCTGGATGCTTTTGTTTAAACACTGGCAACAATCTAGAATTCTTATTAGCAATACGTTTAATAGCTTTTCTTAGCTTAAGTTTTTCGTCATTTTCCTTTTCCCATTTATCTTCATCTTTAATATACATCACTTCTCTCTTAGAGTCGCTACAATGAACAGGTCTTTTATGAACATCAAGAGCTTGTAAATTTTTAACAATAATGTTAGAAATGCCTTCAACAAAACCTAGTTTTCCTACATTTTCTAAATCTACTAATTGGAGTTTGAGAGAATCCACAAATTCCATTATATTCATTGCATCTTTGCATTGTTCATTCAAAAACACATTAAGGTTAAATGTTTTGTTATGCGAATTATTATTAATCATTGTATTATTTGCGCCATTTTTACAAATTTCATATAGCTTATTTGTGAGACATTGGTTTTGTTTTTGCGTTTCATTATTTTGATTGATTAATTCCTGATTTTGTTTTACAACTTCTAAAACTAAATTTGTAAGAATTTTAAATTCTGGCTCATCTTCTTCAGTTAAAATATTATTTTGTTCTAGGTTTTGTATTTGAGTGCAGTTATTGGCATTTTTATGGCGCGACAATCCAGACGAGTGTTTATATATTTTGCCACAATGACAGACGTAATTGAGGCTGGCATTTTTTGGCACTTTTCTGTTATCATTTTTACCATTTTCGTTACCATTTTCATTTTTTATGTGTTTTGATGTTAATAGATGTATATCATAATTACTTTTTTTGCAGCATTTAAAGTGACAAAAATAACAGTAATATTTTTCGGCATTTTTCGGCATTTTTTGGTTATCCATTATTACCATACAATGATAATAAAAAAATGCCTAAATTCTTTTTCCATAAATTAATAAAATATTTGTCGTAACAAATCTGAAATTATTTTTTTGGCGACCTTATGCTAAAAATCAATTATGCTGTGGCAGCTTCCTTTTTTCTGGGAAAGTCTTTCCATATTTGAAAAATGGACAAAATAAATGTCCATTTTCAATTTTGGCTACGGACTTTCGGAAAAAAATTTGCCATTCTTTTTGAAGGAAGAATATTTTGTTTCTTTTTTTCAAGATTTTTTACATTATGTAGTGAAAGCACCACTAAATAATATATATTTCTAATGAACTTAAAGAATTAAAATGAATTCAAATCAGTTATTCCTCTACCAATTATTAAGCCGTGTATATCTTGAGTGCCTTCATATGTGTTAACTGCTTCCAAGTTTAACATATTCCTTATAATATTTTTATCAAAGCTTTCATTTCTAAATGAATTTACAACTTGAGGAAGCAAACAGTTTGAAGCATATTGTTTCGCAACACCCTGAATCATTATTTCATCAGGAGATAGCTGTTTTTGAAATAAAAAAGGGTCGGCAAAGTCTAATGCGAACTTTGAAAATGACTTTTTAAAATTATTTTTTAACATTATTGAGTATTTTGCAGTTGTTTTTTAAATTATTTTTTAATATTAAGTAGCATACATAAGTCCTGCATTTCCGCCAACGAATATAACCATATTCACTCTCTCTTCCATCAAATATAAATCAAAATTGTAATCATAAATACGCCAAGTTGGTTTATTGATGCCAACTAATTCGCCAGTTGTAGGGTCACAAATAGTAAGAACCTGTGCATATGGGTCAAATGGAGGTGAAATCGTTGTAAATTCAAGTTGTACATTTGTAAATCTGCTCATATTCATAGCTCCAGATGGCTGCAAATTGTAAGGTGATGTATCCAAACAAAAATTATAACAATATAATCCAGGAGGCGCATTTCCAGCAGTTCTTACGTATTTTTCTACAAAATTATATACCCCTGCAGGTAATGTATTCTCTCTATATTGACCGTCTAATAATATACCTAATGCAACTAAAATGTATTGAATATTTTGTGGATTATAAACACCTGTTGTGTAATAACCAGTTAAGGTTCCATCAACATTTACTCCAGGACCAATTCCTGTTGTAGATGTAGGAGATGGGTTCAAATAATTATAGTTGCCCGCAGTCGAGGCAGGAGTAACATCTTGAGGCATATAAGAGTAAGGCCAATTTGTATAATTAGACCATTGATTACGTAAATTAGCATCACTTCTTTGCAAATAAAACATCCAACTAATAACCATT